>Ga0316204_10000765_pt1 | contig 104835 bp, 101 predicted proteins | sample 6monrhotite_MG_2_FD_205661 | JGI IMG/M metagenome (GOLD analysis project Ga0316204, IMG submission 205661) | Microbial mat bacterial communities from mineral coupon in-situ incubated in ocean water Damariscotta River, Maine, United States -... | ecosystem: Environmental > Aquatic > Marine >... | reverse complement strand
CAGGTGCAGGAGCCGCAGGTGCAGGAGCCGCAGGTGCAGGAGCCGCAGGTGCAGGAGCCGCAGGTGCAGGAGCCGCAGGTGCAGGAGCCACTGCGGGATCTATAGATACCGGTGAAGAATCTTGCGGCGGTTGTGTTGGTTGATTCATCCTACTGCCCAATCGTTTCGGCCTTTTAACAATAACTATGCGTTAAGGCCTGTCATCAAAAATAACCTTTTTTAGTATGGCGTGTTATGTTTTATAATCAAGCACCATATAGTAAAAATCCTTTTCTTGCGGGAACGTAGTTATCACATATGGTGCTGTTCTGCAACAGCATTAAGCATCCCCACCAATTAAAGCCCCTATTCTCCTGTCATTAATGCATTAATATTCACTATTCTTTCTTGATATTGCCGCAACTCATTACCTATAAGGCTAGAGCGCTCATGAATCACTTCAGCAAATGGACTCACGGCCTTACCATCTTTATATAACTCAAGATGCAAGTGATCACCCGTAGAAATCCCCGTTGTTCCGAGATAACCGATCACCTGCCCTTGGCGCACTCGGCTTCCTTGCCGCAAATTCTTAGCAAACTGGTTTAAATGTGCATACATAGTTTTATGATGAGAATCATGCCTTATTACTATAGCATTACCATAACCGCCCCGTCGCCCAATCCTCTCAATTACTCCATCACCTGCGGCAAAAATATCTTTTCCTTGCTTTGCCGCAAAATCTACCCCTTTGTGCATACGCCGAACTTTTGTTACAGGATGCACCCTTAAGCCATAGGGAGATGAGATAATAGACCCATCTACCACATGCATTACCAAACCACCATGTAGCGGCTCACCATGTTTTGTATAAAATTTTCCAACTTTTGCAAAAGAACTATTTTGAAAATACCACCCCTCTAACTTACTAAGCTTAACATACAGTAAACCAGCCGAACATGAAACAAATAACGGGTGACCCTCTTTTACCCAAGTCAATGAAAATAGATCCCCCTGCTTAACATCACGCCGCAAATCAATCGATCCGTCAAACGCATGAATAAATGCATTCTGCACATTGTCCGGCACATTATTGCGCTTTAATGTCTGAGCTAACGTACCTTCTACAACACCATCAACACTATAAACCTTTTTTTCTGCAACCAATGGCACAACAACTTTAGAGTCAGCACCCCCTCTTTCAGACGTAATAATAGCTGCAGCTATAGCTTCTGGAGTTGAGGCAGACAAAAACATTATCATAGCCCCTATAAAAGCAATATTTATTAATCTGCTAACTTCTTCTACTATTTTCAACTTACTCTCCGATTTTTTGCCTGACTTTGCATACGTCGCAATACTTGCTGCCTGTAATTTGCTTTACCGCGCCTCACGACCAATTCTTCCACCCTCTTTAACAGCGCTTCACACTCATCACCATCAGGCACCCCGGCCTCCTTTAACCAGTTACGCACAATTTCTAAGGTTTTATCTACTTCTTTTCTTCCTTCAACAGCTTGATTTTCCAACTCCTCCTGACGATAACGAGATGCACGCTGACGGTCATCCTCCAAATGAAGACAAGCAGCCTGCAACTCGGCCAAAAGACCAGCATTCTTTAGTAAATTATGCTCCAAATCTGTATAGGATAATTTTTTCACCAGAATACCCCAAATATCCTTGGTTACATTACACCAAAAATGACTCTCAAAAAAGTATAACGTCACATACTAACGAAAATCAATTGTACCACCCTAAAGACAGGCTTATAACGATAAGAAAGCAATAGATACGGTATTATCATGACACAGCATTACGACCTTATTATTATCGGCGGCGGCCTCAACGGACTTTCACTAGCCTCAGCGCTTGCAAAAAGCGACCTAAATATCGCCATTATTGACACTATTGCAGCAAAAGATATGCAACAGACGAGTTTTGATGGTCGCACTTGTGCTATTGCACAAGCCCCAAAGAAAATGTTTGAAGCAATCGGCGTATGGGATGCCATGCTGTCCCCCCTCCCTGGGAGCCCTGGTGTTGGTGAAATTCGTGACATCAGGATTGTTGATGGATATTCTCCTTTATTCCTACATTATGACCACAAGGACATTGGAGATCAGCCACTTGGTTACATTGTAGAAAATAGAGTCACTCGTCACGCTTTACTCAACTTCATTGCTGATTATAACAATATAAACTTTATTGCACCAGCACGCTGCACCTCCATTGACTCACTACCCCATGCCAACCATATAACCCTTGATAACGGCCAGCAGCTAACAGGATCTCTACTTATTGCAGCAGATGGTAGAGGATCACAAGTTAGGCAACATTTTGGAATCAAAATTCATAAAGCAGAATATGGACAAACTGCAATTGTATGCACTGCAAAACATGAAAAGAATCATTATGGAACTGCTGTAGAACGCTTCTTACCCTCAGGACCATTTGCTATCCTGCCGCTTGGTGGAGGACATCACTCTTCTTTAGTATGGACTCAACGAGATAATGAAGTGCCCTACTTCCTTGCTATGTCAGAAGATGATTTTAATGACCAAATGCAGCAACGATTTGGAGATTTTCTAGGCAACGCTTCCGTTGTAGGAAAGCGTTGGCATTATCCGCTAACTTTAGCATTTACAAGCCGATATACTGCCCAACGATGCTGTTTAATTGGCGATGCTATCCACGGAATACACCCTGTTGCCGGTCAAGGGCTGAATCTTGGACTTAGAGATGTAGCCGTTCTTTCCGAACTTATTATTGATACCCATCGCAACGGTATGGATATTGGAACTTCCGACCTTACAAAACAATATGAAAATCTACGTGCTGGAGATAATTTTCAAATGATCGCTATTACAGATGCCTTAGTTCGCATGTTCTCCAATGATATAAAACCTTTAAAACATGCAAGAAGACTCGGGTTATCGGCTGTTGAGAACCTACCCATGGCAAAGAAATTCTTTATGCAGCATGCTATGGGAGTAGCTGGGCAAAAATCTCGCCTACTCCGTGGTGAACCGCTATAAATGATAGAATAATGTATCTTACATAACATTATATAAAATATTAGACCAATGCCTCCATTGGGTTATATTTTTCTTCTTTTCGTATACAGCATTTACTGTTACCATTAAACAGGAGGATGTGCATCAGTCCATCCATTACATAAACTAAGCTCACTATTAGTATGAATGAACTTGACCGTCTAAAATGCGCATTAAATAAATCTCACTGCGCTGTATATGAATGGGACACCGCTAACAATGAAATTCACTGGTCTGGTAATATTACCGGATTATTAGGATTAGATGATTCTCAAGAAATAGCATCCAAACAAGCGTTTTTTGATTTATTACATCCAGCAGATCGCGATAAATTTCTATCCTCTTTTTGCATAAGCCAAGAAAGCGGAGGGGATTATATCCGCAACTATAGAATTACCCCTAAAGAAAATACCATCATTTCGCTTCGTGACACAGGCACTACAACAATCGATGATGATGGCAATGCCCGTTTAGTTGGGATGATTTCCACTCAAGCACCTCCAGCATCTCTCTGCACAAGCACATCACATAACAAAAATGACTCTACCTCTACCTCTACATCTTCTAGCTTACCATTGCTTCCAGATAGTTTACGTCATACGGCATCTTTCCGAGAAAAATTAATTGAATTATACGATATAGCGGGAGAGGAAAAAACATCACATACACTACTTCATATCTCAATTGATAATATCCCCATGATGATTACATGGTATTCTGCAGAATTTGCAGAACGCATTATGCAAGCCCTAGAATGCCACCTAATGGACCTATTGAGTTCTAATGATATTGTTGGAAGAATGGGCACCGATCAATTTGGTATAATACTGCATCACACAAAAGATAATGATGTTGAACCTATTATTAATGGCATATTACAACGCATACAACGTTATCATAACCCTTCATTTGAAGAACCTATTCACTTACGCACCTCCATTGGAAGTGTTACATTCCCTTCCGGAACGGATAATGCTGATGATGCACAAAATAAGGCATATTTAGCACTCACTTCGGCCAAAAACAGCTCCGAATCTTTTCATTATGATTATGAAGATGCAAAAAAAGAGCATTTGGCATCACGTGAACAAGTGGGACAACTATATGTCATGAAAAAAGCCTTTGCAGAAGATCGCTTCTGCATGGCCTATCAACCTATTGTCCGCAGTTCTAACGGAAGCACAGAAAGCTATGAATGCCTATTGCGCATACGTCATGGAGATGAAATTATGTCTGCTGGCGGCCTAATTATGAATGCCGAAAAAATGGGAGCAATTGATATTGTTGACCATTTCACACTAGAGCGCATTATAGAAGAACTACAGCAAAACCCTAATATTAGACTTGGGTTTAATGTGTCTAACATGACCACCGATAATCCAAAATGGTTAAAAATGTGTACTAGGCTGCTACATGACCCCTCAATTGCGCAGAGGCTAGTAGTAGAAATTACAGAAACTGCTGCGCATAGAGACTTACGACAAACGGCTTATTTTGTTGCCACACTCCAAGCACTAGGATGTAAAGTTGCCTTAGATGACTTTGGCGCAGGTTATACCTCGTTTAGACAACTAAAAAGCCTTTCATTAGATATTATTAAGATTGATGGAAGGTATGTATTAAATTTAGAGGAAAATTCAGAGAATCTAGTATTTATAAAAACATTGCTACAATTTGCAAAATCATACGGACTTGAAACTATTGCTGAGTGCGTTGAAAATGGTGAAACCGCCAAGATACTTATGAATGCCGGAGTTACTTATATGCAGGGATATTATTTTGGTAAACCTGACATTAACCGACCATGGAATACAGAATCAATCCAAAAAGTTGCTGGATAGTATAAATTTGGATATTATCCAAACGAACTAAACTCTACACACATTATGAACAGAACAAATAAATCATGTATTGTTGTTTTCTATATCGACTAGAAACAACAATATCCCAACTATGAATATTAATTATATTCTTGTTGATAGCCAAATAGCAGCCTTACTACCAGCTCTTACCGCATTATACAGAAGACCGTAAGCAGGTGCATTTTCTGCCCCTTGCGCAATACCAGTATCACGATGCTCTAACTCCTCTTCCCTAAAGCGCTCGATATAAGCCTTCAGTTCGGCATCCTCTGGCCCCAGATTTTCTAGCTGCTCTGTATAATGCTCATCAATAGCCTCTTCAACAGCCACTGTACAAGCCATCGCCGCTTCTTTACTGATCATTGCAGTTCCTGCACCTAAAGCAAAGCCAGCAATATGCCATAAAGGCTGCATAACTGTAGGGCGCACTTGACGCTCCTTAATCATTTCATCAAACACTTGAAAATGCTCTTCTTCTTGCTCATACATATGCTGCAAAACTGGCAAGCATTCGTCATTTTTTAACACCGCCATTTGCCCTGCATAAATACGACGCGCACCATATTCACCCGCATGATTAACTCTCAGCATCCTAGCTATACGTTCTTCATGACTGCCATCTCCAGGGCGTGCTATTTTTTGCACCGATATAGAATCATTCACCATTCAACCCTCTTTTTCTAAATATTTTCATTATTAGCATTAGATTTACGATAGAGATAAGAATGTAATAAAACCATAAATGCACATCCAAATGCATAAACAATGTTCCATGCAGCCATTGTAAATCCAAGGAAATAAAAATCTGGCTCATCACAACGCGCTACAGGCGCTGCCATAATTTGGGCTCGCAAGGCCTCAATACTATCGGCTGGCGCACCACCTGTGCAGCCATCAGTACCTGGCCACCATTTTTGCTCCACACCAACATGAAATATAGCAATTGCTCCATCACCTATAAACAATAAAAAAGCAACCACTATAAATGCCTTAAAAGCACAAGATTTCCGCGGACAAAGCAATAGACCTATCATACCTAAGCCGATTAAAATAGCATAAGGAATACGTTGGTATATACACAAGACACAAGGATGATAGCCAAATACATATTCTGAAATAAGCGCACCACCAATTGCAGCTTCAGAAGCCAACATTACCCAAAAAGGCAACCAAAATGGTGCATTTGATATCAGTCTCATATCGCTAACTCCCCATATTTAAAAAACCTTACCCACCATAAAACAGGTAGCATATAGGATACAAGCTATTTTCTACAGAGTCTTTAGTTAAAGGAACGTTTTTTAAAATGACCTATTGTGTCATTTTTTTCCACAGACCACGCAAACGTGAACGTTCCTCTTCATCCGACAGTGATGTTGAGTTGTTATCTGATCCTGATCTACCGGCATTACGATTGCCGATATTTTCACTTTGTCCTAGATTTTGACCAGAATTATCTCTTACAGGACGACGACCTCTTTGCTGACCACCGCTTTTAGCTTGTCCAGTTCCTCGTGAAGTGGATCGCCTTCCACCACCACGCCTTGTTTGTGGCCTTTCATCCGAATCAGGATTACGATCTACTGAATTACCAGCTTCTACTGATGCATCCGATTTACTATCTTTATCTTGTCTTGCTGCAGCTGAATTTTTCCTTGGAGGACGTTTATCAGACTGCACTCCAGACTTGTTACTCGTAGATTGATTATTAACCGTTTTATTACTAGAAATCTGGCTATTTTTTGCATCTGATTTAACTGCATTATCATCAGGTTTTTGAACATTATTCGATGAAGGTTTTTGTTCTTGTACTGAATTTTCTTGATTAGAAGAGCCGTGATTTCTGTTGCGGTTTGAACCTCGCCTTCCATCTCGCCTTCCATCCCTTCTTCCATCACTTCTTTGGCCATCATTCCTTTGACCATCACGTTGGTTATCCCTATCCTTGTCACGATTATTGTTCCGGCTTCCGCTATTTTGATGTTTACCATCTTGACGACGGCTATCTTGCCCTCTGTTCTCGCGGTTTTCATTCCAATCAGAGCGACCACCTTTCCGACGGCGGCGCTGCTTATCTAATACAAAAGCTTCACCCACCAAACTATGGTCGTGATCAATAAACACCTGAGCACCTGTACTTTGCTCAATAGCCGTTAACTCTTGCCGTTTACGATTTAGTAAATAGAATGCGGCCTCAATTGATGTACGAATCCTTACTGCATCAACACCATCACGATGAGCCTCATTCTCAATAGCACGCAATAACATAACGGCCGTAGACTCTGGAGACCTCACAACGCCTGTACCACTACAACGTGGGCATGTCATCGTGCTTGCTTCCACAATAGAAGAACGCATCCGCTGTCGTGACATTTCCAATAACCCAAAACCACTAATACGTCCAACCTGAATTTTAGCTCTATCCGTTTTTAGAGCATCCTTTAATGCACGCTCTACTGCACGGCGATTACGCAATTCACGCATATCAATAAAATCAATAACGACTAGACCAGCCATATCACGCAAACGTAACTGACGTGCAATTTCTACTGCCGCTTCTAGATTAGTATTTAATGCTGTATCTTCAATACTACGCTCCTTAGTTGCCTTACCTGAGTTTACGTCAATTGAAACCAAGGCTTCCGTTGGCGAAATAACAATTGATCCACCAGATGGCAAACGGGCATTGCTCTCATATAATTCATCAAGCTGGCGATCCATTTGATAATAACGAAATAAAGGAGTACTCTCTTCGTGCTTTCTTAGCTTTTCTACAGTTTCTGGAGCTACCATCTCCATAAACTCACGGGCTGATTTATATGCAGCTTCACCCTCAACTACTACTTCATTAAGTTTATCACTATACATATCGCGCAGCGAACGCTTTATTAAACTACCTTCTTCATAAATCAATGCTGGTGCATCTGATGCAACAGTGCGCTCTCTAATATCGTCCCACATCTTACGCAGATATTGATAATCTCCACCAATATCATTGCTTTCATGCCCTACACCGGCAGTACGCACAATCATGCTGACACCACGCGGAATAGCTAAACCACTAATAATATTTTTTAAACGTTTGCGCTCTTTGATATCAGAAATACGGCGCGATACTCCACCGGCTCTATCTGTATTAGGCATCAATACACAATAACGACCAGCAAGTGAAATATAGGTAGTAAGTGAGGCGCCTTTATTACCGCGCTCTTCTTTAATTACCTGTACCAGAACAATCTGATTACGCTTTAGCACTTCTTGAATTTTATACTGACGATAAAAACTATTACGACCACCCCTAACTTCATCGGCCTCATCATCACTAACAGTCTCTAAGCCTTCTTCTAATACTGCTTTTAATCCAGCATCATCAGCAACTTCTAGCGTCTTATCATTAGTATTCGTAACAATATCGGCTGCAGAATCTGTTTTTTCTTCACCTTTATTAGGCTCAGGAGCAGGTTCACTAGTAGAAGCCTCTTTTGCCTCCACATTCTTGATGTCACCTACTTCACCAGTTTCATCACCTTTGGCTGGCTTATCATTTGCTGGATCATCGCTAGCATCTGTACTATCTGCATTTTTCTTACCTTTTGCTGCAGCTTTGCTTTTTACAGTTTTGGCCTTTTTCTTATCTTCAGTGACATCCTCTGCATCGGTTTTTACTCCTTCCTCTTCAGAAGGCATATCTACATTCTCAACAACTGTTTCTACTGTATTTTTAGCTGCCAATGCTGCAATGATAGACTGCCGTGCACTGCTTTCCATTAAACCTGCATCCAGCTCATTCTCACCTCTCGCTTCTGCGGCTTCTTCTGCGGCCTCTTCTGCAGCTTTTGCGGCTTCTTCAGCACGAGTTGCATCCTGCTCCATAATATCAGCAAGTCGCTCTTTGTCTTCTACAGGTATCTGATAGTAATCAATACTGATTTCTGAAAAAGGAAGAAAACCCTGTCGGTTTCCGCCATATTCAATAAAAGCAGCTTGCAGAGACGGCTCTACACGCGTCACCTTACCAAGATAAATATTACTTTTTATTTGCTTCTTTTCGGCTGTTTCAAAATCAAATTCTTCTAGCCGTGCATCATCAGTTAATGCAACCCGGACTTCTTCCGGGTGGACCCCATCGATTAAAATACGTTTGACCATTATTGTTATTGCTCCATGCTTTATACCATACGTCAATTGAAACACTACGCACTGCTGCTTGGCAGGCATCGTTGTTTTGACATAGATTTGTTACGGTAAATAATTGTGATAATAACTGTTTTACATTCGACAGAATTTTGCATACAGCCACGCGATTGCCCACGGAACAAACTTCCCGTAAGATTCTAAAAAGCATAGATATTTGCTGCATAAATTCCGGCATTATTTGATAATCCAGACTAATTTTTTCTTAAACATTACAGAATGATTCAGAAGTACCGCTTTGCCTTATATTATATTTGCTTTATTTGCATTTGCTTTGCTGCGTTGTCTTTCTATTTTCCAATCAACACAGCTTTCTATTTCAACAATCGTCCTGATTCCATCAGGAGAAACCGCATCAGCATAAGCGAGACATCTTCCTCTATTAATATTTGTACCGTAGACTGCCATAAAAAGCAAAGGTTAATACTGCAAACATATGAAAAATATTTACTAATTGCTTACTTTGAAGTTCCAAGTAATTCTATTGTAGCATCCGTTACATTATTCTGACGCATTAATGATTCACCAACTAAAAAATTATTAATTCCTACATTCTGCATTCTTACGATGTCATTATGATGGTAAATCCCACTCTCACATACAGTCACATACCCCTGCCCCGAAGGGACCATTGGCAACATTTGTTCACTATTTACCAAATCAATTTCCAGTGTTTTTAGATTGCGGTTATTCACCCCAACCAGTTTTGTTTTTAACTTTAGTGCTCGCTCTAATTCTTTTGTATCATGCACCTCTACCAAAACATCCATTCCGAGCGATAGTGCTGCCTGTTCTAATTCAACGGCTTGGTTATCTGATAATGCAGCCATGATCAGCAAAATACAGTCAGCCCCCAAAGCCCTAGATTCAACCACTTGATATATATCAAGCATGAAGTCCTTCCTCAAACAAGGAAGACTTACCGAATTACGAGCCTCACCAAGATAAAAGTCATTACCTTGGAAATAAGGAATATCCGTTAGTATTGATAAACACGCCGCACCACCAGATTGATATGCTAGTGCTAATTCTTGTGGATTAAAATCTTCTCTGATAAGACCTTTACTAGGTGAAGCTTTCTTAATTTCTGCGATTAAACCTACCATACCTTCTGACTGCTTATTACTAAGAGCCTGAAGAAACCCACGAGGAGCATCACCACTATCATGAATCTTTGATTCCAACATTGATAATGGAGTTAGGGATTTCTGTTTTGTAATATGTTCTTTTTTATCTGCACATATCCTTGCTAATACATCACTCATTATTTAGCCTTTTGTACCAATTTAATGTTCGCATTAAGCGACATCACCACACTATGCGGCATCACCATCTTCGAAACGATTTGTTATCGCCACCAATGAAGCAAGAGTTTCTTTGGCCCGCCCACTATCAATTGCATCCGCAGCCTTTATCACCCCTTCTTCAATCGTTTCCACAACACCACCCACTATCAATGCAGCAGCACTATTTAACAAAACAATATCACGATAGGCACCTTCTTTACCAAACAGCAGCTCTTTAAATGCCCTTGCATTATAGGCAGCATCACCACCCATCAATGCTTTTTCTTCTACCCTTTCTAGGCCAAATTGCTCAGGAGTAATTGTAAATGTTGTTACTTCCCCATCTTTTAACTCAGCCACAAATGTTTTGTCCGTTAATGTAATCTCATCCATACCATCGGCACCATACACCACCCAAGCCCTCTCGGTTCCAAGTTCTTTTAGAGTTTGCGCAATAGGCTCCACCCATTTTTGACTAAACACCCCCATAAGCTGTCGCGTAGGGCGAGATGGATTAATTAACGGCCCTAATAGATTAAAAATAGTTCTTAAGCCAAGCTCTTGACGAATTGGAGCCACATGTCGCATTGCCTTATGGTAACGCGGGGCCATCATAAAGCAAATACCTGCCTCTTCTAATGCAGCTAATGTTGTTTTTTCATCTGTTTCTATATTAACTCCAAGCTCCGTTAAGACATTAGCAGAACCAGAACGTGACGATACAGCCTTATTACCATGTTTTGCTACAGGAACGCCACATGCCGCAACTACAATAGCAACTGTAGTAGAAATATTATAGCTACCTTTACCATCACCACCAGTACCACACGTATCCACAATGCTTTGTTGTAGCTCATTTGGAACATGCAAGCGAAGTGCCTTAGTGCGTAAAGCTTCTGCGGCTCCAGTTAGTTCTGATATATTCTCACCCTTCATCCGCAAGCCCGTTAAAAGCGATGCTATCTGTGCTGGGGTTGCGCCACCGGACATGATAATTTGAAAGACATGCCCCGCTTCTATTTGTGATAAATCTTCACCATTAACAACTTTTACTAACGCATCCTGTATTGTGTTTACGCCCATTATTTCCTCTTTTATTCATATATCACTTTAGCAATATGTGTAATGGATTTTATTTATATATTGCAGTCACTTAAAAATTTCTTTAGCAACTCATGACCATGGCTTGATGCTATACTTTCAGGATGAAACTGCACACCATGAACAGGAAGTTCGCGATGCTGCAAACCCATAATAATACCATCTTCTGTTTCTGCCGTAATTTCCAGACAACTTGGAAGCGTTTCCTTCTCAACAATTAATGAGTGATAACGGGTTGCAGAAAAAGGCGAAGGAATACCCTTAAATAAACCTATATTGCTATGAACGATATTATCCACTTTACCATGCATTGGCACTGGTGCCCGCACAATTTTCCCACCAAATGATTGCGCAATTGACTGGTGACCAAGACACACCCCCATCAAAGGAGTTTTTCCTGCCGCTTCTTTAATTAAATCCAGACAAATACCTGCCTGATCAGGGTCACACGGCCCTGGAGATATCATAATACCCTGCGCACCTAACGCCATAACTTCTCTAACGCTTAACACATCATTTCGACGCACTTCTACCTTAGCACCCAACTCTCCAAGATAGTGAAGCAGGTTATAGGTAAAGCTATCATAATTATCAATTAACAGGATCATGGCACTATTCACCTTTCAAAGAGCCATCTTCATTCAACATGTCAGGCAAAGCTAGGATTGCCTTACTACCGTAAGCATCAACCCCTTCACCATCCATACGCATAATAACCTCAGTCCGCGTCATACACTGCCCACTAATGCAGCTCAGCCCCATATCATTTGTACATTCGGCCCGCTGTAACTGCTCATTAAAAACCTTACACCGATCCGTATAGCGATCCCCGCACACTGATTCATGCTTTGATATTTTTTGCTTAACTCTACGGTTAGATTCTTCATCACTAGTGCTAATAACAGAGAAATGACATGGAGTCAGCTGCCAAGGGCATCCAAAACTATAAGGCTTACAGTCTTCATCTCGTTCACAACTACCTAACTGAGCAATATTTTTTGCTATTTCATTCTCAAACGCCCCACAATCAAAGAGCTCTTCTGAAGCACTCACTACAGCAGGAGTCATAGCCATCAATGAAAACACTACGAATAACGACAAAGATAATTGCAGTTTGTTTATAGCCTTCTTACAAATATTCTTCATGATATCTCTCCTTTTTTAATCAATCTCTACAAGAACCGTACCGCCTGACGAGCGGCCTCCACCAAGGCCCCTGCCTTATCTTCTGTTTCATTATACTCCGCCTGCGGCACACTATCTGCCACCACTCCAGCACCGGCCTGAATATATAATGTTTTATCCTTAATTACGCCTGTACGCAAAGCAATACAAGTGTCCATCGTACCCCCTGCTGAGAAATAACCAATAGTTCCTCCATAAAAACTACGACGCTCAGGCTCCAGCTCGTCGATAATTTCCATTGCCCTAATTTTAGGTGCACCACTCAATGTACCTGCAGGAAAACCAGCCATTAAAGCATCAAACGCATCACAATCTTCACGCATTTTTCCTTCCACATTAGACACAATATGCATCACATGCGAATAACGCTCTACTACCATTTGCTCTGTTACTTTAATAGTACCTACTTTAGCAACACGCCCAACATCATTCCTACCAAGATCCAGTAGCATCAAGTGCTCTGCCCGCTCTTTTTCATCTTCTAAAAGCTCGACCTCAAGCGCCTGATCCTCAGCTTCTGTTTTACCTCTCTTCCTTGTTCCAGCCAATGGACGAATAGTAACAACATCATTAGCATCCACTCGCACTAGTATTTCGGGACTAGAACCCACAAGCGCCATATCTCCAAAATTTACCAAAAATAAGTAAGGTGATGGATTTAAATGACGTAGAGAACGATATAACGCCTCTGCCGGCATATCAAACTGACAAGACAGTCGTCGACTTGGCACCACTTGGAATATATCACCAGCACGGATGTATTCTTGTGATTTTTCTACCATTTCACAATATTCTTCTTGTGAAACATGAGAACGAAATACCATATCCTTATTTTGATCACTAGCATAATAGCGAGAAAATAATGTCCTATCTAACCGCGTATGCATTATTCGCCCAGCAATATCATTAATGCGCGCTACTGCTTGACGATACCCTTCCGCCGCAGATACATCTTCACTAGGAAAAACTGGTGTAATTATCATTGCTTCATCACGTACAGAATCAAAAATAACCGTAATAGTTGGCCGCATATACATGCCATCAGGAATACCAATTGTATCCTCATTATTATCTGGCACACGCGGTTCAATCTGACGTATGGTGTCATACCCCATATAACCAAACAATCCCGTTGCCATTGGCGGAAGTTGATCAGGAATATCCATAGATATTTCATCCCGCAATGCCCGCAATGAATCAAATGGTCTAGCAGAGTCTGCAACCCAATTATTTTTATCTTGCTGAGGAATACGGTTAATAAAAGATTTATTACCCTCGCATTTCCATAACAAATCAGGGTCTAGTGCAATAATAGAATAACGGCCTCTTGTTTTTCCGCCCTCCACGGACTCAAACAAAAGATAGTGGCTGCTCTCTTTTGCTAATTTAAGTAAAGCCGATACTGGAGTTTCCAAATCAGTCAAAAATGATGCCCAAACCAGTTGCGGTTTATCCGCATCATATACTTGTACAAATTCTGACTTTTGTGGAAAAAACTGCATAATTCCTCTATATTTATCACCCTGAATTTAAAATTTTTACAGCCACTCTTCAGAGTAACACTTTAAAACAGGAATATTCTATTTTTCTATTCCATTACAATATCACGCGGTTCCCACTGGATAGTTACAGGATGGTAGCGCCGCAAGAAAGAGTAATAATGTGCAAAAACATCGCCTTGCATTGTAGCAATCATATGTTTCCTTATTTTATCCTTAGCCAATTCATATTTTACTCCTTCCAAAGGAGCCGCGTCCACACCGGTTACAGTTGCAATAATCCACCCTCCCTGACCATCACTATAAGCAGCAGTAGTAAATCCCGGCTGATTCATACCTTGTATTGATTTTTTAAGATTAGCCGGAACACCATCCACATCACCTTCATCGCGAGTAAAACTGACTGTTTGGGTTGTTAGCTTATGTTCTTTTGCTAATTTTTTTAATGATGACGCATCTTCACTAAGACCCTCGTTTTGAACAGTAGCAGCCCAATCTTCAGCCATTGCCTGCAGCCGCTCTTTACGCTGATCACTTCTCCATATAGAAAGAACTTTTTCACGCACCTCTTTTAACTCACGCTCACGACGAGGCTGCACATCATCTACACGCAAAACAAAATAATTTTTTCCTTCTTCATCTGTAACCATCAATGATGTCTGATCTTTTTCTGTTTCAAAAGCTGTTTTTAGGAAGTCTTTTGCTTGTGGTAAATTTGCTTTTATAGATAAATCAGCCTGATCTTCACCCGCGCGTGAAAATGGCCCCATTCTCAATAACGGCAGATCCAGTAATTTTGCAGCATCTTCCAATGTGCCGCCACTAGCTATTTCATCATCTAGCTTATTGCCCCACTCAAATAACATATCCCCGCCTTCTTCTTCAATAATCAAGCGACGTATATCATTTTTTGCTTCTTCAAATTCAGGTTCTTGTGATGGTATAATTTTATTAATACGGTAGATATGCCAACCAAAGCCGCTTTCGCGAGGCTCCAAAACTTGCCCTTCTTCTGCACTAAACACAGCAGTGACAATGCTATCACTTAGCATACCACCACCCATTTCTTGAGCAGCAATTTCTCCCATTGCCACAGCTTCCGCATCTCGGCCTGCTTTTTCCTTAGCAATTGAAAGCCATGTTTTGTTATCCACAACGGCAATATCTCCTGGCAATAATTCTGCTGGAACAAGTGCCTCATATACTTCCTTTGCCTTCAGAGCACTATCTACCACTATTTGTTGGATATCTCTCTTTTCTGGCAACATAAAATCGTCAATGCGCTCCTCGAATATAGCTTGCAAATGCTCATCATCCAATTCAAGACGCTGCTCTAAATCTTTTTCGCCAAATGCAATTACGCTTACTGTACGATATTCTGGGGCAGAAAATGTATACGATCTTTCTTTAAAATATGCTTCCAATTCCTCTTCTTCTGGATCTTCTATACCCATAACCTGCTCATCAGTTACCCGCAATAATTCTGCTGTACGGCTCTCTTTATTATAGCGGTATAATAGCTCTATTGTTGTTTTTTGCGGTACTGCAGCACTTCCAACTACGTTCATCAGGAAATCACGCAAAGTATTTTCCTTGATGTTACTAATAAGTGTTTGCTCGGTATGCCCTGTAGAACGCAAAAACTGCTGATAGGCTTCAGGGTCAAAACTACCTGATTTAAAAACATCAGTACGATCGCGCAGATTATGCACTACGGTATCTTCTGTTACGTCCAACTTTAAGCGTTGACTCTCTAAGCGCACTAAACTCTTATTAATTATCGAATCAAGGACTTGTTTTTCCACCCATTTTTGCATTGCTGGCGGATATGTTGAATCACCCAACTCTTCTTTATATTGTCGAACTTGGAATGCTAATTCATTATCATATATATCTTCGCCACCAACAGTAGCAACCACAGTTCCTCTACCGCCAGTCAATAGATCTGATATACCGGTAAACACAAAACCAAGCACCAAAAAGGCTATTAATAGAAATACGAGCACCCGCCCTATCCAATGTCCTAGCATTCCCATCTATTTGTACCCTTATCTTATTCTCTAACAATTTTTATGTATCTAACTATAGCAACTCAACGCATGAACAAGCTAAAACTAGCTAATATTCATACAAATACTACCAATTAATGCGTCACATAGGCGTTATATAGTAAGTTGCAGCTAAATTATAGGGCAAATTTATACTTACAAACACGAACAACACGATGATTTATTTTTGCTAGCAATCCACCCCTTGCTATGATAGATCAATCTTCCATGAAAAAGTGCAGATTACATACCTTAATTGCCGCAATTACTTTGTTTGCTTTATATAGTTTTACTATATTTTTCTCTAACAACGCATACGCTAATATGCCACCTCAAGAAGCATCCCTTATTAATGAACTTCTTAATACTGTTGAAAATTCTGAAGCGGTTTTTATTCGTAACAATACTGAACATAGCCCTAAAGAAGCAGTAAAACACCTCAAAATGAAATTAAATCGTGCGGGAAGTCGTATTAAAACAGCGAATGACTTCATCCGAGTTTTAGCGACTAAATCATCTTTTTCTGGCAAAGCTTATATGCTACGCTTTAGTGACGGAACTATGGTAGAATCTGGCCTATGGTTCACAAATAAATTATTGAAATTAAGAAATACCGAGTAAATTTTTATGACACACACTCCTTCTCTTATTGTTGGCAACTGGAAAATGAATGGCTTGAACGCTGAAGGCAAAGCCTTAAGCACAGCCATTGCTTCACACGCAGCAACACCCTCTACTATTGTAGTCCTTTGCCCCCCCTTCACAGCATTATCTACTATCAAAGGATTTCTAGACGACTCCTCTATAAATCTTGGCGCTCAAGACTGCCACCAAGAAGAAAGTGGCGCATACACTGGGAATATTAGTGCAACCATGCTAAAAGATGTTGGCTGCAGCTATGTTATCTTAGGTCACAGCGAACGACGCACCCTAAACCAAGAAACCAATGCTTTAATACAACAAAAAGCTTCCTCTGCACACCAAGCAGGACTAATTACCATTATTTGTGTAGGAGAAACTGAGGCCGAGCGTGAATCTGGCGATGCTGTAAAAACAATCACCAACCAACTACAGCACTCTATCCCACAAACCGCAAATAGTGATAATACATTTATTGCATATGAACCTATTTGGGCTATCGGCACAGGAAAAACAGCTACTATTTCTGATATTTCAGATATGCATAACAGTATTTCCTCTTTTATAGCAAAATCATTCCCTACATTTATTAAGCCAGTTCATGCCTTATATGGCGGCTCAGTAAAACCTGATAATGCCCAAGAAATTCTAGATCTAGATAGTGTTGGCGGCGTACTGGTTGGCGGAGCTAGCCTTGATGCCAAAAGTTTTTGTACAATTATTGATGCTGCACCAACAAATTAGCTGTAATATTAATATCAAAAAATACAAATTTTGGAAATGAGTTATCCATGAGTAATGTGCTGTGCATTTGCGGTTCCACACAAAAAACCGGCGGTACTGTCCGCGCTTTACGCAAAGTGCTAGATATATACCCAGATAATGTAGAAACAGTTTTTCTACATGATTATAATTTTTCATATTATGATTATGAGAACCGCAATCGCGATGATGATTTTCTACCTCTTGCCCAAAAAATGACGCAAGTTGAGACTATTATCTTTGTCACACCAGTATATTGGTATGCAATGAGCGCTATAATGAAAACCTTTCTAGACCGCCTTACAGACCTGATTACAATAGAAAAAAGCACCGGAAGAGCCTTAGCAGGAAAAAAATGCTTTGTCATTTGTAGCGGTTATGGTGTAGATATCCCCCCAGGCTTCGATTATCCTTTTGCCGCGACATGTAATTATTTTGACATGACCTATAAAGGATGTCTTTATGAAAGCGTAAAATGCGCTCAAGAACAGCCCGAATATAATATAAACGAAGCCCGTATTTTTGCTGAAAAGATATTTGGTAAAAAATAACGGGACTTAAGGAATAGTAATAATGGAAATACTACTGATATTTCATGTAATTGTTATCATAGCATTGGTAATGGTTATTCTTGTTCAGCGCACTAGCAATGACGGTTTAATGAGCGGCGGCGGTTCAAATGCCATGATGTCTGGTAGATCCCGCGGCAATATGCTATCCCGCACCACTGCCATTTTAGCAACTATTTTTATTATCAATAGTTTGGTTCTATCTTGGCTGGCCTCTCATAGCCGTTCACAAGGCGGATTAACCGATAAATTAGTCGCTGCTGGAGGCGAATTGAGTGATGTGATTGAACCTGGCATTATTGATGAAACAGATACCGCTGCTGAGTCTAGTGAAGATAATACTGGTGTAGAAGATGCTATTGATGGCGAAGTCATTAAAGACAAAAATGCAGAGAAGAAAACCCCTGCAGCTATAGATAAGCCTGCCAATAATGAAGCACCAGAAGTACCGGTTGCTGAGTAAGTGCAATAAATAATAATTAATTAACTAGTTTTTAGCAAAACTGATTTTTGGGTTAAAGATCATGTCGCAACCACGTTTTATTTTTATTACCGGCGGGGTGGTATCCTCTTTGGGAAAAGGTTTAGCCTCGGCAAGTTTAGCAGCATTACTACAAGCACGTGGCTATAGCGTCCGCTTAAGAAAGCTTGACCCGTATCTCAATGTTGACCCTGGCACAATGAGTCCTATTCAGCATGGAGAAGTGTTTGTTACAGATGATGGAGCAGAAACTGATCTTGACCTTGGTCACTATGAGCGATTCACTGATGTAGAAGCTAGACGCACTGATAACGTCACTGCAGGGCGTATCTATTCTGATCTTTTACAAAAGGAACGCAGAGGTGATTATTTAGGGGGAACAGTCCAGGTTATCCCTCACGTCACTAACTTGATTAAGCAATTTGCACTCAATGATACAGATAATGCTGATTTTATATTATGTGAAATAGGTGGTACAGTTGGTGACATTGAAGGACTTCCTTTTTTTGAAGCGATCCGTCAGCTTGGCAATGACCTAGGGCGTGAGCGCTCTATCTTCATTCACCTAACATTAGTGCCTTACTTAAAGGCAGCTAAAGAACTAAAAACAAAACCTACACAACATTCTGTGAAAGAATTACGCAGCATTGGTATTCAACCAAACATATTAATGTGCCGAGCAGAAGTAGAGATTCCTCCTTCTGAGCAACGAAAGATAGGACTTTTCTGTAACTTACCTGAGAGTGCAGTTATTCCAGCACTTGATACTGACTCTATTTATCGCGTTCCTCTCAATTATCATGCCGAAGGACTGGACGTACAAGTTCTTAAATTCTTCAACTTACCAAATGATGAAGATCCAGATTTAACCAAGTGGCATAATATAGTTGAGCGGTCACAAAACCCTGTTAATGAAGTGACTATCGCTGTTGTAGGGAAATACACCTCACTAACAGATGCGTATAAATCTATTATAGAATCATTAGATCATGCGGGCATTACCCATCAAACAAAGGTAAATATTCGCTGGGTTAATTCTAGGGCATTTAGTGATGATGCTCGGGCTAGTGAGGAATTACAAGATATTCACGCTATTTTAGTACCAGGAGGATTTGGCGAAGGAGGAGCTGAAGGAAAAATTGCTGCTGCACGCTATGCACGGGTGAATAATATACCTTATTTTGGCATTTGTTTTGGTATGCAGATGGCAGTTATTGAAACTGCACGCAATGTAGCAGAACTAGAAGACGCTTCTTCAAGTGAGTTTGGACCATCTAAAAATCCGCTTGTTGGCCTAATGAAAGAATGGATAAGTGACAGCGGTATTGAACGTCGCTCTGCTGCTGGAGATTTAGGCGGAACCATGCGCTTGGGTGGCTATACTTGTGACCTCAAACAGGACAGTAAAGTACGTGAAATATACAACGCGGACACTATTATAGAGCGCCATCGCCATCGCTACGAAGTTAATATTAACTATCGTGATACATTAGAAAAAGCCGGCATGGTTTTTTCTGGACTATCACCCAATGGCGATTTGCCAGAAATTGTAGAGCGGACTGATCACCCTTGGTTTATCGGCGTACAGTTTCATCCTGAATTTAAATCCCGCCTATTCCGCCCGCACCCACTATTTAAATCTTTTGTGGAAGCAGCGATTACCTATAAAGGTAAATAAAGACCAAATTACTATAATTGTAACTTCAATATTGTTGTGCTGGAATATTTATTATTTACGCATAAGACTAGAGGACATAAGGTAATACTATTTTTATATCTAAAATAGTAAACCACCCCTTTTTACTTTTCTGCTAATAATCCCTACCATTTTTCTGCCAAATTTTATGGGCCTCCTCCCAGCTAGGAAGTTCATCCCCTTCATAACCAAGTGTTTTACCTGTCGCAATACGCCTAAACCCAACGATAGCCTTCTTATGTGCCCCTGAGTAAATATATTGCTGCATGTGCTTTTTGCTTTCCCATGCAGTCAGAGTATGATGAACACCATTAACATTGTTAAGCGCGCAATGAAGGTTTCCTTCTGCCTTTTTTGCTTGCTTGAATGAGCGCATAACATGCCAAGCAAAAGGAATGAACATAAACCTATTTTTAAGCCTCAACCCTGTAATTGAAATATACATTCTTCCCTTATAGCCCCACTTTTTTGTATTTTTTAACAATAAACTCATAGCATATTTATCACTAAAAAAATGCCCTACCTTTTGAATTGGTAGGACATTTTTAGATCTTTATCAAAAAAAATAATTATTCTAACTGAATTTATGCTGCAATACTCGCTGCTGCTAACTTATCCATTTCTTTTATAACAGCATCACCCATATCTGTTGTTCCAACCTGAGTACAGCCTTCAGACATAATATCTCCAGTACGCACACCACTTGCTAGCACATTTTTAATTGCCTGCTCAACCATATCAGCCTCTGCCGCAAGATCAAAACTATAACGCAACATCATTGCTAAGCTTAGAATTGTAGCAATTGGGTTAGCGAGATTCTTACCTGCAATATCAGGTGCTGAACCATGAACCGGCTCGTATAATGCATTACAGGTTTCACTCTCGGCTGCACCAAGGGATGCTGATGGCAACATACCAAGGCTACCCGTTAGCATTGCTGCACAATCAGATAAAATATCACCAAACATATTGGTAGTTACAATAACATCAAACTGCTTAGGGTTACGTACTAATTGCATTGCTGCATTATCAACATACATATTACTTAATTCAATATCTTGATACTCTGCCTCTCCTATCTTAGCTACTTCTTCGCGCCACATTTCAGTAGAAACGAGTACATTTGCTTTATCAACTGAACACAAACGGCCATCTCTCTTCTTTGCTAAATCAAAAGCAACACGAGCAATACGTTGAACTTCCCAGTCATGGTAAACCAACGTATTGTAGCCTTTCCTGCTACCACTTGCTTGCGTCTCTACTCCCTTTGGCTCACCAAAGTAAATGCCTCCGGTTAATTCACGAACAATCATGATATCCAAACCAGAGACAATATCTCTCTTTAAAGATGAGGCATCAGCCAGCTCATCAAACACTATTGCAGGGCGTAAGTTTGCAAATAGCTCCAATTCTTTACGAATACCTAGCAGACCTTTTTCTGGTCGAACTGAAATATCTAATGGCTCCCATTTTGGACCACCAACAGCTCCCAATAAGATAGCATCTGCGGCACGAGCTGCTTTTTTTGTGCTTTCTGGAAATGGATTACCTTCTTTATCATAGGCAATACCACCCAAATTTGCTTCTGAAGTAGTAAATCCTGTGCCACGCTTATCATTAAGCCAGTTGATAATTTTTTCTGCTTGGGCAGTTACTTCAGGTCCGATACCATCACCGGGAAGAATGAGAATATGTTTGCTCATGAATATATCCTTGTTTTTAGCAAAATTATAATATGTAAAGCTGGTGTGGCGTTTTAACTCAAAAACATGACTGCTGCAAGTTTCATCGTGTTTAGCGCATATCATTACCGCACTTAATAATGTTTATTACATGCTATAACCCATCACCATTATCTTTAGATTCTAGAATTAAGTAGGCTGGTATAATAAAAAATAAGACCCAAAAAGATTAGAACAGATCTTTTAACGCGTCGCCGGCACCTTTCACAGCCCCCCCCGCACCTTCACCTGCTCCCTTTAATAAACCACCAGCACCTTCACCAACACCTTTTAATAAGCCGCCAGCACCTTCACCAGCACCTTTTACCAAACCGCCAGCACCTTCAAGTACATTTTTTGCTCCAGCACCAAGATTTTCTATTCCTAACCCTTGAACATTTAGTGTCCCTACAGCACCAGCAAGAGCCTCAACAACTTCCGCAACAATAGCCTCCAATGAGGCATTACCACCTTTTCCTAAATTTGTTAATTCAATCCTTGGCAAGGCTATCGGTGTTGCTACACCTGCAATAATCATATTCACCTTTGCATCCACAATAACCAAACGAGATATCATTATATTCTTTTTCTCTTTCGGCTCTTGTGCGGCTTCTTCCTTAGCTAGTTCATCTGCTGAAGATTTTGTACTTTCTGCAATATTAGATCTTATTTTACCAATATTAGTACCACCTAGTCCCATTTCATAATTAATCTCAGGACCCATTACTTTTATTTCTTTAATAATAAAAGTATCTGTACTGGCTGAAGATATATCAACTTCTGCAAAAATTTTATTAAGTTTAAGAGCAAAGTCACTTTTAAATGATTCTGGGTTATGAACCACTACTCCTTCAATTGAAGCATTACCACCCATCATTGAAACATTCACATCAGCAACTTGAATATCCACCCCTGCTATACGAGGGCCCATGACTTCAATAGTTTTCTTGGTTAATGTGCCAGCAAAAAATGTTCCTGCAAACACAAGCAACAATGACACTATACCAATCAGTATTAAAAGCCTGTACACAACTCTCATGAAAATAACCCTCTAAAACAACAATTTAACCACAAAAACTAATAAGCATTACTATAATTATATATTCTTATAGACCTACAACCCAGCCACTGTCATTCCTTCAATCCTAACAGTTGGGCAATTGGTACCATAATGAAAAACTAAATCATCTGCTGGAGTGAGTTGACGAAACATTTCTTTTAAGTTTCCTGCGATTGTCATTTCACTTACTGGAAATACAATTTCGCCACTATCTATCCAGAATCCCGCAGCACCCTGACTATAGTCGCCCGTAACACCATTAACACCCATACCAAAAACATCGGTAACAAAAAATCCCTGTTTTATATCTGCAATTAACTCTTTTACAGAAACAGACCCTGCCTCCATATAAAGATTACTTGATGAAGGGTGAGGTGCACCGCCAGAACCACGCGAAGCATGACCTGTAGTAGTTAGACCTAATTGATTTGCTGTACGTGTATCCAAAAGCCATGTTTGAAGCACGCCATCTTTGACCAATGCCATTTTCTTGCCTGCAACCCCTTCCGCATCGAAAGGCTCTGATGCTAAACCGCGCACTCGCAGCGGATCATCCATAACATTAATATCAGAAGAAAATACGCCCTGGCCCATTGCATCCTTTAAAAAGCTAGTTCCACGAGCAATAGCAGCACCATTAATTGCACCTGAAAATGCCCCCAATAAACTGCGTGCCACGCGTGCATCAAATATAACGGGCAATTTACCCGTTGGCATTCTTTTTGGATGCAGCCTGTTCACGGCTCGTTCACCGGCTATCTTACCTATTTCTGCTGGCGAGCGTAAATCCTCACAATGTCGTGCATAACTAAAATCGTAGTCTGTTTCCATTTGCCCTGCACTGCCTGCCACAACGGATGCAGAAACAGAAAATGTAGTATAATCGTGCTGACCGCTGAAGCCTGCACTTGTTGCCAACCACACCCTGCCTTGCTCAAATCCGGCATTTGCACCGTCGGAGTTAGTTACTCCCTTTATTGCTAAAGCAGAATCTTCTGCTTCTGCGGCCCATGCCTTCAATTGGTCAATTTCTGGCACATATTCATCGCATAAGCTAAGATCTTTTCGGTCTTGAGGCTGAACTAAAAGCTTAGAGTCAGCAAGGCCAGTATGAGGATCAGCAGGAACAACCTTTGCCATTTCTACTACGCGTTCAATTAACATATTTACCGTTTCATGGCGTAAATCATCACTTGAAACGATAGCCTGACGATATCCATCTTCAGCCGCCACTAATGCCCTTAGCTCAATTTGAGCAGATTGTGATCGTTCAACTGTCTCTGGTTTTCCTAGACGTTGACCATAAGTCATGTCTGTTCCACTATGCAGCACCACATCACAAGCATCAGCCCCTGCTTTTTCCATAGCACCAATACAATGCTGCATTAAAGCCTCAGACTGCATCATATTATCGGATTGCGTCGAATTTTCAGTTGCACGGCTACTCTTCATTATTAGGTCATCCTCTTTGCTCAATGATCGTATCCTTGTTGTACGCCATGCAATAAGCTGATGCAAGTGCAGAAAATTTTACTACATCGTCAAAAAAACCCCTTACAACGGAGTATTGTTAACGCTTTATTAAGCTGAATTAGCTATACTGGCGAAAGAATAAACAGATAATCTGCTGGCGCATATAGCCTGCAATGGAGAAGTTAATGACTACGAAACAAGATTTACAAAGCAACACGCCATTAACCGAAAGCGCAAAAAAAATTGGCACTGCAGCATTAGTGGGCATTGCAATACTAGCCGCATCCGGTTGCTCCACTATTCAGCCTACGGCCACTAACCAGTATGTTCAGCAATCTAATCAAGCTGCACCATTCTCTACTTTTGCTATGGATGCCAAACAAGCATTGGCAAACCCGAGCGATGCAAAAAATTATGACGCAGCCAAGCGTAATGCCGGCAGAGTGGATGAATTTGGTCGCGCCACTGGTAATATTGTTGACCAGCATGTTACCAATTGGGGGCGTGCCGTTGGTGGAAGCCTTGCAGGGCGTTATGTCGACCCGGGAACTTTATTCCCCGTTAATCAATCTTTCCGCCCTGAGCATCCTAGCCAAAAAGCTTATGTTATGCCCAATAACATGATTGTAACTACTTTTGTAACGCAGCCAACCAAGAAAACATTCTCTTTAACCAACCCTGGCAGCAAAGGCGTTAATTATTCTGCAGTGTATGACCCACAAGCTGCTGTAGAAATTAAACCGGAAGAAGTCAGCCAAGTTGGACAAATTATTCAAAAAGAATTGCAAATGCGTACGCAATTCCAGAATACGATTATTCAGGATGGCAACCAAATTGATCCTACAAAAGCCGGATCATGGAAAGGTGTAGTTACTAATCATGAAGGCCAAGCCTCTAAACCTGCTGAAACAACAGCACCTCCAGCAGTACAGGGTGAAGAAACAAAAAAATACAAGTTATGTCGTGAACTTTCTGGCGGTGGTGTAATGCTAGATGAAGGCAAGATGACAGACAGCAAATGGCAGAAATTAGTTGATGAGCAACGCCAACCAGGCTCTGCAATCGACCAAGCAAGAAATGGTAAAGTTACAGATATGCAGCGATGTGAGCCAAATAGTGGACGTGGTGGTTGGAATAGCCGCTAACAGAGTCTAGACCTTCTTTTAAGACTTTGCCCAAAGGAAGAATCACATGCAGCAAAATGACCTCTTTGACAAGCAAGTGTATACGTGGCAATCCGAGCCTGCTGGAAAAACACCCAGTCAAGTAATTGGTAGAGCACTTAAGCGTGGCCTTGTAACAGATGTTAATCTAGGAATTGGCGATTTTACCTTAACACTAAAAGAAAATACTTCACCGAGCCTGGAAGAAATACAGCGCCGTGCGGACTTAATGACTGCACTTGACCGTTTCCCTGCACAAATTGACCCTAGTCACGATCAAATAGCTTTAACCCGTACAGGTAACAGCATCACCATTGATAACCCCAAGCAACTGATTGATGCTATTAAAACTATAGCTCGCAATCCTCGCTCCATGCCCGAGTCTAAGAAAGTGGGCTATGATAATCTGGTTACGTTGTTAACACCGGGGCACATCACCATGCAACCTCCGGCTGGACCAGATGAAGCCATTCGCAACAATGTCCGCTTTGCAGTTAATTCTTCTGGACCGCAGAGGGATGATCGTAAACAACAACAAAGTCATCTAGAAAAGACCTTAAAGCAAATCGACCCGGATGTTTACTTAAAAAAGAACGAAACAGGGTCATTAATAACTGCTCATTTTTCCTTAAGTACTGCAAAAATACATGCGCGACAAGCAGCAGAGCAAGTCCAAAGCCACATCCCCGAACATAATCGCGGTTAGTTATTTAGTAAAAATAAGGATTCTATAAAGGAAAATCTCTACGAACAAATTGTAGAAATATCGGCTCATGACCATCTTTCTGTTTGACCTCATAGCGAGTTTTATTATGGCCTTGTGGTGGCGTTTCCCAATCCTTCTTAGATTGAGCCTTCCAAATAAAATCTGCTCTCTGTTGAAAGTGAACTAATATCCATTGAGCGTAATCCCAATGGTCAGTAGCTAAATGCAGCTCCCCTCCATCCTTCAACACTCTGCTTGCCATATCCAGCAATTCTTGATTTACAATACGGCGCTTATGGTGCCTTACTTTAGGCCACGGGTCAGGAAACAGGATATAAATTCGATCTAACGTATTATTATCCAGCGCGTCCAGAATAAGTCTGGCATCTTCTGTAAAAAGACGCACATTACCTGAACCTTCCGCATGTGTTGGAGCAGCTTGTTGCAAATGCGATAAACACATTGCAACACCTTGCATAAACACTTCACAACCAATAAATCCGATATCCGGCTCATTCGCAGCGCGCCACACTAAATGCTCGCCATTGCCAAAACCTATTTCAAGGTGTACATGTTTTATTTGGTCACCAAAAAAAGAGTACGCACTTAATACAGATTCTTGAGGAAGAGACTCTGGACTAATAGCTAATGTTGGCAGCAATTCATCAAGAAGCTGTTTTTTTTCTGGGCGCATTTTACGACCAAACTTACGGCCAAATGTCTGGATACGCTGAGGATTGGTCATATTATAAATTGGCTATTACTTAATAGCATCTACCAGATCTGTTTTTTCCCAAGAAAATCCACCATCTTCTTCTGGATTACGCCCAAAATGACCATATGCCGCAGTACGTTGATAAATTGGACGGTGAAGCTGCAAATGCTGTCTCAGGCCCCAAGGAGTAAGATCTATAGCTTTATGTAAACGCTGAGCAATTTCATCTTCCTTTATTACCCCTGTACCATGCGTGTTTACATAGAGCGCTAAAGGCTTGGCCACACCAATTGCGTAAGCTAACTGGATAGTACAAGCTGTGGCTAACTCCGCAGCTACTACATTTTTTGCCAAATAACGCGTAACATATGCTGCAGACCGATCTACTTTTGATGGATCCTTACCAGAAAAAGCACCTCCACCATGCGGAGCAGCGCCTCCATAAGTATCTACAATAATTTTGCGACCAGTTAGTCCAGCATCACCATCAGGTCCACCAATTACAAATTTTCCTGTTGGGTTAATATATAACTCTTCATCTGGGCACATCCACCCTGATGGCAGAGTGTTCTCAATATAAGGCCGCACTAACGCATTCACCTCATCTTGACTCATCCCTTCTTCATGCTGAATAGACAACACAGCAGATGTAGCAGCAATAGGTTTGGTCCCTTGATATTTTAAAGTTAATTGACTCTTAGCATCCGGTCCAATTCCTTGCACCTTGCCAGCATGAATATCATTAAATAAATGACGCAATATTTTATGTGAATAATAAATTGGTGCCGGCATCAAAGCTTCGGTCTCACGACACGCATAACCGAACATAATCCCTTGGTCTCCTGCACCCTCAAGCTTTTTGTCTTCAGAGTCAACACCTTGAGCAATATGCGCAGATTGTTCATGAAGCAAGACATCTATTTGTGCATCCTTCCAATGAAATCCATCCTGCTCATAGCCAATATGTTTTATGGTATCACGTGCAATTTGCTCTACTTGTTTTAGTACAGATTCTGGACCACGCACTTCACCAGCAATTACTACTCTGTTTGTTGTTACTAATGTTTCCACAGCACAGCGTGAATATGGGTCCTGCGCTAAGTAAGAGTCCACCACAGCATCTGATATTTGATCGGCTACTTTATCCGGATGGCCTTCTGAAACAGATTCACTGGTAAACAGAAACTCTCGTTGATTATAATAATCTGGTGACAGGGCCATAAACGTCTCCTCAACTAGGCATTATGATTAATATTTAGCTATTTACTTTAAGTTTTATAGCCCAAACATAGCTACAATATATAGTTCCAATTATTTAGTGCGTGTTATTTAGCATATTTTTATTACAGTAATATGTTGTGTTACCGCACTTTCGTTAGAATTAGAGTGTTGTGTAGTAAATAACAAGAAATATTCCTAACAATGCTGTTGTATATAAAACCGTACTTGCAATTGCCCAGTTCCTTGCCAATACCCCATCTGGACCATGTAAAAAACGCACACAACGAATAATATCCTGTACCAAGCTATAACCTCCACTACGCAATCCACCACCGACAAAACAAATAGCACGATCGCATAATTTCAGAATCCCTCCTGCAAACACCCTATAACCCCAATCGAAATCCAAGCTGATAGTCAGTGTCCGCTTTAACATTGGTAACATTACAAAGAAAGCCAAACCACCAAATAATAATAGCTGTAATTGGCTTACAACATGCTCTGTTGTATAGGACTTATAATCAGGAATTTCTGGTAACATCCAATATAATGTTGATGGCATCACCCCTGGAACAATACATAACACTGCCAATAGAACCATCCCCAACGTCATTGCTAATGGAGGGTCCTTCGGACGCAGGCCAGAATCTTTCTGGAAAAATACGAACCATGGAAATTTAATACCAGCATGTAGAAACACCCCTGCTGAAGCAGCAACCAGACAATACCATACAATAGCTAGATGCTCTGCACCAGCGGCTGTAGTAATCATTGATTTACTAACAAACCCCGAAGTAAATGGGAAAGCAGAGATTGCCAGCGCGCCAATAATTCCGCACAATGTTGTTAGCCGCATAGAATGATATAACCCACCAACATCCGAACAGCGCCTCATACCCGTCATATGCACGACAGAACCTGCTGACATTAATAATAAGGCTTTATATATGATATGACAAAATGCATGCGTTGCCACACCATATTGCGCCATTGTTGTCCCAATACCAATACCCGTTATCATAAATCCAACTTGGTTAATGATACTATAGGACAATATCCGCCGCATATCATTTTCAAGCATGGCATATATAATTCCATAAAATACCATAAACAAGCCAATCGCTATCAAAATACTACTACCCGCGAATAGTGTCAGCAGTACAAAAACGGCTGTTTTTGTGGTAAAAGCGGAAAGAAATACAGCTCCCGTTGGTGAGCTTTCTGGATAAGCATCCGGCAACCAAGCAGAAAAAGGAGGAGCACCTGCATTAACAAGAATGCCGAGCAGCATTAACACCACCCCAATATTCATAATACTCCACTCACCACCATTTAATAATGCCGTTAAATGTTCAGTTAATAGCGTTATCTGAACTGAATTAGTTGCAACATACCACGCGCCAATTCCTGCAATTAGAAAAACACCGCCAAGGAAATGCATTACAGCATAACGTAGTGCTGCCCGACGAGAATTATCGGTACCACCAAAGAGCACCACTAACGTTGACGCCACTGCCATCAATTCCCAATAGAAAAATAACGTAATTAAATCACCAGAAAATGTTACACCAATTGCACCACCAGCATAAACATAAGCTGCTGATAACTCTCCCCATGGCTTTCTGGTCATCGCAAACAGACCTCCTGCAAATGCAGCAAGTGCAAAAATTGTTGCAAAAATTGGAGTAAAGCTATGTACCACAACAGGAAACAGTTCAAACCCTGAAAATACAATCCCTTCTGCAGCCACTACAGAAGGTTGGTTGGTAACAATTGTCCAAATAGATGCCAATGTTAGCAATGGTATTGATAAGGTCCAAATTGATCTAACGCTCCGAGGAAGCAAGGGTATCAATAATGCACCAAGAATCATAATTAATGCTGGAGGAAATGCCATCATAACTAAGAACCCTCCCCAGCTTTTTTGCTATAATAATCTTCTTTACGCTTAAGAAAAATTCCTAAAAATTTAGAAACCAAAACAATAACTACACATGAAACAAATCCAAACCATGCATTAAAAAATGGTGTATTGGCTAAATCAAAGTAATTATGGGGATGCATAGTAAATTCTAGACCAAGTGTAACCACTAGCACAAAAATAAACACCGCCCAACAACGACGGACCAATTGTTTTACCGATTGTGCATCTGTTTGGTTATCTGTTTGTTTACCACTTTTCACTACTAGACTACCTTTTATTTAACTAAAGAGTTGCTTTCCAGCCCAACCATAAAAACATGTCGGGATAGATAAAAAATCCGATGGTAAGAAATGCTGTAACTATAAGCGCTATTAAAATTGGCAGAGGGGCTTCACCATGCGTACTATTTTTTGAGGATTCCACATCTTCATTTTTGAAAAATGCTGCATAGATAATAGGCAGGAAATAAAGTGCATTGAGTACTGTACTTAACACAATCACACCTAACGCAAACCAATGCTCCGTTTCAAATGTGGCCAATATCATATAATATTTACTTATAAACCCAACAGCAGGTGGCACACCTATCATTGACAATGATGCTATTGCAAATGCTGTCATTGTCACAGGCATTCTTCGGCCTATACCATTAAGTTGACTAACATATTTTTTACCAGACGCTGTATAAATAGATCCTGCCGCAAAGAATAATGTTATTTTACCTACCGCGTGTGCCAAAATATGAAATGCAGCAGCCATAACCGCATAAGAGGTAAGTAAGCTGGCAGCCATAATAACATAGGATAGTTGGCTAATTGTTGAGTATGCTAAACGCTTCTTTAAATTATCCTGCTTTAAGGCAATAATCGAAGCGGCAATGATAGTAAATCCAGCAATATATGTCAGCCATGCACCGGCTAACCAATGTTGTTCCACTAACAAACTAAGATTCTCATAGCCGAATATATAGACGATCACTTTCACAATCGCAAAAACACCAGCCTTCACTACCGCCACGGCATGCAGCAAAGCACTTACCGGGGTGGGTGCAACCATCGCTGCAGGAAGCCAACGGTGGAAAGGCATTAATGCGGCTTTACCAATACCATATACAAATAGCAGCAATAATATGCCCGCAGTTATTGGAGCAACTTCTCCAAGCAATAATCCATCTGGTTGAAAGTCAAGTGATCCCGCAATGGTATATGTCCAAATGATTGCGGTTAGCTGGAATGCAATTGACGTACCCAGCAAGATACCCAAATAGGTGCGACCTGATTTTTTTGCTTCTTCAGTTCCGCCATGTGCAACCAAAGGAAATGTTGCAAGTGTCAGAAGTTCATAGAACAAGAACATGGTAAATAAATTACCTGAAAATGCGACCCCTAATGTTGCAAAAATAGAAAATGAAAAGAACGCAAAAAACCGGCCATGGTGCTTCTCCTTATTTGCGTTCATATAGCCTATGCCATAGAGCGTAGTGATAATCCATAAAAAGGACGCTACCAAAGCAAACAACATCCCCAGTGGCTCAATTTCTAAGCGGAGATTTATTCCTGGTATTATTTCCAAAAAGTTTACAGACAGATTTGTCCCATTATGGAAACGTGTAAACAATGTAGCAATGTTAATAAAGAGGGTAACACTCAGAAGCAAAACTAGGGCATTGCGAAGCTTAGGGCGAGTGATTACTAATGAAACTATTGCAGCCAAAAGAGGAATAGAAAGAATAAACAGAAAGATCATCATATCATCCTGCGTGTTTGGCATTACAGATAGAACTTCTGGAAGAGCTGTTATTTGAGTCATTTGCCGCTCCCACTTAGTAAACTAGAAGCAATAGTATCTGCTAAACCAACCGTATAAGACGTTTCGAATCCGAAATAAATATTGGCTAAGGCGAATATCCATAGAGATACTTGCATAGCTATAGGCACTTCTTTTACCGCTGGAGCACCATCAGGTCGAGATGAAAACCAAGCCACTTCAACAATTTTCCAAATATAAATAACGGCCAGAAGTGAACTAAGAATGATAACCGCAACAATTAGCCACCACCCCTCTTCTATCAACCCTTGAAGCAAATACCATTTACTAATAAATCCTGCAGTCCCAGGAACTCCGATCAAACTTAATCCGCCAATTACGAATGCAGCCATTGTCCAAGGCATTTGCGAGGCTATACCACGAAAATCGGCCATCCTCACCCCGCCAACACGATAATAAACCGCACCGACTGCTAAGAACAAAGTTCCTTTTGCTAGGGCATGATTTGCCAAGTGTACCGTTGATGCCAATAGACCTGTATGTGTTGCAAGAGCAATACCCATCGTCATATACCCAAGCTGTGCCACACTTGAAAAAGCAAATAACCGCTTAATATTATTTTGGAACACAGCAGTTAACGAACCAACTAAAATACCTGCCACCGCCAGCACCGCAAGCACAACACCAAAGGGACTTTCTTGGAAAGCATACTCATAGCCAAAAACAGTATAAATTACCCTTAAAAAAACATAAATACTTACTTTTGTTGCTGTTGAACCCACAAATGAAGTTACGAATGAAGGCGCATAAGCATATGAATTTGTAAGCCATATATGCATTGGGAACATAGCAATTTTCAGCCCAAGACCCAGCGTAATAAATGCAAATGCCGCTTGAATAGGACGTGGATCAGATACATCTTGCAAATGCTCTGCTATACCAGTCATGTTTAATGTGCCGGTCATAATATAAAGGAAACCAACACCAATAAGGAAGAATGTTGCCCCGATTGTACCAAGCACTAGATATTCAAATGCAGCAAGCAATGCCCTACGATCACGCCCCATAGCTATCAAAGTATACATTGATAATGAAGATATTTCTAAAAACACGAATACATTAAAAATATCATTTGTAGATACAATTCCTAACAAACCAGCTAGGCACAAAAGATACATACTGCAAAACAATGATTGCTTGCTCTTTTCCACCTCTTTACCAATGCTTTTCCAAGCATAAGGCATCATGACCGCACCAGCAAATGCAACCAGTAACAATACAAAACTATTCAGCGGATCAAAACGATATTCAATCCCCATTGGAGGCTTATGCCCACCCATTTCATATAATGCTTCTGGAGTCATTTGAATTGAGGCCACAATCGCAATTGCGACTATAAACACCAACCATGAAGCTCCTGTTGCCAAAACCCAAGCCGTACGCCCACACTTGGTTAAAGCACAAAGGCCTGCCGTTACAAGTGGTATAACCACCTGAAGTGCATAAACATTATTTCCAAAAAACTCTACTATAATATTCATTTGCTTGTTACCCCCTGAGTGGCAGACTCAGCAGCCGTTGAGGATACATAGTGCTCTTGCTTCTCTTCCTCACGTCTCTTGTGCAAATGATCAATATCTGCTGCTAGCACCTCATCTTCTTCAACCGTACCATATGCTTGCTTGATTCGTACTGCTAGCGCCAAACCAACAGCAAGGGTTGCCACCCCAACAACAATAGCAGTTAGCATTAACACATGTGGCAGCGGGTTGTTATATAGCGTTACACCGTCCTGTAAAATTGGGACATGGCCGCCTGAAACGTTAGATGCAGAAATATACATCAACAAAACAGATGTCTGAAAAATGGCAATTCCCATCAGTTTTTTAATAAGATTACGGCTATGAATTACCGCGTAAAACCCAACCATCATAAGAATAATAGCTACCCAGAAGTTATAGTTGGCTGTGATGTAATCAAGCACCTGCCAAAACAATTGGTTATCATCCAATGCCTCTGCCGTAGTTGGTACACTGTGATCAATATCATTCCTGCTCATGACGGTACCCAGCAAATACATAAAAAACTAATAACATGACCGAAAATACGGTAATACCAACACCTAATTCAACAAGAATAATACCCCATTGCTGCCCTGAAACAGCAGAAGAATGCAGAACATTATAATCCAGGAAATTTCCACCCAACAGCATGGTTACAACGCCCACTCCAGAGTAAAGCAGAACACCAATTGCTGACAAAATACGTAATGCGTCAAGCGAAAGAATATCTAACGCCTTATCTAACCCGTAAAGCAAACAATATGCAATGAATGCTGAAGCAAAGATTACTCCGGCCTGGAACCCTCCTCCGGGGCTATATTCTCCATGAAACTGAACATACAGTGCGTACATCAGAATAAACGGAGTCAGAAACCGTACAACAACCCGTAGAACTAAATGCTCTTTCACGCCGTCTCCCAACCGTTAGTTAAATAGCATATCAATATTCACATATCTGATACGCAGCAGCGTATACTGCTAAATTTTATAAACTCCAAAATCATTAGATATATGACCACATGATTTTATAGCACCACCGATGATATTTTGATCGGAAGCGGGCACACCATAATCAGTTTGTTTTACTTTGGCAACACAAACCGGATAAAATCGGAAACCGGCGCAGATGGCTAGTGAGTCAGGAAAAGATAATAGATATATTATCTCCAACCTACTTTTTGTAAGATCTTTCTTACGTTAGAAAGGTATGAATCTAATTTAAAAACAGGAGCAGTATCCAACAAAAAGGATTCCTTAGATATAAGATTGGCATATATTTTCGCTTCTAAATGCAGTGGATAAGAATAGCTTTTTTTTGCCCACTGCTCTTGCACTTCTTTTTCGCTTAAAAATATTAGTAGTTTAGCCGCATTACTACGGTTCCTAGCATAAGTAGTAATAGCTCCACCGTTGATATTTATAAAACTTCCGCGCAATTCTTTCCCTGGATAAAACATACCTAATTTCTGTGATGCCATCCTGTCTTTTACTTCGTTACTTTCTTTCAATTGCATAAAAACCGTATTACTGACAATTGCTAGATCAGCCTCACCTGCTGCAATATTATGAAGCCTTTTATAACCGCTGTTTTGTGGCACACCTGCCATATTAGCAACTATACCCGTTGCCCAGGCTCGTGACTCTTCTTCACCGGTCGCTTGTATTATTGATGCTAATAACATTTGAGTAGATATATCAGTACTAGGGCCTACAAGAATTTTACCATGCCATTTTTTATCTACTAATGCAGCATAAGATGACAACTCTTCTTCTGTCACACGATCTTTTGCATAACATATGCCTAACAAATCATACCCCAAACCGTACCAGTATCCCTCTGGATCTCGGGCATATTCAGGTATATTATTTTCAATCTCAAAAGGATTGTTAACCGCTGCCAACAATCCTTTTTGCTTTGCAAGTAGTAATGTCCCTAAATTTTTAACTAAGAACAAATCAGCCTGTACCGCAACTCCTTCTTCTTTGATGCGCCCAAGCAAATCATCTCCACTTCCATGAATTAGATTTACCTTTACACCAGTTTTTTCTGTAAATTCGTCAAAAACTGACTGCACCTCAGAACGAGAGCTATACACAGTTACAACATCAGTATCCTGTAATGCATTATATTGTAGTGCAACATTGCTGCCTGATTCAGCTTCTGCAGGATGTAGCAACAACGCGCCACGAATGAGCAAAATTGTAAGAAAGCATAATGTAAAAAAACGCATAAATGTTGGTTTTGTCCACATATCTTACTTTCCCCCACCAATGTATTTAGATACGATCTTATACACCTAGATAACTAATATTTTTTATTACCGACCGGCACATCTAATTAGGCTAATTATCCTCTACTGCTTTCTCTAGCTTTGGAAACTCCCCTGATCCAATCACCCTTGGAGGCTGGGGATCACTTTGAAGAAGTAACCTAAGCTGCTGCAACTCCTCTTCTTTTTGTGATATCGCACCAGGGAGTTGGCATTTCCCCAGAATAAGGTCGTGCTTATCATATACGCCAAATAACAAATATTTCTCACCCGTGTCTGGCTGCACATCATCAAAATAGCTACAATCATGAACACCTAGTTTAACCGTAATTCTTTTTGGCATATTGCCTTTTAGAACTTCTTTCGTTGCTAATGTAACTGATTTCCCTGTAGCAGATTTAACAACCTCCCCCACAAAAATAACATCGCTATATGAAATCCTCTTAGCTGTAGATAGGCGCGGGCAGTTACACGCAAAAACAGGCTGAACAGCCATTATTAGCCCTGTTAAAAGAGCAAAAGATACACATAATTTTTTCATCATTATCTCCTTCTATTTCTCCCTTTTGCTACAATTTGCTTGCAGCGAAAGCGTATATAATCTACAGCAAAAACACGGTAACAGTTTTATTTAGCAACAGCAACCCTTCACTAGAGATATAGTCCTTAGATTACAGGCTCTATAGTCGCTTCAAGCTCTTGTATCACCTCTTCTATGTCTATTGGCTCAGGCTCTTGCAACCTTCCCCACATCGCCTTTACGCGCTCCAAAGCATCATCATCAAGAGGGATCACCCCCTCTGCTACAGACTTCATCTCTTCCATTTCACCATTACAATGCAGCACAACATCACATCCCGCCTCTAACGAGGACCGTGCACGATCGGCAAAACTGCCTTCCAATGCCTTCATGGATAAATCATCAGTTAACAACACTCCGTCAAAGCCAATGCTCGTCCTAATTATATCAATTACTTCCGGTGACAATGTTGCAGGCAAGCCAGCATCTAATGCCGTATAACGGATATGAGCTGTCATTGCTAATGGCATACTGGAAAGTTGATGGAAAGGCATAAAATCTGTCTTCGCTAATGCATCCCAACCAGCATCAACCTCAGGCAATGATTCATGACTGTCCGCACGTGCACGGCCATGCCCCGGAATATGCTTTAATACAGGAAGAACACCTCCCTCTAACAAGCCATAGCAAGCCTCTTGCGCTAGCATAGTTACGGACATTGGCTCTAAACCAAAAGAACGATCACCTATAATATCATGCGCTCCTGGAAATTTAAGATCTAACACCGGAGCACAATTTACATTAATCCCTAATCCATATAACTCATCAGCTATTAAACGATAATGTAAATAAGTGGCATAAGCAGCCTGCTCCTTGTCTATCCGCGCTAACTTAGCATATATACCTACTGGATTGGTTTCTCGCCAAAAAGGTGGTTTTAAGCGCGCAACCCTTCCTCCCTCTTGGTCAATTAGAATCATCACATCTTCACGCTGAAGAATCTCTCTTAACCCATCAGTTAGTTTCCTTATCTGATCTGGGTTATCACAGTTTCGTGCAAAAAGAATGAAGCCCAGAGGTTGTTGCTCACGAAAAAAAACTGCCTCCTGCTCTGAAATTACGGTTCCAGCAAGACCATATATCGCTGCTGATTGCACATTTTGATTCACTCTTAATTCCTCTTTACTTAATTTTACCCTTGCAGCCTTTTAAACTATAATTATTTATAGTTAGCCAAATTATGCATTATTGCGCTAAAAAACATCCTTGTTTTTGCTTCTTTAACTGAGCACATACTATCTCGGCACTTTTTTTAGATACAAGTGGCCCCGCCTGCAAACGATATAAAACAGTTTGACCTCCATTAGTACGAATATCCATTTTACGCTGCAATTTACCTAACTGTTGAGGGTGTTTTTTCTGTAAAACCTTCCAACCATTCCGCAATCCTGAAATAGTTTTATAAGCCCCAAGTTGGATAAAAACACTACCGTCAGAAATTTCTTTAAGGGCGGTATTTTTTCTATAATTATCCAGATTGGTTATTGCTTTTGCCTTTTCTGTTTTAGAAGGCAAAAAACTTCTTTGTTTTTGTTTAGGGGCCATCGGAACACTCGACAGATGAATGACCTTTCTTGAACGCCCCGAATCTATAGTGCTAGTTACCCACACTTCTGGAGAAGGTTGCACTGGCACTGATATAGCGCTTGCTTTACTAGTTGGTATAGTTAGCTCGCTATTATTAACATTTGAAATAGGAGCCGCATCCACTAAATTTGTTTCCACTACTTTATTTTGCAAGGAATTATTTTTTATATCCTTGTCTGAAGCAGATTTCTTACCAGATTCTACCACAGCTTTTTGAGCCGCAGCACGCTCAACAGCCTGCATAACGGCTGCAAAATCATCTACCGGAGCCGTAGCATTAGAATCATTAACGCCATTCTCTTTAGGCTTCCCTAATGCAGCATCAGGTAATAACCGACCTTCGGAAACATCATTTTCTGAAACATTAATAACTACTCTTTTGCTGTCTTTTTCATTCTTTGCAATAATTTTTACTTCTTTTTTATCAATCCCCTCTGCATTAAGTACTGCTTCTTCTTCATAATATTGAGAAACTGATGCTTCTAATGCATCGGCCTCTTTTAGCAACAAATCTGGATCTACCCCAAACAACTCTTTGGGCGTAGGAAGTGCCGAACGTTGAGCTGCTGGCGATAATTCTCTAATTTGCTCTTTGCTCACTGGTTCTTCAGGTAACGGACGCAATATCACCCCTTGCCTTCCCCTTTCTCCAACGCCAGAACGGTTACTAACAGTATTATATATCATTTTATCTTGGTAAGGCACATCCAATCCACCAGGATCACCCGGTGTTATTTTATACGGTGTTAATGCCACTTTTATCAATGGCACTTCTGTTACCATATTCCGGTTTCGCGCCTCATCTACAGCCAACCAACCAAGCGCACCCAATCCACCAAGCGCCGAAACCATTACAAATGTTGTCAATGCTTTCTTAACGTAGGATTCTTCCGTTATAATCAGAGGCTTTTTTTCCATGCCAGTATTCCTGCTCTGTCCAGAGGGCGTTACCATGTATCAAGAAGATTAGATAGAAACAGCACTTCTTGATGATTATTAATGCTCTTTACACTATAGACCTACATTTCCTGCACCGGCGTTACCCCCATAACCTGCAAACCGGATGCTAGCGTCAATGCACATGCTTTAATCATCGCAAGACGGGCCGTAGTTAAGTCCTTATCATTTTCAAACAAAAAGCGCAATGACGGATCATCTTTTCCAGCATTCCACAACGTATGGAAGCTTGCTGCAAGCTCTTGCAAATAAAATGCCACCCGATGTGGTTCCCTTGCTGTTGCTGCGGCCTCTACCACTCTTGGCCATTGCGCTATACGCATTACCATATCACGCTCTGGAGCCGCAGATAATTTCTCTAAAATCGAGGCATCTACGTTATTCCACTCTGACGGAATTGCATCAGGTAGTTCACTGGCTGCATTCCTTAGAACCGAACAAATACGAGCATGAGCATATTGCACATAAAAAACTGGATTATCTCGCGATTGTTCCTTAACTTTTTCAATATCAAAATCTAAAACAGCATCACTTTTGCGGGTAAGCATAATAAAGCGCACCACATCTTTACCAACCATGTCAACCACATCACGCACCGTTGTAAAGGTCCCTGCACGCTTTGACATTTTCATTGGCACTCCATTCTCCATAAAATTAACCAGCTGGTACAATAATATATCAATTACGGCGTCTCCATTACTCATTGCACTCACTGCGGCCTTCATGCGCTTCACATACCCGCCGTGATCTGCTCCTAAAATCAGCACCATTTCGTTAAATCCCCGATCTAGCTTATTTTGATGATATGCAATATCTGAAGCAAAATAAGTACTCGACCCGTCAGATTTTTTTAGAGGACGATCAACATCGTCACCAAATTTCTCAGTACGAAATAATGTCTGCTCACGCGGTTCCCAGTCATCTAGCACTTTACCCTTTGGTGGCTCTAAAACCCCTTGGTAAACCATTCCCTTTTCTTCCAGCCGAGCAATACTATTTTCAACGGCTCCACCATCAACTAAAGACTTTTCTGAAGTAAACACATCATGAACAATGCCCATTTGCGCCAGATCATCTCTAATTACCATTAACATGCTATCAAGCGCAAAGGAGCGTATGATCGGTAGCCAAACATCTTCTGCTACGTCAACATATTCATCTCCATATTGCTCCGCCAACCCTTGACCAACTGGCTTAAGATACTCCCCTGGATAAAGGCCTGCTGGAATTTCTCCAATATCACGACCCAACGCCTCTAGGTAACGCAAATAGGCTGACTGAGCCAGTGTATCCACTTGTGATCCGGCATCATTGATATAATATTCCTTTGTTACATTATAACCTGCCTTAAGCAAAATCATCCCCAGAACATCACCCACAACTGCCCCCCTGGCATGTCCAATATGCAAAGGACCAGTGGGGTTGGCTGAAACATATTCTAAATTAACATCACGCCCTTCGCCCAGTTCTGAATTTCCGTAGCTTCCCTCTAGCTCCAATACCTGCAAAATCAACTGTGACCACATGCTGTCCGCTAGTCGGAGGTTGATAAAACCAGGACCCGCAATGTCAGCACTAGCAATATAATCATATTGCTGTAAGCGATCCACTACCGCTTGAGCCACCTCTCTTGGATTCTTGCCCGAAGGTTTGGCCACCACCATAGCTACATTTGTTGCAACATCACCATGCGTACTATCCCTAGGTGGCTCAGCCGTAATAGCCATAAGCTGCAACCCTTCAGGTAAAAAACCGTCATCAATCAACTGATTAATAACCGTCAAAATGTCATCACGTACACGCGCAAATAAATGCATAGCCCTATCTTCCTTCCACCTACTAGCATTAGGTGTAGTTTGTATCTATCTATTAATCTAACAAATAACGGCAAGAAACCCGCTACTACATTTCAATATCAACCACATCAGAATCTTCTTCTTCCTCTGTGTGCTCATAGGTCTTAGGCTCTCCAAACATATCGGCTAGTTCGTCCAACTCCCCTTCTTCAACTTGACTTAGAAGGTTGGTTCGACCACATACATCTGCCCGATATAGTTTTTGATCTGGCCAATCCATGTAAACAAGATAACGTCGCCCAGCCCAAAACATGAAATCACAACCGCCATCCCCTTCTGTTGCTGCAACAGCCACCACTGGACCGACCTCTGATTTCCAGCTTTTTTCTACTTCAATTACATAAGCTCCTACACCATAATCAAAATAGCTTGATACTGCTTTTCGTACTCTTCCTACAAATACAGCATCTGCTTTTTCAGAAGCAGCCTCAATAGATGGTTTTTTAGGGCTACACTTACATGCAGCTTCAACATTAACCGGTGACATACTCACCATGCCTACTATTACCAAGCCACCTAAGACTGCTTTACGCCACCATTGCTGCATTTGTATCATTATCTTACTCTACTATATTCATTAATATTTCCTTGATCTACCCTTATGTAGTCAGCTCTACTACAGCAGAAACACCCCAGAAACTACCCGCTTGCACCCGCTCTGTCCAGTAATTACCATTACCATCATCTTTTTGCTTATTACCTAATCATAAACGATCAAGCAATTTATATGAAACATCAAACGCACGACCATACTCAGCAAGCGCAAATCGATCGGTCATACCCGCAATAAAATCAGCTACTATAACCGCCCGTTCTTGCGATTCTAATGCTTCGGCCTCGGCTTGCACCCGCCAATCCGTAGGCAGACATCCTGGCTCTTTCATAAAGAATTCAAATAAATCTCTTACTACACGCTTAACTCGTACCGTCATACGATTCACTCTATAATGATGATACATTTTTTCGCTTAAAAATGACTTTATAGCATTGCACTCTATAACCATATCATCGGACATTGCTGCCAATGCAGCCTGTTGATTGCGTACATCATCTACATTCTTTAATGTAACAGATGCAATTCTCTCTTGTGTCTGACGAACTAAATCTCGTACCATCGTATAAATTAGCCTACGTCGAGATTCATGCATCATCTGCCCACGTGAAATATTAGGGTGCTCTTTTTTTACTGACAAGAAAATGCGCCCGACTAACGGCACCTCCAAAACATCCTCTACAGATATAAGACCGGCACGCAATCCATCTTCAATATCATGAGTATTATACGCAATATCATCACATAAGGCCGCCACTTGCGCCTCTAAACCAGCATAACTCTTAAGCTCTAAATTATGCTGATCATTATATACCTTAAGGCCACGAGGAAGAGTAGACTCATTGCTACCTTCTTTGATTATGGGCCCATTATGCTTAGCCATCCCCTCTAAACATTCCCATGTAAGGTTTAAGCCTCTAAATTTAGCATATTTATCTTCAAGATGAGTTACAATCCTAATAGCCTGTGCATTATGATCAAAACCACCATAGCCTGCCATAACTCCTTCTAAGGCATCTTCTCCGGCATGTCCAAAAGGTGCATGACCTATATCATGCGATAGTGCAATTGCCTCTGCCAAATCTTCATCTAATAGCAACTCCCTAGCAACAGAACGTGCCAACTGCGCCACTTCCAAACTATGCGTCAAACGGGTTCTGTAGTGATCACCTTCATTATAAACAAATACCTGTGTTTTATACTCTAACCGTCTAAATGCCGCCGCATGAATAATACGATCTCTGTCTCGTTGAAACGGAGATCTACCCAAACTACTTGGCTCTTCATACAGCCGACCTCTACTTTGTTCAGGAATGCTAGCATATGGAACAAGTAGCCTCCCCGCGCCAGGACTATACACTAAGTCATCCATATTGATTGATTGTGTTATATTTTCCACTGTATTTCCTTGCATTATTAGCTCTTCCCTCTTACCTTACGCTTATGAGATGATACTACAACACAACCCCTAGAACAACGACTATAACCTATGACTGATACACCCACCACACCAGCATTTTCTGTCACCGATAATGCCGCAAAAAGAATAGCTTTTTTAGCAACGAAAGAAAGTGAGCCAAATAGTTTTCTACGTATTGAAGTAGAAGGTGGGGGATGTTCTGGGTTTCAGTACAAATTTAATTTTGACACTAACAGTCAAGACGATGATTTTGTTATACATCAAAATGATGCCACTGTTGCTATCAATCCAATGTCGCTAGAGCTAGTGCAAGGCTCCGTATTAGATTATGTGGAGAGCTTAGGAGCATCCCATTTCGAAATTAAAAACCCTAATGCCTCTGCACAATGCGGCTGCGGTAATAGTTTTGCTGTTTAGACTTTAAAATATTTGCATAATTTTGGAACATAGCTATGTCATCCATCATCACTATTGCCACATGGAATGTTAATTCGGTTAAGGCACGCCTACCAAACTTGCTGCAATGGCTACAAGAAAAATCACCTGATATTGTACTACTACAAGAAATTAAAACAATTGAGGACACTTTCCCGACCGAAGCAATAGAAGATTTAGGCTATAATTTGGCAATTAAAGGGCAAAAAACCTATAATGGGGTTGCCATTTTATCCCGCTTCCCTATTGATCAAGACAGTATCATCCGCCAGCTACCGGGTGATGATGAAGATAGCCAAGCACGATATATTGAAGCCGTAATCAGCCTTCCTGGAGAAGCGATAAGAGTTACCAGCGTTTATGTACCCAATGGCAATGCCGTAGATAGCGATAAATTCGCGTATAAAATGGCCTTCTTTGAACGGCTACATCAGCATTGCCAGACATTATTAACATATGATGAAAAATTAGTGGTTGGCGGAGACTATAACGTAGCGCCACAAGATATTGATGTTTATAATCCGAACCACCTACGCGAAACAGTGTGTTTCCACCCTGATGAACAAGCGCATTTTCAATCCTTGCTTCACCTTGGGTTAACCGATGCTTGGCGCGCATGCCATCCAAACGCACAGCAATTTAGTTGGTGGGACTATCGCGGGGGAAGCTGGCAAAACAATAAAGGTATGCGTATTGACTTCTTATTACTTTCTGCACAAGCAGCCGACTGCATGACCGATTGCGATATAGATGATGCCACTAGAGGCCAAGAAAAAGCGTCTGACCATGCCCCGGTTTGGTGCAAATTAGAAACGTCATCGACTCAGTAAAAGAAGCGAGATGATGCAAAACACTTCTTCCGAACAGGATCGAGGAATTAGCTAAAGCGCAATCACCTAATTTCTGCTAAGTCATATAATAGGCTTTGTTAAAGCTATTAAACCTTAGTTGAGTCAACTGCGACCTCTTAGAAAATCCTTTCTAACGTAAGCACTACAACATAATTAGGACTTCATACCGATACCAAATAGCAGTTTATAATTGCCATCAACTCGTCTCCCTTGCACAATATTTGCCAGAAAAATAACCATATTCCCTTGTATTTTCTATATTTTCATGTAAAAGCTGCGATAAGCACACACAATAATGCAACAACCAAACGAAAATAATAGTAAATAGACAGGCCTGTTATGGTTACTATCCGCGAATGCAATACTGATGATGAAATATTAGGGACCCTAGCTGTAGCAGGGCAACTTTACTCGCTAGAATCTGAACAATATTTAGCGTTCGTACGAGAAATGATGGACACAGATTATCGCCTAATTGCATTATACAATGAATCTAACACCCCAGTTGCTGTTGTAGGGTTTAGAGTAGGAAGGCGTCTCTACTGCGGAAAATATTTGCATGTCGATAACTTAATTGTAGATCAAACAAGCCGAACAAGCGGCTATGCACTACAGCTAATGGCATGGCTTGAAGATGAGGCCAAGAGATTACAATGCGATACTTTGCTTGCGGATTCCTATATTGAAAACCATGCCGCACATAGATTATTCCTTAAAGGTGGCTATCACATAAGAGGTTTTCACTTAAAGAAAACACTACAGCCTTATAAGACACCTTATTAACTAGCTATTATTTGGTTTAGGTCTGGACTTTCTGCTTATCTTTTCATACCCTTAACTTAATGAAATATTAAGGATATTATATATTATGGTAAAAAATTACGGTCAGAAAATTGCCGACCTTACAATTAACGGAACTGATATTGCGCTTCACTCCAATGGTGAATCTACTCATGTAGGAAATGATAGCTCCTTTGATGATGAAGGAACTTACTTAGGTTTACGTTGGCAATGTGTTGAATTTATCCGTCGATATTACTATCTTGCACATGGGGTTAACTTGGCACAACAATGGTCTGATGGAGATGCTAAAGATTGGTACGATAACCGCACCGCTATGAAGTTAGATGAAATACCTGCGGACCAAGCACAAGAGGGAGACATCATTACTTTCACTGGAGGAAATTGGGGCCATGTCGCTATTATCTCTGGCAAGGGCGATAATGACTCTTTACTGATGAGTGGTCAAAATTTTTATAATGACCAGCGCGATGTAAACACAGTGTTAACGCCTGATATCCTAAGTGGCAACACTCCATTACCTGATGGCTCCAATGCACCATTCTTTTTCCAGTCTATTCTAAGACTGCGTTAGTTTTAGTACCATAATCAGAATATACCACTCTGCTCGGCTCAAAGTTTTCAGCTTCCATTACAACTATACTGATGTATAGCAAATCCACACACACAACAATGGAGTGAAAATCATTTCTGCCGAATATTACCATACCTATATCGCTCCCTTAATTGAAGGATGCGAAACAAAAGAGTGTGATCAATATAGAAACACTACCAGAAAATTGATGCAGGAAGAAACAGATGATCCGGCAAAAAAAGAAATCCTTATGCTTTTTGATGCAGTCGTTTCATATCGGCTAGTTCTGGACTCTCCAAATGAACCATTTAAGCCCTTATTGGTAATGGATGGGCACAGAAGTGCAATACCAAGTGATCTGAGTGAAGAACAGCGAAAGTTTCTGCAACAGATTTTGCCGGAAATTACAGACAATGAGTTGAAGGCGCGTGTAGCTGACACGCTATGGACGCTAAAGCATGGACAAGCGCGTCAACATGCCGAGGTTGCCATAGAGGCTTATCTTGCCTCTGCTGATACACTCCAGACAGTAGCCTGGTTCTACCCAAGTGACCGATTAACCCGAGCATTTCGTATTTTTCTTCAGTTAAGATTAGCCAGCAGCCATATAGCTCCTGAGCACGATGCTCTGCAAAAAATACAAGACTATATTGAGAAAGAGAAAAACACTACCCCTTCTTACTTGGCAATACACCTGATTAAATTGCTATATAAGGAACGCCGCGCTGACAATGAACGACATGCGGCGATACTCGAATCAATCGCCGCCACCAATGAAAAAGAAAATTGCCATGATACGGCAAGAAAAGCTTGGAGCCTAGCAGCTAAGCTATATCAACGAGTAGGCAACGCTGATGATAGCGTCCTTCGCTGCCAAGTTAATAGCGCTGAAACTTATGTCAAATTGGCTGATATTGCGGAGTCTGGAGAACAGCCGTCTTACATGCTGATTTGTAGGTGGCTACAGAGTGCTGTCGAAACCTATCGCTCCATTCCAGGAAAACAGCAAAGACGCAATGCAATATATGTGCGGTTGCTGAAAGGACAGCTTAAAATCACAAATGAAATGCAGTCTTTTTCCACCGAAGTTGATGTTTCCGATATCGTGAAGAAAGCTACGGAAGAGGTTTCCGGGCATGACTTATTTACGGCACTTTACAAATTTGCCTTCCTGATGCGTCCACCATCGTTGGATGAAGTACAGAAGGAAATGGAAACGGATGAGCATCAGTTTGTTGGATTAACCTTGTTTCCTGCAAGATACCATGACCAGAGAGGGAAGGTTACTGACCAGTCTGCAGAGAATGATTCGCTGGAGTCTAAGATGCACCGGCATATCGCACAACTTCATAGAAATTTTTATGCCACGGCTATTATAATGCCAGCGCTACAGCAAATCAGGCTGGAGCATAATATTTCTCTTTCTCAGTGGGTTACTGCTTTAGAAAACCATCCATTTGTTCCGCCGGAAAGAGTTAACGCCTATGCCTATGGATTTTACCATGGATTCCATGGTGACTTCCTATCTGCTGCTCATATCCTAATTCCTCAAATAGAGAATTCTATCCGCTACGTGCTCAACAACTATGAGCAACAAACATCACGGCAGATCGCAGGCGGAATTCAAGAAGAAAGTAGCCTGAATTATATGCTTGAAGGCTCTTCAGATTGTGTTCAAATCTTGACAGACCTTTTTGGAGAAGACCTAGTATTTGACCTGCAGGGGCTCTTGATAAAGAAAGAGGGGGAGAATATAAGGAATAACCTTATGCATGGGCTCTTAGATGATGATCAACTATTTACACCTGGGCTTGCCTATCTTTACTGGCTAGCTATCCATATCATTTTTATTCCAGTACAAAACAGATGCAGTCCATAAGAACCCTTAGAATGCTTTATTACATTCTATTCTCTATTAAATCATTTCAAATATTGCTATCGTAGCGTAAGCATTTGTGCATTGTTACTCAGCACATACATCCGATTAGCCGCAACAGATGGTGACAGATATGTTTCATCTGGAATATCTACATATTCACGAATCTTTCCTGTATAGGGAAGTAGCACCGCCATTTTTCCATGAGACCCCACCACAAACAGCCTGTCCCTTGCCAATACAGGACCAGTCCAAACTATACGTTCGCCACTTTCACTTTCCGATGACTTACTACCCCAGCTAAAGCCAGATGCGTCATAACGTGGCAACTGTGTTACCCATTTTATTCTTCCATCCGGCGTATTCACGCAGACAAGTTCGTTATCTGTTGTCAGCAAGAACAAGAAATCCCCTGCAACCCATGGCATTTGCAAGCCTGACACTTCTTGAGCCCATTGCACACGACCTGTAATTAAATCATATGCCTTCAGTACCCCATCATTACCGACAGCATAAACCCGACCTTCAGCTATTACCGGTGTTGCATCAATATCCTTAAGTGAGAATAATGAAGAGCGTACTGTTCTACGACTTACTAATGAATCACTCCACAGACGCTGCCCATTTTCAGCACGCAAACCATAGATTTCTCCTGAAGAATATGGCACTACCACTACCCCATCCGCAGCAACTGGCGCAGCGGCACCAAGAAAGCTTGTGCTCTCCTTTAGTCCTTCATGTGTCCAGCGTGTTTTTCCTGTATAGCGGTCTAGAGCATATAGTCTATTTTCAGCAGTAATAAGTAACACCATGTCATTATACACAACAGGAGCCGAACGAACAGGAAGCTTTACGGAACGAACCCACCGCACATCACCCGTTTTAGCCTCTAAAGCATAGACATTACCACGCCCCGTTGTTGCAAATAATGTTTCATTACCATATGCAATATTACCTCCAAGGAAGGTACGCTGGCGATTACCAAGGCTAAACCCAAGCACTTCATTATTTTCGTCTATTACATCTAATGGACGCTTCCAAACAACTTCACGCACATCACCATCAGCAGAGCGAGCAGTTACTTCTCCTGCTCCATCGATAACATATATCAGACCATTTGCAATAACAGGCGTTGCTGACAAGCGACTACCACCTTCTGCACTATCACCAACATCAATAACATCACCAGCGGCAAGTTTCTCTGGCAAGGCAGGATGCTGGATAGGAGGTATTCGTTGCAGATTCCACTGCATATTAGTTACATAAGGTGGCAATGTAACAGAAATATCGTCACTATTTACTGATGGTTCTAATGTTGTTCTATGCGCTAAAACCGATATCCGATCTCCAGAGAGCCTAACCTCGTCATCATCACTGCTGAACCAACCACCATCACTACAAGCAGTTAGACACAACATTGATGCCACCGCCATTGATTGCCACATTCCACGCATAAAACTATACCCCCGTAATACCATCACTCCACCCCCATCTATAGAAAGTAGATTTTCTTAAAGCAACGTAACGCTTATCTACGAACGTTAACCACTAATTACTTTCTCCAGCAGGAAGCATTACTTGCGCTGCACCAACAGCGGCTTTCTTACTGGCTATTTTATGTAAAGTAGAAACACGCCCTCTCAATCGCGAAGGAAGATCTTCATTCTGCAACATTTTTTTAAGCAGGTTATTGCCTTTCATCCACTGCTCTTGACTAATGGCGTAAACAGCCTCAATTTCCATTGCTAAATAGCGCCATGCCCCCTCTGGCTTTGTTAGAGCTGCCAAACGAGATGGAATTGAGGCATCATCCGGATATTGTTCTGTCAGAATGCGAACAGCTTGCAATTCTGCCAGTTCGCGCATACTCGTTTCCATCCCTGCTGTTTTTGCAAGCGTATCAAATAAAGCTAATGCCTTATCATATTGCTCATTATCACCCATAAGCTGAGCTTGTCGCATCAAGGCTAAAGGTTTATATTCAACCCCTACTTTTGATGCAACATCAGCAAAAGACTCGGCTCCCTTTGCGGCATCTTGAAAACTAATGGCCAGCGCTTGACGATACACCTCTCCGTCTTCAGCTCGCCTATTCTGTTCACTTGTTTTATACCAAGTTCCTGCTGCGGTTCCAGCCAACAAGCAAAGAATAACCACAACAATCATCGTTCTATTTTTTCTAAGAAAATTCACCATTTGTTCTTGGCGTAATTCTCTTCGTGCTTCATCCAGAAAATCTGACATAGTTTATTATATTGCCTGCATTAAATTTATTCACATCATAAAACTAATATCTATTGATGCTTTTATTAAACCGTTTTCTTTATAGAACATCCGGCGCAAAAGTAAACATCCACGGATGGCAGACCTTACTTTTTACAGTCTACACGTCACAATTCAGAATTATCAAACAATTATTTTTTCTTATCTTCTTCAAATTCTATATCCACAACTGGAGTTTGAACTGCATTACGGTCTACCGGTGGCGGCGATAGAGATTCAGGAACACCGCCCAAAGCTTGCGCCAAACTATATTCATTAAAGGCATCATCTTCAGGTCGCCATGCACGCTCAGAAGCCTCTTCTGAAGGTTTATTTTCCACAACTTGTGCCGCCTCATCTGGTAGCACTGCTGATTCAACAGAAGATGGTGCAGGCGACGCTGTTGGCACTGGCTGAGTTTGTGATTGAGCTAATATAGCAGACTTCCTAAGGGACTCTCTACCTCCTCGCACTTCAATTCCTGACGTAGCAGGAGCTATTGGCGGAACATAAGCGGCTACAGGCTCAGGCGTTGGCTCTACAGGCGCGGGTTCCGGCGCAACATAGGCGGCCACAGGCTCCGGTGATGACCCCACAACAGCCACCTCTTTTACCACAGATGTTTCTTCCACTACATCTCCATCTTCTTCCCACTCTATTAATGGGGCGACAAGATCACTTTGCAAATTAACCTCAGGGATAAACTCTTGGTCACCCCCAACATCACTATCCTCTACAGGAGCGGGTTCCGGCGCAACATAAGCCGCAACAGGCTCCGGCGCAGGCTCTACAGGAGCGGGTTCCGGTGCAACGTAAGCAGCCACAGATTCAGGTGTTACTTCTACAGGCGCGGGTTCCGGCGCAACGTAAGCGTCCACAGGTGCAGGTTCCGGTGCAACATAAGCCGCCACAGATTCAGGCGTTGGTTCTACAGGTGCAGGTTCCGGTGCAACATAAGCCGCCACAGATTCAGGTGTTACTTCTACAGGTGCAGGTTCCGGTGCAACATAAGCCGCCACAGATTCAGGTGTTACTTCTACAGGCGCGGGTTCCGGCGCAACATAAGCCGCCGCAACAGGCTCCGGTATTGTTTCTACAGGAGTTGAAATTTTGGTTAATTCAGAAATTGAAGCCACGGCTTGTGTTAATGAGGCCGGATTCACTTCTTGGTTAGGCTCTGCTAAATTTATATCAATATCAGGCAACTCCTCTTCATCCAAATCACTTCCTGCTTCTGGCAATGTCTCATTTGCTTCAGAAGGCAAGATATCCGGAGGAGATACTTCCTCTAATTGCTTTAATAAAGACGTTAAAATAGCATCACCATCATCTAACGTTATTGCAGCATTATTCACAACGGGAGCCTCAACAACGGGAGCCTCAACAACGGGAGCCTCAACAACGGGAGCCTCAACAACAGGAGCCTCAACAACAGGAGCCTCAACAACAGGAGCTTCAACAACAGGAGCTTCAACAACAGGAGCCTCAACAACAGGAGCCTCAACAACAGGAGCCTCAACAACAGGAGCTTCAACAACAGGAGCTTCAACAACAGGAGCTTCAACAACAGGAGCTTCAACAACAGGAGCCTCAACAACAGGAGCCTCAACAACAGGAGCCTCAACAACAGGAGCCTCAACAACAGGAGCCTCAACAACAGGAGCCTCAACGGCATCGCCTTCAGCTTCACCACCAATTGCAAGCGATTGCAGATATTGCTCTAAGTTATTTTTTCCTGCTGGCCCTGAAATCCTACACGTTTTTTCATTTTCATCTATTATTTCAACGACTTGACGAGGATCCACCTCCACCATCATTTGCCCAATTTTAAATAATCCAGATCCTAAATATTGCATTTGATCCGCTATGTTATACACAGTTATGCGAATCGCTACGGGAGTCATTGCGTTTTTTTCTATAAGATTAACATGCTTCTCATGTTGCTCCAAAGCCCGCACAGTAATATGCCCTACGCTTCTTTCGTTTAAGGCAATAGTAATCGGGCGGTTTGTACGCACATAAACACTTTCATGCGGTGCACGATCTGTATTTAACGGCAATTCAAGACCGGCACTTAGCTGCAATACAGCGTCTCCAGAATAGTGATTAAACCTTACGGTAATAGAAGTTTCACTGTTATTATCTTGAATATCAATATAGTTGTTTCCTTTCCCCTGCGACAGTGGATTATAGCGATAAACGCTCACTACATTTTCGCCTGATGCATTATGCAAAATGGTATGGGGGACTGGATTCTGCTTATCATCAAGCGGAAGGTTAGGGACATCAGCTTCAAATGATTCAATTGGCTTCCCAGGGGCATCCGATAAAGCAGCCACAGGCTCCGGTGTTGGCTCTACAGGCGCGGGTTCCGGCGCAACATAAGCGGCAACAGGCTCCGGCGTTGCTTCTACAGGCGCGGGTTCCGGCGCAACATAAGCCGCAACGGGCTCAGGCGCAGGCTCTACAGGAGCGGGTTCCGGCGCAACATAAGCCGCAACAGGTTCCGGTGTTGGCTCTACAGGAGCGGGTTCCGGCGCAACATAAGCCGCAACAGGTTCCGGTGTTGGCTCTACAGGCGCGGGTTCCGGTGCAACATAAGCCGCAACAGGCTCAGGCGTTGGCTCTACAGGAGCGGGTTCTGGCGCAACATAAGCAGCCACAGGCTCAGGCGTTGGCTCTACAGGAGCGGGTTCTGGTGCAACATAAGCGGCAACAGGCTCCGGCGTTGGTTCTACAGCCGCGGATTCTGGTGCAACATAAGCCGCAACAGGTTCCGGTGTTGGCTCTACAGCCGCGGGTTCCGGCGCAACATAAGCCGCCACAGGCTCCGGTGTTGGCTCTACAGGTGCGGGTTCCGGCGCAACATAAGCAGCCACAGGCTCCGGTGTTGGTTCTACAGGAGCGGGTTCCGGCGCAACATAAGCCGCCACAGGCTCCGGTGTTGGCTCTACAGGTGCGGGTTCCGGCGCAACATAAGCCGCCACAGGCGCAGGCGTTGGCTCTACAGGAGCGGGTTCCGGTGCAACATAAGCCGCAACAGGCTCCGGTGTTGGTTCTACAGGTGCGGGTTCTGGAATTGTATTATAAAGAGAGTCTGGTGCAGCAGGACGGGAGGGAATATCCGTCTCTTTCTTTGATTTTTTGCCTAGCTTTTTTAAAAATGACAACACAGTAATACCCTCCTAAATAATGTCTAGCCACTTATTATGAATAATATAGTCTCATTAAAGCGGCCCCTTGAACCCATATTATTCATAACGATAACTGACAAATAAAACCAGCATTTTCTACTTATTAACCATGCAGTTAAATTTATTTTCCTTAAAAAATGGCAAAAAAAAGGAGTTAGCAAAGCTATCTCCTAAAGGTATTAAAGTTGAACTTCTATGTTTCGGTAAAAAACAAAGGAAACGAACTACATGTTTCCTTTTGTGCTACGTTAACCTATTCCGATGAAAAGGTATTAATGTTTAGCTGCTATCACTTCCTCTAATGCTTCTTTGTATGAAACAGCAGTGAGAGTACAATAGTGCCAATTTTTTTCTTCAGATACCTCGGCATTATCATCATCATTGGCTTCGCTTTCATGATAATATCGCATCCATATTTCTTCACCAACCAAATGATCTTCAGAAAGGAGTACTATTTTTTCTTCTTTCCAATTAACAAGAGCACATGGTTTAGCAATATCATATAACAAAGTATTATCACCTGGTGTCCCTGTGATTTGACGAAAATCGTGAGGAGCATCACCATTTTGATAAGCATTCATATCCGAAAGATGCTTTTCAACTAAGTTAAGACTCCATTGACCATTTCCGCGCAAAAATATACCAAGTTCTGAAGCGAGTTGAAAACGTGGCACTGCATTTTTTTCTTCCTCTTCTTTTCGTTTCGAATAGAAGATATAGAGTGCTACAAGAATAATTCCTAATAATACACCACATACAATCATAGTTATTGTATTCATGGTTTTAAGTCCTCCAAATTTAAGAACGAAGAAAAAGGCTACGAAAAAACGTATCCCATAAGAATTCACAAATGAATATTTGCAAAAATAAAAACAACATGGTTAAACTAGCTCTTTTTCACTCATAATGCAAGGTTTTCAGGCTATAGAGCTTAAACCAAACAATAATAAGGCTATTAATCTTATTATCAGAAGAAATTACGCCTTGCCGCTCAAAAGATCCCATGCTATTAAGCGCTGCAACCTAGACACTGATACAGGATGCATACCATGATTACACTTCGCGACTCCCTTACATTTGATGACGTTTTGCTGGTTCCAGCAGCTTCAGATATCCTTCCATCAACAGCCGACACCCGCACTACGCTAGTAGGTGATATTACGTTAGGGATTCCGCTAATTTCAGCCGCAATGGACACCGTTACAGAAAGCGGCCTTGCTATTGCAATGGCTCAACATGGCGGCATTGGCTGCATCCATAAGAATCTTTCCATTTCCGAACAAGCGGCTGAAGTGCTAAAAGTTAAGAAGTTTGAATCAGGTATGGTAGTTGACCCTGTAACCATCCGTCCAGATGCTACTTTACGCGATGTATTAGGACTAATGGCTGATTATCATATTTCTGGTATCCCTGTTACAGATAGTAATAATATTCTTGTTGGCATAATAACCAACAGAGACGTTCGTTTCGCATCCGATATGAATCAGCGCGTTAGCGAATTTATGACTAAAGATAACCTTATTACAGTACGCGAAAATGTTGATAGAGAAGAAGCACGTCGCCTACTCCACCAACATCGCATTGAAAAACTTATTGTTGTTGATGAACAAAACCGATGCATTGGCTTGGTTACAGTAAAAGATATTGAAAAATCTCAAAAATTTCCTAATGCCACCAAAGACTCAAAAGGCCGCTTACGCGTTATTGCAGCCGTTGGAACTGGCGATAGCGGACTAGAGCGTGCACGCGCATTAATTGATGCAGGTGTAGATGCATTAATTGTAGACACCGCCCATGGACATAGCCAAGGCGTTTTGGAAACAGTATCAGAGATTAAAAAGTTTGATATTACAGTACCGATTATTGGCGGAAATATAGCAACATCCGCAGCAGCAAAAGCATTGATTGATGCTGGCGCTGATGCTGTTAAAGTTGGAATAGGGCCCGGCTCCATTTGTACCACACGTATTGTTGCTGGAGTTGGCGTACCTCAACTTACTGCAATCAATGATGTGGTTGAAACTTGCCTCAATTCTGATATTCGTGTAATTGCTGATGGCGGAATCAAGTTCTCTGGCGATATTGCTAAAGCTATCGCCTCTGGAGCAGATTGCGTAATGATTGGCTCATTATTGGCCGGCACAAAAGAAAGCCCTGGCGAAGTTATACTCTTCCAAGGTCGTTCATATAAATCCTATCGTGGTATGGGATCTGTTAGCGCTATGGCGCGCGGTTCGGCGGATCGTTATTTCCAACAAGATATCAGTGATCAGCTTAAGTTAGTCCCTGAAGGGGTTGAAGGACGCGTACCTTATAAAGGCCCAGCAGAGGCTGTTATTCATCAGCTAATGGGTGGATTAAAAGCGGCGATGGGATATACAGGCAATGCTACAATTGCTGATATGCAGCATAAATGTGAGTTTGTTCGTATCACCGGTGCTGGACTGCGCGAAAGCCACGCACATGATGTAACAATCACAGCCGAAGCACCTAACTATCAAGCGCGTTAATACTGATATTGATATATTGGCAATTCAGTAGTAACTGACACGGTGTAGGCCAGCTATTTAATAAAAACAAGCTGCATATTTAGGTCATAGTGATTTGAGTTATTGAAGCGTAATATTGAAGCACAATTAGTATAGCCTGCATTAACCAGCTACACTCACAGTCAATAATTTATCACCTCGCCGAATGGATAACTTCCAGCCCTGTTTTTCTGCATTGAGTAATTCTTGCAAATGACGTGTATCCTGCGGAACACTTCCGTTAATACTCTCAATTACATCGCCTTTCTGCACCAAACGACGAGCATAGCTCCGTCCAATAACATCCTGAACAATCACTCCCCTTGTCCGCGTAATGCCTAATTCATCAGCCAAAGCTGGTGACAAATTTTCTACTGTTGCACCGGCAAGGGGGTTCTTACCTTCAAGCGTTATACTATCACGCAGTGGCAGCTCCCTTGGAGGCTCCATAATTATTTTTAATTTCTTCAACTCCCCACTACGCAGAATTGTTACTTCAGAAACTTTACCTAGCATATATGTACCAATTCGATACTTAAGGGCCTGCTCATCAATAATATCATGTTCATCAACATTAATAACTACATCACCGATCTGCAACCCTGCCTTTGATGCTGCTCCCCCTTCATAAACCGATGTAACCAGCGCGCCTTTTGGCCTATCCATCCCCAATGATGCTGCAATATCAGGCGTTACATTTTGTGTTGATGCACCAAGCCACGGCCGAAGTATCCGTTTTGCACCCGACTTATAACTACTTAGAATCACCTTTGCCATAGTAGATGGTGTAGCAAATCCAATACCATTTGATCCGCCAGTACGAGTATATATTGCCGTGTTAATCCCCACCAGCTCACCGCGCATATTAACCAAAGCCCCGCCACTATTACCCGGATTTATTGCTGCATCTGTTTGGATAAAAAACTCAAAATCAGAAACGCCAACGGTTGTACGAGCCAGTGCAGAAACAATACCACTTGTTACCGTTTGACCAACACCAAAAGGATTGCCAATTGCTAATACGATATCTCCCACCTCTAAAGTATCTACATCTGACACTTCTAGATATGGAAATAGCTCTGAGTTGGCATCCATCTGCAATAATGCTAAATCTGCCCGCGGATCTGTCATTAATACTTGGGCAGTAAATTCTCGACGATCACTTAAAATCACCTTGATCGCATCACTGTCCTCAACCACATGATTATTAGTAATAACAAGCCCTTGCTTGCCTATAATCACTCCAGACCCTAACGAACGCACAATCCGCTCTCGTGTAAGACCTCCCTGACGGCGACCAAAAAAGCGCTCAAAAAACGGATCACTCAGGAAAGGTGATGTACGCACTTGTACCTTTTTTGCAGTAAAAATATTCACTACTGCAGGAGCGGTCTTTTTTACTACCGGTGCGTAAGATAATAAGACTTGATGCTGACTTTGTGGCACTTTTCGCTCAAGCAGCCTCTGCTCCTTTGCTTGAACATTATGTGATACAAGCATAATAAGAGCCACACTCAGACAAAGCATCGCACTAGTAAAAGTGAAGAGTAGTATTTTTTTCATAGTTACACTATATAAGGAGTAGTAAATGAAAATCAATAGCGCAAAAATGTCACGTGAATTTCATCCCCCCTTAACAATAAAATAACTTAGATGTAAGCCATAATAGAAGATAGACTTCTTTGACTTAGAGATAAAACCAAAGGAATATAACTATGGTCGATGTAGATAGCACCAGTCAGTCATTTCTAAAACAAATGCCGGTTCAACTTCATATTACTGCACCACAGAACTTACTCACATCCATCGGCATACGCCCACTTTTAGGCATAATAATAAACCAAGATGATAATGGTAACTTTTTAGTAAGATTAGTACACCCAATTGACTATAATGATATACATTATATATATCTTATTGGCGTAGCTGATGGCGGACATGATGATGTTATCCCATTACGAATGGGAGAGCAAATACACTGCCAGTTACTTTATAAAGATACAGCAGAAATAGAATCATCTCTACAACAGAGTCTCGTTGAGGCTGATAGCAATGAAACTTTACGCATTCATGCTACATTACAGGTTATCTAAAAATGACTAGTGAAACAACCAATATAGAAAATCCTTTTTCACCAGGCAAACCACGGCACGAAACCCGTATTGTTGTTGCCATGTCTGGGGGAGTAGACAGCTCAGTGGTTGCCGCCTTAATGCATGAGCAAGGCTATGAAGTAGTCGGAATCACCTTGCAGCTTTATGATCATGGCTCTGCCCTTGCCAAGAAAGGGGCCTGCTGTGCGGGGCAGGATATAGATGATGCAAGAGCTGTATGCGACAGGCTTGGCATACCTCATTATGTGCTAGATTATGAAAGTCTTTTTCAAGAGTCCGTAATAGATGACTTTGCAGATAGCTACCTTCGCGGAGAGACACCAATTCCGTGCGTACGATGCAATCAATCAGTTAAATTTCGTGACTTGTTCAAAGTTGCCAAAGATTTAGAAGCGCAAGCACTTGTAACCGGCCATTATGTCCAACGCATTAAAACAAACAATACCGTAGAAATGCATGTTGGAGCCGATGCAGGAAAGGATCAAAGCTACTTCTTATTTGCAACCACGCAAGAGCAGTTGAATTTTTTGCATTTCCCTATTGGAAGCTGGAGCAAGGATGAAACACGCCGTCAGGCTGAACGATTTGGATTAGTAGTCGCTGATAAACCAGACAGCCAAGATATTTGCTTCGTTCCAAATGGTGATTACACATCAATTGTCAGTAAATTACGCCCGGGAGCAATGGATAGCGGTGAAATTGTTCATATAGACGGAACTATATTAGGCACCCATCAAGGAATAATAAATTATACTGTTGGACAACGGCGTGGATTAGGTATCTCATCGCCAAACCCACTATATGTCGTAAGAATTGACCCTGAATCTAAAAATATAATTGTTGGCCCTGAATCAGCGCTTTATCAAAAAATATTTATAGTCAAGGATGTTAATTGGCTCGGCGACTGTCCTATTCCCACAGAAGGGATAAGGGCATGCGTACGCACACGTTCAGCCCACCCTGGCGCTATGGCAACTCTATACCCATATTCTCATACAAACTCATCTGAGCATCAATTAAAGATTGTCCTTGATAAGGAAGAAAAAGCAATAAGCCCGGGTCAAGCAGGCGTATTTTATGACGAGACTAGGCTATTAGGTGGAGGCTGGATTACACAGGAACATCAACAGAAATCATTAGAGGGATAGAATTTCAGTTTCTGTTAAGATAATGCATATATTATACTAAAAAAATTAAGACATTAAACGGACTAATAGTCAGATTACGCTAAGGAATATTGGTATGAAGCTTATTTCACATGATAAAAAAGTAGCATCACTTGAGCTATCAACAGCAGAGCTTGGCGACCTGTTCGGCATGATCAGTGCTCTAGAGCAAGAATACGGCAACCTTGATAAAGATGCTATTTTACAGTCTAAAGAAAAAGTACAACAAATAAGCAACGATCTACGCACTATCTGCAAAAAAGTAGCTGGATTATAAGGGACATATAGATGAAGCATTTATTAACACCGATGCAAGATAAGCAGATATCTCGATTAGCAGAAGATATCAGCAACGGCCATGCATACCCCGAACATATTGTATATTCAAAGCAAAACGAATTTGAAGGGTTAAATATTAACTCCCCAAAAGATTTTGCAAAGCATATTGAAACCGTTTTAAAATCTGAAGACACACTCGCAATGAGTGCACATAGCGGCCGCTTTATATATTACCACGAAAAAACAAATACTATTGTTATTGAAAACCCAAATAGTGATGACAAGGGCACATGTTTTGAATCTTCTACTGGTAAAGAAAAAATTGATAGCTACTTTATTGCAGAAGCATTAACGGCCCAAAGCCGAGACATAGCTCCTCCCGAAATGAGAAAAGGTGGCTATACGGCCTTTAGCCCAGATGAGCGTCAAAAAATCACTATAGAAAACTCTGAAACTCGTTTGAAAATACGCGGCGATGGAAAAAAGCTTTTCTCTGAACTAGTAAAAGAACAAAGTGATAAATCCCGTGGCGGCAAAGGTGGCGGCGGCATAGGCATGTGCATATTGTGGCTCTTACCAGCTCTTGTAATGACAATGGCCTATTTCCTATATACCCCAACGGCCGCAGCACAAACAAAAGGCCTTGTTTCATGGGATTCACCAGAAGGTATAATCCGCCTATCACGTAGTAATTATAAAATAGACTTCTTTTCTCTAGCTAATAACTTTGAACCACAAGAAAATAAATTATTTTGCGGTGTAGCATCAAGCGTTATTGTACTTAATGCCTTAAGACTTAATAAAGATATAATTAAAAAGCCTATAGAAGATAGCGTTTTAAACCAAGAAGATAAGATGTATTTTAAAAAAGGGATGAACCCTTTCTTTGAAAGATATACACAAAACAACGTCTGGATAGATGATAAGCCCAAGGAAGTTCGTGGCAAAACTAAAATTCAGGTTTTAGGTCAGCCAATGTTTGTAAAGGAAGGTGATTCCAGAAAAGATTTCGGCTTCCAACTCCACCAACTCGCAAAATTCTTACGCGGACACGGGCTAAGAGCACATATGCGAGTTGCAGATAACACATTAGATAAGCACACAATACATTCTGAGCTATTGCATAACTTAAAAACAAAAGGTGACTATATAGTTGTAAATTATCAGCGAAAAACCCTTGGTCAAAAAGGAGGGGGACATATTTCACCCCTAGCCGCATGGGATCAAAAAAGTGATAGTTTTCTGATTATGGATGTTAACCCAAACCGCGCTGGGTGGGTCTGGGTCCCTGCAAGCATGTTGATTGGAGCAATGCAAACATTTGATACGATCTCTAATCGCGGATATTTATTAGTAAGAGAGCACCAGCCGCCCTTCACACAAAACACACCTCGCATTAAAGAGCCATCATCTAACGTATTAATTATTCAGTAATACATCAACATCACCGAACAATCTTCCATGCATGTCTGGGGCGTTGTTATTCGGGTTGTAAGAGAGGTTTAGACAATGGAAACGCATAATAAAACAGCATGTCCACTGCAGGCAATCGATAAAAGATTAGAAGATGTGCATAGAATGTGGCATCAAGCAGAACAAAATTACTTTGATCCAGAACAATTTCGTGTTTCTGTTCAGAGTGCGATTCAAACGCTACGTACTGTAACATTTATTCTTCAGAAAAATAAGAATATTGTACCAAACTTTGATGAGTGGTATGGAGTATGGCAAAAAAAAATGCGCGACAATCAACTAATGAGATGGATGGTTGATGCTAGAAACAAAATAGAGAAACAGGGTGACTTAGAATCACAAAGTTATGTCAAAACCGAGATAATTTCTTCATATCTTGAACAGGAATGTCCAGCTATAGAAGTTCCTGCAGAACTTTTTAAATGCCCATTTAGCTTACTAAAAAATATTCCCAAAGATTTTTTAGAACAACACTTACGTAAACATGGAACATTTCGTATCCGTCGCCGTTGGGTAGAAAATAGCCTGCCTGATTATGAACTTTTAGATGCTATTGCTATTGCTTATGGACATATCTCGGAGTTAGTGCATGACGCACACCTTCAAATGAATCTTAATCCTCCTGTAATCAATGATTGCAATAGCGGAAAAGAGATTTCTTCTACTACACTTGGGTGGCGACTCCCTTGTATGATAGGTCACGAAGAATATCGTGACCTTTTATTATCATTAAAAGACGGACTACCAATACAACTTGATAATATAAGGGTAAAAAAAGACCCTGCCTTTAATGAAGAGAAAATAATAGAACGTTATGGAAAAAATCCATTCAAAGTCATGAAAGGTAAATATAAATCACCAGAAGAAATGGCAGATGCTTATTTCCAGATGGCAAGCAATGTATTCTTAAAAGATAAGTATCATCTAAATTTCACTTATTTTTTTTCTGGCACAACATTAGTAAATTTAAAAGGTATGGTGTTTGGAAACCAGCAAGAAAAATACCTAACAATGCGTCATTTGGCTCAGGAAGCTGCTAGGTCTGGTGCTGATGGAGTTATCATGATAAGTGAGGCATGGTATGTCAAGCATGAAGAAATTTCTCTTTATCAAAGACCTGCTGAATCACCAGCAAAAGAAGAGGTTTTATTGCTTGGTTTAGCGACAAAACAAGGAAACTCTATACAATACTCATCAGAAATTATTCGCAATGGGAAAGATGTTTCTTTAGGCCAAACAGTAAAAAAAGTAAATGCTTCTTCTTTTATTTTTGCCCCCTTTTATGAAATGTGGGGAAAAAAAATTCCTCAAGAGTGGACTGATAAGCTTAAGGAAAGTTATAGGCAGCGTTCTAATAACACAGAATAATACTTTCTAAACCCCAAAGATATCCTTCTGTTCCTGCCAAAGATTAAGGATTGGTTTTGTTCTAACACCCTAAACGTAAAGTCCGAAGAATAGCCTTAGAAAATGGCAGAGCGTAGTGAACGGTTTGCGAACCTGTCCCCAAACACACGATTGCTTATTTTACAGATGCCTGTATTTTTAGATTATATCAAAAACTTTGAAAGACATGACAGAAATTGACCATATCACATTTATAACTCCAACGGGGCAAGAAATCACCTCTGTACACTTATCTGATATTGCACCAGATGAGATTATTGCACATATGTCTGATCCTCGCATCGCGGAACACATGCCACTGCTCACATTCAAGTGGGATCCGGATACTGCTGTCGAATTTATTACTACTAAGGAGGAATACTGGCGCCATGATGGACTTGGTCATTGGGCGATTTTGTGTGACGGTATTTACGCCGGATGGGGCGGGTTTCAAAAAGAAGGCGACGAGTGGGATTTCGGGCTGGTACTAAAGCCTAGCTATTTTGGCCTTGGCATGTGTATTGCCAAAGAAGCTATTGAGTTTGCCAAAGCGGATAAAAAAATTCCTTTCATTACATTTCTTGTACCACCGTCGCGGAACCATCTTGGTGGGCTTGCACGGCTTGGAGCTAGGTTCGTTGGAGAGGTTAAATACGCTGATACTCAATTCCGAAAATATCGCTTGGACACAAAATGATAGGCGGTAAGCCAACTCATAAATTTCGTCAAGTGAGCGATTGTCTTCCGTAAAATAACCGCATGAGATTCTAACCCGTTAAAGTTATTGCATTACAAAACATTGAAAGTTTCAGAAATCAAGTGGAGTAAGTGCTCGAACGCTTAAAGCGTTGCTGCATAACGATTATAATCATTATGCGAAAATGGCGGAGAGAGAGGGGGCCCTCCCCCTTGTTTAGATGTGTTGCACAGAGATACATAAAAGGCTGATTTTACTTAATTATTGTTATTTTACCTGTTTCATTATGTTGCATAAAGTTCAAAAAGGTTGTAATCTTTTTGGCAGCTAAGATGGTACACATATTTATTGTGCACCTTAAACTGCAGGATACTTTAATATGCCAAAACTCGCAAAAGATTTAAGCGCCCTTGCCATTAAGAATATAAAGCACTCTGGAAAGGATAACAACCCAGAAAGATATGCTGCAGGAGGTGTATCTGGTTTAATGCTTCAGGTAACTCCTAATAATGCTAAAAGCTGGTTATTACGAACAACCATCTCAGGAAAACGCAAATTTCTGGGCTTTGGCCCGTATCCCGAGGTAAGCCTTAAAGATGTGAGAGAGCTAGCAGCGGAGGCAAAGCAGAAAATTCGCAACGGGCTTGACCCAGCTAATGAACGCAAAGTAGCCAAGGCCGCAGCAAACGCTGAGGCCCTACGCGGAATTACATTTAGCAAAGTAATATCTGAATTTTTAGAAACTAAGTTACAAGACAAAAGTGAAAAAAGCAGCCGTCAATGGAAGTCCACACTAAAAACCTATGCTGAACCCATCGCAGGCGACATCCTTGTAGATGACATTGATGTACATCACATCTTACGCATCTTAGAACCAATTTGGAGAACAAAAACAGAAACAGCTTCACGCTTGCGGGGACGAATAGAGGCTATTTTAACGTACGCTGCGGTCAAAGGTTATCGTAGATCGAATGAAAATCCTGCGCGCTGGACGGCAAATTTAAAAGAAGTCCTTCCTATGCCTAGTAAAATACAAAAAACTGTACACATGCCTGCTTTACAGCTTAAAGATATTTCCGCTTGGCTTACAGCACTGCAAGCAAGAGAAGGTATATCAGCAAAAGCATTAGAATTTCTAACTCTTACAGCAGCACGATCTGGAGAGGTGCGCGGTGCACAGTGGAATGAAATTGATTTAGAATCTAAAATTTGGACAATTCCTGCGGAAAGAATGAAAATGCGTCGTGAGCATAGAGTTCCTTTGTGTAGTAGAGCGATAGAAATTTTAGAAAATATACCAAGATTTCAAGATAGTCCTTATATTTTCCCAGCGGTGAAAGGCGGGCAATTAAGTGATATGGCTCTAAGTAGTGTCATGCGTAGAATGCATGCTCATGAGATTGAAGAGGAGCAAGAGGGATGGATTGACAGTCAATCTAAGCGCCCCGCCGTTCCACATGGATTGCGCTCATCTTTTCGTCAGTGGGCCGGAGAAAAAACGGATTATCCGCGTGAGATAGTAGAGCTTTGTTTAGCGCATGATATGATGGGAAGTGTTGAGCGGGCTTATATGCGGACTGATATTTTAGAGAAGCGCAGAGAAATTATGACGGCATGGAGTGATTTTTTAATGGGAGAAAGAACATAATGGATATTTCTGAAATCGAAGCACCAGAAGCAAAAAAATCTAAGGGCCGTCCAACTGTAAGTGAATTTCAAAAGATGACTAATCCTGATATAATGTATTGTTTAAGAGAAAAATATTATAGGATTGCCGAACATCTTAGAAAGCGCAATAAACTATATGGAAAAAAAAATGTAATTATCACGGCGCTATACGATAAATGCCACGAAAAAACGAAGAAAAAGTTAACCCTTGAGAGTCTCTTTACTTATATTAACCGTTCAAAAAAACATCGCACCTCTGCTAAAAAATCCAATAAATGATTTTTTGGCTGATCTTTTATGTTTCAAAGCGACATAAAATGCTCTTTTCTATTTAACTAAGACAAAAGGAGTATTAAATGTATCTTTTAACTAAATTAACAGCTTACGCAAACACACCTGCCGTTTCCGGTCAGATGTATTTATCTACCTCACAACTTGCTATTAAATTAGGTATGAGCCGAACGACAATATGGCGCTATACAAGGAATGACCCTGATTTCCCTAAACCATTCTATTTTGGCAGAACTACAAGACGATGGTGCCTTGCAGACGTAGAAGCGTGGATAGAATCCCGCTCCAACTAACCACTAATTATTCTCAATCTAAAAATAAAAGCCCCGCTCATAATGGATATGAATAAGGCGGGGCAAGGGTAAACTTATGCAAAATATAAATCTAAATACCAATTTTAGCAACACTAAACCTCCACTTATTCCTGAAAACCTAAAGCAACTTCTGCAGTTTGTTGTTTGGAAGCTGATACAAAAGACAGGGGAACCAAAGCCTTCTAAAATTCCTTTCAATCCAAAGACGGGGGCTATCGCAAGTCCTACTGATCCCACTACATGGGGCAGTTATGATGATGCCAGAGAAGCTTTAAATACAGGCAACTATAGTGGCATGGGGTTTGTATTCACAGAGTCCGATTCATTTGTGTTTCTTGATTTAGATGACTGTGCAGAAAATGGGCAATGGATGGCTCATGCCAAAAATTGTTGTTCAGAACTTTCCGGTGCAGCATTAGAAACTTCGCAATCCGGGTGTGGATTGCATGCAGTTATGATGGTCAGTAGTAAGGACATGTTTACTAACCATTGTAATAAATGGAAAGACTCGGAGGGAAATAAATTTGAGTTTTATACACAAGGACGCTTTGTCGCCTTCGGAAAGGATGGATTTAATCTCCCTGAAATATCTACGCTGAATAAAGGTCAAGAAAATTGGTTGGCTAATTTTATACCTACCAAAAACTCAAGTGATGACTCACCGATTGATTGGACAGAAGATATTCCTGACCCATCTGAGGACAGGACTGTAATCCGCAAGGCAGAGTGGCTTGATAAGGAAAATTTACCATACCATCTATTTGGACGCTTTCCTCCTAATGATGTGAAGCCACAGTTTATTGCTCTATGGAATAGCGACCCTAGGCTGGTTCAGCTTTACCCAGATACTAAGAGACCTTTCGATCATTCAAGTGCGGAAATGGCTCTCGCTAGTAAGCTGGCGTATTTAACAAAGGGAAATCCTGCATGGGTTGAACGTATTATGAGTGTCGCCCCTTTATGCCAGCGTGATAAATGGAAAAACAGAAAAAACTACCGAAAGAGAACCATTGAAAAGGCAATAAACTCTTATTATCAGGAGCAACGCCGTTGGCGTATTGAAGAAGACAAGCGTATTGGAAACGATGCTGAATTTTCGGTTATGCCTCAGATTCTAACATTATCCTGTGCTTTGCAGAGGCTCGTCCTTATTCAATCAGGCTCCAGCGTTGTAGATAGGGAAACGAAAAGTGTTTTAAGCTTAGCGGAAGCAGAAAAAGTATTTGCCGCATCTAAGTATAGCGGTAATGGAAAAGATGTTCCTGTCATTAAGGCATGGCTTTCACATCCAGATCGAAAATCTGTAGATGTTTTGACATGGATGCCGGGAGATGCAGAATTTTGTAATGCACCAGAGCGAACGCAAGCTGGATCACGTGCATTTAATCTTTGGGCAGAGTTACCAATTTTGCACGCGCCGGATAACTGGCACGAACGTGCGCAACCTTTTTTTGATCACATGGAATATCTTATTCCGAATAAAGATGAACGAGAACGCTTCTTGCAATGGGTTGCCCATATTTTTCAACGCCCATGGGAATTGCCACATACACATTATTTAATGATTGCAACAGTAACTGGCACAGGTAGGGGGACACTCGGAAGTATTCTTACGCGATCCTTAAGAGGATACGTTGCTGCTAATATGGATACCGCAGCTCTTTGGGGAAACTTTAACGGTAGATTATCTCAAAAGTATTTAGCAACAGTTGATGAGATTCGCGAAGGGCTTTCACACGATCGTTATGCCAAACAGGAAGCTTTAAAAAGTAAGCTAACAGAGGAATTACGTATGATAAACCCCAAATATGGACACCAAAGTATTGAAAAGAACTGTACGCGTTGGCTTATGTTTAGCAATCATTCTGATGCTTTACCTTTTGATAATAGTGATAGGCGCATAATCGTTATTGATAATCCGTCAATCAGAAGAAGTCCACATGAGTATAAAGTGCTAAACAACTTGATTAAAAGCCCAGAGTTTATAGCATCCATTCAACAATACTTCATGACGTTTGATATATTAGATTTTGATCCATTCGCACCTGCCCCCATGAATGCAGCAAAGCAGAAAGCACTACAAAGCCTAGAAAGTGATGTTGACAAAGCAATTCGTCAATTCGCCGAAGATTGGCCTGGTAACTTTGCTACACGAGATGATTTGAAAGGTTTTATTGGAGAGGACGGCCTAAGCGACACAGCCTTGAGACATGCCATAAGACGTGCAGGCATGAAGACTGGACAAAGATTAAAAGTTGGCGGTAAAACGGAGACAATCTTGATAGTTTCTAAAACATTTTCGCCTGATGATGTAATTTCAATTGATAACGCCATGTTGGCTGAAAAAGTTTTAAAGGCCAGACAAGAATTTACCTCTAGCTTTAAGTAACCGTCACATGGACAGCAGGTGCAGCAAAAACAGCACAATATAAAAAGGTAAAAATTATAGTTATAACTTCTACACTATAACACACTTTATAAAAACCTGTGTTTTTGCTGTTTCTGCTGTGTTTTTATTTGTAATTTTGGTTTGTACACTTAAGCCCTTGGGATAGTTAGATACTAGGATAGTAAATTATAACAAAAGTTACAAACAACAGAAAAAATAGAACCTTTTCTAAATCAATTTGAGGAAATTTCTCTGACACATTCAGGCATGTTATTTACTCTTTTTCCAAGGATGTGATTTACTTTTACGTAGTATCTCCATATGATTACAGGTGGCGCGATAGTATATCGTTCTGGGGCGTAGTAACCTCTTCACAAATGCGGCTGGTACCAGTCGTCAATTGGTCCATTTTCTCGATTTATGGTCGGGGAGATGGCGTTATACAATAGGCTTGCGCTGAAGGCGTCATGGCCGTTCATTTGTGCGGTTTTACTAACTCCCCGGCTGCCAGAGAAATCTGGTGGCCATTTTGTTAAACAGCAATAGGGAGTCACATATGGACGAATATAATTTTTCAGCCGATCTACTCAACAAATTTTTACAGTTAACTCCATGGGTACAAGCACTTATAGGATTAGGTGCATGTGGAGTATTTTTTAGTTTTTTCTACTTCTTCAAAGAATCCATCACTGCAATAATGAAACCATTTTGTAAACCGCAAGATAATGAGCCGAAAGCAGAAAAGAAGGAATGGAAGGATAAGTATTACAGAGGCGATGAGAAATAAGAGCTCTGTAGATAAGTGTTGTTCTTATATTTTTATTCTCTCTTGCACGTTTAATTCCGCTTTATATTTATTAGGAACCTCAGTTCTAATAGCAGAATATATATCTATATTAGGATCATTTTGTGGGTCTTCAACTGTTATGACAGCAGCAAATTTTGTTTTAGGGGTGCGAAGTGTCCAACGCGATTCATGGGCAATAAACAACCTCCACTCTCCGGCACTTATTTCTCGAGAAAATTCTTTCTCCATTTTTATAACTGTAGAATAACGATCACTATCAAGTGTACTAGAGCCTGAGAAAGGCACATCTTTTATCTCTCCATCGCCATTCAATTTCTTAATCTTTGTTCTAATATGTGACTTGCAATAACCGCTTTTCAGGACTGAGCTAGTTTCGGGGTAGAATGAAATTGTGACACTTATTCTGACTTTTTTATTTACATTACGGTTAGTCAAAATAGTAGGTACATGGAAGGGAACTTCGATCATATCCCTATAATCCATCTCTCCTTGATACAAGAAAGTCTGCATATTTTTTGTTGATGCTGTAATCATATCTGGAATTGGTATTCCATTGCCCTGTAACATGTCCAAGTCACTCTCTACGAAAGAATTACTAAGCTCCTTATTACTGAAATGAATAAGTAGTGCTTTAACTAAACAAGCAGAAGCAGAAGGCAAAACTTCAAATATTTTAGATGCCAATCTAGTGATGAGGGGCGTTGCAAAGCTAGTCCCTCGAGCATAAGCAAGGTTAGCTCCATCGTCTGAGAATCCTGTGGCTTCTAAGAAGTTGTGTCGTGACCAATTTGTACCGCAATTCCCTCCATGGGCTACTAAATCAGGTTTATGATAGCCTGAGAACCCTGGCCCTCTCCTTGTGAAAGGGGAAGGTTCATTTTTCTTTGCCATACTACCACTCGCTTCCTCATGGGCAATTGAGCCTATAGTTAAAGCTAACATCGCCTCTCCAGGAGACATGATACGATTTTCCTCATCTGCAAAATATTGAGGGTATGGAGTTGATGGGAAATCATGTTGATCTGAACAAGGGACATTACCAGTGCACACCACAAAGAGAACATCATATTTTCTTGATAGAGTATCTAATTCGCTTGCCAATGGATGTATGACATCGTCTTTTATAGATGGAGAAGCATCAGGCCTTGAAGGAACGCACGAAAAGGAGATGTTGTATACGCGAATCTGAGTATGCCATTTTTCTACGGTACTCCTAATTAAAGAAATCAATTCATCTATACTTGGTCGCGTTCTATTCCCAATCTCATCAAACTTATTAGTGCATACACTTAACACTCTCACGTCAGGAGATAGAGCTCCTGTTGATAGCTGATCTTTAATAGAATCGCCAAATATAATTCTACTGGCAACGAAAGTGCCATGAGATGTACCTACGCCGTTATTATCTCCATATGGACAAATATCCTCAACTATACTGGTTTGTAAGTATTTAACGTCTTTCTTAACCCCTGTATCAAAGATACAGGCTAATGCTTTTGAGGTGTTGGGGATTATTTGAATTGTATTGTCAACTGGCTCACCAACGCTTGCCATATCACATATTAGCTCATCTGCACTATCCAGAGACTGTATAGAAACAAACATTTTTGCAAGATCTTCCAGAATACTCTTCTTAGATTTAACTTTAATTAGCGCCCCTTCTTCTCTATGCAAATAAGATAACACTTCTCCATTTTGCTCTTGTAGGAAGCCTTTTATTCCTTCCATAACTGTATTCAAATCATCTTCGTTTAAATCAGGAAAGAATGTAATAAGAGCTTCGCCTTCATCATCGCGCTCCCCGAACTGAGATAAAAATCGTTCTGATACCTTCTCTTCAAATGGTATTTCTGAAATTTCTTCAATAGATGCAAACTTAGATTTCCCAACACTATCATCTGTGCTCTTATATTTTGACAATTGTGCAGTCAGATCCTGAAACGAGCTCTTAGATGTGCTAACGTGAGCTACGTTCTCACTAGGTGACCCTACGATGCTTGAGTGTATATTTTCTTCAAGTTTTTTACCTTCTGACGTTTCAACCTTTTTACCCTCTGGAAGAGCAACTCTATAGTAAAGATTGCTAATTTCTTTATCCTCTATATTCGAGAAAATAGCCTTTAGTTGGTCAACTTCTTTATATACCTTTGTTGCATGTTCTGTGTAGCTGGTTCTTGGATAAGTTCCTCCACCACCCCCGCTATTATACTCACGTTTTACTGGAGCAGCAGGCTCATTTTTAATGATAATATGTGGTCGAGAGTTGTCATTAACCATGATTGCCTGCTGCTACTTTGTGGTGTAAAGTTGAATGTGATATACCTGTTAAATCTTCTAAACGACTATATGTATATTTCTTTTTATAAGTATCTCGTAGATACCCGATAATATTTACAAACGCTTGGTCTTTCTTTGCGGAATCATTTGTATCATCATATCTACGTAAATGATCTAAGATGCTTAGGAATATTGCTTCTGTTATCTCCAAGTCTTTATTTAATAAAGACCGTTTGCGCCCTTCATTACAAATACGCGTGATCTCAGCACCACTCATACCCCTTGTTGAATCAAGTATTGCATTATAGAATTTTTGATTTTTAAGAGATTCTTGTAAATCTTTTGTAAAAAACTCTATCCTTACTTCATCTTTAGGGGGTAAAATTTCCCATGTAATATCAAATCTTCTCCAAACGGCGGAATCCAACATATGAGCGTGGTTAGTTGCTGCAATTAGCAGTGAGTCAGATGGAAAAGAATCAATATTCTGTAGAAGAGTAATTACTACCCTTTTTAGCTCCCCAAGTTCAGACTTATCATCTCTTAACTTAGCTATGGCATCAATTTCATCAATAAATAAAATGCATTTATTATGTGCAGCAAAGTCAAATATCTTTTTTAAATTTGTACTGGTTTCACCTAGATAAGAAGAAACCAATGAATCGAATTGAACAGTATAAAGGTCTTTCCCCATCTTCTTGGCTATGTGTTTAGCAAGCATGGTTTTCCCGCATCCAGGAGGTCCATGAAAAAGTATTGTATTCCTGGGGTGCAATTCTTTTGCAGAAAGTTCTTTTTCTGATTCCCATTCATCAAAGAAATAACTTAATTCTTGTTGCAACCAATTTGCTATTATTGGATCTGGTGTATTTTTTACAGGTTCACATTTTAATAGATCTATTGGCGGAGCGATTGTCGGCAGTGCAGATTTAACAATATAATCCGTCATTGCATCATTGTTAAAAACCAAGTCTATTGCTTCTTTTATTTTGTTAGCAGCAGAATAATGTTTCTTCTTCCTCTCATACTCTGCGACTTTGTCAGCAGCTACCTTTACATCCTGCCAGTCTTTACGAGATAGTGCTTCAAATATATCAAGAAATTGTTCCACTGTTGGCATGCTTTTACCTCATTAAGTATAACACAAGGATAACATATGTTTTCTAATAATAAAGCATTTTATCCAATATACTTGGCTCGGGCAATTTATTGGATATTTTTCTGCGCTACTCATATCATAAAATTTGATTGCGCCTCACATTGAGCATTCTCATGATATTATGGAAGTCACACGAGATCATTAAAGCTGAAGTATGAAATGTACCGCCTGTTGGATGGCGATAATTTTTACCTCAAAATATATACACCCTAATGGTAGCAAGTATTGGCGCATGGTATACATCTACAGCGGTAAGCACCGACAGGTTAAAAGACCCCTGAGAATAAAAAAACTTTCACCCCAAATGACCTAAATTATTGGAGAATGAAACCTATTGCAACATATCCCATGCCAAAATCCTCTGTTATACTTTGTGCATAAATCAATAAAGTATATATTTAGAGGGTTTAACATAATGGCCGATAATATAGGGAGTTTTACGGAGCGGGATTCATTGGGTCGATTTGCCAAAGGTAACTCTGGCAGACCTTTCGGAGCAAAGAACAAAGCTTCCAGAGAAGTTCTCAACAAAGTCAAAGCAATGGAAGAAGGTGCAATACAAAAGCTATGGGAGGCAGTTTGCCTCGGTGAACAATGGGCGGTTACCTTTGTACTATCAAAGCTATTACCAAACGGGCGTACTATTGAACTTGAAGGCTTAACGCCTAAAGACTTACAAGAAGCCTTAACCTGTGGGGATATTTCTCCAGAAGAAGGAAGAATTTTGGTGAATATTCTAAAGAACCTCAATGAGATCGAGAGCCTTGATCAAATTAAAGAAAAGCTAGAAGAACTTGAAGGCATGGTGAAGGGTAATGAGTTATAAAACAGGAAGCCTCAAAAAAAGACTGAACAAGGTAGAGTTATCTATATGCCCTCCGGGTTCTGTCGCCGCTAATATGAGGGATCTATCTTCGTATGATCGAGCTGTTTATGATGAATATGTACGAAAATCTGGAGCATGGCTCGATGCCCGCTCTGGTGAAAAAGCGTATATAGACATGCTTGCTCATGTATCAGGCGAGGAGCTTGATGATCCTATGCCTGAATTGCCGTACTATATTGAAAGCAAAATTTTTCCAAAGTATCAGCAATCACTAAGCGCACAAGAAAACTATGAGAACCTTTTAAGGAGTTAAAAAAATGGCAACATACACATACAAATTAGCTGATCCATTAAAAGTAGTGCAACTAAATGAAGAAGATTATACCAAATTCTTTACAGTAATTGACATGGTAAATAATAGAACAAGTGAAATAGATCTGCCACCAGGCCTACATGCTTTTGTTTACTTAACTATAAGAAAATTAGGCGTGAAAGTTGAATCATACTCACACATACAGTTGATAGCTAGGAATCTTAGAGCCAATAAGCTTTCAATAGATCGTCTTCGCGTTTCAATGAGTACTTAATTTTTTGGCAGCTAGGATGGGCATTAAGAAACCTCCGTCAATGACAACCGATTGATTTACATTGATAATTAAGAAGCACTGGCGGAGAGAGAGGGATTCGAACCCTCGATAGGGGTCACCCTATACTCCCTTAGCAGGGGAGCGCTTTCGACCACTCAGCCATCTCTCCGCGATGGGGGCAGTATGCTTTCAAGCACCTACCAAATGTAGATCGGTAAAAAACCGACATCCTTACATCTAACTATCCGTAAGGATGGGCAATTTACGCGCAGTTGTTACAAAAATCAATGTATAATTTGCATTATCGCTATTTTGCGTGTACAACGCCCTTCAGCAAGGCTGTTTCCGCTTCCGGTCAGCATAAATCCATATTCAGGTAAGTCAGTTATGAGCGATATAAAAGCGTCTTCAGTAACTATAGATAACCCTAGCACTACAGACGATAACGCTGAGGACAAGAAAAGTTTCTTCTCATCTTGGACTTTTATTATTCTCGTATGTATTGTTCTTCCCATTGCTTTTCGAAGCATGTTGTTTGCTCCATTTCATATACCATCCGGTTCAATGAAGCCTACCATGCTGATTGGTGACTTTTTGTTCGTATCAAAATATTCTTATGGTTATAGTAAATATTCTTTTCCATTTGCCCTAGCCCCAATTGATAACCGCACATCTGGCGACACACCAACACAAGGTGAAATTATTGTATTTCGCCCTCCGCCTCAAGATAAGACCGATTATATAAAGCGTTTAGTTGGAATGCCCGGTGATACTGTACAAATGAAGAATAGTAGGCTGTACCTTAATGATACGATTGTCCCTCGCCGAAGGGTTGATGATTTTGTAGAAATACAGCCTAATGGTAAAGTAAAAAGAATTCCGCGCTATATTGAAACTCTTCCAAACGGTTTATCGCATTATACTTTAGACGAAAAAACTGATGGTGATTTAGATAATACTCCTAAATTTACAGTTCCTGAAGGGTCATTTTTCTTCTTAGGAGACAATCGAGATAATTCAGCAGATAGTCGAACTGATCTGGTAGGTTTTGTACCTCAAAAATACCTTATCGGGCGGGCTGAAGTTCTGTTCTTATCTGCTACAGACAATATTTGGAAAATATGGGAGTGGCCTGGAATATTTCGTAGTGATCGTATTTTTACATCTGTTGACCAATGGGGCAAAGTGACCGATGCTCCTAAATAGCACAAAAAAACACCCTCGCGGGGAAAGATAAATGAATAATGCAGCACAGCTAGAAGAGATTTTACAATATACGTTCAGAGATTCATCTCTGTTAACAATTGCCCTGACACACCCTAGTTATGCCACTCAGTATAATATCTCCAGTTATGAACGATTAGAATTTCTTGGCGATGCCGTATTAGACCTACTTATTGCTGAATTACTTTATGTAAGATTCCCAAAAGAGTCGGAAGGAGCGCTAGCAAAACGACGTAGCGCCTTAGTTTGCGGCGAAACGTTAGCACTAGTAGCACAAGAAATTAACTTAGGAGGGTTCTTATATTTAAGTCCTGGAGAAGAAAAAAGCGGCGGAAGATATCATGGACCAAATTTAGAAAATGCACTAGAGGCTTTGCTAGCAGCATTATACATTGACGGTGGATTAACTGCCGCTCAAAATTTTGTTAACCAATATTTTTCTGATCTATCGCGCAAAATGACAGAACCACCCAGGGATCCTAAAACTACATTACAAGAATGGGCGCAGCAGCAAGGCTACCCACTGCCAACCTACAAAACAATAGAGCAAGAAGGGCCATCACACGCCCCATTATTCACAATAAGTGTTACAATTAATGATCACCCCCCTGTACAGGCACAAGGTAACAGCAAACGCAAAGCTGAACGAAACGCAGCACAACAACTTTTAGAATTATTAGGCAGCAAAGTACAAAATGGAAAATAACGAAACAAAAACAAATGATAGCACCGTCAATAGATGTGGATTCATTGCTCTAGTTGGCGCACCAAACGCTGGCAAATCAACCTTACTTAACCGCGTAGTTGGCAGCAAAATATCTATTGTTACACCGAAAGTGCAAACAACTCGCACCCGCGTAACCGGCATTATGATGCATAAACAAAGCCAGCTTATTTTTATTGATACGCCAGGAATTTTTAAGCCACAAAAGACATTAGACAAAGCAATGGTGCGTGCTGCATGGAATGGCGCAGGTGATGCAGACATAGTGGCATTGCTTGTTGATGCCAGAAAAGGGCTTGGCGATGATACCAAAATGATCCTTCAGGGACTAAAACAACGACAAGGACGCACGGTATTACTAATTAATAAAATTGATACTGTAAGCAAGGACCAACTCTTAACACTCACATCTCTATTAACGCAAGATACAGAATTTGAACAAGTTTTTATGATCTCCGCTAAAAATGGAGATGGTGTAGATGATGTACTTAACTACTTTTCTGAGCATGTTCCTGAAGGCATATGGATGTATCCTGAAGACCAAATATCAGATGTTCCAATGCGTATGCTTGCCGCAGAAGTAACCCGTGAAAAGCTAATGCTATCACTACAAAATGAACTTCCTTACCAGTTGATGGTCGATACCGAAAAATGGGAAGATAGAAAACCAACCCGCCGTGAACGCAAAGGAAGCATACTTATTAACCAAGTAGTTTATGTATCAAACGAAAACCACAAGCGCATTGTTGTTGGCAAACAAGGTCAGGGCCTGAAAAAAGTTGGAGAAATGGCACGAAAGGAGTTGGCTTGGATGATGGATAAACCTGTGCACCTATTCCTATTTGTTAAGGTCGCTGAGAATTGGCAAAACAAACGAGACCATTATCAAATGATAGGTCTAGATTTTCCAAGTTAGGTCTTAACTTAACCACCTGGGCAATATATCTTATTGAACAAAAAATACATTAATATCATAGCGTTATATACACCTACAGAGAAAATACCCTATATTAATAGCTATAATAAATCATAAATGAACATGGCTGTTGCACTACACCTTGCCAAGACAACAAGGAAGCAGATAAATGACACACAGAGTATCATGGCAGACAGTGTTTTTGTTATTGTTGATAGGATTAATTATTATACGCTTACCAGAATTATTTATAGAGCCCCGTTTCTGGGCGGATGAGGGATCGCGCTACTTCACTTACGCATTACACCATACGGTTATAGAAAGTTTATACCACCCGCAACAGGGATATTATTCTTTATTTAACAATGTTGCGTCTCTATTAGCAGTATATTTAGTGCCACTAGAGCATGCACCGCTTGTAACAACCCTATTAGCATTATTGGTACAGCTAATACCATTTGCCATTATCTTATGGGGCAATAGCCCACATTGGCGCACTCCTACTCAAAAAGCCTTAGCCTGCTTCATTGTTCTATTTATTGGCCAAGATTCTGAAATATGGCTCAACACCATTAATAGTCAATTCCACCTGTCACTAGCTTTATTCTTATTGCTTCTTGAGGACACAAAATATACCAACAAGTTAAGGACCATTCTATATGGCATGTTAGCCCTATTTTCTGGAGCAACTGGAGTAGTATCATGCTTCCTTACCCCCCTCTTCTTACTCAAAGCATGGCATAGCAAGCACAGGAACGATCAGATAATAGCAGCTATCCTTGTACTATGTTGCTGCATACAGCTTGCTGCTATTGCTTCCTTCATCTTATTAGAAAGCAAACGCCCTCCACGCTTTGATTCATTAACCCCTTATATAGTTATATGGGGCATCTTTTCCTATAGTTTTATTAGCGCCATACTATCCCCTTCTCGTGCCGAAATTGTGATGACATGGCTTGAAAACACTGAAGAAAGTAGTATTATATCATTTGGTTTATTGCTAATAATGACATTATATTTATATTATTTTAGCCGCACTTATAGTCATTTAACTAAAACATATTATATTGGATCTATATTGATTATTGCAACATTATCCATTGTTGCATCCATTGGCGGTGACCCTCGTCCACGCTATGCATATAGCACATCGTGCATTCTGATGCTGATGTTATCCTCACAATTTAAATGGCCTAGTTGTAGGTTTAGCAAAAGCAAGCAGCTAATGTCCTTTTCTCAAATACGTCCTATATTATCTATACTATTTCTATTATGCGGCCTTTCTTTTGGTGCATATAATTACTTTTTTGAGTACACTAACTATAGTAAAAATTGGCCACAATGGCAAAAACAAGTACAGCGTTATCATGCTGGAGAAACGCAGGAGCTTATGATTCACCCTCCAAATTGGCGGGTGAGGATGGACCCTAATTCGGCTGCACTTGTTTGGACGCAACAAAAATAGAGACACCTCTATGCCATCACTGCTTATATTAATTCGCCCACAACAATGGACCAAGAGTCTATTCGTACTAGCTCCACTATTTTTTGCACTACAATTTCATGAAATAGAAGCATGGTATGCAATGGGGATAGCGGTAATATGCTTTATTACCATATCTGGCGTAGTATATATTGTTAACGATATTAACGATATAAATGAGGACCGCGCGCATCCACGGAAAAAGCAGCGTCCACTAGCCTCTGGAAAAGTCTCTCTTCGCCAAGCCCTTTTATTTGCTGGACTATTATTCCTCATTACTGCTGGACTATTAACGATACTCCCTATTTACTGCACCATTATTGTTGGCACTTATGCACTTATACAGATTGCATATACGTTACGCCTCAAACATGTTGCCGTGGTGGATGTTCTTATTATCGCATCTGGATTTGTTTTGCGTGTATTGATGGGCGCTTACGCTATTGATGTTCCGGTATCACCTTGGATTATTGCCACAACCTATCTCTTGGCTCTTTTTCTGGGATTCGGAAAAAGATACCACGAATATTCTATTGAGGGCTACGCCACAAAAAGAGTTAGCTTAAACGGTTATAGCAAACATTTACTAGAACAGTTAATTTCTATTTCTTGTGTGTGCGCTTTATTATCCTATACAATTTATGCTATTGAAACAGCACGTTTGCTTGATAAAACAGCGTTAGTATATACCGTTATTTTTGTAATTTTTGGATTGTTTCGCTATCTACAAGCGTTATATATTGACCAAAAAGGTGGAGAGCCAGAAAAAATATTACTAACCGACATTCCGTTTATTATTAATGGATTAGTTTGGGCCATTATAACAGTTGGTGTCCTAGCTCTCTAACTAAAAGTGATAATTTAAAGGTCACAACGATTTAGTTTAATAATAGCTAGTGTCAAAAAGTAAAAGAGGGATACTAAACACCTACCTCTCTTCTAATGAAGCAGCACGCACTTCCTCTATTTGCTCATGAGTAATACTACCTTCACGCAACATTCGATGATTTATTGTATCCCATACCGTTGATGAGATCCCTATATCCACCAATGAACCATCAATAATTAACGGAAGCTGGTCTCCAAAAGCATGAAGCACCTCATTAGCTGTAACTGGGCTAGATTCTCCAGAAATATTCGCGCTACTCGCAACAAGTGGTCGCCCATATTTGTACAATAATTTTTGAACTAAGTCGTTCGCCGAAATACGAATCCCAATGGTTCCACCTGCACCTACACTAATTTCAGGTGCAACATCGGCCCCTACACGCAATGGCAACACTAATGTCAAAGGCCCAGGCCAGAACGCTTCAGCTAAATCTAATGCCTCACTATCAAAAACAGCCAGCCTTCGCGCCTGCTCAAGATCTTTTACCAACACCTGCATTGGTACAGTATTATTTCTCTTTTTCAGTCGATATATTTCTTTAACAGCTTCACTATTTCGTGCATCTGCGGCCAAACCATAGACGGTCTCTGTTGGAATTGCAACAACCCTACCCTGCGCCACATAATTCACAGCACACTCAATAGCATCATCGCCAGACTGAATAAAATTCTGCATGATTTGCTCTCCTGTTCCGTTTCTGTCCGTCAGTACCAGCTTGGGTTTTCCCTACACCAAAAGCCATCCTGAAACATCACACATAACAAAAAGCCCGCGGAATCTACACATTTTATTCCGACAATTCAAGAAAAATCGGGTTAACCAATTTTAGATATAATGCCTATACTATGCTGAGCATACATAAAAATAGGCTAAATAAAAAAATATACTCATATGTTGCAATGGATAATAATATATTTTTATGCTATAATTACAATTAGATAGCATAAAATCACCTAAGTATTATGGGTAATTATTAATGAACACAAAAGCTACTACGCCACATCCTAACGCCCTAAAGAAACGAACTGGCATCTTAGCATTTTTTCGCTCTCCAGAACCTTTCTTTCGTATAGGAGCCAAATGGCTAGTACGTATTTTATACCGATGTGAGTTTCAAGGCTTTAGCAAAAACATTCCCGAGGAAGGGCCCGCAGTGCTAATTTGCAACCATGTCTCTTATGTCGATGGGCTAATTATTAATGCCGCCTGCAACCGGCCAGTTCGTTTTATTATCGATGAAGAAATTTATAAGGTTCCTGCGGTTAAATACTTTATGGACCTTAATCGCGCAATTCCTATTCTTCCAACCCGCTCATCCGTTAAGCACGCAATCTCTGAAGCTAGAGCGGGATTAGAACAAGGAGATTTGATTGTTATTTTCCCAGAAGGGTTTTTAACCTATACCGGAAATATGATGCGGTTTCGTTTTGGTGTAGAGTGGATAGTTAAGGACATGGATGTCCCTGTCATCCCTATCGCTCTAGGAGGAATTTGGGGTAGTGTTTTCAGTCGTAAATATCGCCGAACAAAATGGAGGATGATACCACGCTCTTTTCGTAGAAAAATAGTAGCTATTTGCGGCAAACCAATTCCTGCTGAAAAAGCACGTATAAACCATATGCAGAGAGAGGTTATGATCCTGAAGAACAAGGCAATTAACCAACTACGATAATGAATTATTTAAGTATATTAAGCCAGCATTCACTCACTATCACGCCCTCTGCTGAAGTTGCCTGATTTTAGAGCTAACCTGATACGGCCTAGCAATCATCGGCTAACAACATCTTTAAAATTAGTAAACCATTACGTTATGAATCTTGCTGAAATTTAGTAGGTAAACCCCAAAACTCTATTACCTTTCGAAGAATTTTTTCTATCGGAAGATTGTTATGCCCCTTTTCAGGAAAAAATAGCCAATATTTCTTGCCTAAAGCAGCATCATATACTTCCTTACCATGATTTACGGGAATAATATCATCAAGACCACCATGAGCAATTAATACAGGATCACCAACATGCTTTACTGAATTAATATTCTCATAACGATCTAACAATAATAAATCTACAGGAACAAATGGATACATATCTTTAGCAACTTGAGATATTTGCGTATATGGCGCCTCTAATACCACGCCTAGTGCGTCAATTTCTGTTGCCAAGCGTGTTGCAATGCCTGTCCCTAGTGACTCCCCATATAGTAAAATTTGATCCTGTTTGATATTTTGTGTATTTAACCATGTTAATGCAGCACGCCCATCAGCATATAACCCTTCCTCAGAAGGTGCCCCTTGACTATTACCATATCCACGATAGCTTAATGCCATCACGCCAAAACCATATTTTTGCCATACATGAAACCGCCTTGCACGATAACCAATATGACCTGCATTACCATGGAAAAAAAGAATTGTTGGCATACCTTCTTTCGCAGCACTATACCAAGCGGTTATTTTAGTATTATCCTTAGCTATCAATGAAATAACATCCATTGATATGCCATATTTTTCTGGCAGTGATAGTCCTGTTTGTGGATGATACATTAAGCTTCGCTGACACCCTGCCACCGCTAGAACCATTATAAACCATGCAAAAAGTCCACGTTTTACTATATGAATAGCAAGCTTCTTGACTTTAGCTTTCATTGTTATGACTCTCCTTCAGATCATCACCATTACTCTTCACTGAACCAAATAGTTTATTCCACCATCGGCTACCAAAACTCTTTATATCACTTTTTTTCTTAACCTTTTCTGATAAATTTTGCTCATTATTCTTTAATACATGATTATTATAAGAGGACATAAACTCTTTGGCCACATGCTGAGCACTCCACGTTAGATGCTCTGCACCCCCTAATTCCTTATGCGCCACGCTTAAGCCCTCCTCGCACGCAGCATCATATAAATACTCACTATGATGTGGTGGAGTGGTTAAATCAAATTCTGGATGCAATAATAATATATGTGTATCTTTTGTTAATTTTCGTATTCTTGACTCATTATCAAATGGATGTTTTAAAACCCTATCCACTAAAGATTCTGATAAGTCTGGATGCAGTTCAATAGCCTTTTTTTTCATCGAGTGAAATGCTGCTATAGTAACCACTAGCGGTGATGGCCTACCACGTAGCTGCATATCTTCTGCAGCTATTAATGCTATAGCCGCACCAAGTGACTCACCAAATAATAACAATTTATCTGGCGATATTCCTCTTTCGTGAAGCACATAATCTAAAACAGCTTCTATATCTTCAACAAATGCTTCCTCACTAGGGCGACCTGTGCTTTTACCATAACCTCGCATAGAAACTGCGATGACCCCTACTTTTTCATCAGCAAAGGCTTGCAGTAATTTGATACGATAATCCCGCGAATGTGTCTCTCCCCTTCCAGCTCCGACATCTCCAAAATGGCCAGTATTGCCATGAAATACCAAAATAGTAGGCGAGGTTTCATTTTCTGGAGGAATTTGCCACAAATGGAGCATATCATCCACTCCAGTTACAATATCATGTGTAGCAAATCCTTCTAAACCATAGTCAAGAGGATCCTGCATATCCGCAACACCCTTTTCTTTAGGCTTAAATATTAGGCTATCCTGCGTATAACGCAAAACCACTGGTTTAATGCGCTTTATTATAGGAGCTAAAATATTATCAATAAACTTTGCCATATTGCAGTATAACACAGGAAAACCAAAACACACAGTACCGGTGTCACAATGGCACTATTCCTTTATAGGCAAAAAGTAACACTGCGCATCCTTAGGAAACTCTCCTGCACGCACTTCTGATGCATATTGTATAACTGCAGCATCAATATCTTCATTCAAACGAGCATAACGTTTAACAAATTTGGGAACATACTCTCCTGCCAATCCTAGCATATCTTCTGTTACCAACACCTGACCGTCACATGATGGCGATGCACCTATCCCAATAACAGGAATTTTTGACTCGGCCACTACTTCACGCGCTAATGATTCAACAACACCCTCAAGCACTAGCATCCCTGCACCAGCATCTTCTACTGCTCGCGCTGCAAGCTTTACGTTTTCTTGCTCATCAGATGTGCGGCCACGATATCGATAGCCACCTAAAGCATTTACATGTTGCGGCATTAACCCCACATGCGCCACTACTGGAATTCCCCTCTGCACTAAAAATGAAATAGTCTGGCTCATTTCTACTCCACCTTCAATTTTAACAGCCTGACAACCCGTTTCAGCCAGCACCCTAGATGCCGTATTAAATGCCTGCTCTGGTGAGGCCTGATAACTTCCAAAAGGAAGGTCTACCACCACACATGCCTGAGAAGATGCTTTAACCACAGCACGGCCATGTAATATCATCATCTCCGTTGTAACACTCAACGTACTATCCATGCCATATAGCACCATTCCTAGCGAATCACCAACCAGCAATAAATCAATATGACTGTCCAGTAACCTAGCCATTGGCGCAGTATATGCCGTTAAGCATACCACTGGTGAGGCATTATCCTGCCTTTTACGTGCTGCAATATCACAAATTGTGATTCGTTTCTTTGTTGATGTATGTGTGCTCATACCACACATACTATATTTTACACCACAGCTTCGCAAGCAAAACACTCAATAAAAACCGTGCCTTACCAGATTATTCATAAAAAAACACATACCCCCTATCTTTGTTCATAAAATTAACGATTTATTAATAAGTAACCCGTTATAATCAAAGCAGGAAGAGAACGGAGGACGGTGATCATGTCAGGATCAATTTTTGGCGCATCGCTTAGCGGATTAGATGCCGTAAATAAGCGACTACAATCAAGCGCTAACAACATAGCTAATGCACACAGCACCCGCCAACAAGAGGCAGGACAGGAGATACGCACACCATATCAGCCAACAGATGTTGTTTCTACAACAACTGAAACCGGCAGCGTAATATCTCATATTCAAGAAAACAATAAACAGCCACAATTAGTATATGACCCACAGCATATAGACTCTGGTGATGAAGGGTTTGTGGCATTGCCTAATGTCAATCAAGCAGAAGAATTGCAGGATATAATCCTTGCTCGCAGAGCATTTGAAGCCAATTTATCTGTTATTAAACGTACCGATCAAACTTTAGGATCATTGTTAGATATTAATGAATAGGCTATATAATAGGAGAAGCACATGTCAATTGCCTTAAATCTTTCAACTATTGATGATGTTATGAAATGTATCCAATTTAGTGATCCAGGCGAAATTGGCGCTATTATTGTTGAACTATCACAAACCAACCCTGACCTTGCACAAGAAGTTACAAAAATGGCAATGGATTATAATAAGGTATAGCATTAGTTCTATAATGTATGAACTCACTGCTCTCTCAATAAAAACTACAACATAATAATTGCACTTATGCTAACAGTGTTTTATAAGGAACGCGCTGCATGGTCCCGCCTGTGTAGATTCAAGTTTCTTGCGGGCGATTAGCTCAGCTGGTTAGAGCGCTACGTTGACATCGTAGAGGTCGGAAGTTCGAGTCTTCTATCGCCCACCATTTATCTACAGTATTTAGCGTAACATCCAGCCTGTCGTCACAAGTGGCGCTGTTAGCGGGGTTTGGGCGGCTGTAGACTTTTCATTTATACATCCTGACCTGTTCTTAGGCCAGAATTTGCTAGATAATACACCTGTACATCAGTTGAAAATTTACGGCGACCTGTTGGGCTAGTTTTGGGTGGCTGATAGCAGAATTGCTTCCTGCTGTTTCCAGTTCCAGTGATTGCACTGGATGAGGTTTTCCACACTGATTTGTATGGAATGGTTGTTTGAGGTGATATGGTCAATAACCTTTGGAGATAAAAAACGTTGTTTCAGTGCTTTTTTTACATATTCCATACTGTGGTTGTCAGCCACCGATATATCTTTCTGAGTCTGATGAACCTCAGTTTTAATCTGCTTATTCCAGTAAAATGACTTTGCGATGAAGGTGAACGTTTTGTCGTTGGCATGGCAATATTGTGCTTCAATGACAGATTCTCTCAAAACACCGCTTTCTGTAATGATGTGCAGTTGTCCGCCAGTGCGTTTATATTGTGCTTTGACAGCACGAGTGAGCATTATGCCCGAATCGCTTATTTCTACAGTATCATTTGGCAGTATTTGTTGAAGGTCATGTTTTGATATGTCGGCACTGATGGCATCAAATTTTAGTGAAATTTCTATATATTTCGGAAACAACACTACCTTTGCAATATGTTCTGTAGGTTCGATCAGCATCTTTTTGATGGGTTTTAGAAGTGCTGATGATATTTCTTGATTGTCTGATTCCGCAATATTATCAAGCAATGTTTTCTGTAATGCGGTTATTTCAGCCATCACAGCATCATCAATATATTCGGCTCGGATGCGTTTGAACTCTGAGGTGGTTTTACCCTTAGTGGCAATTTCTCTGTTAATGTAGTAGCGCATTTTGTAGCGGCCATTTTCCGAATACTTGTAGGAATATGTCGGGCTGAGGCGATGGCCGAGGTAGTCATAGATTTTACCAGTCAGTTTGGGCTGTTCGGATTTTTTATTGGGGTTGCGGATAAACTCTTTCTTCGTGATTTTATTGTGCACGCACTGCCATAATTCATTGTCAATAATCGCAGTGTGCTCACCCTCATAAACCTCGTTCTTATGCCTCATCTTGCCGTTATAAAGTGGATTATTCAGGATGTTGTAGATCTGGTTCAAGTTGAATTCTTTGCCTATAATCTGATTGCCCTTTCTACTGATGTATGACTTTCCCTTATACCCTTTGCCCTTCAATGCATCTAAAAGCTTGTGGAGTGGCTCGCCTATAGGGTTGTCGGCATAATATTGGAAGATAAATCTGATGATTTGTGCCTCATCCTCATTCACAATAAGTTTTCTATCTTTCACATCATACCCCAGCGGCTGTGGCCCGCCCATCCATATGCCTTTCTTTTTCGATGCTGCGAACTTATCGCGTATGCGCTCACCGGTGACTTCACGTTCAAATTGAGCAAAGCTGAGAAGCACATTCAGCGTCAGTCTGCCCATCGATGTTGTCGTATTAAAAGCCTGCGTCACCGATACGAAGCTAACATTATGTGCATCGAAAATTTCTACCATTTTGGCAAAATCACCAAGTGCGCGTGACAGTCGATCTACCTTATACACCACGACAATATCAATATTCTCCGCCTCAATATCAGCCAGCAGTTTTTTGAGTGCGGGACGATCCATATTGCCGCCACTATAGGCTGCGTCATCGTACATGGTAGGAATAATACTCCAGCCTTCATGTTTTTGACTGAGAACATAGGCTTCACTAGCTTCACGCTGGGCGTCCAGTGAATTGAACTCTTGGTCTAGCCCTTCCTCGGTAGATTTACGGGTATAGATGGCGCAGCGGATGGTTTTCTTCTTCATATCGTCTCCACCCGTGCTTTTGGTTTGCGGAGGCCAAAAAATATTGGGCCAGATACGGCGTATCCCGCTATTTTTTTGGCTAGTTTTGAAAGACTGCTATATGTTTGATTTTCATATTCAAAGCCATCTGTCATAATTTTGACTTCGAGCTTCTTACCCTTCCAGTTTTTGATAATTACCGCACCAGAATTTGGTAGCTTATAATCTATAGCTTTTTTGCGCCTCTCTGGCTTCTTCACTAGTGTTTCGCCGATATTTTCTAGGCTGTCCTTCAGCTTAGGGGCTACCCTACCAAACAACCCCTCCTGTATGAGGTATAAATTCTCCCGTTCTTTACGGGATATCTGGCTACCACCTGTATCGGGATAGGCTTCTTTTGCCCTATCATAAAGCTTCTGTAATTGGTCTTTATCCAGCTTCTTCAATTCTTCGCCAACCAGCTTTTTAATCAGCTTCCTTAATTCAGCATTACATGCTGGTATTTTAATATCTTTCTGTGATTTCTTATTAGTCATAAAATGCTCCTTTAGTTGGTTAACAACCACAGTAACGCTTCCTTTGCTGACGAAGTCGAGTAGAAAGAAGCGCTATAAACCCTGAAGTTTTATAACTCTCACACTTCCTGTATTTTGAGTGATCGCCCAATTGAGAAACTGGCTCACGCTATCCACCTGATCATCATGTTTACAGCCTAGAAAAGTCAATAATTCATGCATCAGGCAGTTCATCCATGGCGGCTCATTATCCGGGAAAAAGACACGACCCTGTTCGAAGGCGATGCTAGCAGCAGAGAAACGTTCCATTTTGTCACCGAGAGGCTTGCATGACGTGCAGCGGATGCCTTCGACTCTTAATTGCTGAATGAGTGATGTGCCAGAGCCAACATCTTCAACCAGAATTTTCCGAGGGCGATATTCGCGTTCTAACATTTTGATGCAACGATGCAGGTCTGGGAAATTCATTTTCCGTCGTATCACGCTCATCAGATAATAGTCTTTCTTCTGTTTCAGCCAAACCGTGCACACAGACCAGTCATTGTTTTTGCCTTCTTTCATGGCGGAATCGATGCTGATAATATATTCGCTATATCCATCCTCAGGCAGTTTGCTGTAGTAGTGAAACCATTCCTGCTTCACGATATTACCCTCAACAGGCATGGGATTTTGTTGATACTGACTGCTAAAATGCATATTTCCCATATCACGCTTGAGGTTATCTAATGCCCCCCTTGGCTCATGGGCTGGGTGAAGCACTTTTCCTTGCTTGCGCCTGAAAACAGTTTTATCGGATAAACGCCATATCTCATCTTCTTCCGCAATGGCAGGAAAACAGAGATGTCGCCAGCCACCTTTCTCTAAAAAATGCCCTGTTGGATCTTCTTCATGTAGGCGCTGCATGATCATTACCATGACACCCTTCTGTTTATTATCCAGCCGTGTCATTAAAGTGCCTTCAATCCATCGGATGCTATTAGCGCGCTGTACTTCTGAGTGTGCATCATCGGGTTTTATTGGATCATCAATGATAATTACATCAGCGCCACGTCCGGTAAGAATGCCACCAGTAGATGTAGCAAGCCGAAACCCGCCCTCGGTAAGTTCGAACTCCCCTTCACTGGCTTTTTTCTTACTCAGAATTGTCTTTGGGAAAATATCCTTATACCATTTGCTGGACATAAGCTGACGCTGGTCGCGGGAGAATTTCCCCGAAAGTTCCTGCGCATAGCTGATGCTGATAATTTTAATCCGTGGGTTCTTGCCCATAAGCCATGCAGGCCAGGCAATATTGCAGATAAAGGACTTTAGTGAGCGTGGAGGCACGTTAATAATAAGCCGCTTCTCTTGCCCTGTATGGCAATCGAATAGAGCATCACAAATAACATCATGGTGCCAGTTCCAGATGATTTCCTCTCCATGCATCTCATAAAACGCACCTTTTAAGAAAATTCGAAAATCATCTCGCATCAGCTCATTTAGATAGCGTCGTTTTAGGTTGGTAACATCATTCTGCATCATCACCTCCTTGGGTTGTGAGGTGAGTCTTCAGCAATGCCATTTCATGCTCTGAGAGCGGTGCTGCATTATCCTTAACATCATCAGAGCTACTAAAATCGATCAGTAGCCCCACCGTTGTGGTAGTAGCCTTTGCATCGCCATTCAGAGCGCCGTTAATAAGCCGCTTTATTAATGCACGTTGTTTGCTAACTTTGATCTTCTTACCGCCTTCGGTGAGTTCAACCTGGGTGCGCAACTCCTCCATAAAATCGGTGCGAAAGTTTTTACTACCGCTGACGCGCCCCTTGGGGTTACCTGACTGACCCTTCTTAAATTGATGCTCCTTGGGTGGTTTTCCTCGTCCAACATTATAATCATCACCATTGTCTTTTTTACTCATGGCAACCTCCATTCATAGCGTTGAAGGTATTGCCAGATTCAAGGTGGATGGCATTGTTACCTGTGAGCTTCTGCCAGCGACGAATGATGACGTCACAATATTTGGGGTCCAGTTCGATACATCGCGCCACACGCCCCGTCTTCTCACAAGCTATGAGGGTGGTGCCGGAACCAGCAAAAGGATCGAGCACGAGCTGACCGCGCTTGGTCACGTCTTTAATAGCATCAGCAACCATAGCTATTGGTTTGACGGTGGGGTGCATTTCCAGGTCGGACTGGTTCTTTCCAAAACTATTAACACCAACATAATCCCAGACGTTAGTGCGATAGCGGCCATGTGCTCCCAGTGCTACGTTGTTGATATGAGGTTTGGTGCCAGACTTAAATACATAGACCAATTCATGTTTAGAGCGGTATAATGACCCCATTCCGCCATTGTTTTTGTTCCATATACAGAGATTTAACAATTTGTTGTAAGCCTCATCACTGGCCTGCAGGATCTCACTCTGGTGACGCCAATCCATGCACTGAAAATGGACAGAACCATCCACCGAATAATCCGCTAGAAGCTTAAATGCGGTTGTCAGGAATGCGGTAAATTCCGTACGATTCATTTCACCGGATGCATTGGCGAATTCTCGGTGCTGTATTTTGCCATTGCCGCCTACATGACCATTAATTTTCACGTTATAGGGCGCATCAGCGAAAACTGCATGCGCACGTTCTTCATTCAGCAATACATCGTATGCTGTTGCTTCCAGAGCATTTCCACAGATAAGAAGGTGTCCACCCATCTGATAAATATCACCCAATCGTGTAATGGAAGGTTCGTCATCTGGTTCTGGAATATCATCAGCAGGATCATGTTCAGGCCCAAAGGAATCGTCCATAATCAGATCGATCTGCGCCATTTCAAGACCGGTAATTTCTAGGTCAAGATCAGCATCCATTGCCGTAATTTCAGACAGTTCTATTTTTAGAAGATTAGGGTCATGGCTACTATTTAACGTCAGCTGGTTGTCCGCAATTCGGTAAGCGCGTATTTCAGCTTTAGAAAGATGCTCCACGCGAATTACTGGAACCACTTTTAATCCCAGTTGCTTCGCAGCCTCAAGGCGGCCATGTCCTGCAATAATTTCATTATTCTCATCTACGATAATTGGATTAATAAAATCAAATTTCTGAATGCTATTCTTTAGCTGCTGAATCTGCTTCTCAGGGTGCTCTTTCGGGTTATTAAGGTAGGTTTTCAATTCACTGATACTCAGAAATTGAACTTCGATTTTACTTTCATCACGTGTTTTCATTGTTGAATCTCCACAATTTCTGCAAGCACGCATGCGTATGGCGAACAGCCAAACAGCCTGCGCAAATGCACAATTAAAATAATTTGAAATTTTTAGAGATTAATAGGCCTAGCGTATTAACCGCCCCGCCCTCAGCAGGTGATAGATTCCCCTAGGGAACCCCTTAAGTATTGTGAGCCTAGCCCGAATGTCGCAAAGCCCCCAGCCCACGACACAACATATAGTGGCAGATTATTGCGGAATGTCAATATTTATTCATTTCCGTCGTGGTAATATTTATCACGCCACTCTTTCTTTTCTTCTTTTCCTGCCTCACTCTGCTGCTTGTAAAAAGGCTTCATGATAGCGGCAATCGATTCTTTGCAAAAATATGCAATGCCAAGAACCATACCGGCAAAGCTAATACTAATCAGCGTCTGCACCCAAGGTGTGAGTTGAGAAAATTTGTTGAGCAGATCGGCAGAAAAGCTGTACTCGTCCATAGGTGACTCCCTTTGTTAATTAACAAAACGGCCACCAGCATCAGACTGGTGACCGGGAGTTAGTAACGTGTATCAACGATAACACGCGCGACGCTTTTGGCCGCGAGGCTTGGACATAACGCCGCCTCCCGGACATAAAGTCGGAAAGCGACATCTTTGGCACGCTAATCTTGGGAAGCGCACCAATAACGATTGATGCCAACCGTCGTTGATAAGAGGTTACTAAGCCCCGGAACTGCACAGGCAGTTCTATAAGATAAAATAAAGCACACAGGCAAGAAGTCAACAAAAAGAGAGCCAAATCTTCTTGAAAACTCCAATATTTCCTGTATTTTCTGCTTAATATAATTTTACAGGAGAGAGACTGCTTCATGGAAGATGAAATTCTTACAATAAAAGAAGTATCAGAATACCTCAGAATTAAAGAAAAAACAGCTTATGCCCTAGCCGCAAAAGGTGACATTCCTGGCTTTAAAGTTGGCGGCAGCTGGCGCTTCAAACGTGATGTCATCCAGAAATGGATTGAGCAGCAAGATAATACAAAGCGTACGGAAGCTTAGGAAATATACATGACAGAACCATTAGAAATTTCAGATAATGAGCTAATTTCCCGCTTCATACAAAATGCACCCCAAATCATGTGGTTTTTTGGGGCTGGCACCTCACGCACTGCTGGCATGCCAACGGCAACGGATATCATATGGGATCTAAAGCGCCGATATTATTGCCTTGAGGAAAATCAGAATATTCAAAGCCATGACATAAACAATGAAAACATAAAACGGAAGATCCAAACATACATGGATAGCAAAGGATTCCCTGCGCTTTGGAGTCCGGAAGAATATTCATTCTATTTCGAGCTTATTTTCAAGGAGGATTATTCGGAGCAGCAAAAATACCTCAATGCACAGCTCTCCGGAGAGAAGATATCGCTTAATATTGGGCACCGCGTCATTGCAGCCTTGCTGGAAATGAAAAAAGCCCCAATGGTGTTTACCACAAATTTTGATAGCGTCATTGAGCGTGCATATGCCGTAGTGACGGGAAAAGATCTGGCGGCTTTCCATTTAGAGGGATCATATGCGGCGCTGGAAGCATTAAACTCTGAGAGTTTCCCCATTTATGCCAAAATCCACGGCGATTTTCGGTATCAGAGTATTAAAAATTTATCGCAAGATCTTGTGAGCAATGATGAGGAAATTCAGAAGTGTTTCTTGGCCGCTGCAAATCGTTATGGGCTGGTTGTCTCCGGATATAGTGGCCGTGATTCTAATGTAATGGAGATGTTTGATAAGGCATTGGAACAAGGGAATCCTTTTCCGCACGGTATCTACTGGACGGTGACAAGAGCATCGGAAACGCTGGAATCTGTTCGGCAATTCATCGAGAAGGCCAAAAGCAAAAACATCAACGCATATATAGTGGAAACCGGCACGTTTGATATCTTACTATCTAAAATCTGGCGGCAAATTCAGGACAAGCCGGAAAACCTTGATCAGAAAGTCAGAACCGCTATTGCGGAAACCGTTTCTATACCTCTTCCGGTATCCGGAAACAGCGGATATCCTATTTTACGCACCAACGGATTACTGATCACGCAAGCCCCGGATAAATGCGCCACTATCAGCACGGCTAAAAATATTACCTTTCGTGATTTAAATGATGCGACCTATGATTATAGAGATGATTTAGTCGCTGTAAAAACAGAGAAGATATTGAGTTGGGGAAGCGGTGAGGATCTTGCTGATGCGCTCTCTTCTTTTTCTCCGGGCGAACCGGAGATCCATGAAATAGCGAATCCCACGCAGGCCATCAAAGAGAGTATGGTTGTTAAATCCTTTTATGAAGCGGCACTTTCCAACGCATTGGTCAGCGGCAAGCCATTGCATCTTCGCAAAAACAGAAAGCAGTTTTACGCCGTTGTCGATCATCGGCATGCAGATGATCAGATATTCAATGCTCTGAAAAAGGCCACTGGCTACAAAGATGGAACGGGGCCGGTTTGTGGTTCATTCCAAAGAGATGTTTTTTGGGCCGAGGCCGTCAGCATCCGGCTGGAAGAAAAAAATGGTAATTTATGGCTTCTGCTACGGCCAGATATATGGGTGAAACCTTTATCTGAAAGGCACAATTTTCGAGATCAGATTAAAGCCAAAAAGAAATTTCGCTATAACCAGAAATCAAACGAATTTCTGAATGCATGGATCACCATCTTGTTGGGTGAGATTGGTGGTAATGACGTTAAAATAGAGCATTTTGCTGATACAGAATTTCCTATTCAGTTTGAGTTGAATACGCGGTCAGCCTTTAGCCGGAAGGAGGGCCGGCATGCCTGAAATACGAAACAACCTTTCTGCCTATCGCGCTTTGCCGGAGCCGGAGCTTATTTTTAACCAGCTCAAAAAGGATATGCATCCACTGAGAGGGCTGGCCAAGCATGGGCCTTACGGATTATCGATAGGCTACCCAACACAAGTGAGAGCTGCTTTTCTTGCCCCCCAAGGTTCTTTAGGGAAGCTAGATCACCTGTTTGATGAGCTAAACGGATCTCACCAAGTGAAAGATGTGCCGACATATTATATTCCCTATACAGGGTTTGAAAATATATTCAGAACACCGCTAGTCTCGCCAAGCGATGATCTGAAAATAGAATTGCCTACGGAATGTAGCACCTATGCTGATGCTAAGAATGGCCCTGAAATCATTAATCAGATTATGCATTCAATCGGGAATCTCAGTAAAAACAGAAGCCATTTTGATGTGGTGTTTCTGTATTTGCCGGACGCATGGAAATCCTGTTTTGAATATGAAGGGTTTAATCTGCATGACTGTCTCAAAGCAAAGCTGGCACCAATTAATATTCCCATTCAAATTATTAAAGACAGTTTTTTTGCACGAAGCTGTAGGGCAGAAGTGATGTGGGGAGTAAGCGTTGCTTTATATGCAAAAGCGGGAGGGATTCCTTGGAAACTGGCTGATTTTGATCGTGATGAAGCCTATATAGGCATAAGCTACGCTATCAAGAGAGATGAAAAAGGCAGTGAGTATAGCACATGCTGTAGCCAAGTATTCGATCCGGATGGAACAGGGTTTGAATTTGTGGCCTACGATACCAAAGAATTTGAGACAGATTCGAAAGGAAACCCGTATCTCAGCTATCAGGAGATGCAATCCGTTTTATCGCGGAGTCTGATGATCTATCAGAATGGTCATAGTGGGCGTATTCCCAAGAAGATCTATATCCACAAATCATCACATTTCACCGAAGATGAAATTCAGGGTGCGCATGATGCTTTTGGCAATAAAACAGAGCTCGAATTGATACAGGTGGTAAGAAGAACAGGCTGGTACGGCATGAAAATCAATGGCCCGTCTGAATATCAAGGGCAGAAAAACCCAGCGAGGCCAGCGCCATATCCTTTAGAGAGGGGAGCATATTTACCCATTTCTGAGAATGAGTGCCTGCTATGGACTCAGGGTAGCGTTGCAGGGGTTAATGTAAAATACCCTAACCAGCCCGTTTTCAAAGAAGGTGCGCTAAAGCCAATACCTGATCCTATTTTGATCAGAAGATTCTCAGGTGAAGGTGGCTGGCATGATACCTGTTCCAGCATATTGAATCTCACCAAGGTGGATTGGAATAATAACACCCTATACAAAACGCTGCCTGTGACACTGGTTTACTCACAGATTTTTGCCAACGTGGTTAAATACACACCGGACATTGTTAACGAAACCTATGATTATCGATTCTTTATGTAAGAATTTTTGAGGGATCGTGGATTTTATAACGTATAAGGAGCACAATCTAATCCGTAAGAGGTTAAAAATGCTACACAAAATGTTAGATAGATTGCTCGCCATGCATTTCAAGGAACCGGCCACTGGCTATAAGTTGGATCGGCTTGAGCAGGATGTGTGGAGCAAAATCCACGCCGCCAGCGCCGATATGGTGCAACCGTGGTATGACAAAATGGCATTGGCATTTGCCGTGCCACAATTTCGTATGGCTGCCATTGCCATGGCATTGGTGGTCGGCATTACCGCCAGCCCGATACTTACTCCCGGCCAAGTCTCTGCCGCCGGTAAGGATGAGTTAGGTTTTAGCGTTTTTACCTCACATGCGGCTTATTTACCTTCCAACCTTATCGAGCGTATTAAATGAAAAAACGCTATATCAACGCCACTGCTTTTATTCTGATTTTACTGCTTGTAGCGTTCGGTGGGCAGTATGTTGGCAAACACTTCATGCACTCGCACGAACACGAACATCATGCCAATTCTAGTGACTGGCACCAAGCATTGCATGATCACCTTGATATTACGCCAAAACAATATGAAAAGCTGGAGGAAACCGAGAGTCGCTACCGACAGCGCCGCCTCTATCTGGAAGAGAAAATGCGTCTTGCTAATATGGAGTTGGCCGAGGCTATCAAAGCCGATAAATCTATGAGTTCCAGAGTACAAGAAGCGACGGATAAAATCCACCACGCTATGGGTGAACTACAAAAAACGACATTGGAACATCTGTTTGAAATGCGCCCCATCTTAACGGATGAGCAAAACAAAAAATTGGAACAGATGGTAACCAATGCCCTCTATGAGAACAAATAATGCACCCATTAATGACTCCACGCCCGACAAGGCACTTGTCCAGCTGGTAAGCGAAGGCTCGGAGCCAGCCTTAAATGTGCTGATGAGCCGCTATAAGCATAAGCTGTTCGCTTTCATATCCCGCTACGTTAAAGATGAAGATGCCGCCTACGATATTTTGCAGGAAACGTTTATTCGCCTGCATTTCAAAGCCGACACTTATAAACCTTCCTACACATTCTCTACTTGGTTATACCAAATCGCTATTAACCTTTGCCGCGATTGGGGAAGAAAACAAAAGATACGGCAAATGTTTTCATTGGATGCTTTCATAGACGGTGACAACAGTGCCGCTACCTATCACGATATTATTGGAGACACCGCTACCAATGTAGAAGATCTGGCCGATACGCGCCAGCAGCTTGCCATTTTAGATCGGGAAATCCAGAAACTACCGCACAAACTTAAAACCGCTCTCATTTTGTTTGCCATTGAGGGAAATTCGCAGGAAGTATGCGCTCAGCTGCTTGATACCACACCAAAAACCGTGGAAACCCGCGTCTATCGGGCGCGTAAAATTTTAGCGGAAAAATTAGCCAAGAATTTTTAAGGGGTAAGCGCATTCGCTTCGTATTAGCCTGAACAATACGGAGAATGGTATGGCCATACGCTATCTGCTTTTGATATTTTTTCTGCTGCTATATTCGGCGCAAGCACAGGCAGAAACCCTTACGCTGGATCAGGCACTCAGCCGTGCGCTGGAAAATACACCAGCTTCGGCGCGGATTGCGCGTGATGTGGCTGACCGCAATGCTCGCGCCCGTGAATGGGAAACCATGCAGAATCCTGAGTTTGAAGCGGATAATAGATTTGGAAACTCAGCGGGTGAAGATGGTCTGGATGTAGAGTTTACCCAACCAATGAAGCTATCCTATTTTGGTGACCGGCAAGCACTGGCGGAGGCGATTCGCCAAACGGCTTCGCTGGAAGAGCGCACACAAATCCTTGCAGCCATGCACGATACAACGCGCCGCTATCTTGAGTTATGGTTACTCCAGCAACATGCCGAGTTTTTGAAAGAGAATCTGGCTTTTGCCCGTAAAACCAATAGCACCGTTCAGAAAGCCGCAAAAAGCGGTGAACTGCGGTTAAGTGATTCTCACCTATTCAATGCTGAAACACTCAAATTTCAGGAGGAATTGCGTGAACTGGAAACCGCTATCAAAACTCACCAGCTAGACTTTTTACAACAGCTCGGTATGGAAGCGCAGGAATTAACATTGGCACATCCGCAACCAGCTCAACCACTGGCAAGCACTGAGCAGCTAAAGCTATTGGCAAAAGCCACGCCGCGCCAAATTTTAGAATCTCGCCGCAAAGAAGCCGACCAACGTCTGGCGGTTGCCCGTTCGGATGCGTACTTGCCAGAAATTTCACCACGTCTGCTTTACAGCCGAGGCTATGACACAAGCCGAGAAGAAGTGGGATTTGGTATTCGCTTGAGCATTCCATTGTGGAATCGGGGTGAAGCGGAAGTCAGCCGGGCTGAGGCTGAAAAGCGCTTCGTGGATATGTCGCTCGCTGCTTATGACCGCATCGGCTATGACCGTTTGCTGGAAAGCCAGCGTGAAAAAGCCTCCGCTTCCATAGATCGCTTAAAACAATATGAAGGAGCCATTCTTCCGGCTTACGAAAAGAGCTTTTCCGCTACCCGCGATATGTTTAAGGGCGGTCAGGCATCGGTATTACAACTCTGGCAGGTACATGAACGTTTGCATGATGTGCAGAAGAAAACGCTGGAAGTGCATCAGGATGCTTTTGAAGCAGTGATGGAACTGGAAACACTGCTAGGACAACCGCTGGGAGGCAATCAATGAAATATCTGATTCTATCATTGGGTTTAATGCTCGTCGTATCAAATGCATGGGCAGGTGCAGGACATGATCATGGCGAAGGCCAGTTCAGCGGCGGTGGAGCAACCACCTCCTTTGAGCTTGAAAATGCCACGATCACTAATCTGGATATTCAATCGATCACAGCTGATATCAATCCTGTACGTGATTCTACCCGCATGTTGATGCAAATCAAACTGCTCCCGGAGAAGCAGGCCGTTATTACCCCACGTTTTCAGGGAAAGGTAACCCAAATCAAAGCCAAACTAGGCGAAAGTATTTCGCGTGGGCAAGCACTGGTAACCTTGCAACCTATCAGCATTGGCAATGCTCCGGTTGTCATCAATGCACCGATTAGCGGCGTACTCTCGCGTCAAATCGTGGTGACCGGGCAAGTCGTCAATCCCGGTGATATACTGATGGAGGTCTCTGACAGGGCGCAAGTGTTGGCAAAAGGCATGACCTATGAATCAACGGCGCTCGGTGCCATCCGCAACGGTCAAAAAGTACAGGTTACAGTCGATAGCCTGCCGGGGAAATCATTTAGTGGCAGTGTGCAGCGTATTGATCCGGCGATTGATGAGGATGAACGCACTTTCTCGGTCTTTGCGTTGCTGGATAACCCAGATAGGTTTCTCATCCCGCATATGCAGGGGCAAATGGAGATTTTCACCGGCGAGGAAGAGCAGCTACTCACCGTACCGTCAGAAGCCGTGTTGGGAACGGTTGGTCAGCATTTTGTCTATGTGAAGGACGGTAACTATTTTGAAAAGCGGGATGTTACATTGGGTGTGTCTCGCGGCGGATTAAAAGAAATCATCAGCGGTGTATTTCCCGGCGAAGACGTGGTCATCCAAGGCAATTATCAACTGCAATATGTTACGCCAGCCAGTAAAGCCTCTGCGGATGCGGCGGGCGGTGATCACGGCCATGCGCATTAGGATAAAAAACTATGTTCGATAAAATTATTCAGTGGTCACTTAAAAACCGTTTGCTGATACTCGCATTAACGGTGCTGTTGACGGTCTATGGTAGCATCACCGCCGGAAAATTGCCGGTGGATGTATTCCCTGATCTAAACCGCCCGACGGTCACCATTCTCTCCGAAGCACATGGTTTAGCACCGGAAGAAGTGGAAACGCTGGTCACCCTGCCCATTGAAACGGCAATGAACGGTGCATCGGGCGTAGCAAGAGTGCGCTCGGCCTCAAGCATTGGCTTTTCACTGGTGTGGGTAGAGTTCGATTGGGATGTAGAAACCTACACTGCCCGCCAGATTGTCTCTGAAAAACTACAACAAATTACCGCCACATTGCCGGATGATGTCACTTCCCAGATGGGGCCAATCTCCTCCATTATGGGAGAAATCATGCTGCTGGGGCTGACCAGCGATAATGAAGAAGTTAACTCACTAGAGCTGCGATCCATTGCGGATTGGGAAGTGCGCCAGCGGCTGCTTGCTATTCCCGGCATATCGCAAATTACGGTGATTGGCGGCGATCAAAAGCAGTTTCAGGTATTGGTCGATCCTGACCGGCTGCGCTATTATGATGTATCACTGGGCGATGTAAAATCGGCACTGAAGAATGCCAATGTGAATTCCACCGGTGGCTTTTTACTGGAGAAGCATCAAGAACATTTGATCCGTAACTTAGGCCGTATTCAAACGCTGGATGATCTGGCACAGTCCGTCATTCCAAAAGAAGTCAGCCATGAAGCCCCGGCACTCACCATCGCGCAGGTGGCGGATGTCAAACTCGGTGGGCCTCTAGCCAAACGCGGGGATGCGAGTGTAAATGGGCAACCCGGCGTCATTCTTTCTATTCAGAAGCAGCCCGGTGCAGATACGGTAGAGCTTACCAAAAAGATCGAACAGGAACTTGCCTCCATTCGCCGCACCTTGCCGGAAGGTGTAGCATTTCATGATGATTTATTTCGCCAGAGTCTGTTTATTGATCGGGCGATTGATAATATTATCGAAGCGCTCATGGATGGCTCTATTCTGGTCGCCATTGTTCTGTTTCTCTTTTTACTCAATGGCCGCACCACACTGATTACCCTAACCGCTATTCCGCTTTCGCTACTCATCACCGCGCTGGTATTTGATTGGTTGGGTATGTCGATTAATACCATGACGCTTGGCGGTCTGGCTGTAGCTATCGGTGAATTGGTGGATGATGCCATTGTTGGCGTGGAAAATGTCTATCGTCGCCTGCGGGAAAACCGTGCGCTGACCAACCCGCGCCCAGCGATAGAGGTGATCCGCAGCGCCACCTCGGAAATTCGTAATTCCATTGTGTTCGCCACGATGGTTGTGGTGCTGGTCTTCATCCCGCTCTTTGCCATGACGGGTATAGAAGGTCGTATCTTCACCCCGCTTGGTATCGCCTATATCGTGTCGATTGTGGCCTCGCTCTTTGTGTCTCTCACCGTGACACCGGTGCTGGCCTATTACCTGCTGCCACGCATGAAGCATTTGAGAGAAGAAAAAGATAGCTGGCTGGTGCGACACCTTAAAGCAATAGAAGTGCGGGTGCTGAGCGCTTCCCTTTCACGTACCGGACTCATTTTAGTGATAGTCGGTGGATTATTCACCGCTTCTATTGCAACCCTACCTTTTCTGGGCAAAGAATTTCTGCCGGAATTTAACGAAGGAAGCGTTACCATCAGCATGGTAACAGCGCCCGGAACATCACTCGAAGAATCCAACCGCCTTGGCAATATTGCCGAGAAGCTGCTGCTGGACATTCCCGAAGTGAGCAAGACCGGTAGACGCACCGGGCGCGGCGAGCTGGACGAACATGCGATGGGTGTGAACGCTTCTGAAATAGAGGTGGAACTGCATGATAAAGGCCGAAGCCGCGAAGAGATTCTCCACGATATCCGTGAAAAAATGAACACACTCCCCGGCGCAGTCATCAATATCGGCCAGCCTATTTCTCACCGTATTGACCATATGATTTCTGGTGTGCGTGCGCAAATTGCCATCAAGCTGTTTGGTGAAGATTTGGAAATACTTCGCGCCAAGGCTCAGGAAATTCAGGCCGTAATGGGTAGCGTTGAAGGCGTGGTCGATCTGCAAGTGGAAAAACAGGTAATGATTCCGCAGTTGCATGTGCGGCTGGATCGGGAAAAAGCGAAATCTTACGGCGTGATGGTCGGCCAATTAGCTGAACATGCCGAGCTTGCCTTACAAGGTAGCAAAGTGACGGAAATTATTGATGGGCGGCGTATTCATGATGTGGTGATGCGTTTTTCCGATGAAGTACGCACTGATGTTGATGCCATCGGCCAGATTCCGGTTGATACGCTGCGCGGCAGTCTAGTGCCGCTTGGAACGGTTGCCTATATTGAAGAAGCCAAGGGGCCGAATATTATCAACCGGGAAAATGTCAGCCGCCGTATTATTATTCAGGCAAATGTCGCCGAGCGTGATCTGGTCAGTGTAGTGGAAGAAATTCAGGCGGCGGTGCGTGACAAAGTAGAATTGCCAAGCGGATATTTCCTGACCTATGGTGGGCAGTTTGAATCGCAACAATCGGCAGCGCAATCTATCCTGCTTCTCAGCCTCATTTCTTTGGCTGGTATGTTTTTGGTGATTTATAGCCATTTCAACAGCGTCAATCTAACCCTGCAAATCATGCTGGCCATTCCATTGGCGCTCATTGGCTCAGTCGTTGGTGTATGGCTTTCCGGTGGCGTATTCTCCATTGCCACGATGGTCGGCTTTATTACGCTGACCGGTATCGCCGCTCGCAACGGCATTCTGATGATCTCGCATTACCTGCATCTGATGAAATATGAAGGCGAGCAGTTTGATCTGAACATGCTGCTGCGTGGCACGCAGGAACGGCTAGTGCCAGTGCTTATGACGGCATTAACCGCCATGCTGGCGCTCAGTCCACTAATATTGGCTGGTGGCGAACCGGGCAAAGAATTGCTGCACCCTGTGGCGGTAGTCATCTTCTCCGGCCTGTTTTCCAGCACATTGCTCAATCTGATCGTTACTCCATTGATATTTTGGCGGTTTAGCGAGAAGACCATCCGACAATTATTGCCGGATGCCACCCAACCCATAACCCCAAAAGGAGCTTAATATGAAAACCTTACTTACCACGACAATACTCGCAGGCGCTCTTGCGCTATCTAGCGCCGCCTATGCCGGTTCCGGTCATGATCATGGCGATCATAATCATAGGGGCGGCCACGATCATGGAAGCGAAGCAGATAAACATGACGATCACGGGCATGGAGACAGCGATCATCACGCACCCAACACACCGGAGTTTGAGCATAAAGATTACGGTTCAGTCGCCAAGGCGTGGGAGGTGTTGAATCAATCAGTAGGCAAAGCGGAAACTGCTGCGAATGAAAATAAGCTGGAAGATGTACATGGCATCTACCCGGAACTTTCTGCTTCTGCACATTACCTGCTAGATCACAGTGATCTGGAAGATGCAGCCAAGCAAACTCGTCTGAAAGCAGCGCTTGGTCAACTGACAAAAGCGATTGAGTCTTTTCATGAATATAGCCACTCCGGTGATGATTATGCCAAGGAAGCAGGACGTGAATTAAAGAAAATGCAAGGTGCTCTGAAGCTGATCAAAACCTATTACCCGGCTGAAATGCTAAAAGGAGAATAAAATGAGTAAATCCTACCCAGAGATTACCAATCGCATCAGCAACGGCATGAAAGTCCTTAGAAAAGACATCTCCGATACTATGCAGGGCTTTTCAGCTATGGCGCAAGCAGCCACAAAAGAGGGCGCGTTAGATAAGAAAACGAAAGAACTGATCGCATTGGCAATTGGTGTTTCGACGCGTTGCGATGGATGTATCGGTTTTCATACCAAAGCGTTGGTGGAGTTGGGTTCAACCAAAGAAGAAATAGAAGAAACGCTTGGCATGGCCGTTTATATGGGGGGTGGCCCTTCGCTCATGTATGCAGCGGATGCAATGCTTGCATATGAACAGTTTAGTAAGTTAGCTGATGAGGCGTCTTAAAGGATGATATATGTGGATTATGGCGCTTAAAATTGGAGCCGCAGCAACAGCCATTGGCTTTGCGTCATGGCTCGCTGGAAAGAAACCGGAGCTGGCAGGGTTTATCATCGCTTTGCCGCTGGCTTCCATACTGGCTTTTGCTCTGCCGATGGCAGCACAGGCCGCTCAGGACAAAGACGCAACCTTACAGAAGGTGGAATCAAAATATATCTGCATGATCAATGATACGCTTTTTGATCGTGAACAAATTCCCGTAGAGGTGAATGGAAAGACCTATTATGGCTGTTGCCCGATTTGTAAGGAAAAGCTGGAAAAAAGCGCCCAAGCTCGCACTGCCACTGATCCCGTGAGTGGGGCAACGGTAGATAAAGCCACTGCCATTATCGGTGCGCAGGCAAATGGCAAAGTCCATTACTTCGAAAATGAAGAAAACCTGAAGCATTACAGTGGCGGCGATCATGATCATTCCGATGCCAAACAATGCATGCAGGGGGAAGATTGCCCGATGCATGAAGGCATGAAGCATCCTGTTGAAGGTGAGCATCACGGCAGCCATAAACACTGAGGGGTTGTATGACCGAACACCATCATCAACATAGCAAGAGCTGCCATAGCAAAAGTAAAATTGATTACCTATTATGGGGATCACTAGGATCAGCTGCAACGCTGTACGCTATATATCTGCTTTATGGTCAACAGACTGAGACGCAATGGCTATCCGCACTCTCAGGCTCGGTTTACGAGCTTCTGAATACCATCTGGTGGGGACTTGTACTCGGTATCATTATGGTAGCACTGTTATCCCAGGTGCCGCGAGAGTTTGTAATCTCCATACTGGGACGCAAGGGCGGCTTGGGTGGCATAATACGCGCCACGCTTGGCGGCGTGCTTCTGGATTTATGTAGCCACGGTATTTTGATGGTCGGTGTAAAACTCTATGAACGTGGTGCCAGCGCAGGGCAGCTCATTGCTTTTCTGGTAGCTAGTCCGTGGAATTCCTTTTCACTCACACTGGTACTGATTGCCCTGATAGGCTTGCCGTGGACGTTGGCCTTTATAGGTTTGTCATTAGTAATAGCCATCATCACCGGTGTAATATTTGATTGGCTAGTGGGCAAAGGTACTTTACCGGCCAACCCAAACAAAATAGACTTGCCTGAAGATTTCAGATTCTGGGCAGAAGCTAAAAAAGGACTAAAAGGCGTTGATTATAATGTCTCGTTCTTCAAGGAAATGGCCATTACTGGAATAAAAGAATCGCGCATGGTACTGCGCTGGATTTTCTTTGGTGTAATACTGGCAAGCCTGATTCGTGCGTTTATGGATACGGGGGATTTTCAAACCTATTTCGGGCCAACACTAGCCGGATTAGGACTAACTATATTGGCGGCAACGATTATCGAAGTATGTTCTGAAGGCAGCACCCCAATTGCTGCTGATCTGCTAACCCGCGCCGAGGCACCGGGTAACAGTTTTGCGTTTTTGATGACTGGTGTTTCCACCGATTACACGGAAATCATGGTATTAAAAGACACTGCAAAATCATGGAAGTTGGCATTATTCCTGCCGTTAATCACCGTACCACAGGTGATTTTGGTAGCATGGTTGATTAACCTAACATCTTAGTGGCTGTTTCCCTGCTACTTCCCTGCTTTTATTTTTAGGGAAGTATCATGTAAAACCCTATAAACTCTGGGGTGCAGAACGTATAGATGCGGTGAAAAGGTTTATTTCCCTGTTGTTTTATAAATTTACCCTGTAGGTAAGGAGATAGCAGGGAAAAACTCTGAACTGATGGCTAGTCGCTCAATTCAGAATTCACACCACCATTTTCTAGTTATATTTCAGCATATTACATACACTTTATGAGTTGCATATCTTAGAGAATAATATCCTAAGTCCTCATTAAGCCTGTTGTAGCGCGGCGTTGAGTTTGTCACCTTGCGACAAAAGACTGGCGCGGAGCGGAGCGCTGTAAGTGACAATAAATACGTCGCAAATTATGCCGCTACATTATTAAAACCAGCGACATCAACATAATCTACACCGCCTGGATTCACACTCACAATCTGATTAAGTCGTACATTATAAGCACCATTAATGCGGATATTATCTTTGGGCTGATTTAGTGTCGGATGTTGGTACTGGCCGGCGTTGTAAAGACGGATATCATTTGCAACAATATTACGCGACCATAAGTCCTCGCCCGTTTGTTCAAATTCCCTAACGATATACAGATTGGATGATACTGCATTATACAGTACTGCACGATTTAACGTCATATTTTCACAGCCTTCAAACAGAATGCTCCGGCCATAATTATCGGCCAACACTTCATTTCGACCCACAACAAATATATTTTCTACCGTTACATTCCGCGCACGCCGATAGTTATAATATCCTGCACTATTGGTCACTGTTTTTAGCGCAGGCGTTGCCAGAATCATCGTGCTATTATTGATAACAGCAGCAATGCTAGTTTCGTGAGGCATGGTATTACCAGATTCATCATTGCCGCCAGCGTTGGCAATGTTAATTGGTTGGCCGATGAGGGATGCATCCAGATTTGCCGTGCCGGAATTACCAATAGTGACAATTGCACTCCCGGCTTGGGTATCGTAATAATTAAGTACTCCATTCAACCGGCCAGGACTACCGTGACTGGCCTGAATAGCCAAGCCATCATCACCGGGAGAAAACACTTTTAAGCCACCAATATAGCCGTCTTCTAGCCCATAACCCAACCCCCATAAAACTAATGCACCACGGCCGGTTTGTGAAATATTAATGCGTTGGAGAAAAAAGCGACGCACCCCTTGTATAATACAGCCCACTCCTCCTACTTTTGCAACACGAAGATTGGTAATAACCAATCCCTCCACGTCATTTAAGTGCAATCCGGATGCGCCAGGGCTTTGCCCCCTTGGCTTGCCATCACCCGCACCTAGAATACTAACATTTGCCAGTGCTATATTTTTACGGTTACCTGATTTTGTAGTAAATGCCCGCAATGTCAGGTCATCATTGGCTAACTTAAACCCACCAGTGACATTAGGATACTGATAGATAGCAATATCATCACCCAACGCAATGGGCTGTGCCAGTGTATAAGTCACCCCGGGCGGAACAATCGCTGTGGTGCCTGGTGGCAAATTATCTAGAAAATTTTGCAGTAATGTTGATTCATCTGTTCCATTACCAACAGCACCACTGGCAGCAAGGCTGATAGTTGAGGTAAGCCAAGGAGTGCGAGCTATTGCCATATTATTATACTCCTACCATCTGATTAAGACTACTGATTGAGCGACTATGTGGCTCTATCCGCAGCTCTCGTAAAATAATGCTCGCTCCTGCACCATTAGGCGTATGACCAAACAAAATACGGTCTAAACCTATGGGCAGATTACCACTGATGTCTATATTATTACCTGATGTAATGCCGTCATTGGCGGCAACTATGAAATCATCCTTTTCCCATGAATACGCGGCTTTTGTAATCTGACCAACCGCATGCGCAAATGGCATGGGATTGATTGTCGCCTGAAAGGAAGGGAAAAAGAGGTCGTGGGGCAGCAGGAAAAATCGTAGTATTCGGTATTTTGAAGCGTAAAGGCAAGGTTTACACAAAGATTATTGATGATACGAAAACAAAGACGCTTATGCCTATA
>Ga0316204_10000764_pt1 | contig 104875 bp, 86 predicted proteins | sample 6monrhotite_MG_2_FD_205661 | JGI IMG/M metagenome (GOLD analysis project Ga0316204, IMG submission 205661) | Microbial mat bacterial communities from mineral coupon in-situ incubated in ocean water Damariscotta River, Maine, United States -... | ecosystem: Environmental > Aquatic > Marine >... | reverse complement strand
TCCAAGCCAATACCCTAACCGGTTCTATTGAATCCCCATAGAGACTGCATCACACCGAAGGCGGTGTACAACACTGCGTCCAAATAACTGAAGCCCTACTTCAGATATTGAGACTTAATTGTTGTGTGTACTCTTTCTGTTTTTTAACGTCTATCAGCTTTCCATTTGTATTATAATACTTCCACTTTCCTTTCATTTTTCCATTTTTAAATTTTCCCTTAGTTTTTAGTTGAAAGTTATCTGCAATCACACAATTATTTAGTTCCTCTAGATTATAAAATGATACATATTTACCATTTTAATATATCATTTGTTTTATGATAGTGTTGAATTAATAAAAAGTTGAGCAGGCTGCTTTTTTTTATCACTTTTTTGCGGGTTTTCAACAATACTTTGGTGTTACTGATCCAAATTTTAATCGTTAATGAGTCATTTAATAAAAAAAACTCTTCGATTTTCTGCGGTATCAAAATCCAAGCTGTATCAGGCACCCTATATATATATATTGAATTTGGACAACTCTGCTCGCATATTTTGACAAAGTATCCTCGGTACAAACTCTTTTAAACGTTGCTTGTGCTGGTATGACTAATAATTTATGGTATAATAATGAGCTATCTTTAATACTGAAAACTGTACGCGATAAGGCCTTTTTTTTGTTTCAACAGAATATTGGGAAACATTCTTCTTGAAGTTTGTAGTAACCTCTTCAACGAAGTAATTCTCATCATTTTTATCAATTACTTCTTGTGCAACAGCATTGTTCACTAGGCATTGAATCAATACTGCCAATGTTATCCATCTAATCATTTTTGATTATTCAATCAGGTTAATTGTACACAACGATTGTATAAACGCAATTTTTACCCTGAGCAGCTTGCCCTGAGGATTAGGCGGAACCACGAGTACGATCGAAATTAGCGCAATATTCATTCAATTCAAGTGAATCCAGGTTGATTTACTAATGCCGGTTATCGCAGCGGGTGTAAATAGGAGGTTCTGTTTTGCTGATGAAATCAATGCTGCGACACCCAAAGGAATGACCTGAAAAACCAAAAATAATGGGCGATTTGTCTTTGAAGACTTCTCCGGTCCATTGATAGATTTTATCTGGGCTGAATCTGTCCTGATAATTCAAAGGCACGAGCCTGGTACCCTCCGAGTCATAGTAAACACGGCTAAAAACAACTGTGTTGCTGGCTGATTTTTTGACTACCAGCAGTCTGGACCGCAAGTCTTCATCGCGCACCGAGGTTTGAAGAAAATAATCTAAAACCATCCGTAGAGGAAGTTGATGCTTCGGTGGGTGAGTCGTTGACGAGTATCGCGGAATCCCATGCACTTAGCTTTACCGAGTCAAAGGAGAAGTCTTGCAGATCCATTTTTTTCCAGTTGGTTGGTTTGATTTTTCCTGACACGAAGGGGGGGCTCTTTGCCTACAAAAAAACATGTATTCGCATAAAAATCACCCAATTCCTTGAGCAATGTTTTATCGATTGTAAAGCCAATCATATCATATAATCCTCCTGGTGAATGCGTTCGGCTCCATGGTAGATGCCAGGAAAAGCTAACAAGGGCAATTCCCGCACGGTAAAGATGAATGTTGAATCCAACAGTAAATTGTGAATGAATACCTTATCCGTCTCGTCCATTTGCATTCTGTTCAAAAAACGGGACCGGAATTTTAGAGGCAATTTAAAGCTGTCATCATAGTCCAGTTTTTTCTCTCCAAGCCTGTCCCAAGGGATGACCAGTGAATCGGGGTGATCGCTCCAGGGGTAAATGTCGGTAAGGGAGAATGGATAATATACGCAGATATGCGTATTTCATGAATAGGGAAGGAGTAGTTCATTTGTAGTGAACACTTTAAACACTTCACATGAAAAAATTAGTTATCAGATTGGTCCTGATTGCCCCATTAGCCTTGGGAATTTGTGTTACATCTTGCAAAAAAGATGACGACAGTTCCGATTCGGACGATACCCAAACCCCTTCAACTACTTTGGACCCGTGTAACGGAGACGATGGGTTTTGTATGACTTACGGAGGTACTGAAAAGAGTGGCCCGGCAAGTTTAATTATATTGAATAGCAACAAAGTCCGGGTCTTTTGGGAAAATGGTACGGGCAATGATTTTGAGCAAGTAGAATTGGATGTTTATTCGGTTGCCCCCGGAACATTTGATGTTAACAATAATGGCCTTGCGAATTCAGCGTTTGTTCAGTACTACTCTGCTACTAGTGGTACCAACAATGCGGCCTATGGTACAGTTACTGTGACGGCCCTTGATACTGCGGGAGCAGTAACGGGAACTTTCAAAGTAACGATGAATGACAGCACCAAAATTACCAATGGGAAGTTTACAAACATCATGCAGTAAGCGTTCATTTTTTCTTTCAAGTTTAGAAGAGGCTGTTTCTGTTTGGGAGCAGCCTCTTTTTTTATGGACATACGAATTCTGGGTACTAACAGGGGCTATTTGTTTGTAAATTGCAGCTGAAAAGACAAATTCTGAAGGGTATCTTTTTGTGTGATTTATAGAAGAAAAAAGCAAACGGATGAAACAGATTAGAGCGGTCATCGCAATGTGCCTGGTAGTATTCCTGATGTGTTGTTTAGGTGGGAACAGTTATGGCCAGTATGATAGCATTTCGCACGAAGGCCTGAACCGTACCTACTTATTACACCTTCCGATCGGTTACACGGGGAATGAGAGTTTGCCACTTGTCATAGCGATGCATGGAGGATTTGGCAGCGCCAATAACCTTCAAGATCAATCTGAATTAAGCGTGAAAGCTGACGCTGAACAGTTTATTGTGGTTTATCCAGAAGGAGTAGAGAGTGCCTTGCTGAAAATTCGTACCTGGAATGCTGGTTGGTGCTGTGGCTATGCCAGTGCCAATGCTATAGACGATGTAGGATTCATCAACAGCCTTTTGGACTCCTTAATAGCCAATTATTCGATAGATGTCAATCGGATATACGCGACTGGTATGTCGAATGGAGGTTTTATGTCATACCGGTTGGCGTGTGATTTATCCGATCGCATTGCTGCAATTGCTCCGGTTGCGAGTTCAATGAGTTTGTCTGGTTGCAATCCCACCCGGGCAGTACCGGTGATTCATTTACATTCCTACCAGGACGCCAGTATTCCTTATTTAGGAGGAGCGGGGAGTGGAGTTTCGAATCATTACAATCCGCCACAAGATTCGGTGCTAACGGCTTGGGCCAACTTTAATAATTGCCAAACGCTACACGATACAGTTACCAACACCAATGAGTATACTTTCATCAAATACAGCAACTGCGATTGCAATTATGAAATACACCAATACCTTTCTCAAGACGGTGGGCATTCCTGGCCAGGAGGGGTAAAAACACCCATAGGGGATTCTGTTTCGCAATTTATTCATGCGACCGATCTGATGTGGGAGTTTTTTCAGCAACATGCGCTCAATTGTTACCCAACAATAGTTACCGAACCAGCCAGCTTGAGTACAGCCGGTTTTGAATTGTTTCCCAATCCGACCACGGGGATAGCATCCGTAATGGCGACAGTAACCTTGCTGAACCCGGAACTAACCATCATGAACGCTCTGGGAAAGGTGGTGAAAATTCAACAGGAATTACACCTGAATTTAATCGACATGCCCGCTGGGGTTTACTATATCTCCCTATCTTCTGGTTCGCAGGTTTTTACGCGGAAGTTACTTTTAACCCATTAAAAGTTGTACCGATAGTGCCTGTCTCAAAGAACTATATGCCGGAGGACCTGAAGACACAGCGGTTGCTTTTTCGGAAATTGCTTGCAACCGATTTTGGTGATTGGCTTCCTTTCTTTCAGCACCCCCAATCGACCGAATACCTGTGGCTCTCAGATAGCAACGATCCATTTGAGCAGTGTCAAGCCTGGTTCGATAAAACACTCACTCGTTATGCCCAAAACAACAGCGGCATGAATGTCCTCATCCACAGTGAAACAAGTAAACTCATCGGGCAATGTGGGTTGATTCTGCAAACTGTTGGCCAACGGGAAGAATTAGAGATTGGCTATGCAATTATGCCTGAATTTTGGAATCAGGGATATGCCTCAGAAGCAGCAATAGCCTGCCGTGATTACGCATTTAGTTGTAATTTGAGCGACTCGTTGGTTTCCATCATTCACCAGGACAATGCCGCTTCCATCGAAGTGGCCAAAAGAGCAGGGATGCTGTTGGATGAAATCCTGTTGCACCACAACCAACCAGTGCAACTGTTTCGAATAGATAAAATAGTATGGGAAAAACTTTAAGGCATTTGGAAGTTGCACTGTTTGTGTTTGGATGGCTGTTGCTAATGCCAATAACTTTGCTCGCCCAAGAAGAAAATGCCCCCAGGAAACAACGTCCCTTGGCACACGAAAACGGGAAGTTTTTTGATGACGATGGCAGGCGGATGATGTATGGAGGCAAGAAGAAAAGCGAACACTTTGACATCACCAATTGCGGGCTAAAGGAATCCCAATTTCATTATGGTATTGGTCGAGAGCAGTTTCCGGCCTTGCTCAAGCCAGCATTCGTTTCGGTGGAGCAGGCCGATGAGGTGTGGGCAGACAGTGCACGTTTTTTGTTGGCCTATGCCGGAGATGAAGTAAAGGCCTATTCGGTGAAAGATTTGACCCGCCACGAGGTAGTCAATGATGTGCTCAACGGAGAGCCGATCATGGCGGTCTATTGCATCTTAGCTGATTTGGGAGCTGTTTACAGCCGCAACTATGGCGGACAGGAACTCACCTTTGCATTGAGTGGCTATACTTACTACGATAAAAACGTGTGGAACGGATTAGATGGCTTTGTTTTGTGGGACCGCGAAACGGAAAGTCTTTGGTGGCCGCTGATAGACAAGGCTGTTTCGGGTCAACTCAAAGGAGTGCGCCTGTTGGAAATGGACAAAACTCATTGGCAAGACACCGACTGGAAAACCATCAAGTCCACCTATCCCCAGGCACAAGTATTGCAATCGGGCCAGGATTATGAGCGCCCTGAGAGCTGGACAAAGTTGAAAGATGTGAAGGCGGTGGTAAAGAACTACCGTTAACCCCAATAAAGGAACAATCTCTGTTCTGTAGGATTCCGTAGATTTGTGTGGATGCGATTTGCAATAATTACACTACTGCTAATATCAAGTCATTTGGGTTTTGCCCAAATAGCTGGTAATACCAATTGTTGGCAAATGCAGTCGCAAATGCGAAAGAGTCTAAGCATTGAACCCTTTCAATACAATACGTATCCTACCCTTAACAACATTTCCTACCAGGGACTGGAGGTAAGGGCACAGTTATTTGATTTTAGATCCTGTTACGGCTATACTCAGCCGCAGCGAACGCTGATTTCAGCCGCAGAGCTTCCACCTCAATGGGAATACCAGGTTCGACCCTACAGCATTACTTTAGGTCGAAATTCTACAGAGCATCTACTTCTGGAGTTGGGCGGACAAGTGGTTCAGAGTCTTTGGGGCGGCCCATCCTTTTTTAGATAAAGCTCCTTTACAACAGTTACTTTTTACAATACGGATTATTCCACAGGACTCATCACAAGCCCAAGCCCCTCCTCGGTTTGCAAAATCATTTCGTTGCTTCCACTGCTTCCTTTATCTAAAGTAAAGTTGACAGTCTCACCCTTAATGGTAGCTGATAATGCTCCAGATTTCTCATCGAAAAAAAAGGTGCCCGTTTTTGTGGTATTCCCATTGTCAGTAACAACGGTAAAAACACCATTTTCGAATTTATATATTGTTCCATAGGCCATAAATTCTGCGTATTTATGGCCAGATGATGCCGAATCACCCTCATGCGGATTGACAGATTCAATTTTCCATGCCCCTTCTATCTCGGAAGGTGGAGATTGACAACTATAAGTAATGGTTGTGAGTAGCATACATAGCAGTATGCCAATTGCTCTGGTTTGAAGAAGTCCCTTATCCATAGCCTTAAGTTAGTTAATTCATTAGAATTGGTAGTTCGTGGTTTACGATGACTGCATGTCCACCTACATTTACAGATATTGTCAATAGTAACTGGATACGAATGATTTTTTTTGCAAAACGCAATTAATTTTGCGGGTTAGTCACTTAATTCCCAATCGCTTTAGAATAAGGCAACCACGGAGTATTTATCATTCGATTTATTAAAATCATGGTGGTTGTGCCTTTGTAGTTTCTGTTATTGAACCTACAGTGATATTCATCGGGATATCGTTGAATATGTTTGTCGGACACATGATGATGTGTTCCTCTCAACCAATTTTTGATATTAAATATGTGCCAATGCAGTTGCACGAAATTTTGTCCTGCGTCCGATAATTTTGCGTGGTGTATATAGTCAGTGGTCGCTTTGCGGTAGGCGTGCCATTTGTCGGTAACAACTGTTGAATGGGCATCAACCATTTCGTTTAATCCTTCCTTCAATGATAGGTTATCATAGCCTGCGATTATTGTGGCATAGCCATGTTTGATAATTTCTTTACCCTTTGCGTTTTTTGCCGTTTCAATTGCAACCTGGACCATCTTTTTCTTGCCATGACTTCTGCCTTGCCTGCCCTTCTCACTGCCGCCTATAGCGGTTTCGTCTACTTCAACCACACCTGATAATAAATGGGGGTGAGCTGTCTTGATACCCTGCTGAATTTTGCGCTTAAAAAACCACGCTGTGCGTTGAGTTACTCCGAATTGCCGAGCCAGCTCACAAGTCGAAATGCCTTTCTTATGAGTGGATATTAAATAGGTCATCAGGAACGCTTTTTTCAGTGGAAATTTTACTTTATGAAACAATGTTCCGCTGGTACAGGATTCATCATAATGCCACTTTTGACACTTGCGGTAGTACCACGTTCTGCCTTTTACAGGTACACTGTGACCACATTTGCCGCAACTGTATCCCGCACCCCATTTCTCATTGACCAACTTAGCCCTCTGAGAATTGCGTATTGGACCACACGTCTCCAATAGGGACCAGAGTCAAAAAGGGGCCGTCTCGGTTATGAGACAGCCTCTTTTTTTAAAATGATAAGACAGCTGAAATTAGGAGTTCGAAGTATTCACGTAAGATTCACCGTTTGTGGTGTCAACATAACAGCGAACAGGCTGTCCGCTATTCAATTGGTCAACCACGGCTCCGTATTGTGACAAAGGAAAATATAAAACCCCGTTAGGCCCATTGGCACCTTCATTGATGCCACTTTTTCGAACGGTTTCCCCGTCAACGACAAATATGAGGGTGGCCTTGGAGCTTCCACCATCGTTGGCGCGAATTGTACATCGCTGTCCGCCCCATCATTTGGTGCCGGCATAAATAAATTCGGTCCAATTCTTTACGATGAAAGTGACGTTTGTTGAAGTTGCGTTTTCTGAGCTCATGATGTGATGTATTAAAAGTGTGCCTACTCTATTTAAACGGGGGATTTTCGGCTTGCTTCGAAATAGTTAAAATAAGGCACGGTGCCTTGGTGCTCTGCACCGTGCCTTTGTGCTGGTCAAAAAATTAAATGGAGGTACCCGTAACAGTTGTGCCTGCGTTGCCATTCGGAAGGGAATCAGAATAACAAACCTGAACGTATTCATTCGTGACGTAGTCTTTGCTCCAGTAGATGACCACATAGCCCTCTTGTGCTTGAACATTGCTCTTGTATGGGAAGCTATCTACGTGAGAAGCCCACTCCCATGCATTGCCAAGGTTTTCGCTTTGTGGAAGGCTGGAATTGGCGTAAACACCTACAAAGTCGTTGTCACCACAAATGGTAAAGTTGCAATCAAATACACAGTAGCCATCGCTGCTTACGGTGAGATTAACAGAATCTCTTAAGGCGATTCCAGTTCCTGTAGTTCCGTCTGCTTGAAAGCTTGAAGATTTTCTTGGGCCTTCTCCTCTCAAGCGAGCTTGTTTTTGTGTTGGAGTTTCACGTTCGGCATTTTTTGTTGAAGTACTCATAATATAAAGTGTTTAATAGTTTGCCTACTCTGTTGAAGGATTTTCGGCTACGTCCGCGGCCATTCATTTCGATTGATTGACCCCACAAAGATTTGGCAGAAACAACTGGTTATCAAGAGCACAAACACCGAAACGAAACAAACCGTAATTGCCGAACAGGACTACAGGTTTTACTGAAATCTTCCGTAGAAACCCTGAAAACGCACCATGTGGTTGTGTGCAGTTTTGAGGCTAATTGTCTGAAAGAAAAAAGGTTAGGTATTGATTTGATGGCAGGTAGAAAATACGGTGCATTGGCATTGCGCGGAGTATTATCTACTTTGGTCGCAGGACTACTAATCAATTATTCAAAACCATGAAAAAGCTCCAATTAATACTTGCATTGGCCGTGAGCCTTTCTCTTTTCTCTTGCAGAGAAGGACACAAACAGCACATACCTCCGGTAGCAGATGATGATGAGGGAACACCTCCTGTAGCAATGAACTGTTGCAAAAATTATCACCTAACACCATATGCTGTTACCTTCTGGCAGCTAGGGTGGGATAATTTTATCGAAACAGCTTCCAATGAGGAGAAAATGCCAAGCCTTTCAGCTGATTTTTCGAATTTAACATTTGAAAGAGAAGACATTCTTGATTTGCGTTCGAAGTGTGATACTTGCAATGGGATGCGCATCTATTTTGGCGTCACAGGAATCGAGGAAGGTATTCATCAACAATGCCTGTTCATCACAAATGTGGACAATTGCAGCGATCAGGTGGCTGAAGGAGATAGCCTACTTTGTTCCCAAGGTTCATCTTCCTGGTACATTTCAACGGATAGCGCGAACAGGTATCGAAACAACTGGCGGAACTATTTTAAAGATCTCCACAAGGATCGAAATGCCTTTGTATTTACAGAGGCATACAATTTCGAATGGCAAAGTATTGACTCTATTTTGACGTATGATAACACCGCGAATGTGCAGTTCATGTATGGGGTACATACCTTAACTCCACCAGACACCAGCATGTATGACACCACAAACATGTTTACCAGTTGTGGAGGAGACACTTTAATGGGTGGGATGGTATTTAATTTGATCATTCAGCCTGATCCAGTACCTGACTGGTCCGATGGCCGCACCTGCGCATCCTATGATTTTGCCAATCCTTGTCCCCGCTATTGCATCGGTAAATTCTACGAAGGACTATGATCGAAACTCCCCTCATCATACACATCAGTACGTACATTATCGCTGTGCCGGCCATTGCCGGAGCTGTGATGTGGAAGCAACTGACGCAGGTTCAACGCGAATTGGCGGAGGTGGTGTGGGGAATTGCGATCATTCAAGTAATCGCTTTGTTTTTGGGTCACTACACCGAGCGGGGAAATATGCCGCTTTATCATTTATACGTGCCGGTAGAGTTCTCGCTGTTGCTGTGGCTCTACCGGCACTTGTTGCACCGTTGGTTGGCAGATGCAGCCCTGATAGCATTGGGCCTAGCTTTTTGGATGTTGGCGGCAACCAATGCTTTCATAGTCGATTCCCTGGATGATTTTCCTTCCATCGCCCGCACCGCTGAAGGAGTTGTGTTTACGGCTCTTCCTGTGCTGTACTTTTTTGTCACCATGAAAGATTCGGCCAATGTGCGCCTGGAGCGAACGCCTTTCTTCTGGATGAGCGCTGGACAAATCATCTATTTTGCCAGTAACCTGATGCTCTTTGTGTATGCCAATTACATTGCCCAACAATCCGATGCCATATTTGATGCCACCTGGTTTGTGCATGCCGGATTGAATATCCTGCTATATTTGACTTATACCACCGCACTCTTATGCCGGATACAGAACAACAAATAGTCACACTTTTCCTTACCAGCGCGCTCATCACGTTGGTGCTGGTACTGTTGGTGATCCTGTTTGTGGTGATCTACCAGCGCAGAGGTTTGCAGCAAAAGACCAATTTGCGGTTTTTGGAGGCAGAACACCGTTTGGCTTTGCTGGACGCATCCATGCAAGCGCAGGAAGAAGCTCAGGCACGCATTGCCAAGGATTTACACGATGATTTGGGAGCGCTGCTTTCTACCACCAAGTTGCACGTGTCGCGGTTTGGTCAAAAAAACAAAGAATTGCCCAATGTGGAAGGACACACCACTCAAGTGAAAGATTTGCTCACCGAAGGCCTGGTAAGTGTGCGAAGAATTGTCAATGATTTGTTGCCACCAACTTTGCGCGATTTTGGTTTGAGAGCAGCTATTGAAGAAGTGGCACTACGGGTCAATGGGGCGGAGGGCTTGCACCTGGAAGTACGCTATTCCTGGGATACGGGCCGTTTAGACCCATCCATTGAATTGCCGTTGTTTCGCATCACGCAGGAATTGGTGAACAACACCTTGAAGCATGCGGCAGCCCAAAATGCGAAGTTGCACCTGCTGCTTGAACCAGAAGCAGTTATCCTCGAATATGGCGATGACGGCAAAGGTTTTGACCCGGAACAAATCAAACGCAACCTGGGCCTGCGCAACATGGAAAGCCGTGCGGCATTGCTCAACGGAACCATACTCTATGAATCCACGCCCGGCAAAGGATTTCGGGCCATTGTGGAAATCCCCATCAGTAAATAACCCCCTATAAATATGCCCATTCAACTTGCCATTACAGATGATCACACCCTTTTTCGCACCGGGTTAAAATTGATCTTCTCCGAAATCCAAGACATTGAAGTGGCAGTAGAAGCTGCCAATGGCCGCGAACTGATCGATGCATTGAAAGATAAGCCTGTGGATGTGGTACTGCTGGATTTAGAGATGCCGGAGATGAATGGCAAAGAAACGCTGGAAGCGTTGCGCCTGGATTTTCCAGAAGTGAAAGTGTTGATGCTAACCATGTTTAACAACGAAGAGTACATGATCCACTTCATGCAAGCCGGAGCCAGTGGATACCTGCTCAAAGATGCTGAGCCGAGCGAAGTAGAGGCAGCCGTGCGCAAAGTCGCCAATGGTGGAACCTACCTGAGTGAGGAAGTATCACAGGCCTTGCTCAACCGCCTGGACAAAGTAAAAACCACTGCCCCCGATTTGGGCAAACAACACAACCTGGGGGAGCGCGAACTCGAAGTGCTCCACCTCATTTGCCAGGAATTCACCACCCAGGAAATAGCCGATAAACTCTTCCTCAGCATCCGCACCATCGAAAGCTACCGCAAACGCCTGCTCGAAAAGTCGGGCGCGCGCAATACCGCAGGCCTGGTCAAGTTTGCCATGGAAAATGGGTTGGCGGGGTAGGTGTTTTTACTGGAGTGTTTTTGGAAAGTCAACTGTACCAGGTCGGGAAATACCACGGGCTTGGTCAGTTCTGCCTTCGGTAATGGTTTGACTGAATTTTTGTTGAATGCGTAAGGAATTGGTCTTTCAGGATTGCATTTGCTCACATGATTCAGGAGATTAGTTCAGCGAAAAAAACTGATCAAAACCGAATGCGTGATTTGGTCGTTGCTGCATTACCCCGCCTTGTCTGCTGAAAAAGAAGAGGGGTGTTAGTACACAGAACCGCTACATTTTATTCCCAGCAAAAGAGGCGGCCTTCGAGTAAAGGCCGCCCCTTATTTCAATAGGTTAATAATTAGTTTTGAATGTAGGCCTCGTTGGTCGCAGTTAAGAAAGCTGTTTGAGCCAGGCCACACGTGCCATTGACCATCGATCCGGTCTGAATGTAGCCGCAGGTGGCCCCCACTTCAGAGGTGTTGGACGAATTGGTCGGATCAGTAAATCGAACCGCCAGAATATACCAGCCTGAAGGGGGGACAAATTGCGGACAAGATCCTGAAAGTACCGTATGTGAACTGGTACTGACAACTCCGCAGTTAGGAATTTCTCCATAGCTAATTGTTGCGTCAACATCGCAGAATGTCCAGTTACTGACCGCAAAAGTTTGAGCAGAAAGTTGAGTGGAACCAAGAAATAGAAATACCGCTACAGCGGCTGTACATAAAAGTGTTTTTAACATAATGAAATGTGTTAATGAGTAAATGAAATTTATAAACCCAAGTAACACTGAAAATGAGGGCAATGGGGAGAGGATGATCAGGCGCCCGTGTTTATTTAGTCAATGCGCGCTTTCTGTGATTAAATGAAAAGCCGCTTCCAAATAAGATGGAAGCGGCTTTTGCTATGGAGTGGGGCTAGAGGATTATTGCACAGTAAATTTGAAATGCTGTGGTTTGTCTTGGTTGGTTTTGACTGCAACCAGATAGGTGCCTTTAGATAGCTGATTGGTCTGAATTTCAATGCCGGTATCAAAACTTCGCCATTGCGGTTGTTTGGACAGCATTCGTCCAGATACATCAAAGATCTGTAAGCTTTCTATTTGGTTAGTTGCAAGCTGCCAGTTGATGCGGATGTTTTCTCCAGATTGAACTGGGTTTGGGTACAGAACAATAGGCTCTGGCAAATATTCCTCTACCTGAGAATCATCCTCCTCAGAAAGGTTGCGTTTGCAAATAACGTCCTCTCCACAAGGTACGATGTGTGCAAGAAAAGCTCCTCCTACTCCCATATTGGCATCAAAATTTCGATTTAACTCGATGAACCCGCCCGCCCTGAACTCTGTAAAGTCAACGGGAGTTATTTCTACGGGATTATCATTTGGACCGACTGTTCCTGCCGTAATGAAGTTGGTCACGGCATGGGTGCCCATTGGAACGGAGAATCCTGACACATTAAAATCAAGGTTTGCAAAGCAATCTTGAGTGAAGGTGATGTTCCGAATCAGTTGAATGTTTCGTCCGCTAACATTTCCAGGGCTACCTCCAGTGGAGGCCGTGAACCCCCAAACCACCTCGGGGTCGCCACCGAACACATCGTCTACCACATCGTAATTTTCAATTCGGAGTTCCTCAAATCCGTCTATAAAAACGATAAAATTTTGACAATTCGCTTCCCATACTATACGAATGTCATGATATTGCCCGTCTTCAATGTTACCATTGTTTCCAATGGCCACCTGGTTATTGTTGGGGTCGTTAAGAGTGTTGCCCCAACTGAGATGATCAAAAAATACGACATCATCGAAAAAGGGAACACCGGGAAAATCATCGTGAGTATCAAATTCGATGAAGAAGGCAGGACTAATCTCGTTGCCACTTCCATCTCCATGGATAGCATTGTATGGGCCGATATCCCCGAAGGTTTGGTCAAGAGGCCTTGGGTCTTGTTGTAATACAAAATGAATTCCGAATCCACCTGCATCAATATCGCCAAAGTTGGCTTCATAACTGAGGTCGAATGAGCGGGTCAATTGAATTGGTACAGGATCCCAGGCTGCTCCTGACTGGGAAATTGGTGTCAGACCAGTCATTTGGATTTCTACCAAACTGTTAAATTTAATATCTGGTCCAGCCAATATTTGAGCTCTTAAATTTTGAAATGTAAAGAGGCTTAAAATTACTCCAAGAATTCCAAAAAAAAAGGAATTCCGGAAGCCAGTTAGAAGCGTCCTTTTCTTATTTTTTTTCTTTATCATAATGTAAGAAGTTTTATTGCTGCGAACAGCCTATTCGACATTGGATAGACGCGTTTTTAACGCATCATTTTCCTTCTTTAGATCAATGACATGTAGCCAAAGCTCCTCTATTTGCTGGAGTAAAGTAGCATCCATGGTGGCCACGTCAATACCATCTTTTACTACCTCTGAGGCAGAAGGAACTCCTGGAAGGTGCTTGTTTTTTTGCACGAAATCCTCTACTTCAGACAATGGTCGCAAGGCATAATCAGATTCGAAGACTTTGTCGGCCCATTGTGCACTATTAACAACAGCTACGCGCAGCCTTTCGGTGAGGATCCCTTCTCCTACATACAATCTATATCCAGTGGGTGTGTTTATATTCAAGGCATCTCCTATAACCACATTTCCATTGTTATCCAGCAGCATTCCGGTTTGACCAATTCCCGTTGTGGACGAACCAAACAAGAAATTGATTTGCCCTCCAGCCAGGCTTAGTTGTCCGTTGTTTTGTGCTCCCCACATTTCTATCCAGGAAGAGCTATTGAAAGCAGAGGTGTTCAGGTGAATGTTCAATCGGTCGTCTTCCCCAGTTGAAATAGAGGTTGCGCCACCTACATCATTGATGCGTAAGTCGCCATTGATGTGTAGTTCCTCTTGTGGGGTATCTGTCCGTATGCCGACATTGATGGGGTTGCCACCGGTGGTGCCATTAACAAGTCCTCCGGGAGTGGATAATTGAGCTTGCGAAAATTGGGTGGTTGCAAAAAGTGTAAATGCTCCTAAAAACAGCAACTTAAATTGATTTTTCATGGTTTTAATTTTTATCGATTTGTTAGTATTAGATAAATGAAGAAAGAAGCCCCAACAGGGTGCGGAAAGATGAATCTCAAACTCCCTGAAGGAGCTTCTTTACAAGTGGTTGGGGACGAGCAGAATTGTTGTCCCAACCCGGGTGGCCAGCACCAGAGTATTGCCCTTCAACCTCTGATACCAACCGCAAAGTTATTCCTGTACGAAGCAGGAGTTGAGTGAAAAACTGGAAGAGAATCACATTTCCAGAGCACTCCTTACACGCAATAGAAGGATTCCGTATCCTGAGGAGTTTGGTAATATGGCGCATGTTGCTTTGTGCCAAACCCTGCTGGAGGTGGTTTCTTTGCTCAGGAACAAGGAACATGAATGGACTATCGTCCAGTACCTATTACTTTTTCGTGGTTATCACAATTACTGGGTAAGGTACTCGGATCGTAGCTGTAGCTGATTGTTGATAAAAGTCATATAGGATATCATGCGTACCAATATAGCATGGTGATACGCACGATGCTGGCACCTGATAAGGTGTGCCGTTGATGGATATTACTTCCAGATTTCCCAGGGTTGGATCAATGGGGAAACTATGATCCCCTTCTGTCAAGATGGTGTGTGTCTCCAATCCTGAAGTATAAGTTATTTCAACGTAAACTGGTTCCAACATGGGATCTCCAGTCAATACATCTTGCATGGCTAGAGGTGGAGCTGTTATTTGAGGTGTTTCCGTTTGACCTGTAAAGGCCCATGTACTTCCACAGCAGACGGCTACTATAGTTACCATCAACGTATATTTAAGTTTATTCGATTTCATGTTATTAGTTCTTGTTTTGTTTACCTACTCTAAGTTGGATTTTCGGTGACCTCCATGATGGGGATAGGCTGCCTTTGATGCCAGCACCAGAGTATTGCCCTTCAACCTCTGATACCAACCGCAAAATCTTGCCTGCTTAAAGCAGGAGTGGAAATAGAACCTGGAAGAGGACAAGACCCAAAGCCACTTCTTTCACGCAATAGAAGAGCCCTGTATCCTGTGGCGCTTGGGAATATTGGCGCATGTTGTTGGGGCCAATATTCTTCCAGTTATGGGACATTTGGGTTGGACTACTGAATTACTGCCTCATTCGGACTGGCATAGCCAGTATTGACGACATTACAATTAGTCCCAATATTAACAGAGCCTGTAGGGACATAGCCCGGACAACCTGTGGAGCCAACGGTCGAACGGTTACCAGGAATAGGTTGAGAGATGAAAGTAACTGCTATGATATACTGGTTGGGAGGAGGGGCGATGGTTGGGCAACTGTTGGCGAGGAGTGTTCCAAAAGCATTGCCTACCACGTTGCATGTTCCAGCAGTGGCATAAGTAAGTTCGTAGTCCACTTCACATTGGGTTAAATTACTCAGCACCATGTTGTATTGTGCATGCGTAGAAGTGGAGCAGAAAAGTAGTACGGTCGCCAGGAGGGCTCCGCCAATCAATGATTTTAACATAATTCCAGGTATTAATTAGTAAATAAATTATTTGACCTAAAACTAGCCGGAGAATACCAGAATAAATGGTGGTTTCGGTGAACGGCAGGCTTCGTTCAGAGTTCGGTAAGGTTGATCTGGAAAAAGGGGAGTGGCTAATTTAGTAACAAGGTCAAAACAACCTGAGTGCCTTGAAAAGGAGGTGACACATTCTGTCCATTTTGAATTTTTACCGGAATGGATTGTCCGGCCAGCCGCAAGCGTTCAAGGGTGAGCTGAATGCCAAAAGAGTATTTTTTCGGTTTGTTCAGCGCACTGGCAGTAATGCCCACGCCACTGTCGGTGATCGTTACCGCCAAACAGTCATCTGGTAAAGCGGCAAAGGAGATGGTTACTTTTCCTGCGCCTTTCAGGGGCAGTAGCCCATGCTTAATGGCATTTTCCACAAACGGTTGAATCACCATGTTGGGAACTTCAATCAGGGCTTTATCCAATTGTGGTGAGACTTCTATGGCGTAGTCAAACTGATGTTGAAACCGCAATTGCTCCAAAGATAGGTACGTCTCTAATCGGACCAATTCTTCTTCCAGCCCAATATAGGTTTGGTTGGCGTAAATCAGGTTGAGTCGAATGAGGTTCGAAAAATCACCGATGTATTGGCGGATTTCCTCTTTGGTTTTTATGCCAATGAAATTCTCAATCGAAATCAATGCGTTGGTGATAAAATGCGGATTCATCATGGCGTTTAATGCCTGATGTTTGAGCGTGGTTAACTGGTGCTGGGTGGCTTGTTTTTCTTGTTCCTTCTTGCGAATATTGGTCACACGGAGATGCACTACCAGGTAAATAATGCCCAGACCAAGTGCACCTATTAATATGACAAACCACCAGGCTTGCCAAAAAGGAGTTTCCACTGAGAACAGAAACTGAACAGGCTCTGATATATTGGTGTTGGGATACTGAGAAGAGCCAATAAGCAACTGATGCTCTCCTGGAGGCAATGCATGAAATTCCAACGATCGGAGTTTGGTGGTTTGCCAGGTGGATTCATCTGCCCATTTGTAGTGAAATCGAAGGTCCTCGGAGTTGTTAAAAGCAACAGCAGTGTAATGAACAATGAGCCGGTTATTGCTGTAAGGAAGCTCCACTTCAGCCGACATAACATGAAGACTGTCCTGGGTTTGAATGGCCGTTATTTGTGGCTTTGGCGGAGAGTTGGGAGGCAAAGGCATCGGCCCAAAAAATTCAACAATTGAATGATTCGTGCCCAGCCACAAGTGACCCCGGTCGTCCACAGTCATGCTGATCAAATCTTCCTTTAACCCAGGAAAGAGTGTGAATTCTTTGTTGGCGTCAAAGTAGAACAGTCCTACCGAAGTGGCCACCCACATTCCCCCGTGATCGTCAACAATCAATGTACGGCAAATGGGTTTTGAAAAATGGTCGTCCAATGAAAAATGCGTCCATTTTTGCCCATCGTACTGGCAGACTCCTTTGGTGGTGGCGGCCCAAACATGTCCATTTTTGTCCAGCAAAAGATCATTGACCTTGTTGGAAGGCAGGCCATTTTCTTTGCTATACCGAATGAGTTGCTGGTCATGGGAGAAAAAGATTCCACTGTCGGAAGCGATCCATAGATCGTTGTTTTTGTCATGAACCAGGGCGCTTATCCGGCAATTGTAATTGTTTAAAATTTCAGTGGATTCTAATTGGCAATTGACAATTTTTTTCAGTCCCTTCAGGCCCTTGAACCGGCCACTCCACATGGTGCCATCAGGAGCAGACTCCAGTAAAAAAGAAGCCTCCTTGATCAGTTTACAGGTATCCTGTTCGTGTATAACATAGGTCGAGCGATTGGTTCCAATAAATAATTCCCCTTTGTCAGATTCAGCTATGCTGTGCACAAACTCTGCTGGTTCCAGAGCATCTAACCTGAAGTTAGACCACACGCCCTGCTTATACTGGTATAAATGCCCAACGCCTCCCGCCAGGATGCTGCCATCCTTTTTCTTGTAAAGGCTCTTGATGAATTCCGTAGGGCCCAGGCTATCAAGTTGATGGGTCTTGTAACCAGAACCGATTTTAATCTGATAAACCCCATTGCCGTAGGTAGCCAACCATATGTTGTTTTCGATATCTTCTTCAATATCGTTGATAATGATTGAATTGGTGCCAATAAGCTGGTACACGTCTGTAAGTTGCCCATTCCTGAAAACGACTAGCTCCTTTTCTTCCGTGGCACACCAAAGCCATCCACGGCTGTCTTCGTACAGTATTTTTATCCGCTTGCTGTTGGGAAGTTTAAACAGAAAAGAACACTGGTTGTCGCGCACGCGATACACTCCGTTGTCAATACCTAATAGTAAGTCTCCGTTGGATCCAAGTGTGCCTGCCGTTATATTTTTGGTGCGCCATTTTTCCGCTAACAAAGGAGCTACCGTATCATTTTCTAGTCGCAATAACCCCAAAGACATACCAAAAAGCATCCCCAACTTTGGATGCTTCAGAATGAAATTATGTTGGATACCTTTCGGAGCTTGAAGTACCCAATCAGGAGAATAAACTGAATCATTTTCACGGTAAAAGAATTGGGCGCTGCTCAGAATCCATTGGCGGTTAGAGTTTTCCTGCACAATCTGTGTGGTGAACCGACTCATATCCGCCAGGTTTTGGTGAAAACGCGTGAGTCTACCCTTTGAATACAGGAACAATCCTTCCCGGTAGTAACTCAGCAACAGGGTGTCGGGGGCATAGTTTTCAATAGCCAGTATGGAGTTCATGGACTCAGGCTCGTTGAAGATAAAGGAGTCGAAACGATTCCCATCGAATCGGCTTAATCCACGATCGGTGCCAATCCACAGAAAACCCGTCAGCGGGTCACTCATCAATCGAAACACCAATCCATCCGGTAGTCCCTCCTTGGTAGAATAGTGCTTGACGGATATGTTTTGTGCCGGGAGAATGAATATCCAACAGGAAAGAAGAATTATAATTCCCCACTTTTTCGCGAAGTGGCAGCCAACAAAACTAGTGTCCATTGCTCAGGGCCTTGGTCCGAACCAAAGAGAGAAAATCGTTTTTTCTGCGCCTTGAAACTTCGAGCTTGACCCCCGTTTTCATTACCGCATAAAACGCGGTTTCAGTCACACAGCCCTGCAGATGAGTCAGGTTGATGACGGTAGAGCGGTGGATGCGGACAAACTGCTCAGGATCAAGAACCTCAGTGTAGGTACTTAAGCCATAGGAAGAAATGACGGATGCCCCGCTTTGAAGGTGGAAAATGGTGTAATAATTCTGAGCTTCCAGGTATACAATTTCCTGGGTGTTAATGATGGTAAAGCCTTTCAGGTCGGAGATGATCAATTGAGAAGGGTACGCCCGGTCAGCCGATTTTTCTCCAAGGTTGCTTAAGGAGCTTTGATACAATTGATGTTCTGCCGTGTTTTTCTGAAAAAGATGCTGCTTTCGGTGCAGCCTTTTTTCAACTTCGAGCAAGTCTTTTTCCTGAACGGGTTTCACTAAATAATCCACTGCATTGGCTTTAAAAGCACGCACAGAGTATTGGTCGTATGCCGTCACAAAGACAACTAGAAAGTCACGCTTCTTTATCGAATCCAGAAAGGAGAACCCGTCTTCTCCGGGCATCTCCACATCGAGAAAAACCAAATCAACAGCTTGTTGACTCAGGAACTGCCGGGCGTTGGAGGCAGAATCCACCACACCAGCCACATCGATATTAGACCCAGACTGAGCCAGTTTATTTGACAGGTGGTCACGAGAATTGATTTCATCATCAACAATGAGAGCTTTCATACAATGCATATTTCACAGGTTAAGTCGAAACTCAAACTGCAGGTTGGGCCTGGTCAGGAAAGGTGGGGCTGGGGATCTGACAAGGCAAATAAGAAGTGCCGCTGTTTTGCAACGATCACGCTAGAAAGACGAATTTAATCACTTTCAGGTTTACTTCTGAACTTGTCATGCACCATATTTATTGGGTAGGAGAATCAGTTTTTCATATTCGAAAGTCTATTTCTTTCAGAATCAGCAGTTTAGGTGCAGCGAAAAGTTCAATCACATTTTAACAAAGAACGAAATTGTTGGGTCAAATGGTTTGAAAGGAGAGAAACCTTCAGGTTAAACCCCGCTTTACCTCTACGAACCTGATTTCTATCCCACAATTAGCGCTGGTATTGATCGAATTTTCTGCAAATTGGCTACAGGTTTTGGATGACGAACAACCCAATTAGTTTATCCACTCACAATCAGGACGTTACATCAGCCTAAAGGCCCGGTGAGCAGGAGAAAAAGCAACTATGATAAATCTTTCCTTTCGAAATCCGTACCTCGTGGTGGTTTTTGCCATTGTGGTGGCTGTGTTGGCCGCAGTGTTGATTCCTCGGATGCCAGTTGACATTCTTCCGTAATTCAAGAAGTCGGCCATGCAGATCCTGACGTTGTACCCCGGGATGCCTGCTGAGGTGGTCGAAAAAGACATCACGAGTCGCATGGAACGTTGGACCGGGCAATCCCCCGGAATTTCAGGCAGCGTACCTGCAATGGCAAGCGTTACAGATGGAGAAACGCACCATCACCACAGGTCTTTTATTGCCGGAACTGCAATTTGATGCCTGCACTTCGATGTTTGGAGACGTCATTTCTCCGCTTTACCCGACCAATGCTATCAATGCATCCTTGTTGTGGCGATTACCAACGGGCAGAGCGGTTTATGGAGGAGAAGCCAAGCAATTTCAAGCCAGAATGGCGTTGCAGCAAACAGCCATTGAAAAGGTGAAAGCCACTGTGAATGCGGAAGTCGCCAGCACACGTGCCATCATATTGTTGGCAAAAGAACAGATGCAAGCCGCTCAGGAAGGGAAGGAGTTGGCCACAAAAGCATTGTCACAAGCCATGGAAAGGCAGCGTTTGGGAACGGTTCTCCCGTTTGAATTACTGCAAATTCAGGAAGTATTTATCAAGTCACAGCTCGACCAACTCAATTCGGTCGCCAACCACAACAAAGCGCAATACCGTCTGTTTGTCGCTGTTGGAAATAACCTCTAACCTCTTTTCTTCTTCCGTTTTTTTTGATGCCTTCGTCCTTTGCGTTTACTCGACATGTTCTGGCGTTGCCTAATTGTATTCGAGCGTTTGATCATTCAGTTCATTCTACAGCAATCACAGTGGTAGTTTGGGGTAATTAATTTATCTACCCACGTATTAAAAACGGTATTATGAACAAAACAAGCAGGCTGCTGTTGGCAGCAATTTCCCTTATTGCCTCATCTCAATTTTCACAGGCACAGTTATTTACTCCGGGAGCGGGCCTTGGTGCTTCGTCCAGTGCGACCAATGTTGGAGTTGGCACAGCAGCTCCTTTTCGATTGTTTGAGGTCAATGGGGCAGCCGCTCCCATAAGCTATACATCACAAGTTGTCGCTGATTTTATCAATGACACAAACAGCATAGTCGATATTTCAACCCAATCCATGACTCCGGTTAACTCTGTTTTGCGCTTTAACGATGCCTCATCTGGGTTGATGTGGACCATGGGGCAAGCTGGAAATGACAACTACAAGTTTAAGGTGGCCAACATTCCCTCCGGAGGGTTAGATTTCAATGTACGAATGACCATTCTCCAAAATGGCAATGTGGGCTTTGGAACGGAAGATCCCGCGCGAAACTTTGTGGTTGACGGAGGTATGTTCTCCAGTTCGGTGATAGGAGAATTCCGAAATCAAGGCAACGCAGTGGTGGACATCCAATCTGATATGGCCGGCCGAAACTCCGTTCTTCGGTTTCAGAACGATGCGGATGATACCTCCTGGATGATTGGAAACGATGCGTTTGATGGGAATGCCTTCAAAATTGCTGATCACAACAACGATGTATTTGGCGGTGGCGTAAGAATGACCATTTTGCAAAATGGCAATGTTGGCTTTGGAACGGATACACCTGAAAGAGAAGTGCACATTGCCGGTGATCTTAGGTTGAGTCACTTTACCAATTCCAGCACCATATCCACGGGGGCCGATGGACGACTGAACCTGCACGTTAACAACGATGCGTCTGACAGTCCTTCGTGGATAGAATTGCATGGCAGTGCCCAGGGAGGTCAATTGAACCTGGCAGGAGGGCAAATTGATTTTTTGTATGGCTCCACCACGTCAGTACCAGGAACTATAGGGATGGAGATGGATGATCAGGGCAACGTAAAAATTGGACCCAGTGTATTGACCATGAATACACCTGCCGGATACAGACTGTATGTGGAAGAGGGCATTCTTACAGAGAAAGTAAGAGTGGCTGTATTAAACAGTGCTCAGTGGGCGGACTATGTTTTTGAGGATGACTATAAGCTAATGCCTTTGCATGATGTTAGCAACTTTATCCGAGAAAACGGGCACCTGCCAGGGGTACCTTCCGCTGAAACTGTTGCAGAATCAGGCATCGATGTAGCAACGATGGATGCAACCCTGCTCAGCAAAATTGAGGAGTTGACTTTGCACATCATCAGGCAGGAGGAAGAGATGACCCAAATGCGTGAAGCGCTTGAACTGTTGCAACAGAAATAAACCCACAACAATAGAATTAAGGTTTATCGCATCCAGTAAATGGATGCGATAAACCAATTGTTTAACTCAAATATTACGAGACAATGAAAAAAATCATGATAGTCTTAGCGGTCTTATTTGGAGTGTTCTCCGCGCAAGGTCAAAACATACGAAAGTCGTGGTCTGAGTTTACTTCGAGCGAACAGATAGCTTACGTAAATGCCATCAATTCGTTGAATTCCGTGGCTGTGAACAATCTGGCCAATGAACATGATCGGTTATTTTCTGCTGGTATTCATACCACTGCTCAATTCTTGCCCTGGCATCGTATCTACCTCAAATTTTTTGAAGAAATGGTGCAGGCACAGAATCCTGATTTAGCATTGCCTTATTGGGATTGGTACGACCAGTCTTCCTGGGCTTCCTCCAGTAACCTGTTTGAGGATGGATCCGGAGGGAGTGACGGGCTTTGGGGGTTCAATGTGTCCTCAGGTGTGTGGCCATTCAATAGAAGTTTTTCCAGTTCGTGGTCTCCTCCATCAACCAATATGTCGACAACCGATTACGCCACTTTTAGCAATAGCCTAGAAGATAGACCTCACAATACGGGGCATGGTTTTGTTGGTGGAAGTATGATGTCACTTGCCTCTCCAATCGATCCGTTATTTTACCTGCACCATGGGATGGTCGATAAGGTATGGCGCGATTGGTATGAAGACAACCCAACTGCCAGTGTGGCAGCAATTGACAATCCGATGCAAACATTCATCGGGTATCCGACTTCAACTGTCAATGGGCAGGCACTTGTAGACCCCAGGGTGCAAGAGTTGTGGTATGCAGACGATAACTTGTTGATACTGAACAATTACACGGTTTCTGGTTCAGACGAATACACGTATTCAACAGGTGTTATCGAGGTAAAGGATTTTACCATCCCCAACAATGAATCGGCTGATATGACTGCAGATGATACTTACTACATCGAGTTGCAAGAGGGGTTTTTAGCTGACAACGGAGCTACATTTTTAGCAGAAATTGATGCATCCCTCAGCAAAATGGATGTTCAGGTGTTGGCAGTGGAGGATCCGGTAAGGTCATCACAGAGCGGTTTGAATCAAGCTCTGCTTGGAGAAATTAAAATTTTCCCCAATCCTTCAGTCGGAGATTTTGCGGTGAACCTGAAACAGCCTTCCAATCCATATTTGAGCGAAGAAAAGGTTGAAGGAACGAGCGAATTGGAAATTTACGATATGGCTGGCAACCGTGTGCATGCTCAACAAATTACAGGAGCTTCGGCAGTAGTAAGTATCGGAGGCCAACTCGCCAGGGGCATTTATTCGATAAAAGTTCAAGGAAATTCCATTGTATACTACGGTAAAATAGTTCTACTGTAACTCAGGTGGCAGAAACTGAAACTAAAAGGTGGTGACAAATGTCCATGTTTCCGTCACCCCTTTAACAGCACATTCCAAGCCCCGCAGCGGAGGCCGTTTTGATCAGAATTGTCAAAACGGCCTCTTTGCGGTTCCCGACATTACGGCAACGAGAAAATTAACCTCCCATCATTAGAATTGTTTTCCCGAACAACAAACAGGTGAGCAGCTAACAGAAGTTCAGGAGGAACCAAATTCGATGGCAATCAAAGTATACTCCAATCCCATTGAGGTGGGACAACCAGTTAACGTTGATTTGGGGCGGACGGCTACGCCTTCTGATGTTTTTCATTTGTATGATCTTACGGGTAAACCCGTGTTGAAGCAAGTGAATACTGAGAAAACCGAAACAGGAGTTCGGCTACATACCGATGGAATGGCGGCTGGCATCTATTTGCTTCAAATTATACAAAAAGGGGAAACGGCTGAAAGCATCTGATTGATGATAACGCAATAAAATTGTCCCTTTAGTCCCGAAAGTAGCAGCGGGCGTTAGGCATTGGTCCTGTCGCCCGTTTTTTTTATCCCAGTGTTTTTTTCTAAACGTGCTGCTTCAGTTCATGGATGCATTTGATCGACTGGCCCACGCTTTCAGTAAGTGAAAGCCATCATTCGCTCATTCGCTTCATATGGTCTTGAATGTAGAAGTAGTTTAAAGAAAAATATATCAACATTCATTCAATTTTTTCCCATGAAACTCTGTATTAATAAGCTACAATGGGCGCTTTTTGTCCTGTTACCCTCCTGCATTTTTGCACAATCACCTTTGTATACTCCTTTTGGGCTGGTTAACCCGGTTATTGCTACCAATAATTGGGTTGGAGTGGGTACAACCAACCCAAATTACCTATTTGAGGTGAAAGCACAAACGGCTCCAATCAGTTACAACTTTGACGAGGTAGCAGGATTTACGAATGACCGGAACTCTGTGGTAACCATTGCCTCAGAAGGAACGGGCGGCAATCCGCGCAATGCCGTTTTGCATTTTAAGGAAATGATTCAACAAACTTCCTGGATAATGGGGATTGCAGGCAACGATCAAGGTCAATTTAAAATAGCGAATGTTCCAATATTTGGTTTATCGGCAGGCGTTAAGTTGACCATTCTGCAAAATGGTCATGTGGGCATCGGAACAGAAACTCCCGCCAGAAAGCTCTCAGTAAAAGGGAACAGCACCTCAGGGTCTGTAATTGGAGAATTCCGTAACCTCAACAATTCAGTTTTAGACATCGTAACGGAAGGCAATGATGGAAATTCGATTATCCGTTTTTTGAACAATTCAGGAGATGCATGGTCCATAGGAAATGATGGTAGCAATGATGCGTTTAAGATAGCAGATCGGATCTCTGATGACTTTGGTGGAGGAGTGCATTTTACCATCCTGCAAAACGGCAATGTTGGTATTGGCACTAAAACGCCACAATCTAAATTAGCCGTAGACGGAACCATTTGCGCAAAAGAGGTGAAAGTAGCCTTGTCCGGTAATGGTTGCTGGCCAGATTATGTATTTGCTTCGGACTACCAATTACAGAGCCTTGAGTCCCTAAAGATTTTTATTGAAAAGGAGCGCCATTTACCCGGTATTCCATCAGCCAATGAAATAGAAGAGGATGGAGTAGAACTTGGGGCTTTGAACGTGCTATTGGTGCAAAAGATAGAAGAATTGACGTTGTATATGCTGGCGATGAAAGAACAAAATGACGCTTTGATAAAGGAAAGCAAAGAATTGCAGTCACGCCTCTCCGCATTGGAAAACAACAAATAAGTTGAACTTATGAAACTTCCAGTGATGATGTTAATAAGGAAAACAGTAAAAGCAATTCATTTACTAACGATATTGCTATATTCAATGGGATTGTGTGCGCAATCCTCCAGCATTGAGTTAGGGGTCAATATAGATGGTGGAACCTACACTACCACAGTTGCAGATCCCAATGTCGATGCGGGCCCGAACCACATTGTACAGATGATTAATGGAGCGAATGGTGCTGAATACATTGTCTATGATCGACAAGGAACTCAGTTACAATCGTCCACAAAACTGAGTACGATTACGGGCAAATCGGGTGCTGGAGATCCTATCGTATTGTACGATAGGTTGGCTGATAGATGGTTGATGAGCGAAATTGGTCTTGAGGGATCTTCAGTGTATTCTCTGGTTGTGGCAATTTCGACCACAAATAGCCCCTTCGGAGGATGGCATACCTACAATTTCCCAACAAACGGATTAGCGGATTATCCCAAATGGGCCGTTTGGCCGGATGCATACTATGTGACAGCAGAAAATACCCAAACTCCTACCATTTATGCTTTTCATCGTTCAACAATGTTGGCCGGGGGAGCTGATCCTCCTATGTTGACCGCAACAATTGGCCAGCTGCCCCTGGCGGTCGATTTTAATGTACCCGCTCCAGTTACATTTTCGGGTACAATTGCTCCCACATCCGAGATAAAAGGAATGGTCATGCGGGTGCTGGATGATGGTTGGGGCAGTAGTATTTCAGATGATGCTTTGGAGTTGCGCTTTCTTACCCCATTGTGGTCGGTTGGTATTTTAGATGTATCTGCACCGGAATTGTTGTTGACTGGTTCGTTTGACAGTGAGATTTGCGGAACAAGCCTCAAAGGGGAGGCGTGCCTCTCTCAACCAAATTCATCCATTGAGTTCGAACCCTTTAATCAGTTTTTGATGAACAACGTGACCTACCACAATTTCGGAACCCATCACAGCATTGTATGCAACCATACCGTAGATGCTGATGGAAACGGACATACAGGAATCCGCTGGTACGAGTTAAGAAAGGATAATTTTTCCTGGTCTGATTGGTCCATACATCAGGAAGGAGTATATGCGCCAGATACGCATAACCGTTGGTTAGGGGCGATTTCCATCAACGAAAATGGAGACATAGCCCTGGCATACAACGTAGTCAGTCCTACTATTTATCCATCACTTTGTATGACCGGGCGGGACTCGTGTGATTTGCCAGGAATGATGACAGAGCCTGAAACAATCATTATTTCCGGTACAGATGCCAATGGTAGTCCGCGGTACGGGGACTATAATTCCATGTGTGTTGACCCCTTCGATGAAGAGACATTTTGGTTTACCGGAATGTACAATTCCAGCTCAAATTGGTCCACCAGAATAACTTCTTTCAAAGTAGGAGATCGATGTTGCCAGGATGACACCCTGATACTAACTTCAATAGATCCTGGTACGTTGAATAACCATCCTGAATTTATCGCTGCAAGTTACATTGAGGGGTCCAATACAGTTGCATCGGGTGCGGGTGTTGTTTATGAGGCAGGAGATCTGGTTCGACTTATGGATGGTATGCACATAGAAAGTGGCAGCATCTTCTGTGGAACGATTGACAATTGTGAAAATGTTGTTGCCTCCAAGTGGTCGCAACAGCAAGGCAGTAGCTCAGGCACCTCATATGATAGTTTTTCAGAGCCTCACAATCAATCCTTCGATCAGTTTAATGTAACGGTCTCTCCAAACCCCTTCCGGGACAATGCTATGTTTGAAATGACCCTCCCTGATAGGAGTAGGGTAAGTATCATAATTCTAAATGCACAGGGAACAATGATTAAAACATTGCTTGACAGGAAAACTTTGTCCGTAGGAAAACATACTATTGTTTTTCATCGAGGAACTATTCCTGCCGGCACCTATTTTTACAACATCCAAATTGGTAACAAGGTATTTAGCGGACAGCTGGTGGTAATTGATTGAATTGCAAAATGAACTTTCCTTAAGTGTTGGCAAACCAGCATATTAGGCAACCAGCAAAGTTAAAAAAATTTAACTGTTTGATTTGGCTGGTAGGCCCACGCTCACAACTGCTTTCAGCAACACTGTAATTGGTATTACTGTGGAGGTTGATGGGTTCTGGAATTTATTTGCTTCAAATAAGATCAGATAATCAACCGGAGAAAAGCATCAAATTGATGATCAAATAATACCATTCCCAGCCCCAGGAAGAAAGAGGCCGTATTTAACCCATTTGGTTAAATACGGCCTCTTTCTGGTGGTAGAAATACCGAAGTGAGCCATTTTATTAAGTAGACTCCGAGCGATCAATTAAAGCAGCATGAAAAAAATGTTTTGAGTTAAGTGATTGATTTCCAGAAGAAATATTTGCGGTTATTTTAGAAACTTCAATTCTGACTAGGCGCGATCCTATTTTTGTCCGATTCTTGTATGGAATTTATTGCTGTAACAAACCACCAAATTGGTAGTTATTCCGTTGTAGTAATAAAATATGCAACTATTATGAACGCAAAACCTCCCCGGCTGACTGCGTTACTATTTGTGCTTTTTTTCAATTGGGCGTGCGCTGATCCAGGTTGGTCGGCACATCCATACGGTGAGTCAAAACCGATCGAAAATCAGCTGGACAGTCAATCCGTCAACCAACAGATCAATCAGCTTGTACTCCTCGCCAAAGAGTGCAAAAATTCAGCGCTTCATGAATCACTGAATTACCTCCATCAGGCATTGGCCATGGCCCCGGCCAGTCAGGATAGTTTGGCCATCACCAGGCTACAATTGACCACTGCTCATTACTTTCAAATGCAGGGAAAGTACAAACTGGCGATGGAATATTGCACGAATGCACTCCGGATGGCCCCCAGGGAAAACCTGGCCTGTTTTCAGATAAAAGGCTATATCCGTATGGGGAGTGTTCAGCACTACATGGAAAACTACGATAGGGCACTGGGGTATTTTCATTCTGCCCTTGAACTTCGGGCCCGTTCAAATTGCTTCCATGGCGTAGAAGTCATTTATCAACACATGGGGCATATCTATCGGTTGACCGGGCAATTTGATGCTGCGGTAGCTTGCTATGAAAGATGTTTGGGGGAAAGTGCTGATTCTGCGAGAGTAACTTCTTTGTACAACGAGCTGGGAAAGGTGCAGATCGAAAAGGGATGTTATGAAGAGGCGTTAGTGTGGCTCAACCGGTATGCTGACTATCGGTCGAAAAAGAATCCTGCCAACCGCAATGCTTTGTCGGAAAGCTGTATCAACCGAGCTAAAGTTTACAATCATTTAGGGCGTACGCAGGAGGCCATCCCGATTGCAAAAAATGGATTGTTGCAGGCAGAAGAAATCGGCAACCGGGAACACCTCAAAGAACACCATGAAAACCTGGCTGAAGCTTACGGACAGTTGGCCAATTTTGAAGCAGCGTATGCACACCAGTCATCGGCCCGCGACCTGGAACGGCTGCTGCTGGGGGAACAAGTCAACCGGCAAGTGTCGGAGCTGGAGATTCAATATGAAAGTGAAAGAAAGAACAACGAAATTGCTTTTCTGAAGCAACAGCAGACTATCCAGGAGCTGCGTTATCAGGAAAACATACAGTGGACGGTGGTTTTTCTGGGAATTGCTTTGCTTCTCGTTATTGGTGTCTGGTTGTGGAGCCAGGTGCGCAGCATGTTTGAGCGCCAGCAATACCTTGAATTAGAACACCGGTTGCTGCGTTCACAGATGAATCCGCACTTTATTTTTAACACGATGATGGCCATTCGCAACTATGTACACGACCATGATTTAAAGAGTGCAGATCTGTTCTTTGCACGCACCGCCCGAATGATTCGAAATACACTGAACAGCACCCGAACGGAACAGGTCTCGCTGCAAAATGAGATTGGTTCGTTAACCGATTACCTCGAGTTGCAATTGTTGCGATTTGAAGGACTTTTTGAATACCGATTTGACCTCGAGGTGAAATCGGATTTAAAGGACATTGGCATTCCTCCGATGCTGCTGCAACCCTTTGTAGAAAATGCCATTGAGCATGGATTGAAAAAAAGGGAAGACCCTCATTCAGGAGAAATCATCATCTCCATTCGACAATTAGCGCAAGAACTGGAGGTGATTTTAACAGACAATGGAGTGGGCAGGGCCATTGCAGCAGCTCAGAACAACGGAGCCAAAAAAAATCATTTGTCCCTGGCCACCAGCATTACCCAAGAACGGCTGGCAGTACTGCGCAAAAAATACGGCAGAAAGATCCGAATGGAGATAATCGACTTAGCAACCGGGACCGGCCAATCAACCGGAACGAAGGTCGTCTTTCACATTCCAATACTTCCCGTTGATGTTCCAACTGTTCCGGTGGCACAAATTGCCTTTCATTAGATATTGAAAACTATGCTAACTACTGTAATTGTTGACGATGAGCCGAGGACACGGAAAAGTATTCTCGATATGTTGGAATTGTACTGTCCCGAAGTACAGGTGCTCGGAAGTGCTGATAGCGTTCAGTCAGGAGTGGAAATGGTGCTTAAATACAGGCCTCAGTTGCTGTTCCTGGATGTTAAGATGCCTGATGGTACCGGGTTCGATTTACTGGATCAAGTCGAGCTTCCGCACACGCGGGTCGTGTTTGTCTCTGCTTACGAAGAGTTTGCGTTCAATGCCTTTCAGGTAAAGGCTGTTCATTATTTGCTCAAACCTATTGACCCTGAATTGTTGATTGGGGTAGTAAAGAGTACAAGCGAAGAACTCGAGAAGGAAACACTCAATGGGCACTTAAAATCACTCTTTGAAAACATCGGTTCACCTGCTGCCAATCCTAAGAAGATCATTTTAAAAACAGCCGAGCACATCTTTCCAATTGAAACAAAAGATATTGTGCGTTGCGAATCAGATGGCAACTATACAAGGTTCTATGTCATTGGGGGCAAGTCGATCTTGGTCGCAAAAACACTGGGATATTACGAAGGAGAGTTGATTCCGGAAGGGTACTTCAGGGTGCACCGTTCGCACTTAATCAATTTGAATCAGGTTGTTAGTTTGGACAAACGAAACGGAGGCTTTGTATTGATGAAAGACGGTTCCTCCGTGCCCATCGCTTCCCGCAAACGGGAACAGCTGTTAGAGGTGCTGGGAATTTCCGGCCAAGGCGGATAAGTGACAGGGTAGGAGCCGTATCGCAAAATCGTCAACCCACCAACAGTAGGTTCATTTGTTAAAAACCTGGGTGATAACAAGTTGATACGTTCATTTGGCAATCAGGCTAAAAAGGGTAATTTTCCGGCCTGGTACCAATTAGATACTTATGGCTTTACAAGAAGATTTAGCGAGACACGGCAACTTCCTATTTCGCTACCGCAGCTATTTACCGCTGATTATTCTGGTTGCAGGAGTTGGAGCTTTCTTCTATTCTGAATGGCAACGTGAATTACCCGATTCATCGGTGTATTACCAATACCGTCCCTTTCTGGCCCTGGCCATTTGTTTCTTAGGACTGGCTATTCGCAGTTTTGCCGTTGGTTTTGCTGGCAGAAATACATCTGGCCGAAACACCTCAGTGGGGCAGGTGGCTGATTCTTTGAATACTTCAGGTATCTATTCCATTGTTCGGCATCCGCTGTATGTTGGGAATTTTTTCATGTGGTTTGGCATTGCCTTTTTTGTAGAACAAGTTTGGTTTCTCGTGTCCTTCACGTTGTTTTTCTGGATTTATTACGAACGCATTGCCTACGCTGAAGAACATTTCCTGCGGGAGAAATTCGGCCAACCTTACCGCGATTGGGCCGATGGTATTTCTGCCTTTATTCCCAATTTCTCCAAATGGAAAAGTGCAGGAACTTCTTTTCGCTGGAAAATGGTCCTGAAAAATGAGAAGAACGGAGTCATGATTGTGTTCATTCTCATTTACCTGTTTCAATTGATGGAGGTGTGTATCCATCACCGCGAATTTCGGTTCATTATGGGCACGTGGTTTTATGCAGCCATTGGCGGTGTAGTGTATTATGCACTGGTCAAATTCCTTCAAAAGAAAACCAAAGTTCTTACCGAAGACTAGGCTGTATGTTCACCCGGCTCGTGCTGTTGCTACTGGTATTGTCAATCGGCAACATGGCTGTTGGGCAGTCACAGGAAACCCTGATAGACACCAGTAAGGCTAGTTTTTGGAAATCCCCGGTAGTACGATCTTCTATTGCTCCTGTGGCATTGATGGGCACAGGTTTACTGACCATTGAAAGCTCGGTGTGGCCCGATCGACACGATGTGTTTGAGGCCCGCAGACGCAACTATCCCGATTTTAACACCCGCGCAGACGATTTCTTGCATGCCGTTCCTGTAGCAATGGTCTACGGCCTGGCCTGGACGGGAGTCCCCGTCCAAAACAATTTTGCCAACCGCACGGTTATATTAACCAAAGCAGAGTTGCTGATGGCAGCCATGGTGCTCACTTTAAAGTACACGACTAACGAAAGGCGCCCCAATGGTGCTGACCAACTTTCCTTTCCTTCGGCACACACTGCACAGGCTTTTGTGACGGCTTCCTTTATGCACCGCGAATTGGGCCCGACCAGTGGCTGGTATAGCGTTGCCGGTTATTCCATGGCAACAGCCACCGGAGTGCTGCGCATATTAAACAACGAACATTGGATCTCCGATGTGTTGGTAGGAGCAGGGGTAGGCATTTTAGCAACCAACATTGCCTACTGGACGCATCAATATAAGTGGGGCCCCATGAACCTGGCAGTGGCTCCATTTTATTCCAATGGGGTGGCTGGTACTTCCCTGGTTTACCGCCTGCCCTGGTCTACCTAGAGTATTCTTTTGTGCCTGATGAAATTCCAGGGCATCACTATGAAAGTAACCGGGCTGTCCGGCACCGCCAGTGATTTTTGCTTGGTTTTGTTTGTATTTTTAGGCAGAGTTTAATTCTCCCATTTATCTAAATACCGTTGAAAAGGCCTAAGAAAACTACACTCATTGTTGTGGGGATACTCTTGTTGCTGGAGGTGATCCTGCGATTGATTTCCTTCATCTTTCCTCACTGGCAGCGTGATGTACCGGGGATGCTTGGTATGGTGAATATGGAGTTTCTAGTGTACATTGTGCTTTTCAGCATGTTGGTTTTTTTAACCCTTACTGTTATGCTACTGGTACAGGTGGTGAAGGACATCAAAAGTACTTTAAAAGGAAGGTTTCCTGTTCGGTGGAATTTGCTCTTTTACGCCCTGGTGCTAATGACCATTTTTATGTTTTTGGTAAAATTCCTTGTATACCTAAGTTTCATAATAGGACAACTGATCGTGCCTCAATGGGTGCTCCTATTTTATTGACACTCCACTTATTCCTGAATGCATTCGATAGCACAGCGGCCTTAGTCGAACGTGCAGGATCGTTCGCAAAAAACACCGATTGAAACCCATCAAATGAAGAGCCATCTTCGCGCCTCCCGTGTTAAATTGGGGTTCTGATGCGGAGATGTTGATCATCCAACACGTGCATTATTTCATCAAAGAAAAGGCTGCCAAGGCAGGAACCAATGTGCAACGAACCTCGCAGCAAGCCAGGTAGTCACACGGTTAAACCAACCTTGGGCCAAGCCGCCAGCAAAGACTGGCAATCGATCGGGCAGCAGCGGATGACGGTTTGATCAACCGGAAACCAAAGAGTGATGCTGGTATGCAGTGCGCGACTGCTGATCCGATCACCACAACGAAAAGGGGCTCGATAACTATCGGGACCCTTTTTTAATGGCAGTTATCAGAAGTATTGATTGGTATTCTTCTGGAATGGTCTCCACCTTGCCATTTTGGGAAACTCCACCTTTTGTGTCCAAACCCCTTTGCCATTGTTCCCAATTATTGCGCCCCGCGTTTGAGCACGATGGGACTTGATCGAATGCTTTCAGGAGCCGAACCACCTTCGTTCCATGCGGTGGTAGCTTTGGGGTGTTGGTTCGCAGAATATCCTTTTTTTTCTGGGTAATCACAGTTTAAATCTGCTAACCAGTTCTTTTTTCAAGCGATCAACCAGCATGATATTTCATGCGCAATTCTATTCAAAAGCCAACGAACGGATTAATAACCAAAAGAGTATTCTTTTATGAGTTCCTACTATTTTTTTACAGACATTGACCTGCTTAGCACTCAGACAGCCGGTGACGAATTTGGCCCGGTCAGCGGAAACCTGACTACACAGTACCGTGTCAACAGTTTACACGATGCATCTGGTGACCCGCGAGCAATTGCTGTTACAAAAGGCATTGTTTTCGTGCAGCAAGATGCCAACTCCAGTTTGGTCAACCTTGTGCTCAAGCCATTGGTGCAGCCCGATTTTGGATTTTCCAAAGTAGACTATTATATCTACAAAGGCATTAAAAAGACCAGCCTCATCAACGGCTCTGAAATTGCCACCCGTACCAATAATGATCTCACCGAAAAACTATGGTCAACACAAGATGAAATTAACTTAAGTATTGGCAGCGCCACTGGTACGACACCAACGGACACACCTTCCGTAAATGCACTGGGGTTCAACTACACCAGCAGTGCCTCCGCACCTTATCTCACAGCTGATACAGCAGCACTATCTATTCCTTTTTACCAGGACAACGTAGCCTATCAACTGTCGATGGTACAAGCTGGTATGAGCCTGGGTGATTTTGACAGCAACGGTTTTGGATTTGAGGTTGTGTTGGAATCCATTGGGTTCGAGCCAACCTTTGCCATTGCTCGAAACCTCAACCATGTTGTACAAGTGACGGCATTATCCGGGACGCCAACGGATGCAGAGGAGTTTGAATATTTTCACGACAAGGAGGAGATTTTAAACTACATCGATCCCTGTGCCTACTTCGCGGCATTCTACCATGAGAAATTGAAAGTGGTGAATTCTTCATCCATTGTTACCACTGAATCAGGGAACGGTGTTTACGATACTGTGGTGACCAAGTTTGTCAATAAAAACAGCACATACCTGGACATTCGACAACCTCAGGGATACTCCTTCAACTACTACAAAGACTTTGGAAAGGACATTAAAATAGCCTACAGTTCTGGAGGAACGGTTGCAACAACCAACTTCTACCAAAATGACTGGCCGCTGATGCGCATCGCCAGTACCAGTTTTCCTACAGGCAATACAACAACCAGTAAAAACAACATCAAATTATCCTTGCCAGAAGGAGTCAATGCGCTACCGGTGGTGTATATGGATGCCGGCTATCAGGACAACCGTTCTTTTAGAAAGGCAAGGCGCAAAGATCGTTTTGTGGAACTCACCGTTTCCAGCAGCTGGACATCAGAATTGACTTTGATGACACCGAACAGGGATGGTCAATCGGGCACCACGCCAATTTGTTCTTACACCAAGCTACGGCATCTGGCCAAAGTAAATACTTCCAGCCCTGTTGCAACAGCGAACAAAACGTTGGGCTATGGGCATTACCTGGATCAATTGGTAGCGGCATTCGATTTTGATATGCCTTTCACGGGCACGAATGATATTAGCATCAGACGCTACAACAAAGCAGTTTATGCAGACATGTCCACTGAAATGGCTGCTGATTTTATAGCAGATGTGGGCATGGCTGATAGTTCAAACCAGATCGTGTTTTTCGCTTTTCCTTCCGAATACCACACCAGTTCTAAAAAAGTTCTGCCGGGTGATTTTGGCATTTCAACTTCGACCTATACAGGTAGCAGTAGCTTTTTGGAATTGCTGGAGGAAAGAGTTGAGGCCGGTGACCTCAGAAAGAGCCAGGTAACCATCAGCAGTGTAAACAAGGAATACCTCAAGCTGGAAGATGATGAGCTGTTTCGAAATGCACTGTCGTCCAATGAGTTGGAGACTACCATATTGATTAACCTCACCAAAACGCAGTACAATACGCTGGTTACGACCAAAAACAGCCAGTTCTCCAGCAAGTACCGGGTCTTTCTCGGAGTGAGCAGCCACACCAATGCCAATGATGATCTCAACAACCCTTATACCTCATTTGAGTTGACGCTCAAGGGGCTGGAGGAAGTGAGCTCTGCGGTGCAATCAAAACAAGTATTAACAGGAATAACATTTTACAGCTATGGCCATATTTAGTAGTACAGCAGCCGTTGCCTTAAACTCCCAGGCCACTGAAACACAAGCTGCGATCTTAGAAATCAATATGGGGACCACTGGGAGTTTCCCAACAGCAGTTGCCGGCACAGTTAATGGTGATCTAAAAACACTGCTAACAGATATTGAATCGGAAATCGGTGCATCAATCGGTACAGCGGGGATTTCGCAAGCAGATATAGATGTTTTGAAGGCTGCTGAATCCAGGGTGGCCGCTTTGGCTGGGTTTGAATTAAGCGCAGGAGTGTCTGTGTACAACGCAAGTGCCACAGCCAAAAACCTGGATAAACTGACATTTTACATCATGTTTCGGTTGCCTTGGGTGCATTCCAGTTTGAATGGGAAGTATGACAATCCTTTGACTGGATCTGCAACCAGTTGGAGTCGTAAGGCGAACAACATTCGTGGAATAACAGCGGCAAGTCTCAATAAGCTCAATGCGGCAGGGGAAGAGGTGAATAACTCGAATACTCCTATTTACGATTGGACGACTCTATCGGGTTACAATCACATTGGAGCTACTGCATTGTTTACTAGCGATGGGTTCAGTTCATTCTCGAGTTCCCTTTTTCCTTCTAGTGGAACGGCCAATAATGTACCTGCGAGTTTTTACCGCATTGCAATGGATGAAAATCCATACACGACCTATACCCCTTCGGCTGGCAATGCTTTAGGCAATTATCGCAAACCACATTGGCCCCACATTAGCGGGGATCATTCAATTGATTATTCCTCTCGAAGGTATTTTGCTCAACGGCCAATATCGACAGTTCAAACCTTGACTATTGAAGAACAGAAAAATCTCCAGGGAAAAATTATCCAGGGAACCAATGGCAATTACAGCGTGACTCTCCCTGGACTATTGCCATTTCCAACTGTAGATATTCTAAAAACTTTACCGGGAGACCCCTTTGATTTAGCTGGGTGTGAAATATTAGTCTTTCGTAGTGATTCAAGCAGCAATGTTCCTCCGGTTGGCTATAAAGAGCTAAACGCTGTAGAATTAGAGAATTTTCCTGGAGCCGTATTCTTGTATGCCAGAAAACCAGACACTACAGGAAATGCCATGACTGTAAGTAGGCAAGATCACCGAAGATATTTAGTTGAGAATTACTTTGCTAAATCGAAGGAATCTTCAGGCTTCACCATGGGGTTTGGTATAGACTTGGGAGCGGCTTTTGCGCGTAGTTTTCGCAGATCGTGCAAATGGAGGTTTATTTTTCAAAATGCCGGACCAACAAAGAAATTTCGTATTCATTTAGGTCTGGAGCAATCGGTAGAGATCGACACAGTTGATCCGGCTTCTGGAGACAATGTTGCAAGGCAAATCCAGGACGCCATGTGGAAATTGTTGGCCAAACGGCTTGCTACTTATGATAAGGAAGGAAACCTTGATGATGCAACATCTCTGTATTACATAAGGCAATGCACGGGGGCGAAAAAAGCAGAAAAATTTACCAAAGTCCTAACTGCTAGTGGTACACCTACAACAAACATTGAAATTATACTAAATGCCCCACATGCTTTTGTAGAGGGAGAGGAATTCTTTAGCTCCGATGAGGATATATCAATCACGGACTTATCCAGTTCGATGCCTGAAAGAAGTTCAACCACTGCCGATTGGGATTTCTCAACTACCTGGGCAAAGCTGGAAACTCTCTTTACAAGTTCTTTTCAATCAATAGCGACTGGAAATACGTGGGTAGAGGAAGGAGGTCTTCCGGCCATGCAAGGGGGTGTTCCTTCCTCAGAAGCAACAGCATTTCGAGAGCATCTGAAAAATCAAATCGGAGTCAGATTGGCAAAAACCTGGGTGTATTTTCGAAACAACTTCGAATTGATCAGGAGTTTCGGTTTTAAAAATAATCCTGGCGGTTATATAGCCCATTTACGGGTCATTTATAGTGATTTTTATCGTACAAATTATTATTTGCCTGCCTGGTACACAGTGAGGGGGAAAAGCAGCAACCCTTTCGTGCATACTGAACCAAATGAAGCGGAAAGATTTGTCATAGGGTCCATGGCTTATAATAAGGGGTCTGTTCCTTATACTAAGGATAAAGACGATTATGATGTGAGAGACATTCTTAGAGATGCTATCAATCAACATGATTTGAATCTCCTTATCAAGGCAGTCAATAAAACTTCATGGGCCGGAGGGACTAAAATACGGAGAAATAACATCCTTAAATTCTTAGGGAAAACTTCTTCAACACATAGCAGTGTGAACCCTAATGTTAGCACGAATCTCTATCGTGGAATTGATCCCATTCAATAAAAAATGGATTCTGCCCTCCCGTCATATCATCTCTTACAAACTGTTTAGAATTTAATTTATGCCAGCTAATTATTTTTATCCATCCGTTTCGGAACTGATTTCCAGTGGGCAACTGCCCAAGCGGCTTCGCCTTCTACTGGAAAAAGTACTAGATAATACATACAATCATTTCTATTATAAAAACCATCAATACTTTCAAAGTGTTAATGGAAGCCAGGGCTATCATCAGCTTACTTTAGTTCTTTATAAAAAAATGCAGTGGCAATTAGGGGCACCTGGTACCTTGGTACTAACGATTAACCCTAACCATTCAACTTCGAATCCGACTGAAATTCCGGTTAGGATAGCGTACAACCTTGATGCCTTTGTCTACTTTCAGGAGCTTGGTGAGTTGAACCTGTCTGAGGAAACTGAGGGGGTATTTGATGCTATTTTCGAGCTATTGAATTTGGATCTGGACGAGGTGCTGGATCAGGTACTTCAAAAGTATTATCCTGTTTCGTCTGATCCTGTTGCATCATTTGTGTCCGATTACAATGCAAATTCAGATTATTCCGGTTATCCCAACCTCACTGTTCCTGCCATTGGCAATCCAGACAGGATTGGAGATGTTTTGGACGAATTACAAGTTAATGGTCATGCTGTAGCAGAGATTATCTACAACAGTTACCTGGATGTTTCAGACGAAATAGAAGAAGTACTCGAAAACGTCTACGAATTCTTTAACTACTGGCTCCCCGGGCTGGTAAAAAGCCATTTGAAGGATAGTCTCAGTCCCCAAGTTAGCGCGTCTCTTCAAATTCCTGATTTTGCGATAAGCTTTCCAAGGTGGTTGTTACAGCCAGTAGATATAAACGGAGCGGTAATTGCCGATCCGACCCAACTGTCAGAATTAGTATTTGATATTGGCGAACTGGTTTATGATACGAGAGTAGGATTTACCTATGACTCTTTAACCTTTAATTCATTTACCAAATCTACGATACTTAGCACTGGTCTTATTCTCGATCTGACCGGTGTCTCGATAGATTTAAGAGAGGATAGTAACAGTATTCAGGCAGCAGACGATGAAGATCGATCCAATAATTTCAAAGGAATCTTTGTTAGTCAGGTACAACTTGATTTTCCGCAAGATTGGAACATTGGCTCCGGACAAACAGCCAGCCTTGTAGTACAAGATATGCTAATTGGCAGTGAGGGAGGATTCTCGGGACAAATAACCCTGCTGAATGGTCCGCTTAGTACAAGTATGCTCGGGATCGAGCTGATCTTTGCCAACTTTGATATCACTTTTGTCAAAAATTCACTGGCCGAATTTACGATTGATGGCTCCCTTTCTATTCCTGGTTTGAAAGAACATGCCAACCCCTCCAATGATGCGAGCATCGATTTTAACATTGGTTATGATGAGGGACTTTATGAGATTACCTGTTCCAACTTTCCAACCATCAGCATTTTTAGTCAAAAACTGACAATCAGTTCTCTTGGCTTAAGCATCTACGAAAACAAGATTGCGCTTTTCGAACTGATTGCAGACCTCGAAATACAAGGCATTACCGATGCTATTACAGGCAATCCTGCCATCCTTGGTATTGATGCTTCGTTCGATTTTCAAAACCAGCTTTATTCTGTTACAGGAAGTAATTTTCCAACAGTCAAATTGTTTGGAATGGCATTCGCCATCAACACCCTGTCCTTTGATTGGGACGATACTTCGATTACCAACTTCTTGTTGGCGGGCGATCTTACCGCAAACGCATTCAAAAACACAGCAGGTACCGCCAACGAGCCCATTGCTATCAGCATAGGCTATAACGGCATCACCTATTCGCTATCAGCTACAGGTCCTATAACGACCAAGTTTTTCGGGCAAACGCTGACCATCAATTCGATTACCGGTGCTTTTACCACCAGCGGTTCTCTAACCAGCTTTAGCGTTGATGCTATACTGGAAATTGACCAAATCAAGAACACCAACGGCACCACCAGGCAAATCGATATCGACATCGATTACGATGGAACCGACTTCTCTATCGCACTATCTGGTGGAAGTTTCACGAATCTGGAACTGTTTGGCATGAACCTGACGATCAACAGCATCGGAGGTACGTTTAGCGAAGGTGCTGGCTTAACAGCATTTGACATAGACGCCACGCTGGAAATTGATCACATCCAAAACACAGCAGGCACCGCACCAGAGCCCATTGGTATCACCATTTCTTACGATGCAGTAAATTATTCCATTGGATTATCTGGAAGTGCGCTGACCAACCGCAAGCTATTTGGCATGGAGCTGGACATCAACAGCATCAGTGCATCTTTTACCAAGACTGCCTTGACCAGTTTCACCATGGCCAGCATGTTGCGCATCGACCAGTTGAAGGAAGCCGGTCAATCAACACCCGCAGATATTGGCATCAATCTGGGCTATGACGGCACTGTGTTCGATGTGGCTGTTTCGGGTGGTATTCCATCCTTTGAATTAGGTGGAGTAACGATTACCGCTACTGCACTGGCAATGCAATTCACCAAAGGAGCAGGGTTGACTTCGTTCACTTTATCGGGAACATTGGCACACGATGCCTTTGTCGACAACGGAGGCAATCCGGTCACGCCATCCTTTACAACGGGCTATGACGGAACAACCTACACCGTTTCCGTTGCTGGCCTCTCCATCGATGCCAAAGGGATACCCGTATCACTAAATGCCTTTAGTATTTCGTTTACCAACAGTGGCCTCAGTGCCATCCTGATTGGTGGCACAATGACGCTTCCAAATGTAGAAGATGGCTCTGGAAGCCCAGCAGTTGTCAACATTCAATTGGAATTGGATGGCAATGATTTCAGCATCAAAGCGGGTTACCCAACCGGGTTGAGCCTCAAAGTACCCAACGTGCTTGATTTCACCCTGTATGAGTTAACCATCGGAAAAGAAGCCGGTTTGTGGTACATCGCTTTTGGAACACCTCCAGGTGCGACAGGCGTCTACGGAGCATTGCTGGAAATCATGTTGGACATTCCGATTTTGGGCAAGTTCATTCCTGAAGAAGTGGGCATCAACAGTTTGCGCATCAACCAGGATGTAACCACTCAGGACGAGATGTTCTACCTGAAATGGCCTCAGATTGATGGATTGGATGTTACCGCTGGAGGAGGAGTGTTGGATGTCAGCATGCCACTTCAAATCTCCATGATTGGCGGACTGGAATTGAACGGATTGAGGTTGCGCATGAATAGTCAGGCAACGCCTACCACCATTGCGGTCACTGTTTCAGGTAGCTTGGCATTTGGTCCTTTTATCGGAGCTGTGCAAGATGTGGGAGTACAGGTCTCTGTGGAACAAGCGGCAGGTAATGGAAATTTTGGCCCGTTCGATATTGGAGATTACGAGATCGTCCCGCCTTCTGGAATCGGTATATCCATTGATTCTTCTGTAATCAACGGAGGAGGATATCTTTCCTTCGACCAGGCAAAAGGAGAATATGCCGGTGCGATTGAACTACAATTGAAAAACATCGCCCTCAAAGCCATTGGCATTCTCAACACAAAACTACCCGATGGTTCAGATGGCTATTCGCTTCTAATCATCATCACAGCGGAGTTTAACCCACAACAAATTGGCATGGGTTTCACACTGATGGGAGTCGGTGGAGTGCTGGGTACCAACCGCAGGGCCAACCTGGATGTGGTGCGCAGCGGACTGCGCACCGGCACGTTGGACAATGTGTTGTTTCCAACCAATATCGTTCAAAATGCCCCACGCATCATCAGTGACTTAAAAACTGTTTTCCCGATAGCCATGGGCCGCTTCATTTTAGGACCTATGGGCAAATTGGGTTGGGGAACACCCACGTTGATTACAGCAGAAATTGGGGTAATTCTGGAATTGCCAGCACCCGTTCGCATTGCGATTCTGGGAGTTATCAAATCCATTCTACCCAGTGAGGACAAACCCTTACTCAAATTGCAGGTCAACTTTTTAGGGGTCATCGACTTTCAGAAGAAACTCATCTCTTTTGATGCCTCTATCTACGATTCGAAGCTGTTGAATTTCGGCCTTGCCGGAGACATGGCAGTGCGGGTAGGATGGGGTGGCAACAAACTCTTTATCCTGTCAGTTGGAGGGTTCCACCCACTGTTTCAACCGCCTCCAGGCCTCACGGGCATGAGTCGATTGATGATGACCATTCGAAGCAGTCAGCCGCGCATCACCTTGGAAACATACTTTGCAGTTACGTCCAACACGGTGCAGTTTGGAGCAAGGGTAGAACTGTATCACAAACTCAAAAAGAAGTACTACATCGAAGGACGTCTTGGGTTTGACGCACTGTTTCAATTCAATCCTTTCTACTTTATCCTGTACATCTATTTCTCTCTGGCCGTCAAGCGAAAAGGCCGCACCAAGTTGGGTATATCGCTTGAATTCACACTGGAAGGGCCAACACCGTGGAAGGTCAAAGGAAAGGCGAAATTCAAAATTTGCCGCATCAAGTTCAAAGCACGCTTCAGCGCCAGTTGGGGACAATCAGATACGCAATCGTTGCCCAATACCAATGTGTACCCGCAATTGGAGGCAGCACTGGATGACGACAACAACTGGTCGATCATTATGCCCAAAGGCAAAAACGAACTCGTTACCCTGCGCCAATTAGGAGCAGATGAGTACGTGATAAATCCTGCCGGGAAATTGAAAGTATCTCAGAAAGTAGTGCCCCTCGATTTGCACATTGAGCGCATTGGAAACATGGCACCAACCAACCCTGGTAAATTCTCCATCACAGAAGTCCGTGTAGGGGCAGGTGCGGGTACCGTTATGGTGAAGGAAAATGTGAAGGAAGATTTTGCACCCTCGCAGTACCGTAACATGAATCCAACACAAAAATTGTCGAGTGCATCATTTGTTCAATACAACAGCGGGGCCACTTTCAAAGGCTCAGATCAACTGGTGATACCTTCTTATGTGAAGCGCACCATCAAGTATGAAACAGCCCTCATTGATTCAGGGCAGCTGGATATCTTGACACCAACAGAGGAAGAAGCGGATGTGCTGGAAGCCATGGCTGGTTCTGCCATTGCAGGACGCACGAAGCTTTCACATACCCGCAATGCAAAATCGGTGTTGGCGCCAGCAGCAGTCACATTGGTGCAAGAGCGTTTTGGAGTGGTCGGAACAGACCTTTCACTTCACAATACCAGCTCCATGCACGACAGCAGGGAAGAAGCCCTCGATTACAAAGCCGAATTGATTCAACTAGATCCTACATTATTAACCCAATTGCAGGTACTCCCTGCTTATGAAATAGCCTAATATATGAGTCTCGCGAAGTATTCATTCATACCCTGGATGCGCCAGGGAATTGCCGCAAGCATTGCACAAACGGATAACCCTTCCAACACAACTGAGTTGGAAAGGGCTACCATTCCGGTGCGGCTAAAAGTGAAAAACAGTACCGGAGCCATTGCTACGTTGCCCGACAAGAACATCAAGATTGTCGGTCCCGGAGATGTGGTCAAGATCAATACTAATAATGTAGTGAAGGTGTATCCAGAGCCCAATTCACCGGACATGGAGCCCAATTACCTGCCTTTTATTGAGTTTTATCAAGATACATTTTGTTGGGATTATACCCCTGCAAGTGCCGCTTCCACAAATAACGAACGACTGCGACCATGGCTGTTTTTGGCAGTGTTGGAAGATGACGTAGAGTACACGTATCAGGCGGAGACAGGCAGCATGGGGCCAAGCATCGAACTGATTGGAAGCCATGCCAACCTACTGCCCGATCCAACCAAAATTTGGGCTTGGGCACATGTGCATGTCAACACCGATTTGACTTCAACCAACCTTGCTGGTGCGCGTGATTTGCTCCAATCAAAGCTGGATGCCAACCCTGATTTTGCGGTGTGTCGATTGTTGAGTCCAAGAGATTTGGCGCCAGATAAAAACTACACGGCTTTTGTCATTCCCGCTTTTGAAACAGGTCGATTGGCCGGCCTGGGGCTAGACCCCTCGACAATTGCTGCCCAAAAATCATCTTGGGCCACTGGTGGAAGCAACGGGAAATTTCCGGTTTACTACAAGTGGAGCTTTAAAACCGGGGTTGAAGGTGATTTTGAATCCCTGTTGCGAAAGTTGACACCACAAGAGTTTGACGGCAACACTTTTTACCGCGCCATGGACATTCAGGAGGATTCTCCCTACGGTGTTAATGGAGTAACAAACCCTTCTACGGTAAGCCTTGGAGGGGCACTTCAGGCGACTAATTTTCCCACGTTGACCTGGGATGAGTCAGAACATGCGACTACCAGAGATGCGTATGAGTTGGAGATGGCCACATTGCTGAATTTGGGCGAAGACATGAAGTACAGCTCAAGTATCACCTGGCCTCCGGTTCAATTTATTCAAAACGATGATCCGGTTGTTACGCCTCCGTTATATGGTCGCTGGCATGCTTTGGTTCGCACCATTGAGACCAGCATAGCTCCGGGTTTTGAGGCCAATACCTGGGTGCGCAACCTCAACGTAGACCCGCGCAACAGAGCAGCAGCAGGAGTTGGGGCTGACATTGTGCAAAAGTACCAGGAAGAGTATATGGAGCAAGCTTGGGAGCAAGTTGGCGACCTGCTGACGGTCAATCAAATGTTATACCGTGCCCAGTTTGGGATCGAAATTGCTGCACGCCTGGTAGAGAAACACCTGGCCCCAAGAACCAGTGGTGATATGCTCAGCTTAGCTGCCTATTTGTTAAGACGATTTGGCAATTGCTTTGGACCAGGAACACTTTTTAGTGAAATCCAGAATTCATGTTTCCCAGTGGCTGCTTTTTCTCCGACTTTCAGAAGGCTTTTCAAAGGACCACTTCGAAGAGCGTTTGGAGCAGGGTCATTGGAGAGTTTGTTAATTGCGCTGAACTCAAATTCAGAGGTGGCAGCGGCAGGTCCTTATAGTTTTCCTTCGGGCAAAGTGCCGGGTTCAAATGCCGTGTCTTATGCCATAGTGGCACAAATTGGGATGGGATCTTATAATTCTGAGACAGGTGATGCTTTCTACATAAGTGCTCCAGGAGAGGAAAATGAGGAAGAAGATCCTTACGGTTGGGCAGATTATAAATCTGTACTCGAAGCATTGTTTGGGCAACAAACATTTCTGGAAGACGAAGATCCATGCGCATTTCCTGATTTTGATGCCATGCGCAATTGCTTGATGGGAGGATTGAATCCACGAAACACCATCAGAGACCGGGTATTGAGTAAAATCGCAGGATCGAATGCGGTAGATGTCGTTGGCATCATGGATGAGCCCGATTTTCACGAGCCAGTGTACTACAAATTGAAAGAACGCTCGTTGGATTTTATTCTTCCAAACCTGAATAAAATTCCGCGCAACAGCATTGGTCTGTTGGAAACGAACCAAAAGTTCATTGAGTCCTTTATGATTGGTATGAACCACGAAATGGGACGAGAGCTCTTGTGGAATGAGTACCCAACAGACCAGCGAGGTTCTTACTTCCGCCAGTTTTGGGATGTGAGTAGCTACATTGATAAGGATGGCGTCATGACCACGAGTCAATTGGCAGAGTCTTTAAAAGATATTCCGAAAATTCATACATGGCCCTCCAATACAGACATGGGAGATCACAACAACCGTGCTACTTCTGGAGGCAACACGTTGGTATTGGCTATTCGAGGAGAGTTATTGGAAAGGTACCCAGGAACCATGGTGTATGCTCAACGAGGCGAATGGTTCGGAGGCGAACGCAGACCTAAATCCCCGGAGGAAGTCAAGTATCCGATTTTTAAAGCGGTAATCGATCCAGACATCACATTCCTTGGGTTTGACATCACCGATGCTCAGGCAATAGGAAACGCGACAGATGGTGGTTGGTACTTTATTTTCAAAGAACTACCCGGTGGACCGCGTTTTGGCTTGGACGAAACAATGCCGAGTCCGATACCTAATCCAGGCACCTGGAATGATTTGGCATGGCCAAATGTGACCAAAGACACTTCCGGTTCATTGGACCCAACGGGCTCTTTAACCTCTTTTTATGCTCCGTCCAACGATGCTGATCTCAACAACATTGGGTGGGGTCAAAATTCGGCAGATGTCGCTTACATCCTTTACCAGTTACCGTTTCGCATGGCGATTCATGCTACTGAAATGATCCCTACAACAATCTAATATCCCTTAAACACATTAAACATGAGTCTTACCAGTGAACAAGATAATTTAGCCAACCTTCGGACCCAGCGAAGCGACATCGAGGCCATGCTGCGGCATTTGAACGAACAAGTGCAAATGCTGGAATTGGAGATAGAAGAAAAAAAGCGGTTGGGCGATGATGGTGCAGTCGATACCTTGGAACAGGAGATTACCGCAGTACAAGAGGAGATTACAAACAATTCCACCTCCCTTTTACAAACAAAGGAGGACGAGCAAATTGCCCTGGATGAGTTGATGGGAAGTGTGTCCGGAGCAAATCCCATTGCACATTTTGACGACAAGTTTCCCATTTTGCTTTACCCTGTCAGGGTGGAAGCCCGTTTCATGGAAGGCAGTGCAGCGCACAGTCCATCAGAATTGTGGGTGCGCATCTTTCCCGATGACATACACATTGATACCCATGAAGAGGACCTCAGCATAGAGGAAATCAATGCTGCCGAGAAATTTTGGGAGCAATATTATGAGGTCGCTGGAAACACCGAAAGTGAGCTGGGCGTATGGCGTGCATTGGTTACGTTACTCGGAGATAAAAGAGCTGCGTATGTAAAAGAAGCACATCAGCCAACCTCCACCAGTCCACTCACTTTTCCGAATGTAACTTATCCACACCTGGATAGTTGGACCCGGCCACCGATGGCAAAAGGATTACCCGATTATTTTGTCGTTACCGGATACAACGGTGGTGTCAAAGATGTCGAGCAACAGGGCAACCTGATTCCTGATCCATTAATTGTTGGAATGGACCCACAGCAAGGAGCGGGCTTTGAAGAAGATGCCAATGGGAACATGGTCTTTGAAGAAGACATGCTCTGGATGGTAGATTTTACCAAAGCCATGGAGATCGGTATGGCAGTTAAACTGCCACTGACACTGGCCCAAAGTACCAGCGGTTTTGAATTGCTGACAGTATTGGGAGTAAGGATCTCTGCCAGTCCAACCAAGAGCCAGGAACACGTGGAGTGTCTGTTGAAAAACCATCAATACACTTCCGGTTTGAAGATGATTCCTCAGGGAACACCGACCAACAATTCTGAGTCTGGAACATCAGGTGGAAGCGCAGATGACGATGAAGCCACTGCGTCTTTTGACCTGGAGTTGGGTGGGGCAACCATCAGCTACACGCCAGGTCAGGAACCTGCTTTGAAAACGGATGGGCAATGGATGGCTGAGATGCTAGGTTTGGATTATGGCGTTTTCGATCACATTGAAAACTCCACCAGACGCGAGGCAGGAGAAGCATTGGATATGAATGCAGTATTGTGGCCTGCCACCTTTGGCTACTACCTCGAACAAATGGCCCGAACGATTGGAGGAGGCTTGATGTCTGAACAAACCCGCGATGAAATTCGCGATATATTTTCAACCTCCATTACAGCACGGGGAATGCTTCCCACATTGCGCATTGATGATCAGCCCTACGGTATTTTGCCCGTTACTGCTCAATCCAGCTTAGTTTTAGAAAATCAGACGGAAGAGTTAATCTGGACTCGGGCTAAAACGGCACAAGCGGTATATCAAAGTAAAGTACCTGACGTAAAAGTAGCCGCCAACAGCAATGCCGGTAATTGGCAGGAATCATTGATGAACATGATGGGGTTGCAGCCCAACTCAGCTGAGTTCTACCAGCGATTTGCCGGAGGTCCTAATTTCAATTGGAACATGATGTTCTATACCAACACTCCGGACCGTGAAAACTGGTACATGTCGATGATGAACAATGCCAACACCACGGCTACCAATGATTTTGATTTGAGTTATACTCCATTTTTATTCAGCTTGAGCCACCTCTCCGGGCAAGTTCCAATCACCGGCCCATTGGTTGATTTGGCTCCTTTGTCAGAATCGGAGGGAATTCACTACCCCGTTAACTATTTCGACTGGCTTTTGAATGTGGACCTAATTGATATAAAAGTAGAAGATTTTGGTGGGGGAGAAGTTCCTAATTCACTGCTATACTTGCTTGCTCGAAGGGCATTTTTGCTGGAGAATTACGATGCTATAGTTAGAGCGCTGATTAAATTTGATCCGACAAATCCAAACCCGGTCGATCGGGTTGAAAAGGAGCTCATCAACTTCGACAAAGCCATGGGGCAACTCAGTGATGAAACACGCTGGGATGTGCTGTTTTGTAGAGACATTGAGGGCGGTCCCACTTCCCAGTTTTTGTCCGACCCAGCAAATTGGGCGCAATACATCAACGAAATGCGCTACTTGTTTGCTTCACGGACAGCCATGGAGCGACTGCAAAACCTTCCCACTGCAAGGCTCGAACGTTTGATGGTGGAAAACATCGACTTGGGTACTTACCGCATGGATAGTTGGATCACAGGTGTTGTTACCAGACGATTGGCCGACCAGCGGATTCAAGGCGCTTCAAGAACAAAGGGGATTCAGTATGGTGGCTATGGATGGCTTGAAAATTTAAAGCCCACTAATTATCCAAGAACATTGGCCACGGAAACGCCCGATGGATTAGAAGATCCCTCCACCTCGGAACCCCTGATCAAACAAGCCAATAATTTTGGTTTTGTCATGGGGCCTTCAATGAACCATGCACTGACAGGTGCGGTTTTGCGCAACACGTATGTTGAGAATGAAGGAGCAACCATGGCGGTAAACCTTAATTCGTGGCGTGTGCGTAAAGCCAAGCAACTCATTGAAGGAATTGCCAATGGACAACCGTTGCCGGCATTGCTAGGTTACCAGTTTCAACGTGCCCTGCACGAAGGGTATCCAACGTTGGAAATGGATCTCGACCTGCTACAGATTCGAAAAAAATTCCCGCTCACAACTGGAGGTGTGACCGACACAGATGTAGGCAGTCAATCCAATGAAGACGGCTCTGAATCGCAAGAAGCACGCAACGTGGTGGATGGGCTGAAATTAGTAGAGAAATACAATGAAAATGGAGACTTATCCGCTCTGAATTTATCGGGCATCGGTACCCAGGAATTAGCCGCCATCGATACGGAGATCAAAAAGCTAATTGAGCTGATTGATGCGCTTGGTGACCTCACAACGGCTGAAGGTGTATTTCATGCGATGCAGGGCAACCACGACAAGGCAGGAGCACTGTTGCAAGCTTTGGGAGAAGGAAAACACATTCCGGATGACATGGAAATGGTCAATACCCCCCGTTCTGGAAACACAGTTACTCACCGAACCGGAGTGGTGTTTGAAGCTGAGAATCATAACAATTGGTCTGATGAAGGTACTTCCCGCAGTATTTCTGAGCCAGGATTGAACTACTGGTTGTACCTGCAGCTATCAGAAGCTTCAATGTACATGTTGCATTACGAGACGTATCAACCCGATTCGACCAAAGTCGATGAGAGTGGTTTCATGACATTGGATCAATTGGGTATTGAACCCATCGATTTGTTGTACATGATGCAAGAGGAAGAAGGAAGTGACGAAACTATCTTCTCCAGTTATGTGGCCTACATGATTCGTTCAATCAAAAATGTACCTGATGTGAACACCGTGAAGCTCCAATTTAAAATGCGGGATGAAAGTTTGGGACTTGTATATAAAACGTTCGGAGAAGTGAGTCCACTGATTTCTGTCCTTATCAAACTGGTCAACGGGGGACAAGCCCTGGATGCCAAAGATTTCCTTTATCCACATGATGAGCCGGAAGATTTGAGCAATCCTGGAAAAGTCGACATTGCTGATTTGAGCAATCGCCTGCAGAATACCTACGATCGAATGATTGTACTGTTGGACGATGTTAATTTTGAAAAAGACACTACAGGACTGCTCACCATTTCCGATCCACCGCAAGCGTCAGATCGTGCCGTATTGAATGCCCTGCGAAATAAATTGGCAACGGCTTCCCTTTGGGGAATCAACGAGGCTGTGCCGGTTAGTGGCTACGATGCATCAGATGCCAGCCAAGCCTCTTTGGTTATACAAGCAGACAGTGTCGTTGCGGAAATCGAAAATCGAATATTAGAAGTAACCGGGCTGTTTCCAGGCCTTAGCAGTGGATCTATTCCAGGCAATTCCAAAGCGGAAGATTTGAGTGAAGCCTTCAAGACCATGTTGGGACGTTCCTTTAAAGTGATGCCGAAATTTACACCGTGGAACCTTGCCGAAATCGGGAAAGCATTTGATGCCCGCGTGGACATTCTTCCCCCTGATGAGGTTCGCGTGATGGATTCTTGGGTACAAAGCAATGCCAAAGTGCGCAAAGCCATGAGTGAATTTGAATTTGCAAGCATGTTGCAAACCGTGCTGGTATTTGATCAATATTTGGAACCAGGCGTAAACCGAAACTGGGACTTGGAGCCCATGCAATTGCCCTATACACCAGATGACTTTTGGGTGGGTTCAACCATTCCAGATACAAAAACAATTGAGCAAGATAAGCTATCGTTGGTGATGAAGCTGCCAGAAAATTTGAACGAATTTGGCGCTATGGCTGGACTTCGTTTCGATGAATGGAGCGAAAAAATACCTTACAAAGAAGAAACCGTTGGTTTGGCATTTAACTATGAAGAACCGAAATCGGAGGCTCCTCAAACCTTGCTATTGGTAACAACCCCAGTTGTAACAGGAGAATGGGAGTGGGCGGATTTGGAAAAAGCCTTGTTGGAAACGCTTCAATTTGCCAAGGAACGCGCTGTTGAGCCGGCCTTGTTCTCAGACATGTCATTGGCCCAAACGGTGCCGACTACCATGGCTCCAATAGCATCCGATGATGAAGCTACCATTGCCTTGAACTTTAACCGGGTCAATTCCTGATTTATAACAATTTTATCGAGTAAAACTATGAACACGCATACATGCAGTTATAACCTGGGAGGAGAGTATCCACCCAAATGGATGATAGCCTGGAACAGCCTGGAAGGACGCCCAAGAACGCAGGATTTTGATCGGGCATTGCGGGCTGAAACAAGGGATCCGCTTTGGATGCTCAGCCGTCAATGGCAAATGGGAGAGTTTGAAGGCCACGATGGCGGTTCGCTCATCTTTGCCAAATACAGCCTCAAAACCACACGATTGAACCGTTATTCCTATAAAGGAAGTGGTGCCGTACCCTACAACGATCAGATGCCACTTGAAACCCGGGTGGAAAGAGAGCCCATGCGAGTCGATTTGGCGTTGCGCATCCAAATGGGGCAGGAGTGGTTCAGAATATTGAATGAACTAATGGGCGAATTGGACCCAGGGTACAGAGAGCCTTACATTGAGTTTTACGGATTCGATGTTCCAAATGAACCTCAGGACCCTTCCAGCATCGAAGACAAAGAGGAAATCGTGGCCTACGGCATTCAAAAAAGCAACGCTACTGCCTGGGGAATGCTCTGCGCAGTTGCCGGTAGAGCAATGGATGGCTGGTCATTGTACCAGGCAATCCTCAACCAGGATTACCTGCAAGATCAGATTATTCCTGACCAAGGATTGTTACAAGCTGCTGCAGATTTATTCCTAACCTGGTACGATAATCTTTACAATCAGCCCAACGCGACATTGGCTGATGACGCCTGGTCACCACCACATTTAGAGTATCAATTTGCTTGTTCGGCTCCAGACCCCGATGCAGGTCAGTCGGCTCCCATAAAGCTGGTCGCAGACGAATATTATCAGGGCACATTGGATTGGTATTCAATGGATTTAGCCAACAATGGATTCGATTTGTCTGATCAGGAAGGATTCGATTTTAACGATGATGTAACCGGGCATGATGTGCATTCCCTGATTCCCAGCGGAATGGACTTTGAAGGCATGCCTGCCCCACGTTGGTGGCAATTTGAAAGTCACAAAGTGGATTTTGGGGGCATGGACGTTGCCACGACCGATGTTTCTAAACTGCTCATTCAGGAGTTTGCTTCCACGGCAGCCGACAACTGGCACATCATGCCGTTTGAGGTTCCTGTTGGCACCATCATGGACATGGAAGGAATTGAGGTAAGGGATTGTTTTGGAACGCGAACCTATATTCAACATGCGAACCTGGAAAACCAGGCCTCATGGGAAGATTGGAACCTGTTTAGTTTTGCCAAATTGGACGAAGCTGCTGGTTACAATGATACCAGGCTATTTGTTCCTCCCGCTGTGGCCAGCAACATGGAAAGTGAGCCATTGGAAAAAGTCAGCTTTATTCGCGATGAAATGGCGAACATGGTTTGGGGAGTTGAGGCAATTGTTCCAAATGAATTGGGTGGAGGAATGGATGGACGTGAGGCAAGCAGTGCTTTCAAAGAATTTTTGGAACCTTATGCCGAACCAACCAACACCACACCTGTTTCCAATACCGCTAAAATTATGTTCCGCTTAGGAACCGCGATGCCCGAAAATTGGATTCCATTTTTACCAGCTCAAAGCGGAGAGTCTACGCGGGCCATTCGTTTGCAACGTTCTGCGATGCCAAGGGATACTCCAGGATACCTGGAGCCAGTGGTGGAGCCACGAACGGACTTACTCAGAATTGGTTTTGACCAGAATCCAACAGAGCGTTATTTTCTCAACGAAGAGGAGGTCACAAAAGCTGGAACAATCGTTCAGCGTACCTGGCAACGAGCACGTTGGTCCAATGGTCAGACTTACCTCTGGCAGGGACGCCAGAAAAAAACGGGCAAAGGACCCGGCAGCAGTGGTTTGCAATTTGATCAACTACTACCAAAGGAGTAAGACTAGTACAGAATACAGTGCTGTTTATTCAAAAGCAAAACAAAAGGGGCCCGATAGTTTCGGGGCCCTTTTGCTGTTTCAAAGCAAGCATTATCGACAGCTTAATCACCGCTCGGAAAGACTCCAGGCAGGCCGAAAAATATGCGCTAGAAGCAACGATTTCTTATCCTTTTCGTAGAGGCGCGGCTCACCGAACTGTTCACTCCAGCTAAGGAAGCAAAGGTTTCTGACATTCCTTTCTTGTACCAATCATCCTGAGTGAATTGTCGTAAATTGTGCCGCTATGTCCCGTGTGCCGAGTTTTTTGCGATCAGAGTGGTTTTGGTTTTGGACCATGGTCCTGGTCCATTTAATTCCAGTTTTTTCCTACTCCATTTATCCCACGTTGGATGGGCCAGCACATGTGTACAATTCGCGTCTGCTTCTTAACTTGCTGCAAGGAGATGAGTTGACGTCTGCGCTTTTTGCATTGAACGGAGAAATAGTACCCAATTGGTTTTCGCATGCAACCATGGCAGGGTTGCATACTCTGTTCCCAGCACTACTTGCCGAGAAGTTCATCCAGATTTTGTGCATCCTGTTGTTGCCTGTTACAGCGCGGTTTCTGGTCCGGTCCATTAAGCCCAAGGCGTACTGGGCAGGTTTCTTGTTTTTTCCTTTTGCCCACTCGTTTGCCTTTTACCTGGGGTTTTACAATTACTGCCTCGGCCTTTCCTTTTACTTTGCCGTAACAGCTCTGTGGTTAAGAGGTTGGCAACAAGAGCGTTGGACTGGTTTGCTTTATTGGTCTGGTCTGATGATGGTGCTCTATTTTACCCACTTGATGGCTTTGATACTATTTTTGGGAACAGCAGGAGTTTGGATGCTGATTCGGTGGTACAAAGAACACGCAAAACCCATCAAACCATCGTTGCTGTTGGTTTTAGCTGCGCTTCCATCGGTGTTTCTGACCTTGTTGTTTATACTCAATCATCGGGGAACCAGTGGGGGATGGGTAGAACTCACTCTTTCCGGAAAACTACTGGACATCCTCAACATCAGGCCGCTCATTACGCTTGCGGCTGAACCCGGTATATACTATTCCCGTGTTTTGTTTGTCGGCTACCTGTTGATGTTGAGTTACCACATTTTCATTGCCATGAAGAAAAAGAGCGCACGGTATGAGCACGGATATTGGTTGCTGCTGGCGGGGGGGACTTTTGTGCTTTACCTGATTGTGCCGGATGGCATTGCATCAGGAGGTTTTATTGTGCCCCGGTTGGCCATGCTATTCTTTCTGTTTGTATTGGTTTGGTTCTCGGTCAAAGGAGGAAATAAGTATTACCTGGGAGGCCTGTCTTTGCTGTCAATAGCCGTTAGTTGTACTTTCCTAACGTACCATATGCGGGTCATGGAAAAGCCAGTAAATCAAGCAACAGAATACTATGAAATGGAAGCGCAGATCGCAGAAAATTCCATCGTGTTGCCTTTGAATTATTCCAGCAATTGGCTGCACAGCAATTACTCTAATTACCTGGGAGTGGGTGATAAGGGCATTCTGGTGTTGGAGAATTACGAAACGAACGCGCCACATTTCCCACTGGTATGGAAAACCAAACCACCGGCCGAATCCCTTGGAAATTTCGAATCAAGCAACAATCCGAGAATTGACATAGCCCAATACGAAGCTGCCAGCGGACAACGCATTGACTATATCTGTCGCTGGAGTTACAATGAATTGCACGCGGACTCAACAACACACTCCGTCAGCCAGCAAATTGACGACAACTTTGAATTGATCTTCACGACCTCTGGAAAGCGGGGAGAGTTGTTTGCAAGGCGTTCAGGCGACTAAGTTTAGAGTCTATTTGACTATCGGTTCGAGTGAAGTAAAGGGAAATTCAGAGCCTTGAACTAAAAGCTCCCAACCTGTATTTTCTCCCCAAAATCGCTAGATAATTTTCCCGGTTTTAGCGAGGTCAATTCCCCCAATTGACGATTGTGCCAGCTTGCCCAGTCCACCACCTTTGTTCCATAAGTTGAAAGCGCGACTCAACAATTTTAATTCGAACAATTATTAACAAACCAAAAAAATAGTCATCATGCTACAAGGACAAATAGCAACATTTAACATCCCTTCAGACACTTCTTATACTGGTAGTGTTACCGTTAATTTTTCAGGGAACAGTATTACCAGCAATCAGGCCTGGGCCGCAGTTCAAGCCATCAACGTTAGCTACAAAGGCGGAGATGATGATCACAATCGTGGTGTATCACAGGTCATTCCTTCCATCGGAATGCTCAACGGTACTCAGGTAGATGTCAACTTGACTTTTGCTTACACTGATGATAATTGTCGAATTTCCGTTAATTTGATTCAAGGTTATGACACCCATTAAAATCATCATCGCAGACGATCAACTGTTCATAGACGGCATTCGATCGATACTGGCAGATGACTCAGGGGTAGAGATTGTTGGTGAGGCACTCAATGGCAGACAAGTGTTGCAAGTGCTCAACAATCAAAAAGTGGGTGTGATTCTCATGGACATTAACATGCCGGTGATGGATGGGGTAGCAGCAACCAAAGAGGTACTCGCAAGGTTTCCCGACATCAAAGTGTTGATGTTAACGATGTACAATGCAGAGAACTACATCAGCACGATGTTGGAAGCAGGTGCATCCGGGTACCTCAAAGATGCCAACCAGGAAGAATTACTGACTGCCATCCGCACGGTGCACAGAGGGGAGCAGTACTTCAGTCAGGCTGTCTCGATGACCATCATGAAAAGCTATCAACAGAAAGTACGGGGCGCTGGCAACGATTCTCCCGTAAAACTCACCAAACGAGAGATGGAAGTGTTGAAACTCATTTCAAAAGAACTTTCCACGAATGAGATAGCTGAACAACTATTCATCAGTCAAAGCACAGTAATCACACACCGCAAAAACATGATCAAAAAGCTGGGGTTGCGCAACACAGCAGGGTTGGTGCGTTACGCCATTGAAAACGGATTGGTTGGATAAGGGAGAGTTTTTAGTTTAGAATTGCAGAGTTGACACAGACGGATCACATTTCCTGAATCAGAACTTTCGCTTACTTCATTCTTAATATCAGTTCGAGCCTGCCTTCAGGAAGGCAGGTGATTTTGAAAATGCGTCAGCAATTTTCAAAATTGTATCGAGAACAGTCCACGAAAACCAATCAATACTGCTTAAACACCCGCTTCAGTGAAGAAACGATGGTAGTCGCCAGCAGCGCTCCCAATGTGGCCAGAAACATGTCCTTTTGTGCATCCCAGGGATCGCCCTGTGTACCGAGGTAGGCAGTTCCCTGTTCAGTAAAGAGGATGTCGGCCACGGCCCATTCGATGAGTTCGTATAGGCCACTGACAGAAAGAGTAATCTCAATAGGTAGTGACCAAGCCACCCATTTGGGGAATTTCATCCACTTGAGAAATACCTCGCGCATGGGGTAGGCCAACAAAAAGCCAAAGCTGAAATGCACAATGCGATCATAGTGGTTGCGCGAAGTGTCAAATGCCTCCTGGAGCCAATAACCAAAAGGGTTTTCTGCGTAGGTGTGCATCGCTCCATAAACGTGCAAACACAGGTAGACCGTAATCAGGGTGTAGCTCAAATCGCTTAGTTGCCTGTTGCGGTAGGTGATGATTAAGAAAGCACCAAAGAGGAAAACGAGGGCATTCTCTAAAAACCAGTTGTTGAGGTCAGTGGTGTCAATCAGGGTGTAGGCCCAGAGAACTAAAAAACTAATGCTAAAGCCAATGAGCAGAAAGTTCTTGGTATAGGGCGTTCGAAACTCGGAAATGGCAGTGGAAAACTTCATGTTGGTAGGTAGGGTTTGGCCAAATGTAACCAATCTAGTGAGCGTCCACAAACTCTACCACTTCCTGCACAAAGAGAGTCGGTTCGTTGTCCATGGGAGAGTGGCCACTGTTTTGGAAAATGACCAATTTCTTGTCGGTAGTGTTGACTTTGGCAAAGGCATCCGCTCCCAATCCCGGAGAAACGACAAAGTCGTATTTACCCCATAAAAACAAGCAGGGGATGGTAATTTCTGACAGTCGGTCGGTCATGGAAAGCACTTCCACTTCTTTCAACAGCAAGTTGCTGGTTACATTGCCTGAGAGGAATGCTGTCAAAGGATTGGTGGGGGGTAAAGCACTGTTTAAAGAACTAAACCCGCCCCCAGAATGAATGAACCCATCATTTGCCAATGCTTCTTCCGCCTTTCCGGCTTTACCATTGATTTCTCCACTTTGTTCGGTGGTGATGTTGTTGGTGTCGATGGAATTGGCAAAGTCGATGATTTCCTGCCACTTGTCGGTGGAATTGCCCAACGCAATTTGCTCCGTTCCGATGGTTAAAAACATGTTAATGGCCAGGTTGTTGAGCCGTGGAATGTCGTGTGCACCATCTGCTTCAATCCACCCGGTAACGAGCGCCTGACGGTCAGAGTCCAATAAAAATGCTGTACCCAAAGTGCCGCCCCAGCTGTGTCCTAGCAGGAAGATGTTTAAATCACCACCGTATTTGGCCTGTATCACCAGAATCAATTTTTCGAGGTCCTCGGCCATTTGTTCCACCGTCACATCTGCTTCGTCATACCGGCCCTGTGACATGCCTTGCCCGCGCTGATCCCAGTAAACCATGGCGTATTTTTCTTCTAAATCTTCGGCATACTGGCCCGCCCGGTACTCGAGGCCCGTGCCTCCGGGACCACCGTGTATGACAATGATAAAATCTTTGTTGGCGCCATTGCCATAAATATAGGCGGGCATTTGCGCTCCGTCATTTTGCACGTAGAGTACGTCCGATAATGGTTCGGATAGATCGTCCTGATCGCAAGCGGTGAACAAGCAGGAGATGGCGAGTAAAAGGAGTAGTGTGCGTTTCATCGGTGCAGGTTTATTTTGACACCAGCTTCGAGGTTCAGCAGGGGCAACGTGAAGGTGTTGTAACCAAATAAGAAGAGGTTGGTGTTGCGCAGGAACCAGCCGTTGATGATGGCAGTAGAGTCGAGGTAGTCTTTGCCAAAACCGACCAAAATTTGGGAAGTGAAGTACCAATTACCCGGTAGAAAAACCTGACTGACTTCTCCGCTTTCACTCACTTCGTAGGTTTCCGGCAGCACCGATCGATAAATGCCCATGCCAGTGCCTGCAAAGCAGTTCCACCCTTTGGTGCTGGTCTTTTTAATCAGCATGTCGTAGTTGTTGAAAAAGCCCTTGTGGTTTTTGGGGTGACTGTAGAAACCCAAATTTCCGGCTGCCAACAGCTCAAAGGATTTACGTTTTTCCTTGCCTTTTTTGGAAGTCTTGGTTTTGACCTTTTCCCAAAGCTGGTAGGTAGCTCCAAGTTTGAGGCCGGGAGTCCAGGCGTTGTTGCCAAAGTAGGAGGCTTCGTAGTTCCAGAGATTGGGTGTGGAATCTTGTGCCAATGCCTTAGAGCACAAGCACCAAGAAGCAATTAATAAAGGAAAGAGGTAAAGTACACGCATGAATAGGACAAGATTAATCGGACAAGAAATTATTCTGAATGTCAATTTGATTGGCTAAGTAGGGGTTTTTTCGCAAGTTTTTTTTGGCTTTAATCAATGCACGGTAAACGAAAAGCAATATTAAGACCATCGCAAATGTGGTATAAATTCCTCCGAAAATGCTGGCAGGTTCTGCGATTATGGTTGCGGTTAAGAACAGCAAATTTATGGCTGCAGGAACAAGCAATGAAACTCTGGGAAATCTGAAAATGAAATAGCCAAATGCAAAGAAGAGCGCTCCGAATAGGGCATTTACAATAACATCCAATTCAGAAATTTCCAGGTTCCAGGGCAAAAATAAAATGCCAATAGTCCAAGCCCCATCCAGATAGAGCGCCAGTCTGGCATACTTCAGCTTTTTTAAGGCATCGATTACTGCACTTTTGTGGAGTACTTGTTTACCCACAAACACAGCTTGTTCGTGGCTGGTGCCGGATAACGGAAAATGGCACGTAGAACAATTCGTATCATTTTCCAGTATTGGTGATTCGCAAACCTTGCAGTGCTCCATTTTTCAAATCTATAGAAACTGACGGAAGACATAAAGAAAATGGAATTGCATTTAACCTGCAACCAAAAAATGCCGAACAGAAGTCCGGCATTTTTTGGTCAACTATGATCCTACGACAGATCAAAAGTGAGGTTCGATTATTGAATAAAGGGGTCGCTAAACTTGCTGTCCGTCATAATGATGGGGTCGGTTAAAGTGACCATGAAAGCAACCAGGCCATCCTTTTCTTCCTGGGTCAGGTTGAGGCGTTGCGGCTGATTGCCTCGTCTGAGCCGGTTGTCCAAAGAGGGACTGTTTACGATGCCACTGTTGTAGAATTCCACCACCTCAGCGAGTGTTCTAAATCGTCCATCGTGCATATAGCCTTCAGCGGCAGCCACATTTTTCAGGGAGGGAGATTTAAAAATGGTCGTTTCGTTGGCGTCCAGGCCAGTGCTGCCACTGTTGGCGACCAGTGCAAACGCGGGGGCACTGTGACAGGCATTGCAGCCTGCGCCACCTTGATTTGGGGCAGACATAAACAAGCGTTTTCCCAGGTTCTCAGCAGTACTGAAGTTCCCAAAATTGGCGTTGAGATTATTGGCCTGCGCTGCGCCCACATCATACTTGCTGTTCACCGAAACCATGCTCCGCACATACTGAGCAATTGCCCGTTGCATTTTGTCTTCAGTAATGTTGGAAGACCCATAGACCGCTTCGAAGAGAGCAGGGTAGTAGGGCAGGTCGTTCATCTTTGTGATGAGTGCATTGATGCCGCCTGCACTGGCATCCCATCCCATTTCAACACCATCCTTGATGGGGCCGGTACTTTGCTCTTCCAAATCGGCTGCACGCTTGTCCCAAAACATGCTACCTGAATCGTAAAACCGGGCATTGGCCAAACGCATGGAATGTGCGCCTGTCAACCCACCATTAAAGCCAGTGCTCAGCACGTCACGGTCGGTAAAACCATCTGCCTGATTGTGGCAAGACGCACAAGAGGTGGTGTTGTTCAAACTCAACTGCTTGTCGAAAAACAGCACCCTACCCAAGGTGGCACCAATGTCGGTAACCGGATTGTTGGGAGGTGTGTTGTCATCGTTGAGTACTGGCCGGTAATGAGCAGGGTAGTTGGTTCGTGCATAGTTGGGCAGGTTTTCGATGTCGATGGATAGCCAAGGCGAAATGATGTCGTTGATGTCAATTCCATCCAAAACGGTTGTCACCGCATGGGTGGGGGTGTCATCGTTTGTGACAGATACCAAAGATCCATCGTCTTTGTTACAGGCTGTGAAGGCTGTTACTAACAGTAAGCCCAAAGCCATGATCCGGAATTTCATTCGTCTTTTCATTCGCCTTTGTATTAAGTTCAACATCCGCTATCAGGTAATCAGATGCCGCTTGGCGAACAAACTTGCGCTAAAAGAAAATTATTTTCTGAAAAAATACAAAAGACAGTACTTTGTTAGGTTAAAATAAAATATACTGCTTAGAAAGGACGTTTTTGAGCTATTCTGAAGAAACGGGTATTTCGATTTTCTCGAGTGTAAAGAAGAAGGTGCTGCCGACTTTAGGAACAGATTGCAACCAAATGGTTCCTCCGTGAATTTCAATGATTTTTTTCACAATGGTTAATCCCACACCGGTGCTTTCTACATCATCTTTGGCGTTGAGTGTTTGGAATAATTGGAAAATCTTTTCGTGGTAGCGGGCTTCAATTCCCGGCCCATTGTCCCGCACAAAAAACAACCAATGGCTGTTGTTTTCTTCACACCCAATTTCAACCAGGCCTTCCGCCTTGTCTGAATATTTAATGGCATTGCTGATGAGGTTCTGAAACAACTGGTAAATGCGGGTGCCATCTCCATTGATAACAGGTAGTTCAGACAACAAGTTGATGCGAATATGCTCGGGCGGGTCGAGGGCGTCTTTTACCGCATCAAATACTGTTTTCACGTTCACCACTTCACGCTGCAATTCAGAGGTCGATACCTTGGAGTAATTCAAAATACCGTTGATCAATTCATACATGCGATCGACACGGCCTGAAAGAAGATCCAATTGTTCCTTGCCGGATTCAGAAAGGGTTTCTGCGTTATCTTCTTTGATAAAACTGGTCAGCGAGGCTATTCCTCTTAACGGAGCTTTTAGATCGTGGGAGATAACGTGTGCAAATTTGCGCAACTCCCCATTGAGCTTGGTCAATTGGTCGTTGCTGCCCAACAATTGTTGATTTTGTTCCTGAATGGTGCTTTGCAATCGCTTTTGATGCACCACCACCGCAAAATGACCGGCCATCTCTCGAATGGTCTGTCGATCGGCTTCTGTGAACGGATGAATGGCGGTAGAGCCAAAGTTCAAAGAGCCTATTAGCTGGCCTTTGTAAATGATAGGCAATGTCCAAAAAGAGCGCAATCCTAACTGCGATAGTTTGGACTCAACTGGACTCAATTTTTGTAGGTCTTCTATCGTACTAATTACTTCTTTGCCTTTGGCAAGCTCGTCAATTTTATGAATGTCGGAAAATTTCATTTGTCCCATGTCTGAGACAGTTCGAAGCAACGCGCCTACCTGGCCTCCGACTGTTGCCAACTGTGTTTCAGTATCGTAAACAATGAAACTCGCCCGGCTAATGGCAGGTACGTATTTGATGAGGTTGCTGAGGACTGTTTGGGTGATTGCTTCAAGGGAGGCCGTGGAAACAAGTGCTTTGTCTACCTCGTGCATGATGGTTAAGCGTTCGGCAAAAAATTCCAACTTTTGCTGATTTTCTTTGATGTTGGTGATGTCCTGCGCCATGGCGACTACCTGATCGTTTCCCATTTCGGAGAGGGTCCATCGAAGCCAGACGGTGGAACCATCGTATGTTACTATGCTGTCCTCGTAAGTAACGTCAGAATTATGTTGTTTTGCTTTCAAAAAATGAACGATTTCAGCCTTAGTCAATTGTTGTTGACCGTGTATTTTGGTCCACCAACCTTTTCGGAGCAATTCATTTCCTGTATGCCCTAACATTCTTTGGACGGCAGGACTTACAAAGTCTACTTCGGCATGTTGATTAAAGACAAGAATGAGTGATTGAGATTGGTTGATGACATTGTTTGTCAACGAAAGTTGACCATCCAGTTGGGCACGTACAACAAATACCACATAGCTGACGAGCGCAGCAACTATTATGTCTACCCCGAAAATAATTAAATCCATTTGGGGCACTTCTACAAATTGAGACGTGGTAATAAGGGTGGTAACCAGTGCGCACAGAAAAATCACAAACGATTTTTGACTGGTAAAGATGATACTAGAAGCGCCAAGGGTTATGACCAATCCGATAATGTAACCTGGATATAGGTCATTGATGAAGCACATGTAATAAACATGGCCGATTAGCATGTAGTAGAGGCCAACAATGATCAAAGAAATGTTTCGGATCACCCATGGGCTTATATACGTTAGGGCATATGTGACAAGAAGAATACCCGTCACAGAAAATCGTTGACCGGGAGGGTCTATTAAAAAGTCTGCAGCTGCATTGTAGAGATATCCTATAAGTGGATAGGCTACAATCACCAAAAGCAGCATAATGCGAGCGGTCGATAACGTCTGGTTAGGCGTTTGACCGCGCAATTTTACGCGAAGAAAACTCATGCACTCTACTCATTTAGTACTAGGGGGTTAGGGCCAATCTTTAGGAAGGTTCTACGAGCAGGGTAGTAATTAGATTCATAGGTGTCCAATAAAACGAACAACTATTTCTATTTGTAAGGTAATCAGCCATTTATGAGGCAAAAAAGGACCAGGGGATTGCTATTTGTCCATTTCCTGTTCTACATAGACCCAGGCGTCTTCGAAGTCCTCAAAAAAGGTCTCTTCTTCGTCCCAGGATTTGATTTCGAAAAGGGACTTGATGCCCGAGGAGCATTTTTTGCCATGAAGTGTGGCACACGGCCAATTGGCATTGGGACTAAAGTTTTGAATCCAGTCCAAATCATCTCCAGAGGAGTAGGTCAATTCCCTTAAATCCAATATTCCTCCCAAAGGTTGTGTAATCGTCCAGGCAGCTTCAGCGATGGCCAGCATCAAGGCCGAATCGTCTGAACCTATGGCTCCGGGCCGGTAGGTGCCGGAGAATTTTACAACAACTATTTCTTTGTAGGAAGTCAGTCGACTTTTGCCGACCCTGATTTTGTATTGAATGTCACTCTTCTCGAAGAGCGAGACTTCCCGCAGGCTAATTTCCATGATTTATGTTGGTTTGGTTAGTTTCTTACAAAGAGCCATTTGACGGAATGGTAAAGCCCCAATCCTATGTAACCTAAAATTCCCGGCTTTTTCCGCTCGTTAACATTGACGGTGATTGTTGAGAATTCCGACAGGTGGTTCATTTTGTTCAGTTTGCCTTTTAGCAAATCAATGGTTCCATTGAGCCGTTCCAGTTCTTTTTCAACCAGCACGGCTGCTTTTACATCTTCAGCCTTATTCAGCAGTTCAAGATAACGCTTTCTAGCTTTCTCTGCATTGGCCAAGCGAATTTCTGCATCAAAAAAAGATTCGGTGATGTCTTGGCCTTCAAACCGCTTGTAAGTAACATTTCCCAGCGCTTCAATTTGCAGGACGGCCACCTTCAAAAGTTCGCTTTTGACGCGAATTTCAACTCTGTTGGTACTACTGGAGCTGACGTAACCACCGTATTGGGCTGCGATTTTGTCAATGGCTGCCAGTGCGCTATCTGGTTGTTTTGCACTGATGGTTAAATTGGCGAAGTATAAGATCTTGCGTTTCATCTTGACGTTTCCCAACTCTAGCTTCTGTAGGATTTTGTCGTCCGATTCTTCCTCTGCATAAAGAGTTGCAATGCCGTATCCATCCTCTTCATAATTGCTTTTGACTTCATAGGTGTTAAAATCGCTGCTAAACCCTCCATCGGATCGAACGTTGTAATCCCACCCGGCCAGGTTCGATTTATCAGAGCAACTGGTCAAAATGAGTACGGCAAAAAGAGGAAACAGGAGGTGTAGCTTTTTCATGGTTTTGATGTTTGAAGAGGTAACGAACGATTCGAAAATTGATTGTTTTACAGTTAGGTGGAGCCAAGGCTCCAATTTCATAATGCGGGTTCAATTTTTTGTTACATAACCTTGTAGGTAACAATTGCGCACAGCTCGGAAGCACCGGGTTGAATTGCTGCAAGAGTTGTAATTTAGTGCCATGCAACCGGTGAAAGTAAATCAGCCCAACAAAAATTGGCAGCCCGTTCAGCACCCGTTTGTGCGCGATGCTACTTTGCAGGAGGCACTGCACAGCAAGGGATATGCTGTGCTTCCCTGGATAGACGCGGAGACTGTGGCGAAATTGAAGACATTGTACCATCAGTTACACACGCTGGCGCCCGAAAAAGGCGGCATGTTCTACAGCCTTTATTCGCGCGATTTGGAATACCGCGAAACAGTACACGAGAAAATAGGAGCACTGCTTCAACCAGTATTGGAACAGCATTTTGCCGGTTACAAAAACGTCATCAACAGTTTTATTATAAAATCTCCCGGTCCTGAAAGTGAGTTTTACGTGCACCAGGACACCACAGGATTGGATGAATTTCAACATTCCGCTTTGAGTCTGTGGATTCCGATGCAAGATGTGACTCCCGAAAACGGTGCCCTGGCGTTGGTGGAAAAGACACATTGGTTGTTGTCTCCTCACCGTGGAGCTTCTTTTGCCTTTGGGTTTGAACAGATTCAAACTACTGTACGGGAATACCTGAAGCCCATCACCATGAAAGCAGGCGAGGTGCTTCTATTCGATTCCCGATTAATCCACCATTCTTCTACCAACACCACGACAACTGATCGTGTGGCTTTGGTGTGTGGCTTGTTTCCTGAAGCCGCCAAATTTCAAACCTGCTGGAAAGACAAAAACAATCCCGAGGCACCCATCGAGTTGTTTGAGCACCCCGATGACTACCTGTTGAAATACCCCCATTTTTTCTACAATTGCCACGATCGCCCTGTAACCGGAGCCAAGGTTGGGGAAGTACCCCATGATTTTCCACAGTTGTCAGAAGAGCAATTCCGGGAGTTTTGCCAAAACAATGGAGTGGAAGCAGTGAAAGAAGTCAAAGCACCAGCACCTCAACCCACCAATATTGTGGCTGAACCTGACGGCATCAACCGATTTGAGGAACCCACCGTGGTTGCTGAAAAGAGAGGACTTTGGGCACGCCTTATGGGTAGATAACACCCCCTAATAATCTGAATTCGGATCTTCATTGTTGAAATTTTCCTTGGCTTTGAATTTAATGGGCAGGCGGACTTGCTTTTACCAAAGTTCGTAGATGTTCATCCTGAATAACTCAGGATGAACCAACCCGCCTGTTGGACGGGCAGGAAAAATCTTGACTCCTTTGCTCAGGCTGGTTTTGAATTCCATGTGTAAATGGGTTTACGTCTGCCAAAGGCCGTGGATGTTCATTTTTTTCAGTCGATGCTTCGGCAAATGCTCAGCACGAGAAAAAAAACGAACCAAAAAACCTTGACGCTCACGCACAGACTGGCTCAAACGCCCACTGGGCCTTTGCCCGGTCTTCCGAGAAAGTTCAGTAAAAATAGAAGAACCCTCCCACTAAGGACTTGAGCCAGGTATTCCCTTCGTTAGAGGGGCAGTGACCCGACTGCTGGAAGTCCGTTGAAATATTGAAGGAAGTTTAGCTCTTCTTTCCCTTGTTCCAGCGAAACAATCAAATATCGGAATTCCAACTTATTAAGATTCGAACTCAGGTTAATAAGTAGCTTCTAAAAAGGGACTGACAACCTATGACCAAAAATAAACGGTCTTGTCATCCTTGGATCGACTCAGAAAGCCGCCCATGGTGATGCGTGAAGCATTGCCGCCCACAAAAGCCACGCGGTGCCAGATATTGCCGCCAGCAAAAACAATCATGTCACCAGGGCCGGGGTTGACCAATTGCCGTTTTACTTTGCGCTCATTTTCGAGGTCGTATTTCTTGCCGTTGATTCCTTCGAGGGTCGTTTTATCCTCCAGGCGGATTTGGGCGTCTTTCCACTCCACATCGTACAACACCAGTTCGCCACCTTCGGCAGGTGCCGCTAACATCACAAAGTAGCTCAGCTGATCACTCACAATCGAGAATTCCTGCAAATGGCCAAAGAAGGTTGGGAATTCTTTGTGAAACAGATTGCCGCAATGCGGAACGAGGTGTCCTTCTACTGGAATCATCTTTTTGATAGTAGCAGGGGTGTAAGCACCCACTCCGTTTTCTCCATCGGGTTTGTTGGCCTTGCGTCCGCCACCAATGCGCTCCAATGTTTTTTTGACCACCGCTTCAAAGTCCATTTCAAACCGTTGCGGGAAATTCTTCCAGAAACTCACGTTTTCCAGAAAGTAGTTTTGCAACAACTCGGTAGACTGGCGACTTCCCTGATCGAGTTGCGAAAAGGCTTTTGGAAACATTTGTAATCCCGGATTGGGGTGATCTATCTCTTCAGGTTTTACTTTAGCGTAGTTGCGCAGCAGCCGATCCACTTCATCTTTAGAGAGGACTCCGCGAATTAAGAAGCCATCGACCTTTCGATTGTACAAGTCTCCGATTCCATTGGGGAATTGATCCAAATCGGAGCTATCAATCTCAACAAAATTGTATATCGGCTTTGAGTGCTTCGTTTTTTTAAACCAGTTGAACATATATCCAAATTAAGTAATCATGACCAAATGTGCATGCTTTCGCTGCTTGTTGATGGGGTAATAAATCCTCCAATGGTATAACGTGTAGCATCTCCTTCAGGCTGGCTTACCCGGTGCCAATAACGACCACCACCGAAGATGAGTAAATCGCCCATGTTCATTTTTACCGCATGTCTTGCAACTTGTTTTTCATCAGAACTGTCGAGGATAGTACCATCTGTCGTTTCAAACCTTAATCCACCTGGAAGTCGTTTGCTCACAGTATCCCAAGGCATGTTGTATACCAGAAGTTCACCAGCCTTTTGAGCTGGCTGGAGCATGAAAAAATAACTCAATTGGTTGTGCAAATGAGACTTCTCTGAAAGTAGTTTGAAAAATTCCGGATGCTCTTCGTGGAGGATATTACCGCAGTGCAGATTTAATTCTCCCAAACCAGGCACCAGTTTGCGTATTGACGCAGGAGTGAAGGTGCCATTCCCATTAGGACCTTCAGGGGTTTCAATTGTTTTTCCTTGGCCAAGATGACCTAAGATAGTTTTTGTTTTTTGTAGAAAATCGAAACCAGAAACCGATGTGAAGTCCTTCCAAAACTGTTGGCAATTCATGAAGTACTGACCTATCTGGGTTTCGCTGGCCCCTTTGCGCGCAATTATTGAAAATGGAGGTGGGGCTGTAAATGCTCCGCTAGTAGTTTCGTAGATTTCTTCTTGGGGCAAATTGTCAAAGTAGTCACGGATGATTCGGCATTCATCTGCACTTAGTGCATTTCGAATAACCATCCCTGTTATGTTGTCACCCTGAATGTTTTGAATTCCACTGGGGTGTGCCTGGATGTCTTGGATGTCCACCTCCAAAAAGGACAGTAGTTTCTTCCTCTTTGCCCCAAATATATTGCTCCACCAACTACCCATCAGCCGTTGATTTTAGCTGTTCAATGGTCCATGAAAGGCGCGGCATGATCGAGCAACTGATCGAGTTGTAAAATTCCTTATTGACGCTGTCTGAGGGGACTTCTACCTTGAATCTTGTTACTTCTGAAAGTTCACCCTGATGTTCCAGGTTGATTGAAAAGACTAATCCAACAGTAAATACACCTCGGCTCAACAGGTTGCGCGGAATCCGACACTTTACTTGAAAAAGGCCTTTGTCATATTTTTTGGGGACATAATCCTCGCGTAAAGCATAGGCGTCCATCATCACCCGTTGGCCATTAACGTCCGTGAGGAAGAGAAATATTTCGATGGAACTGTTGTCTACCTGTTTCTTCAATTGTACCACAATGTCCATGCTATCACCGACTACTATGGCATCCGGATGATTTTCTCCCCTTACTTCTACGGAAAGCACTTCGATAGGACCAACAATTCTATTTTCGGATGGTTGAGTGGTACTGAGTGGCGAGTCACTTTCCAGGTAAAATTCGATGACTTCCAGTGGCACACCTTCCTTGATGAGTTTTCCCTGTTTGAACAGAAGGCAACGTTGGCAAAACTCTATGATTTGGTTGGTGTTGTGTGAGACCAAAATGATGGAGGCACCCTGTGCAGCGAACTTCCGAATGCGGTCATAACACTTCTTTCTGAAATCCGCGTCACCAACGGCCAGTACCTCGTCCACCAGCAGGATATCGATTGGTGCGTGGAAGGCCACGGAAAATGCCAGGCGAAGGTACATCCCGCTGGAGAAGTTTTTGACAGGCATTTCCATGTACTCCTCCAAGCCACTAAAAGCTACGATGTCATCGTAAATCAGTGTGATTTCCTTCTTGGAAAGTCCTTGAAAAGAGGCGCTGAGAAAGACATTTTCTTTTCCCGAAAGGTCGGGGTGAAATCCGGTGCCTACCTCGAGAATAGAAGTGAGTTTTCCCGTGTATTCAATTTCTCCCGAAGTAGGTGCAGAGACCTCACTCAGTATTTTTAGCAAGGTGGTTTTTCCCGCTCCATTGTGTCCGATAATTCCGAGAACCTCTCCTTTGTGGAGTTCGAAAGAAACCCCATCGAGTGCCACAATCGTGTTGTCTGGGCGCAGGATATCTGTCGAACGCTTCGCGTAATGCTTGCTTAGGTTGCGAACGGATAGAACGGGGGCATCCATTAAAGTTCTTCTTCCTTTTTTCCCTCTACCTGCATGTAGTAAAGGTTTTGCAAAAAGTACCGGCTGTTGCCAGTGGTCACATCGTACCAGGGCTTGAGGCATTTGATTTCAAAAAAGTCAACCGGAAAGATGTACGATTTCAAATCGTCAATTTTATTGATGCCGGTCAACTCCTGAAAATCATTGGAGATGGTGAGGTTTTCAAAATCTTCGAGCAGAAAATCAATGGTCTTTAGGTTGGAGAGGATGTAGCCCTTTTGGCGCAGGTAGGTCAGAATAGAGGTGAGCTCTGCCACATTGTAATGGTATGCTTTGTTGATGTTCTCAATCTCCTTTCCAATGGCCTGGTTGTGTCCGGGGAAGGCGCCCTCTTTGATAAACAGATCCTTGATGTAGAGCGTGCCTCCAGGCTTTAACACTTCCCAGGCGGCATCCAACACTTGCTCGTGGTTGGCGGCATGGCCAAACGATTCCAGAAAGTAAACAGCATCGTAGCTTTCGGGAGCAAATTGCTTTTGTAGTTGGTGATAATCTCCGTGGTGCACGGTAATCAAATCTTGTAATTCATCCTGTGTAATCAGGTCGGTAGCTTTGGCGACTTGTTCCTTCGAGATGGTCACTGCATCAATCTGCACTCCGGTTTTAAGGGCAAAATACCTGGCAGGTCCACACACGCCACAGCCAGCATCCAGCACTTTCATGCCTTCTTTTAAGCCAATTACATCTGCCTGGTAATCCAGCAGCTTGGTGATATCGGTGGTGCGAAATGCCTGAATGACTTCGCCATACACTTTGAGAAAATTGTCGGTTTGCGCATCGTAAAATTGCCCGACTGACTCGGCTGTCCTGCCTCCGGTTTTTTTGATGGGAGCAGGTGGTGGTGTTGGAACCGGAACCGGAACAGGAACAGGAACAGGAACAGGAACAGGAGTTGGTGCGGGAATTGGTGATTCCGGATCAGCTACTTCAGGCGTTTTATAAGGGGCAGGAACAGGTTCTGGCTTCACCCATGGTTTGAATCGGTAGAGCAGGTAGGCATTGACAATGGCGGAAATGGCAAAAAGAGCAATCCACATGTTTTAAGGACGTTTTCGTTTGAACCAACGAAGGAAGCCATTCTTTTTTTTATCTAAAAAGATTCGGTCGAATTCTGTCGCAGAAAATGAGGACATATTTCCGGGCAGTTCGCGCAGTTTTTCCAACTGACCCGGACCTGCTTGTAAATCGTTTTCAAAAAAGTATTCCGGATATCCCGCATACTCAGCCAGTTGCCCGTTTTCGCGGTAATAAAACCGGAGATCAGTGCCCCGGGGAACCATGCCCAAGACGACAGCAGTGCGCAACTCATCCGTTTGATTGGCAGGTGATGTATGCAACAGCGCGTGGTCGTAAATGAGTGCCTGGCCTGCTTTCATTTCCAACACTTCCATTTGTTCTACCACATGTGCTTCAATGGATTGAAAGGCAGAAGGGAGGTTGGGCCCACGGTAAATCAATGTTTTATTGTGGCTGCCGGGAAGCACAAACACGGCTCCGTTTTGCTCACGCACATTCACCAACGGAATCCAAATATTAAAAGAGCGGTGTTGCGTTTCGTCCACGATGTTCCAATCCTGGTGGAGTGGAAGGATGCCTTTCGGGCCCTTTGGTTTGGAGATGAATGCTCCGCCCAATGGATGCCCGTCTTGCAGGTGTTGCGCATGGGCTCTGGCCAGCACGGCTTCTATTTTTCGGTTGGCTGCTTTTCTAAATTCATTGTCTGGTGAGTGGGTGGTGGCAAAAAAGTGTTGGGGTGGTTCTGCAACGATTTGGTGGAAGAATGCTTTCAAGTCTGCCACTTCCTCGTTGTTCAAGTAATCCAAAATGGTGAACCCTTGAGTGCTCAACTCCTCGTTGGCTGCGGTATCTTTTAATATGGTCGGAATAGGGATCATCCGAATATCCGTTTCAACAGTTGGCTGACAAACCCTGAAGATGCCGGTGGTTCAGTTGATTCAATTGTTGTTGATTCTTCTGTGCCGATCAGTGCTGCGAGGGCTTCTTCCGAAATCATCTGAGGTTCATAGGTGCTCGTTTCTTCCAATTGACCGATGGTCGGGCGTTGGAAGATGCTTTGGTGGAAATCTTCAAACCGCAACAAAAAGTCATCGGCCTGCGCGTACTTTTCCAGGCTGCTGTCTTCCTTATTCCAATAATGAAACGACAGTTCAGCTTTTTCTGAAACAACGCCTGAGGTAATGGCCAGTCGCGGCTCGGTGCTGTTGTTCGGTCCTGAATAATGCACCAGGGCCTGATCTAAAATCACGGCTTCACCTGGCTTGATTACCAAGGGTTGCATGTGTTTTTTCAATTGGTCGGTGACGTTGCTGCCGGAAAAAGGAATGGTGGGTGCACGCAGGGTGCGAAAAGTGGTGTGACTTCCGGGAAGCACTTGCAGCGTTCCGTTTTCCAGTGTGACTTCTGTGATGGGTGTCCAGATATTGACGGCCACAAAATGCGCTTCGTCCACAATGGTCCAATCCTGGTGCATGGGTAGCTCACTGTGCGGGCCCGGAGCTTTGGTTAAAAAAGCAGAACCGAGGTGGCGGTAGTTTTTTAGCAATGCCCCAAACCGCGGTCGAATGATCGCCCCGATTTTGTCGCTCATGGCTTTTTTCTGGTCAAAGTCATTGAGGTAGCTGGAAGAGTAGAAGGCCTGCGGTGTTTCGGGAAAATGCTCCTTAAAAATAGCCAGCAACTGATCAATATCTTCTGTAGTTAACAGCGGAACAACCACAAATCCTTGTTCGATGAATTCGGTCTGGAGGGCAGGGTTTTGAAATAAATCTTTCATTGTTTTCCTCCAAATAATCGACTCCACCAGGACTGGCTGGCGCGGTGAGCAGGTTTCACTTCACTTTGATACATCGCATGAAACTGCTCCGAAGTTAGCTGAGGGAAATCGTAGTCGAAAAATCCCAGGCTTTTGCCAATGCTGGGTTTGTCAAATATGTTGTGTCCGAAATTTTCAAACTTCTCCAGAAAGTCATCTTCTTGCTCAAAAATCTCTACTTGATCCGGGTTGTTCTCTTTGTCGCGGTAGCAAATCTGAATATGGGCGTCTTGGTGTGAGACAAATGTATTGATCACCGGGCGTTCCTTATCTGACAGGTTGGGCGGAGAGTAGTGGATGACGCTCTGATCAAAAATGATCGCCTCTCCTGCCTTGAGGTGGAAGGCCGCCATGTGCGGTTTAATTTCTTCTTGTATGCCGTCATAAATGTCGGGCAAGGATGCACCACGGTATGTTTTGTAAATCCGGTGGCTACCCGGCAAGATACGGATGGTACCGTTGGTTTTATCCAAATCCACCAGCGGACACCAAATGTTGATGCCGGTGTACTTTGTTTCATTGACCAGGGTCATGTCCTGGTGCATGATGAGTTCACTTTCAGGGCCGGGTGCCTTGACGATGAAACTGGAAAAGAAGATTTTGTAGTCGGTGAACAGGTCTTCGATTTGCTCCTGACACACGGCCCGGATAGAGGCGTTTACCTTTTCACGGTGGGCCACGTTGTTGGCGAAAGTCGTGGAGAAAAATCCTTTGACACCCTCAGGGTAAAGCTGCTGATATAACTGCAGCAGTTCCGTCACCTTTTCTGCCTCAATAAACGGCACAATCACAAAGCCCATTCGCTTCAAGGTTTCCGTGTGCACGGGGTCCTTAAAAATCGATATTTTCTGGTCGAATTCGATCATCGCCTAAGCTCCCAGCAAAGATTTGAATTTACCCCAGATTCCAGCAATCGCGGGCTTGGAATCGAATCGGTCGTTTTGAAGTCCCTGATTAAATTCTTCCAGCGTGAGTGAAAATGGGGTGTAGGCAAAGTCGTGGATGCGTTTGATGTCAGCTGCTGGCTTTTTCCAGGGATTGAAGGTCATGTAGAAAGCACGGTCGACTTCCAGCACTTCCACGTGCTCCCGGCTTTTGCTGTGGTCCATGTGGTAATGGATGGACGGGATTTCTTGGGGCAGTAAAATCAGTTGAATCGCTAGCCGCAGATCATCGGTTTTGTTGATGGCAGAGTAGTGCACGATGCTGTCATCCAGGATAACCGCCTCACCGGCTTTGATGTTGATCGGCTGTAGGTGTTGCTCGATGATGCCGTGTTTGATGTCTTCCAACTCGGAGCGAATCATGGGGCCGCGCACGGCTCCAAACCGTTTGTGGCTGCCTGGCACGACCTGCAAGGTTCCGTTTTCCTCGTTGCTGTCTACCAGCGGGCACCAGATGGAAACGGAGGTTCCCAACTTCTCGTCCAGGAAGGCCCAATTCTGGTGCAGCGGCACTTCACCGTCATCGGTCTTTTTGCGAATAAAATTAGCAATGATAGGGATGTAGCGATCGAGGTAGCGGTTGGTGTGTGTATCAAACGCAGCGGTGATGGTATCAAAAACCTGTTGCTTGTAGTCGCTGTTTTTATCGATGAAGGTAAAGTCGTAAGTAATCGCCTGTTTTGTTTTAACGTTCTCATCCTCAGGTCCGAGATGACCACCACTTTGAGGCAAGCCATCAAAAAAGGCCTGTTTGAGTTGTTTTACTTCATCCTTGGCCAGAAAGGGAACTACCACGAACCCTTGTTGCTGGAACTCGCTTTCCAATGCTGTATCTGAGAATACATTTCTCATGACTTCGACTTGGTTAATCGCCATTTAATTTCGGCCAGTATATTGGCCGGTGTGTAAATCTCAAAAAAGCTGCGGGGGTCTTTCCATTCAATTTCTTCTTCCGGTTCCATGGAAGGTGCAGCTGTTTTTTGCTCCGACACCTTTTCCGGTTCAGGGGAACTTTCACTCAGCTGCTGCAAAGTCTTCAAGGCTTCCACTGTTTTGGGCTGCACTTTGTTAGACGGCACACCCAGTACTTTTTCTTCCATTTCCTCTTTTGTCAGAGTGGGCGTTGTACGCAAATACCGCTCAGCTGCCAGGCCACCTTCAGGTTGCTTTTCTTGCGCATGCAACTCCCGCAAGGTGATTTCGGTATTGGCGAAAAAGAAGGTTTTGTCCACGTCCATTTTTAACAACACATCGTCTTGCTCGCCTGGTAGGTTGTAGAAGTGATAAAGTGCCGCTTCTTTGGCCCTTATACCAAGATTTACTGCCAATCGGTTTTTTTGGGTGTTGTTGGGAAAGGAGGCATGAATCGTTCGGTTGTCAAAGACCAATGCATTTCCGGCCTTCATCTCCAGTGGTTTTATATAGGGCCAAAGGGTGTCTGCATGATCAACAATCGGGGGAGTCGTGTGCGACCAGGGGGAGGCGCGGGGGTAGTCCAGAAAACGGTGACTGCCATCGATGATCCCCATGGCTCCGGTTTCTATGTCGACATCCACCAACGGAATCCAACAGGTCATGGTCGGAAACTGTGATTCATCCGTAAAGGTCCAATCCTGGTGGGGTGGGACAAAGGAATACGGACTCGACTTTTTGATGAGGCAATTCGCGAAATGCAGCTCGAAGCCGGTGAAATGCGCATCCAATTCCGGCTCCACGATCTTTTTTATCTGGTGGTGGAGCTTTTCGGCAAATGCCGGATCCCGTTTATCCGTAATCATGAAAAACGACTGTTCATGCTCACCTTCCTCAAACAGCCGGGAGAGTTCGTTACTCAGTTCAACTACCTTCTCCGCACTCAGAAATGGGATGCACTGATACCCCAATTCATCGAATTGTTGTTGCTTTTCAGGGTCTTTAAAAATTGCACGACTCATACAGTACCGGTTTAACGGTCAATCAAAATTAAACGAAATCCATTCACGATTTACGATTCCCCAAGCGCCATTTAATCTCGGCCAAAATGTTGGACAAAGTGTATATCTCAAAGAAACCTCGGGGGTCTTTCCATTCATTTTCTTCCTCCACTAGTACCTGATCTGGCTCGTGCTGTTCTTCCCTGGAGCCACTAATTCCGGGATAGCGTGCCTCCAGGGCTTTTAATGTTTCGGGATGCTGTTGGTTAGTCGGCACACTCAAAATCATTTTTTCTATGCTTTCAGGCGACAACTCCGGATCGTTGAAAAGAACGGTTCCCAAATTGCGCAGACCGGTGGGCTTTTTTCCCTGTTCGAACAGGTTCCCCAGCACACTGTTGGAATGGCGAAAGAAAAACGCGTGGTCCACTTCGATTTTTTCGAGCAAATTTTCTTGCTGGTTGGGCAATTTGTAGTAGTGGTAGGTGCTTACTTCCTGGTGGCATATGCCGACCACAACGGCCCATCGGGTGGCCTCAGAGTTGTTGGGAAATGAACCGTGAATTGTACGGTTGTCGAATACCAATGCGGCTCCGGCTTTCATGGGAACGGCCTTCATGTAGGGCCAAAACTCTCGGGGCCAGTCCAGCAGTGGAGGATGAAAGTAGGGTGTAGGCGAGGCCCTGGGAAAGTCCAAAAAGTGCTGGCTGCCCTCAATCAATCCAATGGCACCATTATCAATGTCTACATCACACAGGGGGATCCAAATGTTGAGCGAATAATTTTTAGGCTCGTCCACCATGGTCGGGTCCTGGTGTGGATCGGTGAAGCCTTGTGGGTCGGGCCGCTTAACAACACACGTGGAAAATTGAATTTTGAAATCTTTAAAGTGTTGCTTCAGTTCCGTCCTGATGCTGGTGGTAATCTGCTGGTACAATTCCTCCGCAAAGTCGGGGTCGTCCAACTCTGACAAGAAGGAAACCGGTCCTTTGGGGCCATCACTCAGCAGGGGGATTAAAAGCTCCCGCAATTCAGCCACCTTAGCTGCACCAAGCATAGGAAATTGGGCATAACCCAACGCTTCCACTTGACGTTGCTTTTCCGGGTTTTTGAAGACTGATTTTTTCATTTTGTTAAACCGAGCGTTGGCTTTGCTCTTTGCCACCGCATACCGATGGCTATCGGAAGAGGATGGCAATGTGCAAATTGGGTTGTCATTGGTATTCTATCTAAATTGTTTTCAATCCTAACTCTTTTAAAAATTCATTGTGTTTATCTGTGTTCGTTTTAATACGTTCATTGATTGAAGTCAGACTCTCATTAACCACTTTTAGGTCAATTTGTATTTCGTCTTCTGCCGTACTCACATATCTGGAAATATTCAGATTGTAACCGTTCTTTTCAATTTCTTCCATTGAGACTTTGCGGGAATAGCGGTCTGCCTCTTTTCTGTACTTGTAGGTTTCTACAATGTTTTCGATGTGTTTTTCATCCAGTGTGTTTTGTCTTTTCTCTTTGTCAAAATGCTCACTGGCATTGATGAAAAGCACATCCTCCTCCTTTTTGCGTCATTATTTGCTTCCTCCTTTTAGTTTTTTAAGCTCTTTATCAAAATCAGAAATGATTTTTTTGGTTTTGTTGAATTGGTCATATTCCTTACCAGCTTTGCCCACTGCTTTTTTGTGCGCCACTGTTCCTTTTCCCTCTAAGACTTTGAATTCATTGAAATTCAAAACTTATCCACACTGTTTGACAGGGCTTCCATTGTAAACGTGTTTTCCCTTTCAATCAAATTTTCTATATAATCAAAGTAGCTCGTCACCGTACGCTCCAACTGCTTGATTTCCTTTTCTTGTAAATAATTTTTAGCTATTGAGGTATCCGATTTTAAAACTCTGCCATCGGGCGCATTTTTCCAGGTAGTTAGCCCCATATTCTTCTTTCCAGCATCGGCATTTCTATAGATGATTTCTGCTGCGGTGTTTCCTGTAATGGCAAAATGAAACTTGTTTTGGACCATAGCATAAAAGTTTTTGGTGATTTCGGATTGTGGATTGTAATCGATGCTGCACTCTGCAAAGATGTCGGTGATTTGCTGATAGATCCTTCGTTCGCTGGCACGTATGGAACGGACCCGTTCCAATAACTCTTTAAAGTAATCTTTTCCAAATACAGTTTCCCCCTGTTTCAAACGCTCATCATCCATCACAAAGCCTTTGATGATGAACTCCTTAAGCGTTTGGGTAGCCCAAATTCTGAATTGTGTACCTCTTTGCGACTTCACACGGTAACCTACCGAGATGATTACATTAAGGTTGTAGAACTTAACCGGCTTATCAGAACCACTAATGTGCAAAATTTGCACATTGCTTTTTTTATCTAATTCGCCTTCGCCAAAAACATTGCCAATGTGTTTGGTAATCACACTTCTTTCACGGTTGAAGAGTTGACTCATCTGCTCTTGCGTAAGCCAAATGGTTTCGTTTTCCAACAAAACATTTAGTTTCATTTCACCTTCAGGCGTAGTATAAAGAACAAAATTATTTTTAGGTTCCAGGTGGTCGTCCATTGTTGCTTGTTCTTTTTGAAATCATAGTCCATCATTTAATCACACCAATCATAGTTCAGACAATTTTAGGAAATATGCCCTGCATCAAACCCCTTTTATGCAATTGTTCTGTTTTTTCTGTTTGTGCTGTGATTAACTCATCCAAAGCCGAAAGATAGGAGGCGACTTTTTGTTGTTCTTCCGGCCTCCATACCTGCCTGATTTAACAATAATACTTTTGGCATTATTAGTATTGACCAATTTTAAGGGATGAAAGGGTAAATGCATTTAATCCGACTTGCTTTTTAAACCCCTCGAATTCGAGGGGTTTAAAATCAGGATTGTTTAAAGTCTCCCAGAGACCAAGGTACTCAATGGTATTGCGGTTGTCGAATACCAATGCGGCTCCGGCTTTCATGGGAACGGCCTTCATGTAGGGCCAAAACTCTCGGGGCCAGTCCAGCAGTGGAGGATGAAAGTAGGGTGTAGGCGTGGCCCTGGGAAAGTCCAAAAAGTGCTGGCTGCCCTCAATCAATCCAATGGCACTACTATCAATGTCTACATCACACAGGGGGATCCAGATGTTGAGCGAATAATTTTCAGGCTCGTCCACCATGGTCGGGTCCTGGTGTGGATCGGTGAAGCCTTGTGGGTCGGGCCGCTTAACGACACACGTGGAAAATTGAATTTTGAAATCTTTAAAGTGTTGCTTCAGTTCCGTCCTGATGCTGGTGGTAATCTGCTGGTACAATTCCTCCGCAAAGTCGGGGTCGTCTAACTCTGACAAGAAGGAAACCGGTCCTTTGGGGCCATCACTCAGTAGGGGGATTAAAAGCTCCCGCAATTCAGCCACCTTAGCTGCACCAAGCATAGGAAATTGGGCATAACCCAACGCTTCCACTTGACGTTGCTTTTCCGGGTTTTTGAAGACTGATTTTTTCATTTTGTTAAACCGAGCGTTGGCTTTGCTCTTTGCCACCGTAGGTACGAGGGTGGTAATGTGTAAATACGGGTTTGGGATACACAAACAGAATTAGAGTCTGTCTATGTTGGTTGTTTCACAATTGCCAAACGTATTTAGAAACGCATTTATAAGTGCAATAATTACAGTTTGTTCATTCTCGAACACTCTCATCCAAACTGACCAGAATCCAGTTGATGTTGCCGTATTCGTTATTGAAAGGATATAGTCGTCAGGTCTATTGTTATTAACGAAATAAGTTAGAGCAACTTCAGCCTTTCCATGGGCCTGACTTCTTTTTACCCACCTTCTGTCAGCAACTGAGGCTACACCATATCCGTATCTGTTTAATCCGGTAAGTTCTAACGTTCTTTCAGCCCTGTTCTGGTCAACAGAAGCGTGTAAGTTATTTTTGACAGTTACAGCCCCCAATGGATGATATTCAAAGAGAAGAAATGTATTATGAATGTCTGGCCAGTAATAGTCGTCAAGATTTAATAAATGATGCCCTTTAATACTATTGCAGTTTACACAAGCAAGCAGAAAATTGTACCAGTTTCTTTCAATTCCTGGGGCAACACTTTTTGGCTGTTCATGTTCGACAGCAGGATTGGTAATTTGATTTTCACAATACGAACAATAATCCCCAAGTCTATCAATAAGATAGGGGCGAGCATCCCCATATTCTGCAAAAATAACAGGTGTTCCATTATTGGATGGCCCATCCCCTTTATCTACTGGTCTCATTTATTCAGTAAATGCTTAAAAGATTCGAGGTAAGTAACATAAGCCGGATCATCGTAGAAGGGAATTAACAGTTTTTCTAATTGATTTGTTATCTGTTTTAACTCCTCTGGATTTTGATTTTCCTTTCCCTGTAAGATTAAACTGTAATACTTATCAGCTACTTCTTTCATTTCAAGAAACCGCTTGCTTTTCTGGGAGTCTTTAACTCCCATTTCACCTTCAACAATTTCTTCAAGACCAACTTTGTCGTAATCATCAGCCATGTCTTTTCCTTCTAAATCAATGAGTTCATTATTTTTTAAACTTTGAACGATGAAAGGAGAATGAGTTGTAGTGATAAACTGAATGTTTGGAAAGGTTTCTTTTAATTTCGAAACTATACTTCGCTGCCATTTTGGATGAAGATGTAGGTCGAGTTCATCAATTAACACAATTCCCGGACTTTTCAAAGCAGCATCGAGTTCTAAATAGGGATTCAGAAGAACGCACCTATATGCAATATCAGCAACTATTCCAACAATATTTCTCTGCCCATCACTAAGATAATTGAATGGAAGAACTTCATTTTGATTGGTGGATCTCATTGCCATTAGTTGGTCTTCCTCAATACCATGAAAGATAGTCTCCCAACCCTCTAAACAATTTCTTACAGCGCGTTTGATTACTTGTGCCCTCCATTTAGCGGTCTCATTTCCTTGTAACAAGGAAAGTTCCATCGTTTTAAACCAAGATGCGAATCTCTTTATGCTTGAAGTGGAGTCAAGGCAATTATAGTAGCCCTCGTACCTTGAACCTTTTGGAAGCGTTTTTAAGCGTTTTGAAGGTTCGCTAAATAGTCGTCCACATCCTAAGTAATCAAATACTGGCAATACTAATTCTTTGCCTCCATTTTCAGATATAGTTGAAAAGTGCTTTTTTGAAGTACGTTTTATCTCTTTATCATCACCTTGCATGTATCCCCAATCAAAATGTGATTTTTTTATTGTCCATTCAATGGGATTCCCGTTAATTTCACCATGAACCTCTATTGATGTTCTGATTCTTTTTTCAATACTTGGACCAAAACTTACAACACGCACATCTTCTTTTCTTATAGGACGCACATTTTTTCCTTGGCTAACAGCAACATATGGATTTATTGCTGCTGCTAATGCTTCAAGAATTGAGGTTTTGCCAGAGCCATTTTCCCCTATCAGAACATTGAATTTAGTGTTGAAGTTGAAAGTAGAATCTTCAATACCACGAAAATCAACGATTCTTATACTTTGAATTTTCATTTTGCTTATTATTCTTTGCTATCCATTATTTTTAGTCGACACAAACAATTCCCGAATATCTACATCCAAATACTCCGCAATCCGAGCAAAAATTTCTACTGGAGGTTGAATATCATTGGTGCACCATCTGGACACTGTTGATTCCGTTCGTTCTAGGTGCGTTGCCAGATCTCTATTCGTCCTACCTTTTTCAGCTAGAGCGGCTTTAATTCGATTCAAGTTTTGTTTCGGCACAGCGTTAATTTATTGCGATTTGGCGTAAATATATTGATTGTTCATGATTTTGATTTTTGGCGGAATTGCGTTCTTGTAACATTTTTTTCGCATAAAGTCGAAAACAAATTTCATAAAATCGAATAAAATCATATTTTTATGTAAATTAGTTTCGACCAAAACGCAATACCCATGACCGACAAAGCCCTCATCCTCCAACTCATTCAGCAAGACCTCAAACACCACCAATTCACCGGAGGTTTGCGCAACCTGGGATTGGACGATGGGGGAGTGCACAGCCTCAACATCTTGCCCATTGTGGCTCGTTTGATGGGCATTCCCAAAAGAAAGGTGAATGATCGTTGGTCAGCGGTTTACCTCAGTTTTATGAGCGAGGCCCATCGATCTAACATCTCCGACTTGGTTGAAGAACTGCAAGCGGTTGCTGAAAAGTGTTACGAAATGTTGGTGGCGTGTACCGAAATTGAAAATCGGGTTAATTCTTGATTTTTAATCCATTCATTTCTTTCCCAACAACCGCCATTTTATTTCGGCTATGATGTTGGGTATGGTATACATCTCAAAGAAGGAGCGTGGATCTTTCCATTCGGCAGCTTCAGTTGTTTCAGGTTCCTGCGATGGGGGGGGAGTTGACTCTTGTTTCATAGGTGTCGTTTTTGGAACATGTTGTGGGTATAAATGTTGGAGTCGGTCGACCAAATCGTGCTGTAAGGCATTGGTTGGCACTGATTTGACCAGTGCTTCCATTTCTTCTTTGCTCAGGTTTGGAACGGTTCGTTTTATGGGGCCCAGACTAAGCCAACCCGTTGGTTTTTCGCCTGCATCAAACAAACTGGAAAGCCCTGCATTGTCGTAAGTGGTGAAAAATTCAGGTGTTACGTCATACACTTCCAACTGCTCTTCCGGTTCATTCGGCAGTTGATAATAATGGCGCAGCGGTGCCTCTGCTGCAACAATGCCAATGCCCGCAGCTATGCGCGGCTGCTCCGAGGTGTTGGGCGGAGAGGCGTGAATCGTGCGGTTGTCGAATACCAATGCCTGTCCGGCTTTCATTTCAATCACCTTGGCGTAAGGGAACAAGGTGAAAGCATGCGCTGTTAAAGGCGATTGTGATTGTGGGGAAGGAGAAGATCGTGGATGGTCAAAAAAGTGGTGGCTGCCATCTATTACGCCCAACGCACCGTTTTCAATGGTCACATCCACCAAGGGTATCCACACGGTAGCGGAGTAAAATTGGGTTTCATCTGTAAACGACCAATCCTGGTGGGGAGGCACGATGTTGTTTAATCCGGGTTCTTTGATCACATAACTCGAAGTGAACACTTTGCACTGGTCGAAGGTCTTTTCTACGGCCGGTTCGGTCAGGGTCTTGATTTTTTCGGAGACGCTCCCTACAACGCTTTTGTCGGGGTTGTCCAAACTCACGTGAAACCCGTAATCACCCGTATGCGTGCTGTTCAACGTTTCATAATAGTCCAACAATGCTGTGACCTGATGCCGATCCAAAAATGGAATTAGCACATAGCCTTTGCTATTGAACTCCTGTTGCCGGTCCGCGTTTTTAAAGAGTGGTCTCATCGTCCAGGTTTATTTTACAGCCAATGGGGTCAGTTGATTTGACTACAACCTCCCGTTTTTCGAGTAACGCTAAGATCGCATCTTCCAGGTAATTTTCCGTCACTACTTTTCGGTGTTTTCCGAACTGATAATAGTAGTTGTTGATTTTGCCGTTGTACACGAGTTTTTCGTTGGCATCAAACAACATAAACTGCGGAGTGGTGGAAGCATGGTATTTTCTGGCTATCGCCAGGTTCGAATCGTTTTGCAACGGAACAGTCAATTCGTAATAATCAATTGTGGCCTGAAGCACCGAGTCGTTTGGTGCCGGGTCTGAGAGAATGGCCGTAATGTCTAAACCAAGGGGGGCATATTTTTTATGGAGCTCCATCAATGCGGGAATGCTGGCTTTGCAGGCCGGGCAATCAGGAATAAAAAAAAAGAGGCATTGCATCTGAACCGGTTGCAAGTCAGCAAGGACAATTTCTGATTGTTGCTGTTGTGTGGAGCAGTTGGTCAACACCAGCACTAGTAGCAGGCCTGCGATATGATTGAGGACTGATTTCATTCCAGCAAGCGTACAATACAGTCGGTATTTTCCAGATCGGGTTCGGTGGTGTAAAACAGCCCCAAAACCAACATTTCCTCATAAGCGGTGAGGTTGTAGCGCACATCCCGGATAGGGAAGTTGGGTTGCTCCGGGTTGTCCTCGGTATTGTCAAAAACGGCATTCATGTAGATGGTTGAACCCGCAGGCAGGTGGATGGGCGTTTCCAACATGTACTTGGTTTGCAGCAGGTAATCCCATTTGGGAATGGAGAGCAAGGGAATTTTATCGCCCGCTTCCGTTCGCGCAAAAACTTCGGCCTTTTTACCCAAAAAGTGCATGTGCGGGTAGAAGCCTAAAACGGTGAATGGTTTTTCTGTTACGTGAACAATGGCTTGCGCAGTCACTTGGTTGGCGGGCAAGAAAATGTCAAAGTTTTGCAGGGAAGTCCACTTGATTTCCTGCTTGGGAGGAGGAGTAAAGTGAAAACCAAGACCGGTCTTCTCTTTTTTTCCTTTGTGTCTGTCACCTTCATAATGTGTTTGCAACAAGAATTTAGAACCCTTTGGAAACCGATAGGAGAGTCCTTCCCTGTAAATAACCGGCCGCAATCCTTTTACCCACGCATCTAACGGAGCCAACTCGCCCAGGATGGATTCCCGGTCACACACCCAGCAATCGGGCTTGTCGTCCACCACGCCATTGGTGTCAAGGTACAGGGTGAGGTGATGCAATGTTTCAGGGTTGTCAGAAAAGAACTCGATGGCATTGACGAAGGTGTCGTTCTCAAAATGGGGATCAAAGATGAAACAGACATACGTGTCTGAATCGGAAGTAATGGTGTGGTGTAGCGGGGCTTCAATAACCAAATCGGGTTGATTCAATCTGACTGGAGGAACGTCTATCAGGGAAGTATTATCGGCACCCAATTTGGCTCCCTGATCAATCCATTGAATGAGTTGTGAACGCACGCTGGCCGGAAGTGTTTGTTCATTGCAAAAACGGGTATAGTTGGTATCGGCAGGCCAGGGGGGCATCAACATGGTTTCGAGGGCCTCGCGAATGGCCTTTGAACGTTTGCGAATGTCGCGGTAACTGGTCAGTTCAAAAGGGGCGTATCCACTGTTGTTGTGGCAGGGTACACAGTTTTGCTGAAAATGCTGATGAACATCTGCAAAAGTCCAGTCTTGCTCTTCGATGAAATCAGGATCAAAATGGGGTGGGTCGCGTGACTCATTTAGGTAGGCAGCTTTCAAAGCGGCCAGGACACGGTCGTTGTCGTAAACAGCTGAATCTTCTGTTGGCAGTGTTGCTCCGTCTGAAGCTTGCGGGACATCGTTTCTAAGGCACCCGGCAGAACCGGCTAGAAACAACACACATACCAATGCAATGAGGCGATTCTGCATAACCTCAAAAATAACTTTTTGTCAGCAGGAATGAGGCAGGTGAGCCGTATAAAAAAACTACAGGAGGTCGGTCATTTTTTGTTCCCCACGGATGAAAGCCCATATGCCGATCAGCAGCAAGAGAACTACCATGAAGAGTCCGAAGAAAAGCTCAATGGGAACTGCACCCGTGCCAAACAGCGCCCAACGCAGCCCGTCAATGCTACCGGCAATGGGGTTGAGCAGGTAGAGCCAGGAATGGTACTGTTCGGGGATGATGGTGACGGGATAAAATACCGGTGTCAACCAAATCGCAAAATTGGTGAGTTGGGGGATGAGTTGTTGCAGGTCGCGAAACCGCACACTCAGCACGTTCAGCCAAATGGCCAGCATCAGTCCGGTGAGCAATGCTGGCAACACAAACAATGGCGCCAACAGCCAGGTCAGTTTTGGTCCGTGGCCGGTGACGAGCAGCAATATCAGCAAGAGCAAGAAGTGCAGGGCAAATTCAAACAAGCTGGCGGCTAACTTGGAAAGCGGCAGCAAGAGCTTTGGAAAATAGATTTTTCGAATAAGGTCACTGGATTGGGAAGTGGCCGTACCAGCCGTTTGAGATAGCCCCGAAAAGAAATACCACAGGATCATGCCGCTGAACGCAAAGGCTGGATAGGAGATGGAACCTGTGTCCAGTTCCAGCAGGTTGTCGAAAAATACCGTGAACAAAACGAGGGTAATCAGCGGCCGAACGATGAGCCACAGCCAACCCAACATGGTTTGCGCAAACATGCCCTTGATATCACGTTTGGCCATTACCAGCACCAAATGTCGGTATTGCCACATCTTGCGGAAGTAGGCACCGGGCGTCATTTGTTGCGATTGGATGATTGTCTTTTCCGTCACGAGGTAGTTTTGTTGAGGGATTCCCGGTGAATGGATTTTCCGCGCCAATGTTGGGACGGAAATTTAACCAGCCGTTCGCTTCGGTGGTAACAGTGATTCACCACATCATAATTGATCAACATGGGGATGCGGTAAAACCAGCGGTAAATGTGCCGCACAAAGGGTAATTCAAAGAAAAATAAGGGTCCTAACACCCAGCCAATCGGCCTGAGCAGTTGGTACCAAAGTCGATCAGTGCTTTTTTGTTGGCTCAATTCCCGTTGAATGATCTGCCGACATTCGGCCATGTATTCCGATCGTTGCGCCACCGATCGTTGGTTTTTGCTGTGTTGCCTGAAACCGGCCAGAGAAGCAATGGTGGTGTGCAACCGGGCATGTCGAAAAAACCGGGTCCACAATTCCAGATCGGCTGCCAATTGAAAAGAAGTGTCTATTTTATTGCCTGCCTTTTCCCAAAGCTCCCGCCTCCAAAAACACGACTCTTGTTGGATAAATTGGTAGTCAAACGACAGGTAGCGGTACCTGGACCACCTTGCCCAGGAAGGCGCAATGCGTTTGATCAACGTGCCATGGATATCGTATTCGCCCGGATAACCCATCAGCCACTCGACTTCAGGAAAAACGCTTAGAATATTGGCCGTTGTGTGAAAAGCCCCTGGCAGGTATTTGTCGTCTGAGTTGATCCAGGCCATTACATCGCCTGTGGCCATCTTTAATCCTTTGTCCACCGCAAAATAGGGGCCTTCGTCTGGCTCATGAAACAGGTGCTCAATGTGTGGCAAGAAATGGTTGATAATGTCCATGCTGCCATCGGAGCTGCCACCGTCCACCACAATTAATTCGAGGTTAGGGTACTCCTGGTCCACAATGGATCGCAGGCATTCCTTCAGGAATTTTGCTCCGTTTTTGTTGACGACAACGATCGATATTTTAGGAACCAGCTCCAAGGTGTTCGGTTTCCGGGTAAAGATATTCAACCTCAGTGGATATCATACAAAAGAGCTTTGAACAATAAGGGGAGATTCGTAGCTTCGTTGCATTCGCACGATGAGAACCCTAGCACATATCGTCAACCCCTTTATCGCTCCGGCTGACTCCGATTTGGCGGTAGCACAGCCGATTACATTTGCTTCGATGCTCCGGGCACAAGCCGATGCTGCTGAGGTGGCCAAGGTGGAGTTGTGGTCTGCGCAGTTTACCTCGGATCGCGGCATCGTTCCCACAGGCTTCGCTTTCACCAGCGATTTGGACCGGTCCGTACTCGATTTGGGGCAATTCCAGCGTCCCATGCAATTGCCGTTGATCAAAGACATTATGGACCGGTTGCACCAGGCCTCGCAAGCGGAATACCTGATTTACACCAATGTGGATATTGGAGTCATGCCCGATTTTTACCAACAGGTAAATGCTTTTATTGAAGCCGGCCACGATGCTTTTGTCATCAACCGGAGGCGCTTGCCAGAGCATTATACCACATCCGATCAGTTGGAAGCCATTTACCAGGATCGCGGAAAGTCACATCCGGGCTTTGATTGTTTTGTGCTGCACCGGGATTTGTACCCCCAATTTTCCCTGGGAGACATTTGCATTGGCGTGCCGTTTATTGGTATTGGCATGGCGCAGAACCTTTTTTGCTTTGCCGAAAATCCACGCGTGTTTGCTGACGAACACCTGACCTTTCATATCGGCATGGAGTTGTTTAAAAAGCGCGCTCCCAAAGATTACTTTGTCCACAATCAACAAGCCTTTTGGGCCGCAATGAATCACATTCGACCTCAGCTGGATTCCCGCAAATGGCCCTGGGGCGATAGGCCTTTTCCTGAACGGATGATTCGTTGGGGATTGCATCCTTCTTTGCCGATTCGTTTGGCTTTGCAGCTGGAGGGGAGACGGTGGTAAGTAGTTTTTAGTTTCAGAGTTGTTGAGTTGGCAGTTCAAATTCCCGGATTAAATGATCTTTGGCATTTGAGAGGTACCAGATTGTCGGAGACTTCATAAATCACTTGCCCGGAGCTATCAACTACAAGGAAGCATTGAAGACCGGCCAGGAGATCCCTACGTTGAAGAAGAAGGTTTTTAGTCTTGGACCAGGGAGCATGCCCACTTCCATTTTGTATTTTAGGCTGAACAGCCTGGAGGTGGATTCAGTATCTTCAAATTTTCTGGATTTTCCGGGAGCAATTCCCTGAGCCTCGAATCCCAATCGGAATCCTACAGGAATCATTTGAACAGCATTTGATCCATTCCAGTCTATGATAAATTCTTTTGAAGTTACACCGATGTTGGAAGGGTTCAGCGTATCGCTGGTGAAAAATGTAATTGGGTCTACCTGCAAGTTAAGGCCAACCATTAAATCCGCATAGACGGTGCTTTTTGACCGGGATCCACGTATCCCATAGTCCGTTTTTACTACAAGGTTTCTAATCGTGGAACTGCTAAAACCAATGTACGCAGTGGTTCCGGTGAATTGAGTGTTCCAATCTTTTTCCCCGAATGAGTCTGGAGATTCCACTGGTGTTTTGTCCCAATCCTCATTGTATTGTTCAGGCTTATAATCAACGTCCGTATAGCTTATGCCGCCAAAAGAATGAAAGCGTGTTCCGTCATTTGCCTCAATAAAAGATCCTTCAGCAGATTGATAAAGGTTGTACTTGGAAGTGTATTGCATAACACCACCTCGTATTATCTGAACTCTTCTTCTTTCGTGATCAATTGGTATCACTTTGGTAATTATTAGGTTGCCTGTTTGGGAAGATGCTAACGCAATGTTGATTTTTTCAGTTCGGCTTTTATCAGAAATCACATATCCTGTGCCCAGCTCAAAGCTGCTTAATGGCTTAAACTTCTGGTCTATGCTTACGCTGGGAAAGTCTAAATGGACATATTCTTGCTGAATCGCATCTTGATACGAATTGATATCAAAAATGGCTCGAAAATATTCCACACGCAGCTTGATTTTTTCGGTAACCGATCCATCAACGCCCACTCCAAGTCCCACTCCAATTATATTGAGGGCGCTCATTCTAAAGTCAACTGGAGTGAGGTAAAAGGACCAATTTGCTGCTTGGTAAGGATCGTCCAATATATAATGATAGCGCACAGAATCATTTTGGCTGAACACGGGAATGGATATAAGTATGCCGAAAAGGCAAATGAGGGAAGAGTTCCATTTCATCTTTTGATCAATATTTAACATTACCTTTCCTTAGGGAAGTATTAGAAGATCTAACGGATGAGGAAAAACAGGATTTAATAATGGGTCTACGAAATCTAAAGTACGAATAAATATTAAAATTCCACACAGCCCATAACCAATACGCTTTTTGGAAAGCGATGGGCTCCATCGACCAACACCTCGATTCCCGCAAATGGCCCTGGGGCGCTAAGAGTTTTCCCGAGCGCATGATTCGCTGGGGATTACATCCTTCTTTGCCGATTCGTTTGGCTTTGCAGCTGGAGGGGAGAAGGTGGAGGTAGCATTTTCGCCCGGCTGACCGGTATGCAGGGATATGGTTTTACTTTTTTTTTGCATTCCCGCGAAGGCGTCAATCCATCGGTTGCTTGGACGATACGGTTAGTAATGATTTGCCTGGGAGAGCTGTGTGACAATTTACCTCACCAAACCTGCGATGAGCCTTTATAGAAAAGCGGCCGTCCCCATCCCGACAACTATCGGGGTTTGGGCGGCCGCTTTTATCTTTTATCAAGAAAAATGAAAGGTACTCCGTTTAGAAGATGACCACCTGAACAGGACCAGCCCCGGATTGAAGCCAAGTGGCACTCAAGGGAGGGGGAGCGGGAAAACCACCGCAAGTAGCCGTGAGTATATCTGAGCCGCAGGACCCTAGATAAGCAGGGTTCCAGCTTTGGCTGTCAAGACCAGGTCCACTGTTGGTGCGCCAGCCTAAATTACTCCAGACGTGTCGGCCACATAAAAGGTCTCTCGGAAATACAACTGAGGCACCGGGAAGAATGGTCGTAATCGTGCTAATATTACACCAATCGCACCTGACCGCGGTGTTCATGTCCTCCTGGATTGCGGAGACAAAGATCGTGCATGAAGCGTTGTTTGTTACTGTCATTTGAGCTTGACAGTAGGTTTGAAAGCCAGCAGCTAGTACAATGGCCATCAAAAGTTTGCATATTTTGATTTTCATGAATAAAGATTTATTAAAAAATGAAATTGAATAGTACTAAAGATAGCAAATATCTCAGTAGCCGGAATGGATCTTGCTTTACTTTAACCCTTTAAGAGAACCTCTCAGCCTCGTAACCGATAACGCTTCAGCTTACCCAACCTAACTCTGTCGCTATTCTAACCATTCCTGCGGTGTTGCGGGCATCCAACTTTCGCATGATGTTTTTGCGGTGTGTAATCACGGTACTTTGGGAAACGAAAAGGCGGTCCGCAATTTCCTGGGCGGTTAATTCCTGGGTCACCAATTGCAGTACTTCCATTTCCCGTTTGGTGAGGCTTACTTTATCCAGTCCTGTTTTTTTGATGGAAGGATTAAAACTGTCCATCACTGCCTGTGTTACTTCGGGAGCAAAATACTTCTTGCCTGATGCAATGGTTTCCAGTGCGGCCAGTAGTTCTTTCTGGCTGTTCTCTTTTAAGATGTAGCCATCAACTCCTGCACGCATCAACCGTTTAATAAATGTATCGTGGTTGTACATGGTCAACATCAGAATACGTACGTTGGGGTAGTTGTCCCGGATGCTTTTAGCGGTGTCGATGCCGTCCAATTCTGGCATATTAATATCTAAAACAGCCAGATCAACTTTTGTACCCGACATTGCCTCCAGTGCCTGCCGACCGTTGTTAGCTTCCACAACAACGTCAAACTGGTCAGTGGTAGAGAGCAGCATCCGCAATCCATCCAAAAATAGCTGGTGGTCGTCTGCAATCAAAACATGGAGGGTATTGGTAGATGTCATAACAGGCAAAGGTTTATATAGGCAATTCAATCACCCCAGTGGTACCGTAACCGGGACGTGTATCTATGCTGAAAGTTCCGCCAATGTTAGTGACCCGCGTTTCCACATGGCGCAATCCAATTCCTTCGTTGCTAGAAGCTCCCGAGAGGTCGAATCCCTTGCCGTTATCAGCAACTACAATGGTTATGTGGTCTTCGTGCCGAACCAGTTGCACGCTGGCTTCAGTGGCATTGGCATGTTTGATCGTGTTGGTGAGCAATTCCTGTACCGCTCGAAACAAGGACAATTCAGTGGAAGGAGGGAGGCGGTTGTCCAATTCGAAGGCATCCAACTGCACTTCCAATTTACCAGAGGTGGAAATGGCTGCGCAGAGATCTTCAATGGCGGGGACCAGACCAAATTTATTGAGCACACCAGAAGTCAGGTTATGGGCAATCTTTCGAACTTCTCCTAAAGCCTCTCCCAACAGGGCGTTGGCCTTTTCCAATTGCTGCCGGTGCCCCTTGTCGCTGTTCATGGCTGCCAGATGGTCGTAATGTAATTTTACGGTGGCCAATCGACTGCCCAAGTGGTCGTGCAATTCGCCAGCAAGCCGCTCGCGTTCCGAGGTTTCTCCATCCAGGTAAGCATTCACCGTTTTCAATTCATTGTTTGTGATGAGGTCCATCATTTTCTGTTGGTTGAGTTCGGAGACCTTGGTGGCTAGTGCCTTCTGTGCACGTAACTTCTGGAAATAATTGACCCCAAATACAATAGCTAGTAAAGAAACCACCCCAATGCCACCGAGGAGAATATTTCGTACGCGAATTTCGGCTTCTTGCTCTGCCTTTACCTGATTTAGCTCAGCAATAGACTTGTCCTTCTGAACACTTTCAAACTTTTCCTGTATTTCTACAATCTGCCGGTTCTTTTCCACATTGAACAAACTATCCTTTACGGAAGTGTATAACTGGAAGTAGTGGAATGCACTATCAGTTTGACCAAGTGAAGTGTAACCTTCGGAGAGATTGTAATATACCAAGTGTAGGTCTCTGGGGTTATTCAGATCGCTGGCTAAGCGTGCAGCCAGCAGGTAATAGCGAACGGAACGCTCCGTTTCGTTCCTTTTTGCATAAACGGTAGCTTTATTGTTATAGACCAACGCCAACTCAGATTTAAAACCTAACTCCTTACACAGCGATTCTGCTGCATTGAAATTTTTCAGAGCAGTTGAAAAGTGCTGTCTTTCATAATGTAAAGCACCTATGCTGTTTTGCAACCTGGCCTGTGATATCCGATCTTTCTTTCTACTGGCATAATCAAGCGAGAGGGAATAGTACTGGTTGGCGTCTCGAAACTTTTTTAGGTCAAAATAAGCTGCTCCCAAATTATACCATGTATGGGAAATGGTGCCTGAATCATTCAGGGCGATGGCTAGATTTAAACAGTCTTTGTAATAGGCGATGGCCTTGTTGGATTGTCCAAGGTCAGCATAGACGCCAGCCAGATTATTGTAGGCCGAAGCTAGTTTCTTTTTGTTGCCCAAAATGGCCAATAACTGAATGGCCTCTAATCGGTTGGCTATGGCTTTGTCGTATTCTCCTTGAAGCTTATTGACTTGACTCAAATTTCCTAGAGCAGCGGCTAACCCCAGGGAGTCCCCGACTGCTTTTTTGAGTTGGATCGCATTTTCGATCAATGCTCGTGAACGCTCAAGCTGTCCTTGCTTTCGCAGCGTCAGTGCCTTTCTCAAATAAGCAGATGCCAGTGATGCCGTATCTTTTATCTGCACTGCCAATTCAGTCGCTTCATCGGCCAATTCAATGGACCTCTCCGTATCCGTATTGCGGTACTCCCAGGCCAGTTTTAGCATGGCCCGAAGTTTTACAGAGTCGTGGCTGGGGTGGGAGTATAGATGAAGTAAACTGTCTACGTTTGCCCCATAAGTAGAGAACACCAATGGAAAGAAAACTAGAAAAGCAGCCAGTCGCACCGCTCCGGTATTAAAGTCTTGGAGATTTTGGCCCTTCTTCATCAACATCCGCATGATGAATAATGACAATACCCTCAACATTTTCTTGATCCTGCTCTGTATTAATCACCGTAACGGCTATCTGACGTTGGTCCAAATTGTCTGTGTTGTCGATCGTGAATGGAATGACCTGCTGAAATATATGCAGTTCGTTGGAACCTAATGGATCATCGATTACGGCATACAAAACAGCACCTTTCACATCCTCCAGTTTTGCATGCACCAGATCCAAGGTTTTGTTGGCAGGCATGGTAACAGTTACATACAAATTGTACAATGTGCGGTCAGCATTTGCACTCATATAGACCGAAGGCAGGTAGGTGAAAGTCGCATGAACATCAGGGCGGTGGATCATAATTGCAGATTTTTAGTGGTACAATGGAATTGCTTAGCTGGTTCAAATAACATAAAAAATTCCTGGCTGACCACCAGGTCACTTAAAAATCCCCATAAAAGGGGAGATTTTTAAAACCTCTTTTTAACGATTGATAACCAAGATATTGTCGTGGATATTTGTTCTCATAATTCAAATCAATTCACAAAAAAAATAATGTTATGAAAGAAACGAATACCGCTGAAGCTACGGCTACTGCAGCAGATTTACAACCCATACCAGGGCTGGATGCATTGGGGTTTGGCTACGATGTAAGAGATCAGTATGCCAGCGCTGTATCCATTAAGCTGCCCATTATTGATGTTGGACCAGCAACGGTACAAACCAGCGTAAACGGTCGGTCATACCTCGTACCCGAAAATGTAGTGGTGAACGCTCATGCCATGGACACGAGCACTTACGACAATGTTTCAGGCGATTCGCTGGAGTCGTACCGTAAGGAGCTCAACACAAGCACCAATGTGCACGGCAAGTACAACTTTTATAGTGGCTCGCTCGCGGTGGATTTTGACCAAAGCGAAATGAAGAATTCGGAGACTCAGTATTCAACGATTCGCAACGTCATCGACTTGTGGACGCTGAATCTGCCTAACTACGCTACAGTTCCAGTACTTCCTGCTGCACAGGCCGATATTGACGGCACTTCCGGAATGGCACCGATGGACGTGCTGAAAAAGTACGGCTCACATTTTATCCAGCAAGGTGTGATAGGCGGCCGTGCCAATTATGCTTCAGTAACGGATAAGATGCTGTTTGACCAATCGTTCGACCTCGGTGTGAGCGCTGAAATGTCGTATAAGACTGGTGTGGGCTCCATCACTGCCAGCGAAACAATGACGTATGGAGAGGCAATTTCTTCCTTCGACTCTTCTTCTACTATAACTATTACGACCCAAGGCGGGGACCCTACCCAGGGAGGACAAAAGCTGTTGAATGGCAATCTTGATGCGTGGGTCGATACAGTGCCCGACTACCCGGTACTCATCGATTTTACACAGAGCAGCCTGGTAGAAATTTGGATGCTGTGTGCAGATCCTACACGTCAGAGTGACTTCATCGATGCGTACGCAGAATACATGAAAAGTTCGTCACACGATGTGGTGCAAAGCAACCCAATTATTGAGGTGCAATTTACCGACCAATTGATTGAAGCAGGCACCGATCACGATAGTGGCGCGAAAAAAGACATGCAGGTTTGGCGTCCTGCCATCTCTGGCGACTACCAATGGGTTGGCCAGTATGCGCAGCCCGATCACAATCCGTCTACCGGCACTCTTGCTATTGTTAAGTCGCTTACACCTGGCTCTACTGCACCTCCGACAAGCTTCGTCAAGGTATGGGACGACCATGGAGGAAGCGGTAACTATTCTTATTCTTGCTGGCGTCCGGTTCCACCGGTTGGCTACGTGGCGTTAGGCTACATAATGCGCATGTGGGTTCACGACAACAATGCACCTTCAGGTAGCGAAATAGAGGGATTGGTGTGTGTACACGAATCGTTAGTAGTGGAGGGCCAGGCGTTAACTCCCGACATCTGGGATGATCATGGGACTGGTGCCGACCACGATTGCAGCATTTTTTCCATTATTCCGATCCCTGGCGTGTTTGAGAAAGACGCGGACGGAAACTTTGTGAAAGACGCAGACGGAAACAACATTCCGATAGTCGGTATCAATGCTGGAACGTACTACGGGCAGGAGTACAGCGGTTCTCACGTCCCCAATCCAACCCATCCGCAGGTGTACTGTCTGAATCAGGCGATGGTTGACATCACGAATCCAGACAAGGAGCCTAAATCCTGATTGCTCATCTGAAGTCAGCATAGTTGATTCCAAGGGCAACGGAGCGCTCATTTAGTTGAGCTTGCTTTGTTGCCCTTTTTCTTTGTTGGCTGGTGGTCGAATTCTACATCTGCAATGCATCTGCAATGGCTCCGAAGATGCTGAGCTGAGTATGCACGTATCGGAATAGAACAATTGGCTGTGAGGCTGAGAAGCATTACGTGCTATTAATCACTGCCATCAAATGAGCATTTGAATAGACCTCCTCATAAATGGGGAGATTTTTAAACCCTCTTTTTAACGATTGACAACCAATGCATTGTCTCGGATATTTGGTCTCATAATTCAAATCATTTCACAAAAAAAAATAGAAACTATGAGTGATCAACAATTTAGCCCTGTTTCCTTTCAGATTTGCTGGGACTTGGGTAAAGAGTCCAGTTTGTATATTGGCGACAATTCGCATGGCCCTCCTGCCAGTTCCCCTCAGGCTAATGCTTATTGGTATATCGTTGTAAGTAGCTTGGACCTGAGTATCGTATTTAATGAAGTGACTGTTGACAATGCCAACTATCCTTCCGGCCTGGACGCCTACCTTGGGAGTTCCGAATATTACGTTTTCATTAGCACTCGCAACTTGGCGGCCAATCACTTACCTGTTGGGTCATTGTACTCATTACTGGAAAAACTCGGTGCGACTAGCAACCTGACCAAGGTGCTTCAAATTGCCAATCAATTGGGTACGGGTGGGCTTCCCACTGGCTTGGCCACTTATTCCATTGCAGCCAACACTGATTTGACTGGCAATACGGCTTTCGATCAGTATTCCTTCTTCGATTCCGATGTCGTGCTGGTACCGCTCAAATTTGGAGCTGTTACGGTAGCTGGAAAAACCGTCTGGGTTTTGGGCCAATTAACTTAAAATTACATCCATACAGAAGCCGGCTGACTATTTGGACAGTCGGTTTTCTTTTGTTCAACCCAACATCTAAAACTTCCTCATTTACCATGGCAAAACCGAAATTACTTGTATTGAGTCATTACTATCCAGGTACCGGCTTTACCCGTGTTATGGAAAATGTATTGCCCTTTCTTTCCGGTGCTTTTGACATCCACTATTTAGGGGTCGGGTATCACGGAGCTGTGCAGGAGATGTCGCATTGGAGCTTGCATCCCACCAAGCTAAAAGGGGATGTGTATGGATCTTACCTATGCCATAGCATGGCGGTAGAGCTTCAGGCAGCCGTGATTCTGGTGCTGGATGACATCTGGATGTTCAGAAACCACAAGCAGGCACTCATATCCTTAAAAGGCAATATCCCGATGTATGCTTATCTGCCCCTGGATGGTGACTTGCCAGATGCTACCATGGTGGAGTACCTCGACTTTTTGGATCACGTAGTACTGTACCACCCTGAGGCGCAGCAGCACCTTGAGGCAGTAGCAGCAGAACAGCACTTGCCACCAACATCAGCCATTCCGCATGGAACGGATTTATCCAATTTCACTTGCTTACCGGATAAGAATGCCATTAGAGCAGCACTTTTTGGACCGGATTGTAGCGAGGATTTTATCGTGTTGAATGCTAATCGCCCCGGGCCGCGAAAGCGGATAGATTTAACCCTGAAGGCCTTTGCCCATTTTGCCAAAGGGAAGCCGGATACCGTCAAATTATACCTGCACCATTGGCAATTGGATGAAGCTGACCAGCAGAAAACATGCGAGCAAATAGAGGCACTAGGAATCAGCGATCGCGTGCTATTGTCTACCTTAACCAAGGCGCATCAACCTTTGTCTGATTCCGAACTCAACTTATTGTACAATGCCTGTGCGGTGGGCATCAACACGGCTATGGGGGAGGGATGGGGCATGGTGAGCTTTGAACATGCCGCCACCGGAGCCCCGCAAATTGTGCCCAACCACAGTGCTTGTTCGGGGTTGTGGAAGGATGCCGGAAAGTTGGTTCCTGTTTCAAAACGCTACCAACCTGATTTTTCACCCCTTGAAATGGGCGAGGTAGATGTGTTCGAAACGGCTGATGCCTTGGAGCAACTCTATTCAGATGATCAATCCTATGATTTTTATTCCATGACTGGCAAACAACTGGCTGCACATCCTGCCTATCAATGGGAGGCTGTAGGAAAACAATGGCTGAACCTGTTGATGAATGGAGAGATCGAAAAAAGAGAGGCCACTACAAGTGCGAATCAGCACAGTTATGGCAGGGTTAGCGAGGTTTTTTATAGCTGTCAGAGGTAAGGTGGCGGTCACCCACCCTTCGAGTTGCCGGAGGGTGTCGTTGACTTAGGCCGTATCATACCTTCTTTGCCTTGATACAAAGAAGCAAAAATCAAGGCTTGTTTTTCTACCTACCACCACTAACCATTCATTCCATTATCTCATCCAAACTCGGAAACGCCACTGGTTTCGAGTTCCCGGGGGGCTGACCTCAAACATGTGGTCGGTGATCATTGCATTCATGAAAGTGTTGCTACAGAGCGAAAAAGAGGCCGGTCCTTTTTTAATAAACACAGGTTTGGCGGATGTATATTATCTTTTAATTCAGGTTCAGGTATTTATACGGTGTTTTTTGGTTCCATCATAGCTTAATTTAGTTCCTAAATTAATTAGTTATCACTGATAATACGATTGAAACATTTCACCAATAAAAAATAGAAAATTATGAATGATCAACAAATCGTACCTGTTACCATGGAGGTTGCATGGTTAGAAACTGCTATTGGCAGACTGTATATTGGCGACACGGAATATAACCCCAAACCCTTACCGAGCCTTGCAAATGGCTATTGGTATGTCGTTGTGGATAGCTACAACCTGAATGTCGTTTTTAATGTAATGAATGCCGATAATGCCGACTATCCCGCTGAATTAGGTGTTTTTTTGGGGAATTCCAGGTATTACATTTTTATCAGTACCTCGGACATGCGTACCACTCACCTACCTGTGGATAAATTGTTTACGCTGTTGAAAAGCCTTGGTGCGAGCAGCAATCTGACCAAGGTGCTTCAAATTGGCAACCAAATAGGCACAAGCCAACTTGAGAAGGCGACCTATTCCATTGCGGCCAATACAGATCAGTCTGGCCACACGGCATTTGACCAGTATTCTATGTTCGCAGACAATGCCACAGTGGTACCGCTCGCATTCGGAGCTGTTACGGTAGCTGGACAAACCATCTGGACTTTGGGCCAATTAACCTAAAATTTCATCCGTACAGAAGACCGACTGCCCCGATAGTCCCGATAGCAATCGGGATCGGGGCAATCGGTCTTCTTTTGTTCAATCCAAGATCTAGTACTTTACAATCCATCATGGCAAAGCCGAAATTACTTGTATTGACTCATTACTATCCAGGTACCGGCTTTACCCGTGTCATGGAAAATTTATTGCCCTTTCTTTTCGGTATTTTTGACATCCATTTTCTGGGAATCGGGTATCGGGGAGCGATAATAAAAATGCCGCATTGGACGCTATATCCCATCAACCCCGAAGGGGATGTGTATGGATCTTACTTATGCCATAGCATGGCGGTAGAGCTTCAGGCAGCCGCGATTCTGATACTGGATGACATCTGGATGTTTAGGAATCACAAAAAGGCGCTGATGTCCTTAAAAGACAACATCCCTATGTATGCCTATCTGCCCCTGGATGGTGACTTGCCCGATGCTACCATGATTGAGTACCTCGATTTTTTGGATCACGTAGTATCGTACCACCCAAAAGCACAGCTGCACCTTGAGACTGTGGCAGCGCAACAGTACTTGCCGCCAACATCGGCCATCCCGCACGGAACAGATTTATCCAATTTCACCTCTTTGCCGGATAAAAAAGCCATTAGAGCGACACTTTTTGGACCGGAACATAGCGAGGATTTTATCGTGTTGAATGCCAATCGCCCAGGGCCCCGAAAGCGGATAGATTTAACTCTGGAGGCCTTTGCCAAATTTGCTAAGGGGAAGCCCAATACAGTTAAATTGTACCTGCACCATTGGCAAGAAAATGAAGCCAACCAGCAGAAAACACGCGAGCAAATAGCAGCGATGGGGATCAGTGACAGGGTGCTCTTGTCCACTTTAACCAAGGCGCAAAAACATTTGTCCGATTCTGAACTCAACTTATTGTACAATGCCTGTGCGGTGGGCATCAACACGGCTATGGGGGAAGGATGGGGCATGGTGAGCTTTGAACATGCCGCCACTGGAGCACCGCAAATAGTACCCAATCACAGTGCTTGTGCAGGCTTGTGGAAGGATGCCGGAAAATTGATTCCAGTTGTAAAACGGTACCAACCTGAATTTTTACCCCTTGAAATGGGCGAGGTGGATGTGCTTGCAGCTGCTGATGCCTTGGAGCAACTCTATTCAGATGATCAATCCTATGATTTTTATTCCATGACTGGCCAACAACTGGCCGCACATCCTGCCTATCAATGGGAGGCTGTAGGAAAACAATGGATGAACCTTTTATTGGGTGAGGAGACCGAAGATAGGGATGCCGGTGCAAGACCAAATCAGCACGGCTACGGCAAGGCTAGCGAGAGGCAAGGCTAGCGAGATTTCCTTATAGCTATCAGGCGATAAGGGGAGCTTGAATAAATAGATATTTGGCCAGTTAGCAAAACCGCCATCACCAGCAATCGCAGCACTGCTGCGCAGTACCCAATCAATCGATTATCGGGGAACCTCGGCCAATTGAACCTGGTGTTTTATTAGGTCATAGGTAAAAGTGTCTGTTGGGAAGTATTCTACGATTTTGATCACGCCAATACCCTCCTTGTAATACAATTGCGTAGTATCGTTTTCTATTCCTTTTAACACACCGTAATAAGTGGAATTACCGACAGACAAGGAGTCTATCAATTCAGCAGAGCAAACAAATTTTGCCTCAGATTCTATCACCCACGGGGGATGCCGGTTAGTCGTTATTGCACCTCCGAAATAAATCTCACCGTAAGGCTCTCTTCTGGTACTTTCGTAACTAATTGAAACACTCTCTCGCGTGCCAAAGTAGTCTAACATTTCACTGAAATTCCAACGGGTGACATAGGTGCTGTCCCATGCAAGGCCGCTGCTTTCTTTATAGACCCAATAACTTCCTTCATCAAATTGATAATTGTCCAAACAGGAGTTGAGGAAAACACTGTTGTTAGGGCGCTCTTTGGTGTACTCATCTTCCTTTTTGCAGCCTCCCAGCAATAAACATAAGATCAGTGTGGTCACCAGCAAATGGAGTGGATGGGGAAAAGAGCTTTCAGACATAGGGTCAGGCTGGGTAAGGTTTATTGGGCTTGTCTTTAAAATACGTGCCAGATGATTTTTTCGTTGGGGCGGCTTCTTTTCTTTCAATAAGGGGACTGTGTAGCCAGGCGTTAATTCTGCCCCTGAACAATGCTGCACTCCACTGGTGCTAACGCAATTTTTGCTAACGCAATAAAACGTTACACGAAAATCCGTTAGCAACCGTTTTTATTAAAGGATGAAGAAGTTGAGAAAAGCATTGGGGTTGAGTCAACAGCAACTGGCGGAATACTTTCGGGTATCCCGCGGATTTGTGGCTCAGATAGAAACGGGTAGGAGGGAGCTTCCTTTTAGTTTCGTTCCTAAAATAACTGCGTTGGTCAAGTGGCTGGCGGAAGAAGCCCCTCTTGTAGAAACTAAACCACTTGCATCACCCGAATTGGGCCAGCAGCTCCTGCAAAAGGAGCAACACCTCGAACACCAGCTTTACTTGCGCAAACGCCAGTTGGAAAAGCTACAACAACTCCATCACCAACACCAACGTTGCCTCAGCCTTTGCCAGGCGGTGAAGGAACTGGATGAAAAAAGCAGGTTGTGGGCCGAAATGCAAGAAGCGGAAATTAACATGCAACAGGGCACGGTGAATGAAATTGAAATCTACTGGCTATCGCACCGGGTAAAACTGTTGGAGTTGGAACTGGAATGGATTCAAAGAGAATCAAAACGGGTGTCGATTTGAAATAGACACTTGCTGAGAGTTGATTCCCGGTTGTGGTCTGTTCTCGATACACCGCAAGTCCCTTCTTCGCTGCGCCTCGAAACGCCATGCGGCACTCGAATTGACAGAATTAGTGAATTTTATAACTTCTCGCTCATTGTCCTTTCGAGCCTGCCTGGCCGGAAGGCTGGTGGCACTTCTGAGCCGTGATCCTGAGCATAGTCGAAGGATAGGCAAAGAAGGGTTGTATCGAGAACATTCCTTGAAGCACAAACCGCAACCGTCACAAGCAAGCAGAAGACCACTGGTAGGCAGCAGGCAATTCCTACCTGCCTATGCCCGCAACAAAACATTGCTATGAATGGTGCAAGACATAGCTATACTTCTACTAAAACATAGTTATAAGATGAAAGGGGTACTACGACACTTTTTTGTACACCAGCTGGGCGAATGCCTCCCGCAAGGCCTTGCCGGGTCGGAACAATAGTCGATTGCCCAGGATGCTTCGGTTGGTAACTTGTTTGGCGGTGTTTTCACCTCGGGAGCGCAGCGACAGCCGAAAGGTACCAAAGCGGCCCAGGTCGATGAGACATCCCCTGATCAGGTAACGCGGCAACACTTGAATGAGCGCTTCCAGCACAGCCACCACGTCCGTGCGACTCAGGGTCGTTTCACGAGAAATAACTTCGCTCAGTTGGTCTAATCCGACTCGTTGGGGCGGTTGCACAATGGCATAGTGCTTCCGTTGACCTCCACCGGGTTTGCCTGGCTCAATGCGTTCGCGGGTTGTAAAGGGAAGAGACATGCAGCGTTTTTTTCTTTAAAATACACAATTCAAGCAGTGGATATCGCTTTTGTGCCTTGTTGGTAGGGAATTGGGCGCAGTTTTTTGGAATAGACCTGCCTGCGGCTGTGCTGGTGTCGATTTCAAATCGATATGTGCTGACTATACTAAAAAAAAAGCCCTCTCTTTCGAGAAGGCTTGCCAGTGCATTTACGAGAATCGGGTCACCGTATAGCCCTGTCGTTTAAAAGGGCATTTGTCCAGTGGACAAATGAGCCAGCCTATGGGCAGGAGATAGGTGCGAAGGTGATACTAAGAGAATCGGGTGATTGTGTAACCCTGACGCTTAAAATACGCTTCCATCAACGCATCTTTGATTTTACTCAACACTGTAACTGTGTTCTGTCTTTCTAATTCGGGAATGTGTTCATTCTCGGGTAAGAAGTGAAAGAGAAAAATAGTGCGATTCAAATATCGAATCACTTTGATAAGATGGCCGTCAAATACTTCGTTGACGTAATCGGCTAGGGGAGTGAAATCTGCTCCGGTAAGAGGTTGTAACATAACTTAGTAATTTAGGATAAAAAAGGGCCCACCTTAGCGCTCCTCTGCTTACTAAGTAAGGCAGTGCTGGTCGTTTCCTCTCAACAGCACATAGCGGGCTTATCTTGAAAAAGGGAGAATTGTAAATAGGCATTCTTAGTAATTTAGGAAATACTAAGATAGCTAAAAAGGTGGCTGATAGAATAGGAGAGGGGCAATCTGTTTAATTCCTGAACATTGGCTGTGATTGAGATATAGGTATTTATACTCTAACCATTCTATCGAATTTTCTCTAGATTTCGGATGAAATTAATAGTTCAACGTTAGTAACAAATCCTCTGTTAATAACTTTGTACTTGGGAACCACTAACTTTGTAGCAAATCATCAATGTAAAGTATGGCAGCCGCAGATCAGATAAAAAGTTTGATTAGATCATTTGGAAATGGTGACGAATCCAGGTTCTTCGCCACTGCTATGCAAATTGCTGCTTCAGAAGCTAGAAAAGGACACACCACCTTTGCCCAAGAACTGAAGAAGCTAATAGAAAATGCGAAGAAGGAGAGGTCTACTAACTACCTCGATAGCAAAAAAACAATTCCGATATCAAAACCTAAGCGTGAGCTTAGTGAGTTGGTTGAAGTATTCCAGCCTCAAATTAAATTGAATGACATGGTTTTGAGCGATGAGATTCGTCAGACGCTTGATCGAGTTGTTCAAGAGCAAAGAAAAATTGATTTGCTTAGACAGCACAACCTAGAGCCGAGAAGAAGAATTTTGCTTACAGGCTTGCCGGGGTGCGGAAAAACCATGACTGCTCAGGCATTGGCAGGGGAGTTAGGGTTAGCCGTTTTTGTAATTCGCTTGGACGGGCTGATATCCAAATTCATGGGTGAGTCAATTTCTAAGCTACGATTGATCTTTGATGCAATGGAAGACTATCGTGGTGTTTACCTTTTCGATGAGTTCGATTCGATTGGTGCTCATCGAGATCAGGGACAAGATGTTGGAGAAATAAAAAGAGTATTGAACAGTTTTTTGGTCAATATTGAAAGAGATCATTCCAACAGTATCATCATTGCAGCGACTAATCTGCCTGAATCGTTAGATAAGGCACTTTTCAGAAGATTTGATGATATAATTCGCTATCCGCTTCCCACAGAAGCAGAAATTAAATCAGTTTTAAAGAAGAATCTAAGAGGATTCAAGCTATCCAAGAGAAACGCAATTTCCAGAATTGCCAAGAGTTCTGAGGGCTTGAGTTTTGCTGATATTGTTAGAGCATGTGAAGAAGCGATTAAAGAGATGATCATTGCTGGAAACGAAACTATTTCCGAGCATGCTCTCATTACTTCTGCGCAGAAGCGAAAACAGTAATTAGCAAAATATGCCTGAATACAATCCCAAAAGACATCTTAAAGTAGATGACTTTGCTGCTAGACAGGACTTTGTAAGTCCAAGAAGGGGCGAAGGTCCAAGAATAATGAGTAGAAATCGTTCGGGAGGACATGCTCAAAGATTAAGGACCCAACTTAATGATATTAGATCTCAATTTGATTCACTCCAAAATGTTGAATTACCCACAGGTATCGTTAGGGATGATGCGATATATGTAGAGTTTATTTCGGAATTCGATTTCCAACCAGCATTTGATAGTTTGCACAGCGATGCAGCCGACCCCAAGTACATTTTGCTTAGCGTCAAGGAGGAAATAATTGAAAATAGAATCCGATACCGAGTAAACGTAATGCTAACTGAGGGAGGCATCAGCCATTTCATAAAGCGTGCAAACGAATATATATCGAGCCCGGAGGGTGGCTCACCTCGGAATGAAAAATTAATCCATAATCTGGCATCAATTCAGCTTGCTACTCTCGAAGCATTTTGGACAGAACCAAATGCGGTCAGTTTTCCTCAAAACGAAGAACAAGTATGGTGGGAGGTCTGGTTTAGAAAACCTCAGGGGGAAACCCCTGATTTAGAGAAAATCTTCAATCAACTGGAGTTGGTGGATGCACAATTGGGAGAACAAGAACTTTCCTTTCCAGAACATTATGTGAGGTTGATTAAAGCAAGCCCGAATCAATTATCACAATCATTACTGCTACTCGACAGTCTGGCAGAGTTGAGAAAACCTAGAGAAACGGCCGACTATTTTACGGGATTGCGCATAACGGAGAAAGAGGAAGCGGTTGAAGATTTAATTAGTAGAATTGAAAATTACACCGATCAGGATAGCCTTGCCATTTGCATCCTTGATACTGGAGTTCAGAACTTGCACCCGCTTTTGGTCAATCATTTTCCAACCAATAGCTTGTTTAGTCACAAGCCTGAAGATTGGGGAACTTACGACACGGGAGGCCACGGAACGGGAATGGCAGGATTGTCTCTTTATGGAGACTTGACCGATGCTTTGACAACGACTTCCAACATTAGGTTATATCATCAATTGGAATCAGTCAAGATTCTCAAGAATAAAGACTCTAATAATCCTGAATTATATGGTGCAATAACTCAAGAGGCAAGTGCTTTACCTATCGTAGAAGCACCTCAACGAGCAAGAATATACTGCATGGCCGTAACCGGAGAAAACCAATTACTTGTTGGAAGCCCCTCCTCATGGTCAACGGCTATTGATAAAATTGTATTTGGAGATGAAGCTCTGGCCTTGGAACCTCAGTTATTTATAGTTTCTGGTGGAAACGTAATCATAAATAAACCAGATGACTACTTGATGCACGAAGCTGAGGAGTCCGTCCACGATCCGGCACAAGCCTTTAACGTTATTACAGTTGGAGGATACACGGAGTTTGATCATGTGGATGTCGAGAATGATTCTGGCTTTACTCCACTGGCAGAAAAAGGAGGAGCCGCTCCCGCAAATTCCAATTCACTAGGATGGTCTAAGGAATGGCCTTGTAAGCCCGATATAGTGATGGAAGCTGGTAACTATCTGTACAGCGGGGAGGATATTTCTAGGCCTGATTATTTGAAACTATTAACCACAAGCAGAGATTTTCAAACACAGTATTTTCAGACATTTTGCGATACCAGTGCTGCAACTGCTTTAGCGTCTCATCTTGCTGCCCAATTGAAAACTGAGTATCCTGAGTTTTGGCCCGAAACTATCAGAGCACTGATCATACACTCAGCAGGTTGGACCAACGCTATGCTGAATCAGCGATCCATTGAAGAGCTTAATGGGAACGAAAAAAGGAATCTTTTAAGAACTTTTGGGTATGGCGTTCCAGATCTGGCGAAAGCACGTTACAGTGCCTCCAACACTTTAACATTAATTGCAGAGAAGGAGATTCGTCCATTTCAAAGAGATGCGTTCAGCGATGTTCACTTCTTCGATTTACCCTGGCCAGTTGATGTTTTGCAAGGAGAACTATTAGAGTCTGATGTAAAATTGAATGTTACCCTCTCTTATTTTATTGAACCCAACCCAGGAAGCCGCACGTATGGTAGTAAGTTTAGCTATCAATCCCATGGGTTTAGATTTAGTGTCATTGGAAGAAATGAAGGGTTTCTTACATTTCAGAAGCGTATCAACAAAAATGCTCGTGAAGCAGGAGAGAGTGGGTTCTCCGGTGAAAGTTGGATATTAGGGGAGCGTGTGCGAAACAAGGGGAGCATCCACAGAGATTTTTGGAAAGGATCAGGTGCGGACCTGTCCCAAAGGAACAAAATTGCTGTTTATCCAGTTGGAGGGTGGTATAGGTCAAGAAAGAAACTTGAAAAATATGATTCTACAGTCAGGTATTCTTTAATCGTAACTGTTGAAACTGCTGTAACGGATGTGGATATTTATACACCTGTCGCTAACCTTATTGAGATAGAAGTTTGATGCTTTATTAAGCACAAAAAAAAGGGGGCCGTTAAGGCAGTCATGGTCGGAAGAAATTCCGGCCATTTTTTATGTTTTAAAGAATAGCTTTGGGTCGCCTCCACACTCTATCACAATAAGAGCAATGGTAAGGTCTCTAAGTTCCATTTTAAGTCGTCTTTTCG
>Ga0316204_10000763_pt1 | contig 104884 bp, 100 predicted proteins | sample 6monrhotite_MG_2_FD_205661 | JGI IMG/M metagenome (GOLD analysis project Ga0316204, IMG submission 205661) | Microbial mat bacterial communities from mineral coupon in-situ incubated in ocean water Damariscotta River, Maine, United States -... | ecosystem: Environmental > Aquatic > Marine >... | reverse complement strand
GCGCCTGGTGCGCGATGCCGCCCGCGCCTACGCCCAGGACAAGCTGCAGCCGCGCGTCATCGAAGCCTATCGTGAGGAAAAAACCGATCCGGACATCTTCCGCGAAATGGGCGAGCTCGGCCTGCTCGGCTCGACCATCCCGGAGGCCTATGGCGGCGCCGAGCTGGGCTATGTCGCCTATGGCCTGGTCGCCCGCGAGGTCGAGCGCGTTGATAGCGGCTATCGCTCGATGATGTCGGTCCAGTCCTCTCTGGTGATGTATCCGATCTATGCCTATGGCTCTGAAGAGCAGCGGATGAAATATCTGCCCAGGCTCGCCTCGGGCGAATGGATTGGCTGTTTCGGCCTGACCGAGCCGGATGCCGGCTCCGATCCGGGTGGCATGAAGACCCGCGCCACCAAGACCGCCAATGGCTATCGTCTCAATGGCGCGAAAATGTGGATCTCCAATTCACCGATCGCCGATGTATTTGTGGTCTGGGCCAAATCCGATGCCCATGAGGGCAAGATTCGCGGCTTCGTGCTCGACAAGGGCATGAAGGGTCTTTCCGCGCCCAAGATCGGCGGCAAGCTCTCGCTTCGCGCCTCGATCACCGGCGAGATCGTGATGGAGAATGTCGAGGTCGGCGAAGACGCGCTATTGCCGAATGTCTCCGGCCTGAAAGGCCCGTTCGGCTGCCTCAATCGTGCCCGTTACGGGATTTCCTGGGGCGTGCTCGGTGCGGCGGAATTCTGCTGGCATGCGGCGCGCCAATACGGGCTCGACCGCAAGCAATTCGGCCGCCCGCTGGCCCAGACCCAGCTCTACCAGAAGAAACTCGCCGACATGCAGACCGAAATCAGCCTCGGCCTGCAGGCGAGCCTGCGCGTTGGCCGGTTGATGGATGAGGCCAATGCGGCGCCGGAAATGATCTCGATCGTCAAACGCAATAATTGCGGCAAGGCGCTCGATATTGCCCGCCAGGCGCGTGACATGCACGGCGGCAATGGCATTTCCGAGGAATTCCAGGTGATGCGCCATATGGTCAATCTGGAAACCGTCAACACTTATGAAGGCGCCCATGACGTCCACGCCCTGATCCTGGGCCGTGCCCAGACCGGCCTGCAGGCGTTTTTCTAGGCGCGATTGACCTGCAGCCCGGATCCGGTTTAGCGCTGGACCCGGGCAAATAATCCGCCCTATGATCCGCAACCTGCGGGGGTGCGCGCGCGGTGTGCGTGGCAGCAGGGGGGAAATGCCATGCCGATCCTGATGGGCGCTCATATTCTGCTCGCACTGTGTTGCGCCGTGCATGCCCTGCGCAGCGGACGCCAGATGTACTGGCTCTTCATCCTGTTCGCCTTTCCGATGTTCGGCTCGGCGGTCTACATCATCGCCGAAGTCCTGCCCGAAATGGCCGGCAGCCAGGGGGCCCGCAAGGCCGGCCGGGCGGCCCGCCAGGCGCTCGACCCGACACGCGAAGTACGCGCCGCCCTCGACCAGCTCGAGATCACCCGTACGCCGGGCAATCTCAAGCGCGCCGCCGAGGCCTTGCTGGAAACCGACAGACCCGACGAGGCCCTGCAATTGATGGGCGAAGCATCCAGCGGCGCGTTCGCCGAGGACCCGGCGATGATGTTCGCCCTGGCGCGTTGCCAGTTCGCCAATCAGCTCTACCCCCAGGCACTCGACCAGCTCGACCGCCTGCGCCTGGCGCATCCGCAGCAGCGTCTGCCCGACGGTCATTTGCTCTATGCCCGCACGCTCGAGGCTGCCGGCCGCCAGGACGAGGCGCTCGATGCCTATAACAGTGTCAGCGAGTATTATCCCGGTCCGGAAGCGCGCGCCCGCTGGGCTTTGCTGCTTGAACAGGCCGGCCAGTCTGACGCGGCCCGCCAACGCTGGGCCGAAATCACGCTCAATGCCCGGCACGCCCCGAAATTCGCCCGGCGCGTCAACCGCAAATGGATCGACATGGCGCGCAGCCGCGTCTGAAACCACGCCGATTGCACCGCCGACTGCGATCAACCCGCCCCGAATCCCGTTTAAGCCGCAACTCGCGCTTGATAGCCCCGCCCGGGCATTCTAAACCCGCAGGTGGAGAGGTGGCCGAGTGGTCGAAGGCGTCCCCCTGCTAAGGGGATATACCTCAAAAGGGTATCGTGGGTTCGAATCCCATCCTCTCCGCCACTCCCTTTCAGAACAGCCACACCAAACAAGAGCGCGCGCGCCCCATTGGTGGACGGCCATTCAATGCTCCTTCATGCTGAAGGCCCCCGATTGTTTGTGCTAGCATCCCGGTGGTGGGCTTCTGGAGACTGGAAATGAACCGACGCGACATTCTGGCTTTTGGCGGTGCGAGCGCTCTCACATTGGCGCTGCCGCAGTCCGCGCAACCGCGCAGCGGTGTATCCATGATCAAAATGGTGTTTGTCGGCGATCGCCATATTGGCAAGAGCAGCATGCTGGTTTCGTATACGACAAACCGGTTTCCGGACGAGGGCGTCGCCACCGGATTCGATACATTGACCGCCCATCTCGTCTATCAGGGGCATCCGACGCAGCTGGAACTGGCCGACACACCGGGCGCCGAAGATTTTGACCGCGTCCGTCCGCTTTCCTATCCGGGTGCGGCGGTGGTTGGTCTTGGTTTTTCGCTCGGCAGCCGCAGCAGTTTTGAGGCTGTAACCGAAAGGTGGCTACCCGAAATTCGCCACCACCTGCCCCAGGCTCCCATCATCCTGATCGGCATGAAGGCTGACCTGCGCGATGACCCGGGCTGGGTGTATAGCGATCCGATACCACGTGAAGAGTGTGACGCCCTGGCCGGCCAGATCGGCAGCGCGGCCTACCATGAAAACTCCGCCGTGACGCAAGCGGGCCTTGCGCAAACCTTCCAGACGATGATTGCTGCGGCGCGTGGCGAACTTGGCAACAGCTCCGAATTACCTACAGGTCGTCGAATACGCCCCGGCCAAAACGCACTGACCCCTGCCCGCCGACCGACACCGCGCCGCGGCGGAAACTGAAACACCCGCGCGAAATGCCGGGTGAAAACAAGAGCGACGGAAATGGATTTCCGGGCCGTATAAGCAGGGTCGTGGACTGCGCCTGCTCATGCCGTCCGCGATTATTGCCACGAACAAATCCATACCGCCTCGACCAACGTAACCCATTGAACCTCAGCCTGTGAGCCGCGGCACCTGGCCTCATTGCCAGTCAGGCCCTGACCTCTTACCAGACTGACCTGAACATCGCCTGCTGGAGTTCCCGATGCGCCGTTACAGCTTTTTGATTATTGCCCTGATTGTTTTCGCCGCCATGACCGGAATTGTCGCATTCCGCGTCCTGACCAGTGGCGATCCGAACCAGGGCGGGATGCAGCGTCCCATGGTGCCGGTCGCAGCCTATAGCGTGGCGCGGTTCGAATTTGCCGATATCGTCGAGGCGCTCGGGACGGCGCGGTCGCGGGAGAGCGTGATTGTCTCGGCACGGGTTTCCGACACCATATCCCTGATCAATTTCGATAGCGGTCAGCAGGTCGAGGCCGGCGATATCCTGATCGAGCTGAATGATGCCGAACAGGCCGCGGGGCTGAGCGAAGCCCGCACGACACTGCGCGAGATGCAACGCGATCTGCAACGCGCCGATGATCTGGTCGAACGCGGCGTCGCGCCGCGCCAACGCCAGGACGAGGCCCGTTCGGCGCTGGAACGGGCGCAGGCGCGTGTCGCCTCGATTGAAGCGCAGCTGGCGGACCGGATTGTGCGCGCACCGTTTTCCGGTGTCGTCGGGCTGCGCGACGTCAGCCTCGGTGAGCTGATCCGGCCCGGCGATCCTGTCACCACGCTCGACGATATCAGCGCCATCCAGCTCGATTTCACCGTTCCGGAGCGTTTCCTGGCCACCATTCGCCCCGGAATGGTGATCGCTGCGACCACCAATGCCTATCCCGACCAGGTCTTCGTGGGGACCATCGCCCAGATTGACAGCCGGGTTGATCCGATCGCCCGTGCCATCATCGTGCGCGCCGAAATCGACAATCCCGACGGCCGCATCCTGCCGGGCCAGCTGATGGTGGTCGAAGTACGCCGCGATGTTCGCAACAGCCCGGCCGTGCCCGGCTCGGCGATTACCCGCTATCTCGATGAGAGCTTTGTCTATGTGCTCGATCAACAGGGCGAGACCGCGATCGTGCGCCAGCGCACGGTCGAGCTCGGCCTGCGCGCCGGCGATGTCGTCGAGATCACCGGCGGGCTGGAGCCCGGTGAACTTATTGTCGCCGAAGGTGTCCACCGGGTACGCGCCGACATGCCGGTGATGATCACGGCGCGGCGCGAATACGGCGGTCGCGGCGCCGCGCCTGCCACTCCCGCCTCGGTGACCCAGCCATGACGCTCTCCGATATTGCGGTTCGCCGCCCCGTCCTCGCCTTCGTCGCCAGCGCCCTGATCGTCGTGTTCGGGATTTTGGGCCTGCGCGGCCTGCCGCTGCGCGAATTGCCCGATGTCGACCAGCCCATCGTCTCGGTCTCGGCCAGCTATCCCGGCGCCAATGCCGAAGTGGTGGAAAACCGCGTCACCCAGGTGATTGAGGATCAATTATCCGGCATTGACGGCGTCGACACCATCACCTCCTCCTCGCGCGACGGCAATGCGCGCATCTCCATCACCTTCGCCCTCAATCGCAATATCGAGGCGGCCGCCAATGATGTCCGCGATGCCGTCTCGCGCATTGTCGATCGCCTGCCGCCGGATGTCGAAGAGATCGAGGTCCGCAAACAGGACAGCGATGCACGCCCCTTCCTCTGGCTGTCCCTGATGTCGGACCGGCTGACATCGGAGGAATTGTCCGATTATGCCGACCGGGTCTTGCTTGACCGTTTCAGCGTCATTGACGGCGTCGCCCAGGTCCGGATTGGCGGCCAGCGGCGTTATGCGATGCGGATATGGCTCAACCCGCAAGCCATGGCGGCACGCGGTATAACCGTCGCCGATATCGACACCGCCCTGCGGACGCAGAATATCGAAGTCCCCGGCGGATCGGTCGAGACGGCCGACACCGAGATTGTAGTCCGCGTCGAACGCCTGTTCGCCGACCCGGAGAGCTTTGCGCGACTGCCCATTCGCGCCGGGAGTGCCGGCCATGTCGTGCGCCTCGGTGAAATATCCGATGTCGTGCTGGAAGCGGAAGAATCGCGCACCCTGTTTCGCGGCAATGGCCAGAACATGATCGGGCTCGGTTTTGTGCGCCAGAGCCAGGCCAATTCGGTCGATGTCGCGCAGCGTATCTCCGAGCAGGCCGAGCGGATCGCTCCCGGCCTGCCCGAAGGCATGCAGCTGATCAAGGCCTCCGACGACACCGTCTTCATCGAGGAATCGATCAAGGAAGTCTGGCGCACCCTGGCGGTCGCTGCGACCCTGGTTGTGCTGGTGATCTATCTCTTCCTTGGCAGTTTTCGCGCCGCCATCATCCCGGCCGCCGTCGTTCCGGTCTGCCTGATCGGGGTGTTCGCCATCCTGTCGGCGGCCGGGTTCTCGATCAATATCCTCACCCTGCTCGGCCTGGTACTCGCGATTGGCCTGGTGGTCGATGATTCCATCGTCGTGCTGGAAAATATCCAGCGCCGGATCGATCTCGGGGAAGGCCCAGCCCTGGCCGCCCTGCGCGGTGGGCGACAGGTCTTCTTCGCCGTCGTCGCGACCACCGCCGTATTGATCGCGGTCTTCGTGCCGCTGGTCTTCCTGCCGGGCTTTATCGGCCGCCTTTTCACCGAGCTGGCGCTGACGATTGCCGGCGCCGTCATCCTCTCCTCCTTCGTGGCGCTGACCCTGTCGCCAATGATGGCCTCCAAACTCCTGCGCCCGGCGCGCGAAGCCCGCGGCATGGCCAAATGGGTCAATCAGGTCGTCAATGCAACGCGTGACAGCTATCGCCGCAGCCTCGAACTCGTCATCCACATGCCGCTGCTGGTTTTGCCGGTGATCGCCGTCGCACTCGCCGGATCCGGCGTACTGCTCAACCGCCTGCCCTCCGAGCTGACGCCGCCGGAAGATCGCGGCTCATTCTTTGGACGATTCAGCGGTCCCGAAGGCGCCAGCTTCGATTATATGGCCGAACAGGCTGGCAGTGTCGAAGATGTGGTGCTGGACTATATCGAGACCGGCGAATTGCGCCGCGCTCTCGTCATCTCACCTGGCTGGGGTGGCGGCGGCTATAATTCCGGCTTCGTCATCGGCACCATGGTCGATTGGGATGAGCGCCGCCCCGGCGGCGAAATTCTCGACGAGATCAATGGACGTTTTGGCCAGTTGACCGGTGTGCAGGCCTTCGCCTCGATGCGCTCCTCGCTCGGCGGCGGTGGCGGCGGCGACGACATTCAGTTCGTGCTGCAGGGTCCTGAGTATGAAGTCCTCGATGCGGAGGCAGAACGCCTGCTCGCCGCAATCGGTGCCGGCAATCCCAATCTGGTCCGGGCGCGCAAGGACTACCAGCCCAATAGTCCACGCCTGGTGGTCGATATCGACCGGGAACGCGCTGCCGCGCTCGACGTTTCCATCGCCTCCATTGGCCAGACATTGCAGACCCATCTCGGCTCACGCCGGGTCGGCCAATACATCGATCGCGGTGAAGCCTATAATGTGATCATGGAAAACCGGCGTGAGGACCGCTCCAGCGCCGGCGATCTGGAATCACTCTATGTCTCCGGACGCGGTGGCCAGCTCATCCCGCTATCCAACCTGGTCAGCGTACGCGAAGTCGGCGAAGCCTCCTCACGCAACCGCGTCGACCGCCAGCGCTCGATCACCGTCTCGGCCACCCTCGCCGATGGCTATACGCTCGGCGACGCCGTCGCCTGGCTCGACGACTGGTCGGCGCGTGAACTGGCGCCAGGCCTGTCGACAAGCTATCTCGGCGGCGCCAAGGAATTCCTCAACGCCAATACCGCAATGCTGTTTGCCTTCGGCATGGCCCTGTTGATCGTCTTCCTGGTGCTGGCGGCGCAATTCGAAAGCCTGATCCAGCCGCTCGTCATCATGCTGACCGTGCCGCTCGCGGTGGTCGGCGGCCTGTTCGGACTGGAGCTGGTCGGATCAAGCCTCAATATCTACTCCCAGATCGGGCTGGTCATCCTGATCGGGCTGGCGGCGAAGAATGGCATTTTGATCGTCGAATTCGCCAATCAGCTGCGCGAGGAAGGCCATGACCTGCTCGAGGCGACGCTGGAATCCGCGACAACCCGTTTCCGCCCCATCCTGATGACCGGCATTTCGACGGCGATTGGTGCCTTCCCGCTGGTGATCGCTTCGGGGCCCGGCGCGGAAAGCCGGATCACGATCGGTGTCGTCATCTTCACTGGCGTAACCGTCGCCACCCTCTTCACGCTGTTCGTGGTGCCGATTGCCTATGCCACTCTGGGCCGTTTCACCAAGACCCCCAACTGGATGTCGAAACAGCTCGAAGCCCAGGCCCAGGAAGCCGGTGTGGATGTCTCGGTGGTGTCGGAATAGGTCTCAGACGGCTGCAACGGCGAAACGGGCAATTCTATAAATACCGGACTTTGCCCTTGCGGCCGATCGCGCCGGCCAATGTGCCAAGCAGCGAGACCGAGCGCTCAACATAAAGATCGTGGACGCTCTCATCGACATCGAGACAGACCAGGCCAGGCTCGACGCGCAGGGTGAAACGGTCGAGCAGGCTGGCGGAGCGGCCCGACAGTTTGGCACCCAGCCGCAATGTACAGCCGAGCATTTGCGCGACATCATGCTGGGCTTCGTCAATCAGATGGAAGACCGGCTGATCCTCGAGCGGACTGCGCTTGCCGCCATATCGATGGTGCATCACCGCGGCGAGAAACACCCGCTCGGCGTGATTAATCCCGGCGAACGGCGCGTAGAGCACGCTGTCACGCGTCAGTTCGAGGCGGTGATCGGGATGACGCCGTGCCCCCAGATCCGCCAGCCGGGCGGCGGCTTCCTGCAGGACGCGGTCGCGGCGCGGCGTGAACACCGTATCGACATTGGCCATCGCCGGGGCAATCCAGTTGGCCAGTGAGCGCCCGAAATCCGGCGTTGGCGAGACCGACCGCGCCAGCGCTTCAGCGCCGGCAATCAATGGATCGATCGCCTGCACGGCCGTCGGCAGACCTTGCATCAAAACCCCTTCGCGCAGGCCATAGGCAGAAAACACGACATGGGAGAATTTCCCCATCTCGACGATGCGGCTGAGCAGTAGCGCGGCATAGGGAATGGTCGGAGCGCGGCGCGAGGAAATGCCGGGAATACCCGCCAGCGATGCGGTGCTGAGCCGGCTGGCGAGACGCGTCAATTCACGGACCCGTTTGGCGTCGATGCGAAATTGGTGGGCAACGCGCAAGGGATAGTCGGAGCGCGCGAAAGCCAGCTGCGCCAGGGAGCGCCAGGCGCCACCGATGGCGTAAAATTCGCCGCCTTGTCGGAGCAGGACACCGTCCTCGCGCAAGCGTTCATCAATCACCGAACAGACCGCATCGGCATCCCACGGCCCTGGCGGGATCGCTTCCTGGGGCCCGAGCGCGAAAGTCTGCCCCTCACCGAGCGCGCCATGATCAAGCGGCGTCAATTCGAGGCTGGATCCGCCCAGATCGCCCATCATGCCGTGCGCGCCGGGAATACCGGTCACCAGGCCGAGCGCCGCCAGCCCGCCCTCTTCGGCCCCGGACAATACCCGCAAGTTGAAGCGGGTTTCCTGGCCGACCCGGCGCACAAACTCCGCCCCGTCGCTCGCATTGCGGACCGCGGCGGTGGCGACGGCGTAGCGTTCGCTGACCCCCTTGGCGTCGAGCAGGCGTTCGAAACGTTTCAGGGCGCGCATGGCGATGTCGATATTGTCGGGATGCAGCGTGCCGCGCTGGCGCAGACCACGGCCAAGCCCGGCCATCACCTTCTCGTTGAAAACCGGCCAGATCGCCCGCCCCTCAAGGCGGAAATGCACCATGCGCACCGTGTTCGAACCGACATCGATCACGGCGATATCACGTTCCACCGCATTTTCCGCGAAGGCCGGCGGGGTGGGGTTTGCGGGGTTCAACGGGCCTAACCATCCCCCGTCAAAACCGGTGGTTGATCATTCTTGAGAGCCTGGCCGCGCCCGGACAGGCTCGGATTGGTCATGAAATAGGCATGGGCGCTGAAGGCTTTTTTCATGCCGGACGTATCGACGCGGCGATACTCACCCTGCGCGTCCATATACCAGCTCTGGGCGGTATCATTGAGATTGGCGACCATGATCTGATCGAGCACCTGGCGGTGCACGGTCGGGTTCTGGATCGGGCAGAGCAGTTCAACCCGGCGGTCGAGATTACGCGGCATCCAGTCCGCCGAAGAGATGAACACCTTCGCTGCTGGAGACGGCATTTCGCCGCCATTGGCGAAACAGGCGATACGCGAATGCTCGAGAAAGCGTCCGACCAGGCTTTTGACCCGGATATTCTCGGACAGACCGGGAATGCCCGGGCGCAGGCAGCAGACACCACGCACGATGAGTTCGATGCGCACGCCGGCCTGGCTGGCACGATAGAGACCGTCGATGATTTCCGGGTGCACCAGCGCATTGAGCTTGGCCCAGATCGCCGCCGGCCTGCCGGCCTTCGCATTGGCAATCTCGACATCCATATGCGCCAGCAGGTCTTCCTTCAGCCTCAGCGGCGAGACCGAAAGGCGCTCGAGATTTTCCGGTCGCGCATAGCCGGTGACGAAATTGAAGATCCGTCCGGCATCACGGCCAAAGGCCGGATCAGCCGTAAACAGCGAGAGGTCAGTATAAACGCGCGCCGTGATCGGGTGGTAATTGCCGGTGCCGAAATGGGCATAGGTGCGCAAGGCTTGCCCCTCACGCCGCACAACGAGCGATATCTTGGCGTGGGTCTTGTACTCCATGAAACCATAGACGACCTGGACGCCGGCGCGTTCCAGATCGCGGGCCCATTTCAGATTCGCCTCCTCATCAAAGCGCGCCTTGAGCTCGACCAGCGCGGTGACATTCTTGCCCGCCTCGGCGGCCTCGATCAGGGCCGCGACGATCGGCGAGTCTTTCGAGGTGCGGTAGAGTGTCTGCTTGATGGTGACGACATCAGGATCAGCCGCCGCCTGGCGCAGGAATTTGACCACGACATCGAAGCTCTCATAGGGATGGTGGACGATGATGTCCTTCTCCCGGATCGCCTCGAAACAATCGCCGCCATGATCGCGAATGCGCTCCGGATAGCGCGGCTCATAGGGCGCAAAAACCAGGTCGGAGCGGTCATCGGGGATGAGCTGATCGATCTGGGCCAGGCCGAGCAGACCCGGCATGGGCACCACATCCTGCGCTTCGGCATGCAGGTGGGCGACGATAAACTCGCGGAGTCCGGCAGGCATTTCCGCATCCAGCGTCAGGCGCACAATAACGCCGCGGCGGCGCTGCTTCATCAGGCGTTCGAACTCGAGCACCAGATCCTCGGATTCCTCCTCGATCTCGATATCGCTGTCCCGGATGACCCGGAATGCCCCGCGCCCGAGCATTTCATAACCCGGGAAGAGCTCGTCGACATACATCGACAGTACGGTCTCCAATGTCACGAAACGCCGGTCGGGACGCGTGCGTTCGCCATGCGAGCGCGCCGGCAATTCGACGAAGCGTTTGACGCCCGAGGGCATCGGGATCAGCGCATTCATCAGCTTGCCGGTTCGGTTATTGCGCAATTGCAGCGCCAGAGCGAAGCCCAGATTGGGGATGAAGGGAAAGGGATGCGCCGGATCAATCGCCAGCGGCGTGATCACCGGCAGGGTATGGGAGAGAAATTCGCCGCGCAGCCAGGCAATATCGGCGCGTGACAAATCAGCCTCGGCGAGGACACACACGCCGAGCGCGGCGATCTCGTCGCGCAAGGCGCACCACAAGGCCTGTTGCTTGCCCATCAGATCACTGGCCAGGACATGGATCTGCTCGACCTGTTCGGCCGGCGTCAGCCCGTCGAGGCTGGTGGCGGTAACGCCATTGCGGATTTGCGCCCTCAGACCGGCAACGCGCACCATGTAGAATTCATCGAGATTGCTCGCCGAGATCGACAGGAAGCGCAGGCGTTCCAGCGGCGGATGATTGGGGTTTTCCGCCTCGCCAATGACGCGTCGGTTGAAGCGAAGCCAGGACAATTCGCGGTTCAGGAAACGCTCCGGTGACACCATCAGAGCGGCGATATCCGGCTTGTTCTCCGTCTTGACGGGCAAACTCATTCGCTCTCTCCATCCTCGGGCAGGTCTTCCAGCACCGCGCGTGCCACGGCGCGATTGACGGGCGCCCGCCGGGCCAGGGCGAGCTTGTCCATGCGATCAACAAGAATTCGCACCGCCGAGACCGAGCGCTCCATCCGCGGCAGCATATACTCTATAACGCCCGGCCGCAGCGGTGCCCCGCGATCCCGGAACTGCTTCAGCAAAAGCCGGGTCAGCAATTCATCATCGGGTTCGTGCAATTCGACATGCGGCAGAGCGCGCAAGCGCGAAACCAGGTCGGGCAAGCTGGCGCGCCACAGCACGGGCGGCGTGCGCCCGGTCATCAGCAGGCCCGGAATATCGCCTTCCGCGGCGCGATTGATAGCGTGAAACAGGGCCGCATCATCAATCCCGTCATCAACATCCTCGACCAGCAGGCTCTGCCCCGACGGCAGCGCCTCCAGACAGGCTGCGAGGCCAGCCGCACCGGTGGTTCGGGCCGCGGCCCGGTGGGCCCAGATGGCGGCGAGATGGGATTTGCCGGCCCCGCCCGGACCGGTCAATGCCATGACGGCGCGCGGCCAGTCGCGCCATCGCGCCAGGGCCGCGACAGCGTCCGCATTGGCGCGGCCTTCGACGAAACTCTCCGCGCTTAAATCCACCCTTACAGGCAGGTTGAGCACCAATTGCCCGGTCATGCGTTCAACGTCCGATCCTGGCTCAAAAAGCGCTGCGAACGACCCAGCCGAGTCCGGGATGCTCTTCCAGCGCGGCGCCGCGCTCGGCAAGCTCGGACATCAGCTGCTCAAGCGCGCCGCGATGGCTCACCGTCATCAGGGCCCCGTCACGCGAGATCGCGTCGAGGCGCGCATCGGTGACAAGCGAAGCACCGGTCAGGGCTGTTTGCAGCGACTGCCATTCGGCCTGGCCGCCATAAATCACCGTGATGCGCATTTCCTCGGTGGCGGTATTGCGCACAATGGCTTCGCGCTTCCAGGCGTTCTCACGACCGGTCACGAAGGTCAAAGCGCCATCGCGCCAGGTGCCATAGACGGTTTCCGGCCCCCAGGTATCGACGGTCATTTCGACACCACTCTCCAGGCTGACGAGGAAGCCACCAATGCGCCGCACGCCATCGCGCTCCTGACCGCGCAGAATGGCGATGCGGCTGACGCCGTGTAGCGAGGCGATTTCGCGCAGGCCTGCTTCGTCCAGCGCCAGGGCGTCGCGTGCCGACAGGATCGAGCGCCCCGTATCATTGGCCGGCACGATCATCGGTGCCAGGGCATGGGCGTAGGAGCGGCTGGTCCAGGCCGACAGCCAGGGATTTTCGTCCCAGAGATAGAATTGTCCGCCGGCATCATAAACCGGAAGCACAAGGGTCGGCCGCGCCTGGGATTCAACGAAGGGCACGCCATAAGTATTGAGCAGGCGCACAACGGCGCGGCGGTCGAAATTGACCGCCAGCTCGCCGAGATAGCGTGTGGCGCTGCGCTGCTCATTATCGATCTGCAGGCCGGAAATCAGCTCGGCAATCGCGGAGGCGTCGAAGATGGAATCAATCGCGCCGGCCGAGCCGAAATCGAGTGGCGTACCGACGCGATCCTCCGGCAGTGTCATGCGTTCGATCAGCCGCTGCGCCGCCATCGCCTGTCCACGCCGCATGGCGATGGTCTGGGCATCGAGCGCATTGCTGCCAGTGGCATCAATGGAGACGCCGAGAATCGTATAGGGATCATCAGCGCTCGCCAGAGCGGGAATGGCGAAAAACAGGCAGATCGCGGCAAATATCGGTCGCACAGGCACGACTCCTTGGTATCGATTGGTCTTTAGTATAGCCAGACACAGTCGCGAGTATAGCCAGACACAGTCGCGCGTGAAGCCCGTCACTTGCTTCTCAGGCAGGTTTCGACTGTACTCCGCCGCGTTTCACACAGGGCTTGGAAACCAGCATGACCGCCAGCGATGACAAAAACCGCCCCAACGGGCTGACCTATGCCGCCAGCGGCGTCGATATCGATGCCGGCGATGCGCTGGTCGACCGTATCAAACCATTGGCCAAATCGACCCGTCGGCCCGGCGCGGCGGCCGATCTGGGCGGGTTTGGCGGCGCCTTCGATCTCAAGGCGGCCGGCTATCACGATCCGATCCTGATTTCCGGCACGGACGGGGTTGGCACCAAGCTGCGTCTGGCGATCGATACCGGCAAGCTCGACACGGTCGGCATCGATCTGGTCGCGATGTGCGTCAATGATGTTCTCGCCCAGGGCGCCGAGCCGCTCTATTTCCTCGACTATCTCGCCACCTCCCGGCTCGACCCGGTGCGCGGCGAAGCGATTATTGCCGGTATTGCCGCGGGTTGCCGCGAAAGCGGCTGCGCCCTGATTGGCGGCGAAACCGCAGAAATGCCCGGCATGTATGAGGGCGATGATTTCGATCTCGCCGGCTTCGTCGTTGGCGCGGCCGAGCGCGGCAAGCTGCTGCCCGACCATGAGCGCATGGCCGCCGGTGATGTGTTGATCGGCCTCGCCGCCTCGGGCGTGCACTCCAATGGTTTTTCACTGGTGCGCAAGGTGGTCGAGCTCTCCGGCCTGACCTGGTCAGACCCAGCCCCATTCGCACCCGAATTGAGCCTGGGCGAAGCCCTGCTGATGCCGACACGGCTCTATGTCAAAGCCTGCCTGCCGCTGATCAAGGCCGGCCTGGTCAATGGTCTCGCCCATATCACCGGCGGTGGCCTGGTCGAGAACCCGCCACGCATGACACCGGACCATCTTGTTCCAGTCATCAATTACGACGCCTTCGAACTGCCACCCGTCTTTGCCTGGCTGGCAAAGACCGGCGGTATCTCGGCGCATGAAATGCACCGCACCTTCAATTGCGGGATCGGCATGTTACTCTCGGTTGCACCTGGCGATGTCGATGCGACGATCAGCGCGCTTGCGCAAGCCGGCGAGACCGCCATGATTATCGGCGAACTCAAACCAGCCTGAGTGCAGGCAAAGCCGCTGACTTCAATCAAAGCCAAGGATGCACAAGATGGCGAAGACCAAGATCGCTGTGCTCATTTCCGGGCGCGGTTCCAATATGCAGGCGATCATCGACGCCGCGAAAGCCGACAGCTACCCGGCTGAGATCGTCGTGGTCGTCTCCAATAATCCCGATGCGGCCGGTCTGGAATATGCCCGCGCGGCCGGGATCGAAACCGAAGTGGTCGACCATCGCGAGTTTGAAACCCGCGAGGAATTCGAACAGGCGCTCGATTCCGCGCTGAAACTCTATGACACCCGCATCGTTTGCCTGGCCGGTTTCATGCGCATCCTCACGCCCTGGTTCACCGAGCGCTGGCGCGATCTCCTGCTCAACATCCACCCCTCCCTGCTGCCGGCCTTCAAGGGATTGCACACGCATGAGCGGGCGCTGGAGACCGGCGTACGCATCCATGGCTGCACGGTGCATTATGTGCGCCCGGAAATGGATGACGGCCCGATCATCGGACAAGCCGCCGTACCAGTCCTGCCCGATGATACGCCGTCGACTCTGGCCGCCCGCGTGGTCGCGGCCGAACACAAGCTCTACCGCCAGTGCATCGCCCTGGCCTGCACCGGCAAGGCGCGCGTCGCCGGCGAACGTGTACGTCTGCAAGTGCGTGAATTCGGCGCCGAATTGCTGATGAACCCGCACGACTGACGCGATGGGGGGATAGCGCGATGCAAATCACCGAATCCCTGGAGATCGACGAAGCCGAGCTGGAGGAGCGCTATACCCGCGCTTCCGGCCCCGGTGGCCAGCATGTCAACAAGACCGAGAGCGCGGTGCAGCTGCGCTTCAACCTAGCCGCCTCCAATTCCCTGCCGCCCACCGTCAAGGCGCGTCTGGTGCGCCTCGCCGCCAGCCGTCTGACCAAGGATGGGGTACTGGTGATCCGCGCCGAGGAAACCCGCTCCCAGGAGCGTAATCGCGCCGCCGCCCGCGAACGCCTCAAGGCCTTGGTGCTCGAAGCCCTCACCCCGCCCAAGCCGCGCATCAAATCGCGGCCAAGCCTGTCCTCGATCAAGAAGGTCAAGGCGGCGAAGGCGATCCGGGGAACGCGAAAGTCCTTGCGGCAGAAGCCGACGGCTGAGGATTAGGACACAAGCTCGCGTGCATGCACTTCAATGGTGATGTGCGAGGTTCGCGTGTTCGCAGACAGCGACTGCTTGTTCAGTTCGACAGGCTTGGGCTGGTGAGCGAGCAGCGAGACGACCAGCGCTATGTGGCCGGACAGAGAATTTCGCCAATCCGGACTGGAAATGGAGGCCGCAGTGAAGCAGCCTATTTCGCCTCGCCCTCGACGGCCGGGCAGGTATAGCTGAAGGAAGTGCCGTCATAACCCATCGTGCGGCAGAAAATGGTCTGCTCGCTCATCACGATATAGGCGATATTCCGGACGCCCATCAAATTGGCCCCCGTCAGATCGGCGTCGGCAATATTGGCACGGTTCATGTCTGAATGACCGAATATCGCCGAGGTCAGGGTGGCGGCAGTGAAGTTGGCATCAACCAGGTTCGTGCTCGAAAAATCGGTGCCGTCCAGATTCGCTCGGCTGAAATCAGCTCCGGTCAGATTGGCGCGGAACAGATTCGCCCCCGACAGATTGGCGCCGATCAGGCTGGCGCCAGCCATTTCCAAGCGCATCCACTTATTGTTGTGGATCGTGACCCCGTTCAAATTGGCCCGCGTCAGATTGGTGTCCGCGAAATTGGTCTCATCGAGCCATTGCTGCTGCAGATTGGCCCCGGTCAGGTTGGTGTTGTAAAAATCGGTAAATCGCAGATTGGCGCCGGTCAGATTGGCGCCGGCCAGATCGACGCCCTGGAAGTTTGCGCCCGACAGGACGGTGTTGTTGAAATGGACGCCGCTCATCTGCGAACCGCGAAAATCGACTTCCAGAAAGAACATTGCGCTCAGATTGGCACCGCGCAGATCAAGTCCCGTCCAGGCATCCAGTCGTGTGCTTGCATCCATCGTCGTTCGCTGAAGATTGGTGCGCAGCAGGGTGGCACCGCCAAGATTGGCGCCGCGCAAGATCGCTCCGGACAAATTGGCATCGGTCAGATTGGCGCCGGTGAGATCGGCGCCGGTGAGATCGGCTCCGCTCAGATCGGCATGCGTCAGATTGGCCCCGGTGAAGTTGGCGCCGGTCAGACTCGCCCCTGACAGATTGGCATGGTCGAATATGGCGCGCGTCAGATTCGCATTCGCGAAGTCTTCGCCAGACAGGGCGGCGCGGCTGAAATCGCTGCCGCTGAAATCATAATCCCCGCCCATAGTGACACCTGGACGATTCCAGCCGGCAAAATTGCAGCGGAGGCAAGCATTGGCGTCCCGCCGGCTCTGATCCGCCGCGCTTTGCGCCCGGCGCTTTGCATCGGCGCACTCACCCGGCTCATCCAATCGCCTCAGCCGAGCCCAGCCGACACCATCATCCGCCGGCAATTCGTTGACCAGAAAGTCGCAGTCGAGCGCCTGGATGCGCGCGTTAAGCTCCGCCATGGTGAACGATGAGCTGGAGGTGGGATACTCGCGCCTTGGCAGTTGGCTCTGCCCCCAGGCCGCCGTATGCAGAATGCAGGCTGCGACAAGGCAAGCGGCGATGATTTTCGCTGGAAACTTCAGAACACTCGATGGCATGGCCAACTCAACCCGTTTCGTTAACGCGTTGAGCCGACCCTGCGCCGCGCACTTCTACCCGTTGGCGGAATAGTATCGCGAAACGCCCGGCGATCAAGCTGTTCAAATTGATCGCATAACGGCGATCGAACAGCTCAGACCCGGGTCAAATCACGCACGGCGCGCGCCTGTTTCACCCGGTCGCCGGATCAGACCGCCGCGACGCCCTCGCCCACCGCCGCATCAATCGCCGCCAGATGCGCCTCGATCTCGGCCGGTTCGAGGAAACTACCGCGGAAGGAGTTCTTCGCCAGCTCGATGATCTCCTCGGCCGTCAGGCCAATGGCATCGGCGGTGCGGCGGAAATTCTCGTTGATATAGCCGCCGAAATAGGCCGGATCATCGGAATTGATCGTCGCGCGCAGGCCCAGTGACAGCATGGTCTTGAGCGGGTGATCCTCGAGCCGGTCGATAACGCACAGGCGCAGGTTTGAGAGCGGGCAGACGGTCAATGTCATCTGTTCGCGACCGAGACGAGCGATCAGCGTGCCGTCTTCCAGGGCGCGATTGCCATGATCGAGCCGGTCGATACCGAGCATGTCGAGCGCTTCATGGATATAGGCCGGCGGCCCCTCTTCGCCGGCATGGGCGACGCGCTTGAGGCCGAGCGTACCGGCAGCGGCGAAGACCTGGCGGAATTTCGATGGCGGATGACCAAGCTCGGAGGAATCCAGCCCGACGCCATCAATCCGGCCGAGATGATCCGAGGCCATTTCCAGCGTCTCGAACGCGGCCTCTTCGGACAGGTGGCGCAGGAAACACAGGATGAGTTTCGACGTCATGCCCCATTTCGTCTGCGCTTCATCGAGCGCCGAACTGATGCCATTGACGACAGTGGCGAAGGCAATGCCGCGATCGGTATGGCCCTGCGGATCGAAGAATACCTCGACATGGCGGACATTGTCGGCGTGGACGCGGGCCAGATAGGCCATCGTCAAATCATGGAAATCGGCTTGTGTGATCAGCACATTCATGCCGACATAATAGATATCAAGAAAGTCCTGCAGATTGCTGAAATTATACGCTTTATGGACATCCTCAACCGTCGCGAACGGGATATCGATACCATTACGATTCGCCAGTTCGAACATCAATTCCGGCTCCAGCGAGCCTTCCAGATGCAGGTGAAGTTCGGCCTTAGGCAGGCGGTCGATCAGGGCGTGAATGGAAGACATGCCGGGCCTCGCTGTTGCAGTGGGGTGAGTCGGCGACAAAATGACCCCACCCGCCCCGCTCGGCAAGACCATTAGCCGAGTACGATCATCGCCGTCGTCACCAGCAGGATGGCCGCGATGGCAATATTGAGGATGCGCGCCGAGCGTCCATCGGCCATGAAGCGTTTCAGCGCGCCGCCGGCGAAGACCCATAACAGGCCGCAGGGCGAGCCAAACAGGATGAAGGTGCCAACCATCAATACGGCGCGCTCGCCGGGCGTATCGGCCAGGGCGATATAGGCGCCTGCCGCCGACAAGGTCATCAGCAGGGCTTTCGGATTGACCCATTGAAACAGCGCCGCCTCATAGGAGCGGATCGGTCGCGAGCGTTCTGACACGGCGGGCTTGCCGCCGGCACCGGCCGTCGACAGCCCGGCGCGCGCAAACAGCCAGGCCATCCATAGCAGCCAGCTCGCGCCGCCAAACTTGACCAACAGAACAGCCCAGGGAAAGCGCGCCACCAGCTCGCCGAGCCCGAACACGGCGGCGACCAGCAGGATATTGAAACCGAGATTGACGCCGAGCCAGGTCGGCAAGGTGGCGCGCACGCCGAACAGGGCGCTCGACGACATCAGCATCAGATTATTCGGCCCCGGCGTCACCGACATGACGATGATGAAGCCGACCAGGCCGGTATAGAGCGCCATGTCCATGAAGATCGCTTTCCTTTTCCTGCCCGTTTGGCGCACCGACAAAAAAGGCCCGGCGTTTCCACCGGGCCCCTGTCTGCAGAACTAGGCTTCAGCCTTAGCCGACCAGTTCGGTGCCGGCGAAGAAATAGGCGATTTCTTCAGCGGCGGTTTCAACCGCATCGGAGCCATGCACGGAATTGGCTTCGATCGACTCGGCGAATTCCTTGCGGATCGTGCCGGCATCGGCCTGCTCGGGATTGGTGGCGCCCATGACGTCGCGATATTTGGCAATGCCGTTTTCGCCTTCGAGGACCTGGACCACGACCGGACCGGAAATCATGAAGGAAACGAGGTCGTTGAAGAATGGGCGGGCCTTGTGGACGCCGTAGAAAGTCTCGGCCTGGGCCTTGCTCAGCTGGATGCGCTTTTGCGCGATGATGCGCAGGCCAGCGGCTTCAATCTTGGCATTGATGGCGCCGGTCAGATTGCGGGCAGTGGCGTCAGGTTTGATGATCGAGAAGGTGCGTTGCAGCGCCATGATAAATGGTCCTTGAAGCGATTGGTGGTGTTCGACCGGAAAGGCCCGGCCACGGAATTTGCGCGGCTTATAGCGGGCGTTGCGCCGGATGGGAAGCTGGCGGCGCGACAGGACGCAGAGTCCTGCCCCCACCGCCCCGGACTGCGCCTAGTCAATCTCAGCCAAATTCCAAATCTCATCCGGGTTGAGCGTACTCAGATCGACAATCTCGCGACCGGAATTTTCCATCGCCCGGCGCACGATGAAGCTACCGGTGCGGTAACCAACGGCGGCCCGCCCGTCCGGATGGGAGAACATCCACTCTCCGTAATCGGCATGCAGCGGCAGGCCGCGGATTTCACGGGCCCATTCAATTGCCAATCCCTCCGCCGGGGGCGCATTGCCCGGATAGGTTTTGCCAGTAAGGGTCGCGGCATACACGACAGCCAACCCCTCATTGGCAGCCGCGATCGCGATCCCGGGGCCGAAGCGAATGCCGGAAATCGTCCAGCCGCGCACGAGATGGTGCAGTTCATGCGCGAAGGTCGACTCCAACCCGTCACCGATGGCGGCATCGACACCGCCTCCGCCCGATGTCGAAATTTCCAGCACCACAACACCGGGCGCGTCGGAGCGGCCAGATACATGGCCGACAGCCGAGAGATCGCGATCAACCGGAATGATGGTGACGGCAATCTGGTCGGCCAGAGCGGGAAAATCAGCCCTCATGGCGCGGTAGGTCGCTTCGAGCACAGCAAGCGTCCGCGCTTCCTGTGCCTCCGTAAAGCTGAATGCGTCGCTCGACAGGAAACCGGCGCTGATGGCGGCTTGATCCATTTGGGTTTCGAGGCTCGCGACGACCGCCGCAGAGGCACCATATGCCGGGAATACAGGCAGCGCGGCGGCTAGCAACACCGCGCTCACAAAACAGGAGTCTTTCATGAATCCATCCAAGACAAGGCGAGACTAGGCCTCGCGCACGCCCCCAAGCGCAAAGAGGACGGTTACATCGTAGCATGCAGTTCCAGAAGGGGGATTATGGGCGTGCGCATCCCCCGACGAGAACGGCTCCTGCAAACCTGGCTCCCGCGCCGCCGCGTCCTTCCATGCTTGCGCAATCTGTGAAGCCGCGCTACGCGCCTGCCCATGCTACACATCAATGATCTGACATATCGTATCGAAGGCCGGATGCTGTTCGACCAAGCGACCTTTTCCCTGCCGCCAAAGTGCAAGATGGGACTGGTCGGGCGCAATGGTACCGGCAAGTCGACCCTGTTCCGGCTGATCCGCGGCGAAATCTCGCCGGAGAGCGGCGACACCACGCTGCGCAAGGGCGCCCGCATCGGCTGGGTCGCCCAGGAAGCGCCGGGCGGCGATGAGAGTTTGATCTCTGTTGTGCTCGATGCCGATCTGGAGCGCGCTGCGCTTTTGACCGAGGCCGAGACGGCGACCGATCCGCACCGGATTGCCGAAATCCAGATTCGCCTCGCCGATATCGACGCCCACACCGCCGAAGCGCGGGCCGGATCCATCCTCTCCGGTTTGGGGTTCACTGCTGAAGAGCAGTTGCGGTCCTGCCGCGAGTTTTCCGGTGGCTGGCGCATGCGTGTCGCCCTCGCCGCGACCCTGTTTGCCGAACCCGATGTGCTGCTGCTCGACGAGCCGACCAATTATCTCGACCTTGAAGGCGTGATGTGGCTGCAGACCTATCTCAAATCCTTCCCCGGCGCTGTACTGGTGATCTCGCACGACCGCGATTTGCTGAACGGCTCGATGCAGCGCATCGCCCATCTGAAGGACGGCAAGGTCAATATTTTCGAAGGCGGCTATGACGACTTCGAAAAGGCCCTCGCCGAGCGCCAACGTCTGCAGGTCAAGATGGCCGACAAGCAGGATGCCGAGCGCCGGCATTTGCAGGCCTTCGTCGACCGCTTCAAGGCCAAGGCCTCGAAAGCCAAACAGGCGCAGTCACGCGTCAAGCGTCTGGAGAAAATGCAGCCGGTCGCGACCATGGTCGCCGATCCGGTCGCGCCCTTCCTGTTTCCCGCCCCGAAAAAGGCGATGGCACCGCCCATCGTGCGGATTGAAGAGGTCGATGCCGGCTATGCGCCGGGCAAGCCGGTGCTGCGCAATGTCAATCTGCGCATCGATCCCGATGACCGCATCGGCATTCTCGGCCGCAATGGCGCCGGCAAATCGACCCTGGCGAAATTGCTGTGCGACAAGCTGGTGCCGCTCTCCGGCCATATGCGTCATCACAAGAAGCTCGAGATCGCCTATTTCGCGCAGCACCAGATTGATGGCCTGCATGCCGACACCTCGGCCTATCAGCACGTGATCGATCTGATGCCGGATGCGACCGAGGCCCAGCGCCGCGGACGTCTGGCCCGTTTCGGCCTGCCACGCGACCGTCAGGAAACGCCTGCCGGCTCCCTGTCCGGCGGCGAGAAGGCGCGGTTGATGTTCAACCTGATCACCTTCCATGGCCCCCACCTGCTAATCCTCGATGAGCCGACCAATCACCTCGACATGGACAGCCGTTCGGCCCTGATCATGGCGCTGAATGATTATGAGGGCGCCGTCATACTGATCAGTCACGACCGGCATTTGATCGAGAGCTCGGTCGACCGTCTCTGGCTCGTCGCCAATGGTTCGGTGACCGCCTATGACGAGGATATCGAGACCTATCGCCAGAGCTTTTCCGGCCGTCCGGCCCGTGCCGCGAAGCGGCAAAAAAAGGATCTGCCGCAGGACGATAAAAGCGTCAAACGCCGCAATCTCGCCGCCCGCCGCGACGAGCTCAAGCCGCTGCGCACCGAATCCGCGCGCTGGGCCAAGGAAGCCGACCGCCTGCGCGGCATTATGGACGTGATCGATCGTGGCCTCGCCACGCCGGGTCTCTACAAAAAAGACCCCAAGGCCGCCAAGGACCTGCAGATGAAGCGCGCCAAAGCGGTCGAGCTGATCGATGCGGCCGAATCCAAATGGATGGCGGCAGAAGAGAAGCTTGAAGCCGCGCGGGCGGGATAATACCGCGCACCAAAATCTCCACGCCGGGTTCCGGCTGGAGGTTTGAGTGGGTCACCTCGCAATGGGAGGTGTGTGGGACGCCGGCGAATGCCGGAGTTGAGGTAGATGAGTGGGGTGACATTCGTGACGTCCCACACGTGGAGATTTGCTCGGATGCCTTGCGGCCTCCGTTTCGAAATGACCGGGGATGCACGGTCGAACCCTAATGCCGCTCTTCCCCGATCATGGCCTCACCGGAACTTGAGTTGTCAAACCCTCGTGCGGATGAGCTCCACGCTCCCGATCGCCGCCAGTGACTGAGCTCACGCCTCCCGTGCGACCGGAACGCTGGAAGCATAAGCGCAGGATGCGGGGGTGGGGATAACATCACCCACCTATCGTCATCCCGACGAAAGTCGGGACCTCGATAGACCGGGCTCCACACCTGTCACGTCTGGGTCCTGACTTGCGTCAGGATGACGTGGGATAATTGGCCGAGGGCGGGGATAAGGCGCCGCGCCGCGCGCCATCGCACTCTTCATCCTCACCAGCCTCGCTTTCCCGCGTCGTGTCCAAGGCGGGCCTCACCACAAGACTGCCTGTGCCCTCGCTCCCATTTATCATCGCGCACACCTTGCAGCCACACGCGCGAATCCTAACTTTCACAACGGCCCTTGGTTTCGCGGGCTGGGCGGGGAAATTGAATGGATTATGTGTTCGTGATTGCCGGGCTGATCGGTCTGTTCTTCGGCGGTGAAGCGCTGGTGCGCGGCAGTGTCGGGATTGCCCGCCGGATGGCGGTGCCGCCCCTGTTGATCGGGCTGACAGTGGTGGGGTTTGGCACCTCGACGCCGGAATTGCTGGTCTCGGTCGATGCGGCGCTGCGCGGCGTTCCCGATATCGCGGTCGGCAATATTATCGGCTCGAATATCGCCAATATATTGCTGATCGTCGGCGTCTCGGCGCTGGTCTGGCCGATCCGTATCAGCGGCGCCACCCTGCGCCGCGACACCGGCGTCATGATGGCAGCGATTCTGGTGTTGATCCCGGTGCTGGCCCTGGGCGAGATTGCGCGCCTGTCCGGCCTGGCGCTGTTTGCCGGCCTGGTGATGTATCTGTCCTGGGCCTATTTGCGGCCGGGCGAGGCCGAGGCCGTCAGCGAGACCGATGCCACGCCGCCCTCCAACCTGATATCGCTGCTATGGGTCATCGCCGGGCTGATTGCCCTGATGGCCGGGGCCAGAATGCTGGTCGATGGTGCGGTCGCCATCGCGCGGGGCTATGGCGTTTCCGAAGCCTTCATCGGCCTCACCATTGTCGCGATCGGTACCTCGCTGCCGGAATTGGCGACCTCTTTGATCGCCGCGCTGCGCCGCCAGTCGGAAATCGCGATCGGCAACATTATCGGCTCCAACATCTTCAATATTCTGGGAATTCTGGGCGTCACCGCGATGGTCACGCCGGTCCCGGTGGCATCGCGCTTCTTGAGCTTCGACCTGCCAATCCTGATTGCGGCCTCGCTGGTCCTGACCGGATTGCTGCTGACCCGCCCGACGATTGGCCGCGGCGTCGGCGCGGTGATGCTGGCGAGCTATCTCGCCTATCTCTGGTTTGCGCAGGGGTGATGGCAGGCGACAGGGGTCAGGCCATGTCTCACTCAATCCCCGGGATAAATGGCTGTTTCCCCGTTATCGATATTTCCCTGTCCCGACACTTCAGACAAGCCAGGGCAATCCAATATTCGAATCGACACGATCAAAGCTGTTCGCGTATGCACCGTGACCAATCTTCGGGATATTGGAGTTGCCGGTGTCAGGACTGTTTTCCCAATTCAAAGCCATCTCGCCCGGACTATTGCTGTCGGTCACGATAGCCATCGCTGCGCAGTTCATTGGCGAGCATCTGGGCGGTCCGGTCATGATGTTGGCGCTCCTGATCGGCACCGCCTTCAACTTTCTGGCAGACGAGGAAAAATGTGCCACCGGGATCAGTTTCTCCAGCCGGATCCCGCTGCGGGTCGGAATTGTTCTGCTGGGCGCGGCCGTCACCCTTGGAGATCTCAACTCGCTGGGTCCAGCGGTCATCGCGCTGGTCATCGGACTTGTCGGCCTCACTCTGGGCCTTGGCTGGCTGGTGGGCCGCGCCTGTGGTCTGTCCTCGCCTCACGCCCTGATCTCCGCTGGCGCGGTCGCGATTTGTGGCGCTTCGGCCGCCTTCGCCATCGCATCGGTTCTGCCGCAATCGAAGGCGGGGGAGAGGAGCCTGCTGGTCACGATCGCCGGCGTCACCGCGCTGAGCACGCTGGCCATGATCACCTACCCGGTGCTGGCACGGCTTTCAGGTTTTGACGATATCACCGCCGGCATGTTCCTCGGGGGATCAATCCATGATGTCGCACAGGTGATGGGCGCCGGTTTCATCTATTCCGACACCGCCGGCGAGACGGCCGTTATCGTCAAACTGATGCGGGTTTCGCTTCTCGCGCCGGTCGTCGTTGTGATCGGCCTCCTGCATCGCTCGCCGGCGACGGCACGCCAATCGCCCCTGCCGCTCTTCATCATCGGCTTCATTGTCATGGTTGGGCTGAACAGCGCGGGGGTCCTGCCCGACATGCTGCGAGATGCGTTATTGCAGGCATCGCGCTTCCTGCTCGTCATCGCCGTCGCTGCGCTCGGTGTTCGAACCAATCTCAAAGCGCTGGCATCAGCCGGATCAGGACCGATCGCGGCGCTTCTGCTGCAAACAGCCCTGATTGCGGCCATGGCCTGGATGGGCCTGGTATTGTTTTTCCAGCCGTGAGGGCACGCCGGGCCGCCCATCGACGGCGACGCGATCAGTCAGGCGCATTGCCTGCGTGCACGGCGCATCCGCCGAATGCGGCATAACTCATTGTTTTATGGATAAAATACTTGCCCTACCCGCAAGTCATGCTCTCGACCGTATCATCATCGGCGATGCGGATTGTGAGGCGCTCGGGGATAAATTCCATCGTGACGCGGGTATAGCGGCCGACGACACGGTAATTGGCGGGCATGGTGAGCCGGTCAATGCTGACCCGGGGCTGTCCGACATGGTGCTGGTAATGCTCCATCCCGCACGAACCCGTGATCGGGCGCTGCACATGGGCGGTATCGACCGTCTGGACATCGCCCATGATGGGCATGTCGTGGGCCGGCTCTGCGACGGGGACCGGCTCGGCCATGGCCGCTTCAGCCTCGAGCACCGGCAGGGCAGCCTGCGGCGCACGCACGCCATCGAAGGCACAGCCGGCGAGAAGCCCGGCCAACAGGATAGAAACGCGCTTCATGGAATCAGATCCGCCGGGTCAGCCACACCAGAGACGCACGATAGCTCCATCGCCATCGAGATCAAGATTGAGACGGTCGGGCCGGTGATCCATCGTGATGGGCTGACCGGGACGGATCGTCCGAATCGTGTGGGCGAGTGTGTCCAGATCGACCTCGCCGATCGGTTGGCCGATCAGGTATTCGCGCGCCTCGGCACCGCAGGCATCGGCGACGGTTTCGAAGTCGGGCGGCATGATCAGTTCCGAATTGTCATTACCCGTCACGGCGCAGGCCGAAACAGCCAGAGCGGCCAGAAACGGCAAGAGGATGTGTCTGGTCATGCTTTTTTCTCCCAGCGGCCTTCCGGTGATTGGCGCCAGTATGAGACCGTTCGCGGTGAAACGTTAAGCTGTTTCCACAAGCGCCGCGCCGCATTCACCGCGCTCTCGTCCTGACCGTCGAACATGACGATAACGCGTTCGAACCCGTCGGGGTTTTCCGGCACAGCGCCATCAAGCAGGAAAAGGCATTGCGCCTGATTTGGATTGGTCTCGTCGGTGGCGAGCAGGACGGGCTGGCGCTCGGGCTCGGCCTGGTCGGCGCGGCCGTGCGGCAGGAAACTGGTCTCGCGCCAGGTCCAGAGCGATTGGTCGAGCGAGGTCAATCGCTCACCATCGCTCGAACGCACCAAGGCCCGCCAGCCCCTGGCCAGCGTCTTTTCAAGCAATTCCGGCAAGACCTCTTCAGGGCCGGAACGCTCGAGATGGTAGAACCAGATATCAGCGGGCATCAGACAAAAGGGCGGCCCGTAAGCCGCCCTCTCCTCGGGTTCGAAGGCTAGCCCTCGTAATTATCACGCACGAAGCGGTCGAGCATGCGCACGCCCCAACCTGTGCCCCAGCTGGGCTGACGCGGATCATCCTTCATGCCGCCCATTGCCGTGCCGGCAATGTCGATATGGCACCAAGGCTTGTCATTGACGAAGCGCTTGAGGAATTCCGCGGCCGAGATCGAACCGGCCAGACGGCCTTCGCCGACATTGCGCATATCGGCATTCTTGGTCTCAATATGCTTCTCGTAATCGGGGCCAAGCGGCAGGCGCCAGACCGGCTCGTCCGAGGCATTGCCGGCGGCGAACAGACGTTCGGCGATGGTGTCGTCATTGGCGAAAATCGCGGCGCGGGTATTGCCCAGCGCGATCAGCACGGCGCCGGTCAGGGTTGCCAGATCGATCATCAGTTCGGGATTGAACGTCTTCTGCGAATACCAGAGCACGTCGGCGAGCACGAGGCGGCCTTCCGCATCGGTATTGAGGATTTCAATCGTCTGACCCGACATCGAGGTGACGATATCGCCCGGACGCTGGGCATTGCCGTCAGGCATGTTCTCGACCAGGCCGACAATACCGATCGCATTGACCTTGGCCTTGCGGCCCGACAGGGCTGTCATCAGGCCAACCACGGCAGCGGAACCGCCCATATCACCCTTCATCTCGTCCATGCCGGCACCGGGCTTCAGCGAAATACCGCCGGCATCGAAAGTCAGGCCCTTGCCGACGAAGACGAGCGGCTTGTCGCCCGTCTTGCCGCCATTCCATTTCATGATCGCGATATGGCTCTCGAATTCCGACGCCTGGCCGACGCCGAGCAGGGCATGCATGCCCAGTTCGAGCATTTGCGCCTCGTCGAGGATTTCGATTTCAAGGCCGAGTTTGGCCATGCCCTCGATCTGCTTGGCATAGGTTTCCGGATTGAGGATGTTCGGCGGCTGGTTGAGCAGCTCGCGAGCGACATCGACGCCCTCGGCGACCGGTCCCCAGTTTTTCCAGGCCGATTTGGCCGCCGCGACATCATCAACCGCAATCGCCACTCGGGTCAGCGAGGGTTTTTTGTCGTCGGCCAGCGTGGTGCGGTACTGGTCGAAGCGGTAAGCCGCCAGGCGCGCGCCGAGCCCGGCGCGGGCCGCGCCCTCGGCATCGGTCTCGCCATCGAGGCGCAGCGTCACGCTGGTCTCGCCGCCGGTCAGCAATTTGGCGACCACTGCCGCGGCAGCTTTCTCGAGCACGCTTTCATTCAGCTTGGCTTTGTCGCCAAGGCCGAAAATCACGACACGACCGGCATCAATTCCGGCCGGCGCGATAATCTCCAATGTCTCGCCGGCGCCGCCCTTGAAGCGCGACGCGGCGATGGCGCGGCCGAGCGCGCCGGAGGTTGCAGCATCGACCGACTTGGCGGCGGCCGACAGCGTGGCCTTGTCAAAGGCTGGTACGGCGACAGCGCCGGCAGCAGAATTGGCAGTGACGAATTCGATCTTCATGGCGTGACCTTCTCGAGAAGCGGGGGCTCCAAAGTGCAGATGGAACCGAAAAGATGGATTGCAGAAGTGGTATCCGATCCAGTCGTGAGATAGAAGGCGCATCACGCAGCGAAAATTCGGTCATGATTCTGGTTCAACGCTATTTCTTCCAGCAAATGCTCTGGCCGTTCATCACGGCCGTATCGGCCTTGGCCGGTCTGGCGCTGTTGACGCAGAGCCTGTCGAATGTCGATCTGGTTTCCGGCTACTCGCAAACCGCCTTCACATTCTTGAAGGTGACATTGCTGGCGCTACCGCAATTGACCGCCCTGCTGGTGCCGATCGCTATTTTCATTGCCATATTGTCGGGCATGAACCGGCTCGCCGCGGACAGTGAATTCGTGATCGCCTCGGCCTCGGGGATGAGCCGGCTGGCCGTATTGTCACCGCTGATCCGGCTGGCGGTCTATGTCATGATCTTCAATCTCGCGATCAATCTCTTCGTCCAGCCGCTGGCCTATCGCGAAATGCGGCGCAGCCTGCATGATTTGCGCTCCGACGCCGCCGCCAGCCTGATCACGCCGGGCGCCTTCACCCAGATCGGCGCCGGCGTGACGCTCTATGCCCGCGAACGTGGCCGGGACGGCCGCATGCAGGACGTGCTGATCCACGATACGCGTGTCGCCGATGAACCCATCACAATCACGGCGCGCGAAGGGTTTATCGTGCGCTCCTCAACCCAGTCCTCCATGGTGCTGGCCGATGGAAATCGCCAGCAAATCGATGCCGCAGGCGAGCTGGGATATGTCACCTTCGACCGCACTGAATTCGATCTCGGCGAATTTGTCGGCCCGATCGACGCCATGTTCTTCAAGGAAAGCGACCGCTTCCTGCACGAATTGATCTGGCCCGATGCCAGCACGATTGCGCGCAGCGGCGGACCGGAACGGGCCTGGGCGGAAGCGCATTACCGCTTGTCATCACCCCTGTATAATCTCGCCTTTGTTCTCATCGGCGCGGCGGTTTTCCTGGCCGGCGATTATTCGCGCATGGGTTATGGCCGCCGGGTCATGGTCGCGGTCGGCCTCGGCCTGACCCTGCGACTGACCGGATTCGCAGTCCAGTCGGCGAGCATCGTCGATGGTGCGGTGAATGCCGGCCAGTATCTGGTGCCGCTGCTGGGCTGCCTTGGCGCCCTGACGGTGATCTATTGGCCAACGCGCACGCGTCCGGCCCGCCGGCTTGCAGTGGGGGGCTGAGCCATGCTGACCAGCCGCCTCAATCGCTATATGATGGTCCAGACCCTGGTTGGGCTTTGCGTAGCCCTGCTGGTGATCAGCACGGTCATCATCCTGGTCGACTTCGTCGAACAATCGCGCGCGATCGGCACGCGGGTCGATATCGGCTCGCTCGATCTGCTCGGCCTGACCCTGCTCAAGACGCCCTCGCTGATCGAGACCACCCTGCCCTTCGTCTTCCTGTTCGGCGTGCTGACCTCGCTATTCCGGCTCAACCGCTCCAGCGAACTGATCGTGATGCGTGCCTCGGGCATGTCGGCCTGGCGAATTCTGTCCGCACCGATCGCCCTGGCGCTGATCGGCGGCCTGCTGGGAGCGCTGGCGCTGAACCCGCTGGGTTCGGCAGGCAATGCCGAGTTTGAGCACCGCCGCGATGCGCTGATGGATGTGCGCCGCAGCCCCGATGTCGAGGAGCCGGTCTGGCTGCGCGAAACCAATCTGGACGGCTTCACCGTTATCGCGGCCCTGTCGCTCAATGAAGACAGCCAGCGCCTGATGACACCGGCCTTCATGTATTTCTCGGTCAATGCTGAGGGCGTTCCCCAGCTCGAGCGCCGCATTGATGCCGCCAGCGCCAGCCTGCGCGACGGATTCTGGGAGGTCACCGACGCCGTCGAGCGGACCCCGAACAGCACCGCCCTCGATCTCGGCCTCGTAACGATTCCGACCTTGATCAATCGCCAGGCCCTGTTTGAGCGCGCGCGCTCGCCGGATGGCGTTTCGGTCTGGGATCTGCCGGGCCTGATCGACTCGGCGCACGAAGCCGGTCTGGCGACCGAACGCTACCAGCTGCGCCTGCACCGGCTGCTCGCACTGCCGCTGACCCTGCTCGCGGCCACGCTGATCGCGGCGGCAGCGACCCTGCGCCTGCACCGGCTCGGCGGCGCCGCGGCCTTCGCGCTGGCCGGTGGGTTGGCTGGTTTTCTGATGTTTTTCCTGCAGGAAGTTCTCGGCTCGCTGGGTGCGACCGGTGCGCTTCCCGCAGCGACAGCCGCCTGGGCGGCGCCGGCGCTGACGGCCCTGCTGGCCATGAGCTATATCGCCTCGACCGAAGACGGATGACGCGATGGACGACTGCGGCAGCTTCCGTTAGTCATAAAGACCAGTGTTGGAACTCAACCGGGTCAGACAAGGAGTGACGCATGGCGTCGCAGTTTAGCCGCCTCGCGGCCGCATTGATGGGCTCTGGCGTGCTCGTCCTGTCGCCTGCGGTCCTGGCTCAGACCCCCGAGGCCGACGAGGCACCCGTCTATCTCGAAGCCGATAATCTGGAAGACCTTGGCGAGGGCGCCGGTTTTCTGGCGAGAGGGCATGTGCGGGCCCGCCAGAGCGGCAGAACCCTCTATGCCGACGAACTCGAATACCATCCCGACCTGAATCGCATCATCGCTCGCGGCAATGTGGTCATTCACGGTCAGGGCCCCTACCCGCAATACGCCGATGAGGTCGAGCTCGATTCGGAAATGTCGGCGGGTCTGGCGCTCGGCTTTGCCACCATGCTCGAAAATAATGGCCAGATGGCCGCCGCCGCCGCGATCCGGCGCAGCAATGGCGCCATGCAGCTCGAGGACGCGTATTACACCGCCTGCGATCTGTGCGAGGCAGGCGATCAGGAGCCCACCTGGCGTTTGCGCGCCCGTCAGGTGATCCAGGATCCCGACGAGCAGATGATCTATTACCGCGACGCCCAGTTCGAGGTGATGGGCGTGCCGGTGCTCTACTCCCCGGTCTTCGCTCACCCGGACCCGTCCGCAGACCGCCATAGCGGTCTGCTGTTTCCCGGCTTCAGCGTCTCCTCCCGGCTCGGTTTCTCCTACCAGCAACCCTATTACTGGGCGATTTCGCCCTCGCAGGACGTGACGCTGGCACCGCGCGTGATGACCAATGTCAATCCGCTGCTGTTCACTGAATACCGCAAGCGCTTCTGGTCCGGCGCCATGGCCTTCGAGGGAAGTGTCACGCACGAAGCCGAGATCGACAGCGATGGCGAACGCTTTGGCGACGAAACCTGGCGCTGGCATGTCTTCGGCGGCGGCGAGTGGGAAATCAATCCGGACTGGCGTTGGGGCTTCGGCATTCAGCGCGCTTCCGACGACCTGCATTTGCGCCGCTATGACTTCTCGGAAATCGATCGCGATCGCGGCGCGCCAATCGAGGCAGGCAATCGCCGGCTGGTCAGCCAGCTCTATGTCGAGGGCCGCACGAGACGCAGCTATGGTGCGCTGGTCGCCGCTGAGTATCAAAGCCTGCGCGAACTGGAAGACGATGACACCATCCCGACCATCGCGCCCATGTTCAGCTATGAGCGCGTTTTCGACGCTCCTGGCGAGTGGGGCCGCGTCAATCTGAGCGGTCATGCCGTCATGCTCGATCGGGTGACGGGGACGGATTATGCGCGCGGCAGCGTCAGCGTCGATTGGCGGGCCCATTGGGTCACCGCCAATGGCATTGTCGTCGAACCCTATGCCTATGGCCGCAGCGACAGCTACTCATTCGAGGACCTGCCCACCACCTATCCCGAGCCGGAGGATAGCTTCTCCCGTCAACTCGGACTGGTCGGTGCCGAGGTCAGCTGGCCATTCTACCGCCCTGGCAGCACGGTCGACTGGATGGTCGAACCGATTGTCTCGATGGTGGCCGCTTCGGACGACCCCGAATCGGGCCGTATCTTCAATGAAGACAGCATCTCGCTTGATCTTGACGAGAGCCTGCTCTTCGCGCCGATCCGGGCCTCGGGTTTCGATCTCTGGGAGCCCGGGCAGCGCGTCAGCTACGGCCTGCGCGCGACCGGACAATGGGGCGCGAGCGGGCTTGCCAGCTTCTTTGTCGGGCAAAGCTACCGGCTCGATGGTGACCCGGTCTTCAGCCCCGGCAGTGGCCTGTTCGAAGAGCGGTCTGACTACATTGTCGCCGGGTCGCTCGAGATCGCCGGATTCACAGCCGATCTGCAGACACGGCTCGACACCGTGGACGGGGATATCAATCGGGTCGATCTCGGTTTCGGCTATGTCAGCGACCGGTTCAGCGGCAGGATCAGCTATCTTGAAGTCAGCGATGATAACGGCACCCAGAGCGACCAACGCGAAGTCAGGGCCGATTTCACCGCCAGGCTCACCGACCGCTGGAGCGCCATTGGCAGCACGGTCCGCGATATTGATCGCGGCACATCACTCCGGACAACCGCAGGCTTCCGCTTTGCCGATGAATGTACCGAGCTGGATATCGTCTATCAGCGCGAGGATGATCAGATCGCGCGTCTCGGCCCGTCCGAATCGATACAGATACGCATTACCCTGTTCACACTCGGTGGTATCGCTCCTGACTAATCTACAGTGCCGGGCGATTGCACCAGCAGCGTCTTTGGGTAATGTTCCGCGCGGAACCGGATAGCGAATGTTGATGATACCTGTTAAAAACCTTGTGCTGACGCTGATGGCGTCCCTGCTCATGATCACGGCGCCTGGCGCCATGGCGCAATCGACCGAGGGCGTCGCCGCGCTCGTGAACGATCAACCGATCACCACGGTCGATGTGCGCAATCGTATGCGCCTGATCATCGCCTCGACCGGGCTCACCCAGATCGACCCGGCGACGCTGGCGCAGATTCAGAGCCAGGCGATTCGCGGACTCGTGGATGAGAACCTGCAATTGCAGGCGGCCCAGGAGTATGAAATCGACGTCACAGACGAAGAAATAAATCAATCGATTCAAGACCTTGCCGACCGAAACAACACCACGATTGCCACAATCGTCGGCGATCTGGAGCGCTCTGGCGTCGATATCCAGACTTTGCGGCACCAGCTCGAAGCGGAAATTGCCTGGCAGGTTCTGGTCAATGGCCGTTACGGCTCACGCATCCGCATCAGCGATCAACAGATCCAGATGGCGCTTGAGCGCCTGGCGGCCAGCGCCTCGCAGCCGCAATACCGGATTTTTGAACTGTTTTTCGAAATTCCCAGCGTCAATCGCGAACAGGAAACTGTGGACCGCGTGATCGCTGTGATGGATCAATTGCAGCGCGGCGCGCCCTTCCCCGAACTGGCGCGGCAATATTCCGACGCGCCATCCTCCGCCAATGGCGGCGATATCGGCTGGATCGTCGCATCGCAATTGCAGCCCGAAGTCGCCGTCATCATCCCACAGCTGATGCAGCAATATACCCAGAGCCAGGGCGGAGCCGCCCTGTCCAATCCGATCCGCGTGCCCGGCGGCTTCATGGTTGTCGCCCTGGTCGCTGCCCGTGATGGCACCACGACGCTGCAATATGATCTGGTCCAGATCACGATTCCGGCCAGCGCGGTCCAGGCCAATTCCAACACGGCCCTGACACGGGCGCTGGCGGCCAATCCGACCTGTGCCCAGGCGACCACAGTTGCCGCTCGCATTCCCGGCGCGGTCGTGACTCCATTGGGCGCGATTGGTGCCGATGCACTCCTGCCGCAAATCAGCGAAGCGCTCGCGCCCCTGCGTGAGGGTGGCAATACCGGCGTCCTGCAGACCGCCGCCGGATTGCAGAGCCTTATCGTGTGCGAACGCACGATTGCCGGCCCGGGCGTGCCCAGCCGCGATGATCTCGAATCGCAATTGCGCGGGCAGCAGCTTTCGCTGCATTCGCGCCGCTGGCTTCGGGATTTGCGCCGCGACGGCACGGTCGAGATTCGCGACTAATGCTCAGCGCCTCACCTGTCGTTATTTCGATGGGTGATCCGGCTGGTATCGGCCCCGAGATCATCCTCAAGGCATGGACGCAGCGACGGATCGCGGGCCCGCTCTTTGCCTGTATCGGCGATATCGACGCGATGCGCGCCTGCGCCAGCCGTCTCGGCCTGCCGGCGCCAGTCGAGATCGCCGATCTGGCTGCGGCCGCCTCAGTATTTGCCGATGCCCTTCCCGTCCTGCCTGCGCCGGTCTCGATCACGGCACCGCTCAAGCCCGGCACGCCCGACCCGCGCCATGCCGCGGCGATCAAGGCGAGTATCGAAGCCGCTGTTGCGCTGTGCCTTTCAGGCGAAGCGCTTGGGTTGGTCACCGCACCGATCGCAAAATCCGTGATGTATGAGGCCGGTTTCAGTTTTCCCGGCCACACCGAATTCCTGGCAGACCTCACCGCCAGCCACCCCGTCTCCGGGACACGTGGCCCCGCCATGATGCTAACCGGCGGTGGTTTGCGAGTCGTTCTGACCTCGATCCATCAACCCCTGGCCGACGCCATCGCGACGCTGTCGGCGTCCCGGATTGAACAGATCGCCCGATTGACGCATCAAGCCCTGCGGCGCGATTTCGGCATCGCCGAACCGCGCCTCGCCCTGGCCGGCCTCAATCCCCATGCCGGGGAAAATGGCAGTCTCGGACGCGAGGAGATCGACATCATCAACCCGGCCGCGGCCCGGCTGCGCGCCGAGGGCATTGCCATCACCAATGCACTCCCGCCGGACACCATGTTCCATGCCGAGGCCCGCGTCGGATATGATGCCGCGATCTGCCTCTATCACGATCAGGGTCTGATCCCGGTCAAGACGCTCGACTTTCATGGCGGCGTCAATATCACGCTCGGCCTGCCAATCGTGCGCACCTCGCCCGATCACGGCACCGCCTTCGACATCGCCGGACAGGGCATTGCCCGCGCCGACAGCCTGCTCGCCGCGCTCGACGCGGCTGCTGAAATTGCCGGACACCGGGCATGAGCGATACACTCCCACCGCTGCGCGATGTCATCGCCCGTCATGACCTGGCGGCGAAGAAATCCTTCGGCCAGCATTTCCTGCTCGACCTCAACCTGACCGCCAAGATCGCCAGCTTTGCCGGCGATATGTCGAATAGTCAGGCGATCGAGATCGGCCCCGGCCCCGGCGGGCTGACGCGCGCGATTCTCGGCGCCGGCGCCAAACACCTGACCGTGGTGGAAAAGGATGCGCGCTTCGGGCCGGCCCTGGAGGAAATCAGCGCCGCCTGGCCCGGCCGGGTCACGGTGCTGGAAGCCGACGGGCTGACGATTGACGAGCCCGCCATCCTGACCGGCGAGGACCGGGTAATCCTGTCCAACCTGCCCTATAATGTCGGCACCATATTACTGATCAAATGGCTGCAGGCGCAGCCAATATGGTGGCGCCGCGCCGTGTTGATGTTCCAGCGCGAAGTGGCCGACCGGATCGTTGCCGGCGTCGGCGACAAGGCCTATGGCCGCCTCGCCATCCTCACCCAATCGGTCTGCGCCGCGCAATTGGTGATGAAAATACCCGCCCAGGCCTTCACGCCGCCGCCCAAGGTCGAATCTTCAGTCGTGATGCTCGACCCGCTGCCGGATGGCAAACGCTTCGACGATCTCAAGGCGCTTGGCATTGTCACGGCATCGGCCTTTGGCCAGCGACGCAAGACCTTGCGCCGCAGCCTGGGACAGGCGGCGAGCCAGACGGCGGCCTCGACGGAAGATTTGATCGCAGCGGCGGGCCTCGAGCCGGGCGCGCGGGCGGAGACGATCGATATTGCCGGCTTTCAGGCGCTCGCCAGGGCCTGGCGAGCCGCGCGGGCTACTCAGCCATAAGCGCGGCGACAAAGCCGTTCAGCCACGGGTGACGCAAACGCTTGAGGCGTTCGGCGTGGAGGATCTGATTGAGCTTGTCGAGCGCACGGGCAAAATCATCATTGACGATGACATAGTCATATTCATGCCAATGGCTGATCTCGTCCTTGGCGCGCGCCATGCGGTCCTTGATGATTTGCGGCGTGTCCTGGCCGCGCTTGCTCAACCGGTCCTCGAGCAGGTCCAGCGAAGGTGGCAGGATGAAGACGCGTACCGTGTCTTCAGGCGCCTGCGCGGCAAGGGCCTGGGCGCCTTGCCAGTCGATATCGAAAATCACGTCGCGGCCATCTTCGATGGCACTGAGCACCAACGCTTTCGGTGTGCCGTAATAGCGCCCGAACACTTCGGCCCATTCGAAAAAATCCCCGGCCTCTATCTGCGCCTTGAAATCCTCGACCGTGACGAAATTATAGTCTTCCCCGTCAATCTCGCCGGGACGCGGCTGGCGCGTCGTGGTCGAGACCGACAAGACCATATCCGGGTTCTGGCTCAGCAGCCGCTTGGACAAGGTGGTTTTACCGGCGCCCGACGGGCTGGATAAAGCCAGCAGAACGCCGCGGCGGCCGCCGCGAAAAATCGGGGGATGTCCGTCACTCGACATTCTGTACCTGCTCCCTGAATTGGTCGACCGCGTTTTTCATGGCGAGGCCAATCTGGGTCAGTGAAGAATCGGAGGATTTGGAGCATAGAGTGTTTGCCTCGCGATTAAACTCCTGTGACAGGAAGTCGAGCTTTCGGCCGGTCGGCGAACCGGCAGCCAGTAGTTCGCGGGCGGCGCGGATATGCGCGTGCAGCCGGTCCAGTTCTTCACGCACATCCATCTTGACCGCCATCGTCGCGGCCTCGGTCGCGAGGCGGTCCGGATCAAGCCCCTGCGGCAGGAGCTCGGCATATTTGGCGGCGATCCGATCCCGGATCGCGTCAAGACGCACGGCGGCGCTGGTCTCGGCCTGATGCGTCAGCGCCTCGACGGTATCGACATGGCCACTCAGCAAGGCCTGCAATTCACTGCCCTCCACCAGGCGCACATCGCGCAGGCCGTCCAGCGCCAGCGCCAGGCTCTCCAGCAGCGCAGCATCCAGTTCATCGGCGTCATCCGGCTCGCTGCGATCCTCGACATCAAGCACGCCGCGCACGCCCAGCAGGCCGTCGAAACTGACCGGCAGGACACGTCCGCTGGCAATATAGGGCTCGGCGGCAGCGAGAATGGCGTCGATACGGCCGGTATCGAGGCGCAGCGCCGCGTCGGTCGTGTCGCGAGTGAGCGTCAGGCTGGCCTGGATATTCCCGCGCGCGAAACGGGCCTTGGCGAGATCGCGCGCACTGGCCTCCAGACGGTCATAGCCGCCGGGAAAGCGGAAACGGACTTCCAGTCCCTTGCCATTGACGCTGCGCACTTCCCACACCCAGCTATTGTGTTCGAAGCTGGCCTCGGTTCGGGAAAAACCGGTCATGCCGGACAATTGAGCCATATTAGTCGCCCGCGATGCGGCGGGCCCTCTCGATCTGGCGCCAGCGCGCAACATTTCTCTGATGCTCGGCATAGGTCGCAGCAAAGGCGTGCCCGCCAGTTCCGTCGGCGACGAAGAACAGCGCCCGGCTGTCGGCGGGATTGAGCACGGCGGCAATTGATTCAGCGCCCGGATTGGCGATCGGCGTCGGCGGCAAACCGTCATTCTGGTAGGTGTTCCAGGCGTTTGCCCCATTGTCGAGTTCGGAACGGCGCAGACCGCGACCGAGTGGCTCGCCGCTGGTAATGCCATAGATAATGGTCGGATCGCTCTCCAGCCGCATGCCGCGACGCAGGCGATTGACGAAGACGGCGGCGACTTCGGCGCGCTCGGCACCAATTCCGGTCTCCTTCTCCACCACCGAGGCGAGAATGATCGCCTCCTCGCGGGTCTCGAAGGGGAGGTTTTCGGCGCGCTGCGGCCACAATTCGTCGAGCAGGCTCTGCTGCGCGCCGAGCATGCGGTCGAGCACGACCTGGCGCGGCGTGCCGCGATCAACCAGATAGGTTTCCGGCAGGATGCTGCCTTCGGCCGGGATATCGGTGATCTCGCCGGTCAGCACATCGGCCTGCTGCAGAACCGCGACGATCATCGCGCTCGTCAGGCCTTCGGCGAAGGTGACGGGGTGCTGCATCGTCCGTCCGGAGCGCAACAATTCATAGATCTGCGCCATGCTCGAGCCCGCCGGTACGGCATATTCGCCGGCCCGCAGCGCGCGGTCGCCGCCATCGAGTGTCACCGCAGCGCGGAACAGACGCGCATCCTCAATCAGACCTGCCGATTCAAGCTGGCTGGAAATCCGCACCAGACCGGTGCCGCGCGGCAGCAGGATGACGGTTTCTTCCATCGCCGGACCGGGACGGACAAATTCCGCCTGCAGCCAGCGATAACCGCCATAGACCGAGCCGGCCGCCAGCAAAGCGAGCACCAGCAAGCCGGCAAACAGCCATAGAAACAGCCGTCCCAGGCCGCCCTTGGCTTTGACATTGGCATTGGTCTTCGCCTTGGGCGTTTTGACATCACTCATTGGGGCCATCCCGAATAAAAGCGGTGCACTCAGTCGACCGCGACAAATACCACGGAGGCATTGGTGCCACCGAATCCGAAAGAATTCGATAGCGCCGCGCGGACCGGCCGCTTGACCGGCTTGTGGGCGGCCAGGTTGAGCGTCGTCGAAACGGAGGGATTGTCGAGATTGAGGGTCGGCGGGCAGATTCCGTCACGGATGGCCAGAATCGAGAAAATACCCTCGACCGCTCCGGCCGCGCCGAGCAAATGCCCGATCGCCGACTTGGTCGATGACATCACGACATCGCCGTTGCCGAACAGGCGCTCAACGGCCCGCAATTCAATCTCGTCACCCTTTGGCGTCGAGGTGCCGTGGGCATTGACGTAATCAATGTCAGATGGCTCGAGCCCGGCATCCTTGAGCGCCGCCGACATCGCCCGGAAACCGCCATCACCATCATCGGCCGGCGCAGTGATATGATGGGCATCGCCCGACAGGCCATAGCCTTTGACCTCGGCATAAATCGTTGCGCCACGCGCCTTGGCGCTTTCATATTCCTCGAGCACCACCACACCGGCACCCTCGCCCATCACGAAACCATCGCGGTCGCGATCCCAGGGGCGTGAGCCGGCGGTCGGATTATCATTGAAACCGGTCGACAGCGCCTTGCAGGCGATGAAGGCCGCAATGCCGAGACGGCAAACTGCGGCTTCGGCGCCGCCGGCGACCATCATATCGGCATCGCCGCGAGCCACCAGTCGCGCCGCATCGCCGATCGCGTGCGCGCCGGTGGAACAGGCGGTTACGACGGCATGATTTGGGCCCTTCAGCCCGTGCCGGATCGAAACCTGGCCGGAGGCGAGATTGATCAACAGACCGGGAATGACAAAGGGTGAGAGCCGTCTTGGACCTTTTTCATGCAAGTCGATAGAGGCGTTATAGGTGGATTCAAGACCGCCAATTCCGGAGCCGATCATCACACCGGCGCGGCAGCGCTCTTCTTCGGATGTCGCGACCCAGCCACTATCGGCAATGGCGTAATCGGCCGCGGCAACACCGTATAGAATGAAATCATCAACGCGCTTCTGGTCGCGCGGACTCATGACGCTATCAGGCGCAAAAGCACCCGGATCGTCAGCTGAGCCACCGCCGCGGCCATCGACACGCGGCACGAGACCAGCGATCTGGCAAGCCAGATCGCTGGTTTCAAAATGCTCGATCAGGCCCAAACCCGATTGGCCAGCCAGGAGACGTCCCCAGACGATATCCTTGCCGCAGCCAAGCGGTGTGACCAGACCAATTCCAGTGACGACAACGCGCCGCATGGACTGGTCTTTAACCGACTTTCTCGGAGATGAACTTCACAGCGTCACCGACTTTTTGGATGTGCTCGGCAGCATCGTCGGGGATTTCGATATCGAATTCCTCTTCAAACGCCATCACGAGTTCAACATTGTCCAGGCTATCGGCGCCCAGATCGTCGATGAAACTCGCATTATCCGTAACTTTTTCGATGTCGACATCAAGATGCTCAACAACAATTTTTTTAACGCGCTCGAGAACGTCAGACATTTCAGACCCTCATGGTAATTCGCCGCAGGAGATCGACGGCGCAGGAAAGGAGGCATAGCGCCCCAAAACCGGGCCGCCTTCACCAAGATGCGCGGGCAAGTAACACACTTCCCGAGCGCTGACCAGAATGGGCAACCGTGCTCATTCTGGCAAGTTGTTACGCTAAATCATTGCCATACCGCCATTCACATGAAGTGTCTGGCCAGTCACGTAATTGGCTTCCTGGCTGGCAAGATAGACAATGGCAGCAGCAATATCATCGCCCGTGCCCAGATCACCAGCAGGAATTTTCGTCAAGATCGCCTTACGTTGATCTTCATTAAGCACATCGGTCATTGGCGAGGCAATAAATCCCGGTGCGACACAGTTGACGGTGACGCCGCGCGAGGCGACTTCCTGGGCCAGTGATTTGGAGAAGCCGATCATGCCGGCCTTGGAGGCACAGTAATTGGTCTGGCCCGGATTGCCGGTGACGCCGACGACAGAGGTAATCCCGACGATACGGCCCCAACGCGCCTTCATCATGCCGCGCAAGGCGGCGCGGCAGAGCCGGAAATAGCTTTCCAGATTGACCCGCAGCACCATGTCCCAGTCATCATCCTTCATCCGCATCAAAAGCTGGTCGCGGGTGATGCCGGCATTGGCGATCAGAATATCCATCGAACCCATCGCTTCGGCGGCCTGTTTCGGCAGCGCGTCGACAGCTTCGGCGTCGGAAAGATTGCAGGGCAGGACATGGGTGCGTGCCCCCAGCTCGGCGGCGAGGTCCTGCAACACGTTTTCACGGGTGCCCGAGAGAGCGACGGTCGCGCCCTGCGCATGCAGCGCCCTGGCGATCGCCTGGCCGAGGCCGCCTGTGGCGCCGGTGACGAGCGCATTCTTGCCGGTCAGATCAAACATTCTCAGCTATCCTCTTTCAGCGAAGCCGCGAAGGCTTCCAGATCGGCGGCCACATTGAGCGGCACGCCATTCGCATCCTTGGTGGTGCGTTTGAGCATGGTGGTGAGCACCTTGCCGGCACCGGCTTCAGCGAGCGTCGTGATGCCGGCGCCCTCAACCATCCACAATACACTCTCGCGCCAGCGTACCCGCGCCGTCACCTGATCGACCAATTGCCGGCGGATAATCTCAACATCCGACGTCGGGCGCGCGGTGACATTGGCGACAACAGGCACGGCGGGCGGCAGAATAGTCGTCGAGGCCAGGGCTGCGGCCATCGCGTCGGCGGCGGGTTGCATCATGGCGCAATGGAAGGGGGCCGAGACCGGCAGCATCATCGCCTTCTTGACGCCCAGCGCCGTGGCGCGATCAATCGCCGCCTCGATGGCGACCGTCGAGCCGGAAATGACGATCTGACCCGGCGCATTGTCATTGGCAATTGCACAGACCCCGACCAGGGAACCGGCATCGACCGCCTGCTGCGCCATGGCTTCATCGGCACCGAGCAGCGCGGCCATCGTTCCCAGCCCGACCGGCACGGCCTGCTGCATGGCGCGTCCGCGCAGTTTGAGCAGTTTCGCGGCGTCGGAAATCGTCAGGGCGCCGGCAGCGGCCAGCGCCGAGTATTCGCCCAGGCTGTGGCCCGCGACGAATTGGGCCCCGGTGACCGAAATACCGAACTCAGCCTCCAGCACCCGCATCACCGCCAGGCTGGTCGCCATCAGGGCCGGCTGGGCGTTTTCGGTCAGGGTCAGATCCTCGATCGGCCCATTGGCCATCAGGCCCGACAGGTTCTGCCCGAGCGCGTCATCGACCTCGGCCAGCACGGCGCGGGCGGCGGAGAATTCGGCGGCGAGCTCCTGGCCCATGCCGACCGACTGGCTGCCCTGTCCTGGAAATACGAATGCCAGCGTCATCAGAACGCCTCCCGCGAATTGATATTGGACGCTCGATACCCCTTGTCACCGCGCACGCGCAAGAGGGGATGCGGCTTGCGCGGCTCACGGCTTTAGGCTATGGCCGCGCTTCGCTTGGTTGCGGTCCTGTTCCTTTATTCCCGTCACATGGTGTGGCGGACCGGCTCAGGAGCCACCGCGAGCCTGCCCGCCCCTTCGGCGAGGCTTGCGCCGCAACCGCTTATGAAGGGAGCCAAGATGGCACTTTACGAGCACGTATTCATCGTACGCCCGGACGTTTCTCCGGCCCAGATGGAAACTCTTCTGGAAGAAACGAAGACCCTGATCGAGACCAATGGCGGCACGACCGGCAAGATCGAATATTGGGGCCTGCGTAACCTGTCCTACCGTATCAACAAGTCGCGCAAGGGCCATTACGGCCTGATCGATATCGACGCCAATGGCGCCGTCATCGACGAACTTGAGCGCCTGCAGCGCCTGTCCGAAGACGTCATGCGTTTCATGACCCTTCGTGTCGACGAGCATACCGATCAACCTTCGGCGATTCTGTCGAAGAAGGATGACCGTCGTCCGCGCCGCGATTTCCGGTCGTAAGGAGAGAAACAGATGTCATCCGATAATATTGCAAACCTGCCCGCTCGCCGCCCATTCATGCGCCGCCGCAAGGTGTGCCCATTCTCCGGCGAGAATGCACCCGCGATCGACTACAAGGATCCGAAGCTCCTGCTTCGTTACATGTCCGAGCGTGGCAAGATCGTCCCGTCCCGCATCACGGCGGTATCCGCCAAGAAGCAACGTGAACTGGCCCGCGCCATCAAGCGCGCCCGCCAGATGGCACTGCTTCCCTATGTGATGGATTAAGGAGAGCGCACTATGAAACTGGTTCTCCTGGAACGCGTCGAAAATCTCGGCGTCATGGGTGAAGTTGTCTCGGTCCGTCCGGGATTCGCCCGCAACTTCCTTCTGCCGCAAGGCAAGGCGCTGCGCGCCAATGAAGGCAATATGGCCCGCTTCGAAGCGGAAAAAGAAGCCCTGATCGCGCGCAATGCCGAACGGGCTGCTGTCGCCGCTACCGCTGGTGAAGTGATCGATGGCGAAACTTTCGTCATGGTCCGTTCCGCTGGCGAAAGCGGTCAGCTCTACGGTTCTGTCTCCTCGCGTGACATTGCCGAGATCGTTTCGGAATCCGGCACTTCGGTCGGCCGCTCGCAGATCGATCTGCACGCGCCAATCAAGAAGCTGGGCCTGCACGACATCCGTATCCGTCTGCACGCCGACGTGGCCGTGACGGTGACGATCAATGTCGCTCGCTCGCTCGACGAAGCCGAACGCCAGGCCTCCGGTGAAGATGTGATCGCGGCGCAAGCCGACGAAGATCGCGCCATCGCCGAAGCCCAGGCTGCCGACCTGTTCGAAGCCAGCGAAGAAGGCGAAGAACTGGCCGAACGTCGCGCCGAAGGCGCCGACGATTCGGAAGCGCCCGAAGACGACGAAGTCTAGGGTTCAGCCTTGTACTGATTGACGGAAACAGGCGGGTCGCAAGACCCGCCTGTTTTTGTTTGCCACCAGACTTGTCCACACTTCTCCACAGGTCGGGGGAAATACTGTGGTTAAGATTCGCTCCGGCGCATTGGGGGGGTCGTCTCTGCGGCCGCAAGCCTGTATCCCATTCCCATGACAACCGAGCTGATGACATTTGATTCCGGGGCCCCGACGACGCTGGAGACCGCACCCCACAATCTGGAGGCCGAACAGGCCTTTCTCGGCGCGCTGCTCTACGACAATGAAATCTTTCACCGCATCGCCGACTGGCTGAAGGCGGAACATTTCTACGATCCCGTGCATGGCCGCATTTTCGAGACCGCATCCGACCTGATCGGCCGCGGCTCGCTCGCCGATGCCGTCGTACTGAAAACCCATTTCGATCGCGATGACGGACTGCGCGAAATTGGTGGCACCACCTATCTGGCCGTACTGATCGAGAGCGCGGCGAATAATTCGGCGGCGACCGAATACGCGCGCATGATCTATGAGCTCGCCCTGCGGCGCGACCTGATCCGGATCGGCGACGAGCTGTCGGCGACCGCAACTAGCGATGCCGAGACACAGCCGCGCAAGCTGATCGAGGCCGTCGAACAGCAATTGTTCAACCTCGCAGAAGCCGGCTCGACCTCGCGCGGCTTTGTCAGCTTCAAACAGGCCCTGACCGAATCGGTCGAGACCGCCGCCGCCGCCTATGAGCGCGATGGCGGGCTGTCGGGAATCTCCTCGGGGTTGAAGGCGCTGGACGAAAAGCTCGGCGGCATGCACCCGTCCGACCTGATTATCCTCGCTGGCCGACCGTCAATGGGGAAAACCGCGCTGGCGACCAATATCGCCTTCGATGTGGCGCGAAACTATGAGTTCGAGGAACAGCCCGACGGCACGACCAAGACGACCAAGGGCGGCGTCGTCGGCTTCTTCTCGCTGGAAATGTCGGCCGAACAGCTCGCGATGCGCCTGATCGCCGATTACACCGGCATTCCCGGCTATATGATCCGCCAGGGCACGATCGATGCGACCCAGTATGAGGAAATCCGCGACGCGGTGCTCGAGATCCAGTCGCTACCGCTCTATATCGACGATACCGGCGGCCTGCCGATCGGGGCGCTGGCTGCACGGGCGCGCCGTCTCAAACGCACTCACGGACTCGATCTGATCATTGTCGATTACCTGCAGCTGGTCACATCATCGCGGAACCGGCCGGGCGATAGCCGAGTGCAGGAAGTTTCCGAAGTGACGCAGAATCTCAAGGCCCTGGCAAAGGAACTCGAAGTTCCCGTCATCGCCCTGTCGCAGCTGTCGCGCAATGTCGAAAGCCGCGAGGACAAGAAGCCGCAACTTTCCGACCTGCGCGAATCCGGCTCGATCGAGCAGGACGCCGATGTCGTGCTGTTCGTCTATCGCGAAGCCTATTACAAGGAGCGCGAAAAGCCGCGCGAGGACACGCCGGAATATCTCGCCTGGCAGGAGGAATTCCGCATTATTGAAAAGCTGGCCGAAGTGGTCATCGGCAAGCAGCGTCATGGTGCCATCGGCACTGCCAAACTGTCCTTTGACGGGGCACGCACGAAGTTTAGCGATCTTGATGAGCGATTCGAAGACGGCTGAATCCGCGGCGCAGCCCGCGCCGCGCCTGGTCATTGATCTGACCGCAATTCAGCGCAATTACGCGGCCCTGCAGCGCCTGGCCCCGAACGCCGAAACCGGCGCCGTGGTCAAGGCAAATGCCTATGGCCTCGGCGCGTCACATGTCCTGCCCGTGCTCGCCGATGCCGGTTGCCGAACCTTTTATGTCGCCCATACCGCCGAAGGCCGCGAGGCCCGCGAAGCGCTGGCCGGACGCGAGGCCGACATTTTCGTCTTCAATGGTTTCTGGCCCTCCGAACTGGATTCCCTGCGCGATGCGCGGCTCTTCCCGGTCATCAATGATCTGCATCAATTGCATCAGCTGCGCGAACAGGCACCGGATCTGCCCTGCGCCATCCATTTCGATACCGGCATGAACCGGCTCGGGCTCGGCCCGAACGGCACACAGAGCCTGCTCGACAATCCCGACTGGCTCGCCGGTCTCGATGTGCGGCAGATGATGAGTCATCTGGCCTGTTCCCACGAGCCGGCCCACCCGCTCAATGCCCGGCAATTGGAGCGTTTCGCGGCGATTCGTGCCCGCTTCCCCGCCATCCCGGCCAGCTTCGCCAATTCCGGCGGTGCCATGCTCGATGCGCGCTATCATTTCGACATTCTGCGTCCGGGACTGGCGCTGTATGGCGGTCATCCTGTCCAGGATTGCGCCAATCCCTTCGTGCCGGCAGTCCGGGTCGAAGCGCCTGTGCTGCAGGTGCGCACGATCAAGGCGGGCGATTGCGCCGGCTATGGCGCCATTTTCACCGCCGAGCGAGAGATGCGGATTGCGACCGTCGCGACGGGCTATGCCGACGGATTGCTGCGCGCCTGCGGCGATGGCGGCTTTGGCCGCATTGGCGGCGTCAAAGTGCCGATCATCGGACGCATTTCGATGGATCTGACGACACTCGATCTGAGCGATATCACCGAGCCGGTCGCGCCGGGCGACTGGGTCAGCTTTCTCGGCGATGATATCGAACCGCTGGCCGATGCCGCCCAGACCATCACCTATGAATTCCTCGTCCGGCTCGGCCAACGCTTTCACCGCGTCTATTTGCCCGGTGCGCCCGCGGCATAGCGCGCTTGCGGCGAAGCGGAACAGAGTGTGAACTAAACGCCAAGCTGAAAAAGACGATTCGCCATGGCCCGTGCTGAAAACCTCTATGTCTGCCAGAGCTGCGGCGCCTCCCAGTCCAAATGGGCCGGGCGCTGCGATGCCTGCGGCAGCTGGAATACGCTGGTCGAAGAGACGCCGGCCGCACCGCTGGGCACCCAGGCGACGACCGCCAAGCGCCGCGGCAAGGGCAATACACTCGACCTGGTCGATCTCGGCGCCGATACGCCGGAAGCGCCGCGCCTGAAATCAGGCATTCCCGAGCTTGACCGCGTCTGCGGCGGCGGGCTGGTACGTGGTTCGGCGATCCTGGTCGGCGGCGATCCAGGGATCGGCAAATCAACCCTGCTGCTGCAACTCGTCGCCCTGATGGCCCGCGCCGATGCCCGCGCCATCTATGTCTCCGGCGAAGAGGCTGTCGCCCAGGTGCGCTTGCGCGCACGGCGGCTCGGACTGGCCGATGCGCCGGTCTCGCTGGCGGCCGAAACCTCGCTCAATAATATTCTCGACGGGCTGAAGTCGGAAAAGCCCGACATTGTCGTGATCGATTCGATCCAGACCATGTGGAGCGACCAGCTCGCCGCCGCGCCGGGCACTGTCGCGCAGGTGCGTGCCTGTTCGCAGGAGCTGGTGCGTTTTGCCAAACAGCGCAATTGCATCGTCATCCTGGTCGGCCATGTCACCAAGGATGGCCAGATCGCCGGCCCGCGCGTGATCGAGCACATGGTCGATGCCGTGCTGTATTTCGAAGGCGAGCGCTCCCACCAATTCCGCATCCTGCGCGCCGTGAAGAACCGTTTCGGGCCGACCGACGAGATCGGCGTGTTCGAAATGGGCGATGCCGGACTGGGCGAGGTTGCCAACCCTTCCGCCCTCTTCCTCGACGGGCGCGGCGAGTCGACCTCCGGTGCTGCGGTATTTGCCGGCATGGAGGGCACACGGCCAGTTCTGAGCGAAATCCAGGCCCTGGTCGCCCCGGCGGCGTTCGGCACGCCACGCCGCGCTGTCGTCGGCTGGGATAGCGGCCGATTGGCGATGGTGCTCGCCGTGCTGGAAGCGCGCTGCGGCGTCGATTTCTCCAATCGCGATATTTTCCTCAATGTCGCCGGCGGGCTGAAAATCACCGAGCCGGCGGCCGATCTCGCCGTTGCCGCGGCCATCGTCTCCTCGGCGCTCGATGTCGCCCTGCCCTCGGACGGTGTTGTTTACGGAGAAATCAGTCTTTCCGGCGATGTTCGACCGGTCGGTCGGAGTGATTCGCGCCTCAAGGAAGCCGCCAAACTGGGCTTCACGCGGGCCATCGCCCCGAAGGCCTCGGCCGATGATACCGCGCCGGTGCGTGTGCTGGGCGTGGCCACAGCGCTCGAACTGGTGCAAACTCTGCAGGCGATGGCGGGCGAATAGGAAACACGCCGATGGACGGCTCCTTGAGTGCATTCGATGGAATTGGTCTGACAATCCTGCTGGTGTCCGGATTGCTGGCGCTGGTGCGCGGCTTTGTCCGCGAAGCACTGTCGGTTACGGCCTTCGTCGCCGCCTCGCTGGCGACGCTGTGGGCCCTGCCTGCCTTTCTCGGCCCGGCCCGTGACTTGATCGACCCCGATTGGCTGGCACCGCTGGCGATCGGCGCAGTGATTTTCCTGCTGGTCTATCTGTCCATCACCTTCGTCACCTCCTCGCTGTCGAGCGGGTTGGCCAAGGGCGATGATGTCAATGTCGTCGACCGCACGCTTGGTTTCGCGTTCGGCGTCGTGCGTGGCCTGGTCCTGCTCGCCCTCGGCGTGATCTTCATGGCGGCAACGCTGGGCGTGGATGGTCATCCGCCGCGCGCCGTCACCGAATCCCGGATCTATCCGCTGGTCAAGGCGGCCGCCGATGCGCTGCAAACCCTGGCACCATCGACCTCGCGAATCGCGGGAACCGACCTGCTGCCCGAGGCCGTTCCCGGCTCTGCCCGCGACCCGATTGCAGAAACAATAAGAAATGATGCGACCTCCTATGGCAGCCGCGACAGAAACCGACTAGATGAGCTGATCGGTTCGACCACGGATGACCAGGATGACGATGGATGAGCGATAAATACGCACTTCCCGCCACGCTGACTTACGATCCCGTCACGGATCGCCCCCAGGAAGAGTGCGGCGTATTCGCCGTTTACGGGTCAGAGGATGCCGGTGTGCTTACCGCGCTCGGCCTGCACGCCCTGCAGCATCGTGGCCAGGAAGCCTGCGGCATCGCGACCCATGACGGGTCGCGTTTTCATGTCGAACGCTATCTCGGCCTGGTTGGCGAGAATTTCACCTCGGCCGACATGCCTCAGCGCCTGCCCGGCAAGGTCGCGATCGGCCATGTGCGCTATTCGACCCAGGGCGCCTCGGTGTTGCGCAATGTGCAGCCGCTCTATTCCGATGTGCGCGGCGGCGGTATCGCCCTGGCCCATAACGGTCATTTGACCAATGCGCGGGTGCTGCGCGAGGAGTTGGTCGCCAATGGCGCGATTTTCCAGTCGACCAGCGATTCGGAAGTTGTGCTTCACCTCGCAGCCCTGTCGCGCAAATCCAAGCTCACCAATCGCCTCTCGCATGCCTTGAAACAGGTCGAGGGCGCCTTCGCCTTTGTAGCGCTGGTCAATGACCGGTTGATCGCCGCACGCGACCCGCACGGGATTCGCCCGCTGGTGATGGGGCAATTGGGCGATGCTGTTGTGTTCGCCTCGGAAACCACGGCGCTCGACATGGTTGGCGCCACCTATACCCGTGATGTCGAGCCCGGCGAGGCCATCATCCTGTCCGATGGCGAAATGCGCAGTGAGCGGTTTTCACCGGCGCGCGCTGCCCGCCCCTGCGCCTTTGAATTCATCTACTTCGCCCGCCCCGACTCGATCATTGGCGGCCGCAGCGTCTATGAAGCGCGCAAGGAAATGGGCCGGCAGCTGGCGCGCGAAATGCCCGTCGATGTCGATGTCATCATTCCGGTGCCCGATAGCGGTGTGCCGGCGGCCCTGGGTTATTCGGAGGCCTGCGGCATCCCGTTCGAACTGGGCATTATCCGCAGCCATTTCGTCGGCCGAACCTTCATCCAGCCCAATCAGGATCGCCGCGACATGTCGGTGCGGCTCAAGCATTCCGCCAATGCTGCCGCGGTGCGCGGCAAGCGCGTGCTGCTGATCGATGATTCGATTGTCCGCGGCACCACTTCGCTGAAAATCGTGCGGCTGATGCGTGAAGCCGGTGCAACGGAAGTTCATTTCCGCTCCGCCTGCCCGCCAATCAAATTTCCCGACTTCTACGGCATCGATATGGCGGGTCAGAAGGAATTGATCGCGGCCAATATGGATGTCGACCAGATGGCGGCGAAACTGGAAGCTGACAGCCTCGCCTTCCTCACGGTCGAAGGCATGTACCAGGCCATCACCGGCGGACCGCGCAATGATCGCGCGCCGCAGCTTTCGGACCATTATTTCACCGGCGAATATCCGACGCGGCTGATCGATCATGACCGTTCATTGTCGGCGAAGGAATTCCAACTCTCCCTCTTGGTGGATGCATGACCGCTATTGATCTGACCGGCCGCGTCGCTCTGGTGACCGGTGCATCGCGTGGTATTGGCCGCGCCATGGCGCTCGAACTCGGCAAGGCCGGCGCACACGTGATTGCGACGGCGCGCACAACTGGTGCCCTGGAAGAAGTCGATGACCTGATCCGCGCCGCGGGCGGTTCCTCGACCCTGGTGCCGCTGGACCTGTTGTCGAGCGACGGCATTGAACAGCTCGGCGCCATCGTCGAAGAGCGGTGGGGCAAGCTCGATATCCTGCTGGCGAATGCCGGCCAGCTCGGCGTGCTGACGCCAGCGAGCCAGGTCAAGGCGAAGACCTGGAATGACGTCATCGGCGTCAATCTTCTGGCACCGGCGCGCCTGATCCGCGCCTTTGAAGCCCTGCTCCTGAAATCGGATACCGGTGGCCGCGCCGTCTTCATCTCGTCCGGAGCCGCCACGTCGCGGCGCGCTTTCTGGGCGCCCTATGCGGCCAGCAAGGCCGGGCTCGACGCCCTGGTCCAGTCCTGGGCCGACGAGCACAACAATAATCCATTGCGGATCAATCTGGTCTATCCCGGCGCCGTGCGCACGGTGATGCGCGCCAAGGCCTTTCCGGGCGAAGACGCCAACACACTGCCGGAACCGGCAACGCTGTGGCCGCTGATCGCCGGCCTGGTCGCCGATGATTGCCAGCACCATCGTGAGATCATCAAGGCCTGAGTTTGGCCCTGGCGGACGCCAGCTCACTCAAAGCCGCGGCTCCAGCGCCCTAGCGCTTCTTGGGCCCCGGGCCGCTGCCGCCGCGCTCATTGCCCTGCTCATTGTCGACATAGGGGTTCTTGCCAGCCTTGACGATCAGACGGATCGGCACGCCGGGCAGATCAAATGCCGTGCGCAAACCATTGATCAGATAGCGCTTATAGCTATCGGGCAGATCGGCGGCGCGCGAACACATCATCACGAAGGTCGGCGGACGCGATTTGGTCTGGGTCAGATAGCGCGGCTTGATCCGGCGTCCATTGACGGCCGGCGGCGGATGCCGCTCGATCATCTCGTGCAGCCAGTCATTGAGGTCGCGCGTCTTGACCTTGGCGTCCCAATTGCGATGCAGGATCGCCAGGGTCGGCATGATCTTGTCGAGACCCTTATTCTTCAGGGCCGAAATCGGCAGAAGGGGCGCGCCAGACATTTGCGGCAGCAGCCGGTCGAATTCCTCGCGCACTTCCTTGAGATAGGCTTCGCGCTCGGGCACGAGGTCGAATTTCGAGATTGCCACAGCTACAGCGCGGCCTTCGGAGAAGGCCATGTCGGCGAGCTGGAGGTCCTGCTTCTCAAGCGGATGACTGGCATCCATCAGGAGCAGCACGACTTCGGAGAATTTGATCGCGCGCAGTGTATCGGCGACGCTCATCCGCTCGATCCGGTCGGAGACCTTGCCCTTTTTACGCAGGCCAGCAGTGTCGTGCAGGCGCACCCGGCGACCATCCCACAGCCAGTCAACGGCGATGGCATCGCGGGTGATGCCGGCCTCGGGCCCGGTGATCAGGCGCTGTTCGCCGATCAGGCAATTGATCAGGGTGGATTTGCCCGCATTCGGCCGGCCAATCACGGCGATCCGCAAAGGCGGCTCGGCGGCGCGCGGCTTGGAGGATTCGCGCGGCTGTTCGCCAATCGCCGCGACGATTGCCTGGTAGAGCTCGCTCATCCCCTCGCCATGAGCGGCGGAGATGGCAACAGGTTCACCCAGGCCAAGGCTGTAGGAATCGAGCAGACCGGATTGTCCGGCCCGGCCCTCGGCCTTGTTGGCCAGCAGGATGACCGGCTTGCCGGACTTGCGCATGACTTCGGCGAAAGTCTGGTCGAGCGGCATGACGCCGGCCCGGGCATCCATCAGCAGCAGGCAGATGTCTGCATCCTTGATCGCGATCTCGGTCTGGGCGCGCATTTCTGCTTCCAGACCTTCCTTCTTTTCGTCGTCATAACCAGCAGTGTCGATCAGACGCAAATCCATATCGCCGAGCCGGCCCACGGCTTCGCGGCGGTCGCGCGTGACGCCCGGCCGGTCATCGACAATCGCCAGCGGCTTGCCCGCCAGGCGATTGAACAGCGTCGATTTTCCCACATTGGGCCGTCCGACGACGGCGATGCGGGGTATAAAATCAGTCATGGATTTTTGGCCTATCGAAGCGCGAGCAGGCGCGCCTCATCGGTAACCACATAAACAGTCTCATTGGCAATCACTGGTGCCACATAGACAGACTGGCCAAGCGAGAATTGGCGGATGATTTCGCCGTCATAGGCGTTGACCAGAACGCCATCGCCATCACTGGAAGCGAGGAAAACCCGCCCCCCGGCCAGCACAGGTCCAGCCCAGGCAATGCGGTTCTTGCGGCGGTTCGGATTCTCGAACAATTCGAGCTGCGTCATCCAATGCACCACACCGGTATTGCGGTTGAGACAAACCAGTTCGGCCTCGCTGGTGATGATGTAGAGGAAATCGCCCGCGACCCATGGCGTATGCAGACCACCGGCCGGCTGGGTCCACATCCGCTCGCCCGTGCGCAATTCAATCGCCACCAGCGTGCCCGAATGGCTCATCGCATACACGGTGCCGTCGAGGATGACCGGGCTGCCGGCGACATCATTGATTTCCGACAGAGCTGTCAGGCCACCGCCGCGGGTCAGGCTATCGGACCAGACGGGATTGCCGTTCTGCACCCGAAGCGCCACCAATTCGCCGGAGGCGAACGGAGCGACGACAATATCACCCAGCACGGCCGGGCTCGGCCCGGTCAGCAGGCGGGCGGTCTCGACAATGCCCTGATAGGCCCACAAGACCGCCCCAGTCGCGGCGTCCAGCGCCAGCAATTCATTATCATCGCTGGTCACGAAGATGCGGCCATCGGCGACGGTCGGCGCGCCGTGGAAAGGCACGAGCGTCTCGGTCCGCCAGACTTCCGCTCCGGTCGCCGCATCGAGGGCGACGAAGAAATTGAAGCCGGAATGGGCGTAAACACGGCCCGAATCATAGGCCAGCCCGGAGCCGAAAGACATCCGGTCATAGCGATTGGGAACCCGCAGCCGCACCGACCAGACTTCGCTGCCGGTTTCGGCATTGAGTGCGGATACACGGCCGGAGGCATCGCCGGCAAAAATATGCCCATCGGCGATCACCGGCCGGGCATTGAGCCGGCGGTCATTATTGGAGCCCTGGCCAACAGAACGGCGCCAGGCAATGGCGAGATTGCCGCTTGCCTGCGTGTGCTGCAGCGCATGGGTCGGGTAACCGCCGGGCTGTGGCCAGACCGTATTGACGTAGGCAGGCGGCAGCGTGACCGTCGGCGTGTCCTCGTCGGTACCGATCTGCAGCGTTTGTTCAAAGCTGAGGATCGAGACGCGGCCATCGGTCGGTGCCGTATCGCCACTTTCAACACTGCCTGAGAACAGGTCCAACGGATTCGGCACCGAGGAACAAGCCGCGAGCGGAGCAAAAAGAAGGGCCAGAGCGGCAATGCGCATACGCTTTACATCAATCATCGCCCGAATCCCCGGCGCTAGCTTGTTCAGTATCAATTTCGGTCGCAGCGTCCGAGGCGGCATCAGCCGGCATTGGCGCTGCCATATCCGCTTCATCAGGCTCGCTACTGGCAGCGATCAGCGCCAGACCTTCGAGCGCCCGGCGGGCCACGCCCTGGGGCGCATCGAAACTGGTCGAGAGGAATTGGTATTCGCGCTGTGCGCGTGCCATGTCGCCAGCCCGCAGCGCCGCGACCGCAATCGCTTCGCGCGCCAGATGCCGATAGGGCGACGTCGCTGTCGTCAACGGCGTCAAACGGATTTCAACATCACTGAAGCTGAGCGCATCCCACAGGGCCCACACCGCCTTGAGGCGGGCAAGGTCACGGATCGTCGGCTCGGCGGTGCGCGACGCGGCCTGCTCGTAAAAGGCTGCGGCGGTCGTGTTGTCGCCCGCCTCGAGCGCCATGGCGGCGCGCTGCATCAAAGCCAGGGTCGCATAGGAGTCGGTGCCGGATTCCACCAGCGTATCGAAACCGGTTACGGCCTGCGCCGCACGTCCCGCCTCGAGGGCGGCAATCGCCACTTCATAGGTATCAGACGCGCGTTCACGCGTTGAGGTCTGCCACGCGTGCCAGCCTTGATAACCGGCTGTTCCGAGGATGATCGCGGCGGCAACTCCCAGCACGAGCGGGCCGTATTGGCGCGCCAGATCCTGGTATTTGTCTCTGCGAAGTTCCTCGTCAACTTCTTCGAAAATATCGACCACGTCGAAGCGGCTCCGTGCTTATGGGATAATATGCGCGCGACCCTAGCGTCCGCGCGCCCAAGCGGCAACAGACCTCAACCGTCAATACGCCTCAAGGTGTAGACCTCGTCACCGGAGGGAAAGCTGCGAGCCCGCACCTCGCTGGCATAGCGCGCAACAGCGGCATCGGTGCGCTCGGCCATATTGTCATAGCGTTTGACGAATTTGGGCGTCCAGTCGAACACGCCCAGCATGTCCTGGGTCACCAATATCTGCCCGTCACAATGGCCTGAAGCGCCAATGCCGATGGTCGGCACCTTGACCGTGTCGGTGATCTCGCGCGCCAATTCCTCATCGACCCCCTCGATCACGATCGCAAAGGCGCCGGCCTTCTCGGCGATGACGGCTTCCTCGATGACGCGGGCCCGTTCGGCACCGGTTTTACCCTTCGCCTTGAAGCCGCCCTCGGCCAGGGCCGCCTGCGGTCGCAGCCCGACATGGCCAATCACCGGAATCGAACGCTGGGCCATGAATTCAATCGTTTCGCCGGCATAGGCGCCGCTCTCGATCTTGATCGCCTGGCAACCCGTCTCGCACATGATGCGGGCCGCATTCTCAAAGGCTTGCTGAGGTGATTTCTCATAACTGCCGAAGGGCATGTCGACCGCGACCAGGGCGCGGCGGGCCCCGCGCATCACCGCCTGCCCGTGCAGGATCATCATCTCCAGCGTCACGCCGATTGTGCTGGCAAGACCGTGCACGACCATGCCGACACTATCGCCGACCAGAAGCAGGTCGCAATGCGGGTCGAGCAGGCGCGCCATCGGCGCATCATAAGCGGTCAGGCAGACCAGCGGTTCGCCGCCTTTGCGCGCGCGGATATCGGCAGCGGTGATACGGCGGGTCTGGGTTTGGGCGGACATGGGGAAGCGGCCTCTCGAGGCTGGGGGAGACTGCGAGCCTAGCGCACGATGTTGCAGTGCAAAAGCCCAGCTCAGCGTCTTTGGATTCGAAGCTGGAAAAACGACTCAGATTCCTGGTGGCCGTATTTTCGAGCCACAAACCCGGTTCTCGCTTTTGCGACAAACCCTCTAGGCGATGCGTCGCGGCAGAATCAACGCCACCATCCCCAGCGCCAACGCCATGGCGAGTGCCGCCAGCGTCTCGGGCGCCATCAGAAAGGCGAAATTCGCCACCAGCCCCTCGGCCGGAATTTGCATCTGGTCGAACACGCCTTCCAGCTGCGTGCCGGCAACCGCCGAGCCGATCGAGCCGGCACCGCCGAGCATCAGGACGCGCTTGCGGTCAGGATGCGATAGCTGCGCCACAAGCTTGGCGGCGAAGGCTTCGGCCTCGGCTTTTTCATTCAAAGGCTCTGCAGCCTCCGCAAAGGCAGCCTTGAGCCGCTGGTCAAAGGCATCATTCATGGTCATGACGCGATTACCTCCGCTTCCGCAAAATAGGCCTGCAATTTGGCACGCCCGCGATTGACATGCGATTTGATCGTCCCCAGCGGCATGCCGGTCGCCTCCGCGGCTTCCGAATGCGACATGCCACAGGAATAACACATCACCACCGCCACTCGCTCTTCTTCTTTCAATGTGGTGAGCGCGCGGTCGAGATCAACCACATTGCCCATATCTCGCGGCGCTTCGCTGTCTTCCATCCCGCTGCCAAATCTTTCCATGGCGCGGTCGGTCGATTTGCGCTTGCGCGCCGATTTGAGAAATTCCGTATAAGCGATCGAGCAGAGCCAGGACTTGAACGTGCCGGTACCGAGAAAACTGCCAACTTTCTCGAAGGCCCGGATGAATGTGTCCTGGGCGAGATCGTCCGCGAGGGCGTGATTGCGGCACATGCGGTGCAACATGCCGCGCACCACGCCCTGATGGCGCCGGACCAGCTCTCCGAAGGCGGCGACGTTCTTCGTCGCCATCACCAGAGCTGTTAGTTCTTCGTCCGACGCCCGCATCGCGACAATCCTTACTCAGCGTTTGTTTTCGAACCTGTCAGACCGAAGCCGATCAGGACCAGGCCGATGAAACCGGGAAAGGCGGCAATGCCGGCCATGATGCGAAAGGCTTCCTCGGCATCTTCTTCAACACCGGAAATCGTCCAGCCCAGCGTCACGAAGGCAAGGGCAACCGCGATCAGGATCGCACCGGATTTCATATCGCCACCGCGATCCTTGTGCGGCATGCCCAGCGAGCGCACCAATTCAGGGGTGAGCTGCTGTCCGGCCCGGATGGCCTCGTCGACGGTATTCAATGCAGCCTTGCGCTTTTGCGCGCTGCCATTGACCGCGATGAACACGATGAGCACGACCATTGCGAACAGACCCAGCGGGACCATTATTTCTACACCCATTTCAACCTCCATAAACGAGTGGCACCACGCCGCCTCTTGTCAATAAGATGCGCCTCGGGCGCCAATTGGATGCAACACCCTCAGCCGATGATCGCCACGCCGAACAAGTACATGTGAACATTGATGATTATCAGGGAAAGCAAAACACCCAGCACGATCGCTGTCAGGTCACCGCCCCAGCCCTTGACCACTGGCGGCGGCGTTTCGCGCAGGCAGGCAGAGACGTAGGTGATGACCGACCAGATGAAAAACCCGCCAAACAACAGCATCGCCGATAATTCGCCATTGGCCAGAAAATGCGCAGCCGACCACAGGGTGACTGCGGCCAGCATTGGATGGCGCACGATGCGGCGGATATGACCGGGCGCATAAGCTGCAATGAGCAGGATGAGCGAGAGCGGCACGATCAGGAAGGCAATGTGCCGGCCCCACTCCGGCGGCGACCAGATCACGAGCGGCGGATGGGCGATGATCTTGCCATAGATCAGCAGACCCAGACCGATCAGAGATATCGCTGTGTAGATCAGCTTGTAGGGCGCCTCGCCCAGCCCGGCCCTGAGCCTGGGACGCAGTCCCGGGATCACTTGCAGTGAATGCACGCCCAAAAACAGAATGAGTCCGGCCACCAGTATCAGCATGTCATCCCCCGCGTTTCGCAGCGACTATAGGCGATTCATCAAGCTGCGAACGGAAAACCTGTGCCGCTGTGCCGCGGCTAGAGCAGTCGCTGAACCCAGCGCGGCCATTTCACCGTGTGTGTCGCCAGATAATAGCCGGCAAAGGCCACCAGTCCGGTCGCGGCCAGTGCCAATGCCGCCTCTCCCAAGGATGCCGACAGGCTCAGCGCCAGGCTGACGGCAATCGGCCGCAAGAGCAGGAGTGAGACAAAGACGGTCAGACCGGCCAGGGCGGCGCGCGCCAACCCCAATTGCAGCCGCCGCTGAGCGATGCGTTGCATCGTCGCGGCGCGAAAAGCCGGATCGATGGCCGGCGCGTCGCCAGCCTCGAAAAATGCCTTGAGTGGATCAGGTCTCGTCATCACGCACTCCCAATATCTCCGCCAGCCGGGCCCGACCGCGCAAGACATGTGATTTTACCGTACCCAGCGGCATTTCCAAAATCTGCGCCGCATCGGCATGCGACCAGTCACCGGCGAGGCATAAGGCGACCGCCGCACGCTGGTCGGACGGCAATTGTGCCAACGCCTGCTGCATCGCGATATTCAACTCGGTGCCCGGTTGGTCATGCTCGGGCCGCTCGCCCTGCCAGTCGGTCTCGCGCCGGCGGGTGCGTGACATGGAGCGCGCCATGCCCTGGGCGCGCCGCCACGCGATACCGAACAGCCAGGAACGGACACGCTCGGGCTTGTCCAGCGTACGCAGTGAGGTCCAGGCCGCCAGGAATGTTTCCTGCGCCAGATCGTCGGCGTCGGCCTCATGACCACAGACACGACGTAAAAAGCTGCGGACCGCCTGTTGATGGCGGTCCACAAGCCTGGAAAACGCATTGTCAGAGCCTGACCGGGCGGCCGCAACCAGAGCGGCATCGGTCGGTTGTGCCGACATCAATCGTCCTTGCGGCCGCTTTTGAACATCGAGGACACCAGAAAGGCGAGTGACAGCACGCCCAAAATCATGGCGACGAAATAGAGCTCAGTGTCGACGCCGCCAATCCAGCCGGTATAGCCGGTGAAGGCAAACACCCCGGCGAGGCCGCCAAACAGGATGACCAGAAACGCCTGGCCACCGCCGCGATGGCGCCGGCCACCGCCATATCCCGAATCATCATCATCGGACGGGTCGGGCGCGTCGAGACTGGCGATCAACTCGGCCGGTGGTTCCTTGCCCGCGGCCGCATAGGTCTTGAGCAGGTCGATCTTGGCCTGGGTGCGCTTGAACCGCATCAGGCTGCCCCAGCCAGCGGCGACGAACCAGAAGAGGGGGAAGAGGAGCCACCAGTAACTCTGAAACAGGTCAATCATAATCAATCCTTTCGTGCGTGAGCGATCTTGCTTTCACAAACAGGTCGTCGCTGCGGCGCGAATTGGATGCAGGACGGCTGCAGATTAGTTGGCGGCACATATCAGACCGCGCCGTGGAACACCGCCAGCAGCTCGTCCGGCGTCGGCCGGACGCGATAATTGTCGGTCTCATGCGTCCACAGAATCTCGCCCCCCGGCGCCAAGGCGATCACGGTCGGCAATACGGTCTCGGAACGATAGCCGAGCAATTCCATCCCCAGCGGCAGGCTGGCCGGATTATCAATCCCGAGCACACGCCCGGCGGCATTGCCGGCATCGGAATAGAACTCCATTCCCGCCGGCTTGCCCTGGGCCAGCGCCCCGGTCTTGCCGACAGATTGCGGCGCGATGAATGCGACCCGGATGCCGCCCTCGACAAACGGGGCGATCCCGGCGGCCATCTCATTGACCTGCCCCATGCAGAGCGGACACCAATTGCCGCGGATGAAGATCAGTACGGCGGGTGTTTGCGTCAGCTCCGCCGAGCTCACAGTCTTGCCCGCACTGTTCACCACCTCAAACGCCGGCAGGATCGTGCCCACCGCGATGGCCGGGCTGGGTTTGCGGCCGAAGCGCGAATACCAGAAGACATAGAGCAAGAAGCCGACAAAGCCGGCGAGCGCCAGATAGACCGGTTCGCGCTCACCGCCCGCGAAATGCGCCTCCCAGGCGGCCCACAAGAGGCCGAGCAGCCCCAGTGCGATGAAAACCGGAAAATTGGCGCTGGTCCGGGCCATGCGCCGGGTGATCATCGCCGCCGACAGCATCAGCACAATGGGCAACACCGTCAGCAGGACACCGAGCCAGGCAAACCAGTGATGACCGAAGATCAGGCCCTGCCCGGCCTTGATCACCAGCACGACCGCACCGGTCAGATAGGCCATCACATAGATGCGTTTGAGCGTATTCATCGCCGGCTCCCCCTTGCGTGCCCACAGCTCTAGCAGGTGTTGGCACGCAAGGGCATTCACAAGCGGGTTATTCAGCCCTAGCCGCCGAACGGATTGGCCGTCATGTCGGGCAGGTCGACGATGATCTCACCGCTCCGGGCTGCCTCACCGCGCATGAAGCGATGCATCGCCTCGGCGACCTCCGGCGTGGTCATGAAGAGATTATGCCCGGCATTGCGGACAATGATGCGCTCGACATTGCTCAAGCCAGCGACGGAGGCGGCCTGGCTGTCGGGATAGGTGCGCCCGTCCAACGTGCCGGTGAGCAGCAGGACCGGCGTATCGCCATGCGGCGGCTGGCGGAATTCATCGCCGAGATCAAACCCGTCCCAGACGCCAAGGATCTGCGGCATCGGGAAGTTGAGATAACCGCCGATCAGACCGGTTTCAGCCTGACGCTCGAATTCGGCGAGGCGCGCAGCGTCAATCCCGGACGCGAGATCCATCGCCGTCGGCATCGCACTGAGCGTGACCGGCTCACCCATAGACCAGAAGCGCTGCAACAGCATGACTGCCAGATTGCTCTGGCCGGCTTCCAGCTCGGTATAGAGCATCAATAGCAGGGCCGCATATTGCGGGTCCGAGATCAGGCCGGAGGAGAATTCCTGCAGATTGTGACGCTGCAACAGGAAGGGCCGTGTCTCGCCACTCGACTGCGGCACTTGCACCAGCATTGGCTCGGCCTCGAACCGGGCATGCACACGCCGCATCAGGCCCGCGACATCGGGGTAAAGCGCCTGTGCCTCTGGCTGGGTATCGATGGCCGCCTGCAGACGCGCGAAATAGCGATCGGTTTCGGCCGGCAGTTTGACCGTCTGGTCGAGCCCCTCAGCACTGGCGATGATGACACGGTCGATCTGGGCGGGAATATCCTTCAGCGCCGCCAGGGCGAGATGACTGCCGTAGGAAATGCCCCACAGCGAAATCTGTTCAGCGCCGAAATGCTGCCGCAGCGCCGCCAGGTCCTGCACGCTTTCGCGCGTCGTATAGCCGGCGATCTCTACGCCGCGCTCGCGCCAGAACACGCCGCACTCCTCCACAGCGCGGCGATAAGCGGCCGCGTATTCGGCATCGCTGATCGCTTGCGTCTCGGAGACGGGCTGCGACGACACACAACGCGGCAATTCGGTTGAGCCGCCCGTGCCGCGCTGATCGAAAGCAATGACATCGCCATGCTGGCGCATCTCCTGAAACAGCGGGAAGCGCGGGCCCCGTGCCGTGCCGCTGCCCGAACCGCCCGGCCCGCCAGAGAGGTAGACAATGGGGGAGCCGGGATTCTCACCGGTCGCGGGGAAGCGGATATAGCTCACCTCGATCATGCGGCTGGCGGGATTGGCGCGGTTCTCCGGTACCAGCATCGTGCCATGAAAGGCCGCAACGCTGTCGCCGCTCTGGGCGGTGAACTCGATGGCCTCCTCGCCATAGGCATTGGCAACGGGCAGAGTTTGCGCGAAGGCGGCCGGCGCCAGCATCATCGCGCTCAGCGCGCTGGCCAGAATTGCTTGCTTCCAGGACATCATGTTTCACTCCGTAGGTTCGAGCCCCCCGGCTCCCTCACATCCTGTCGCGGCCGCACCGCCATGCACGCGCCAATCGGGCAATGGTCGCTTCGGACCGTTGAACGGCAGGACGTCCACGCGGGCGCGCGCTAGAGTGAGACCATGACACGCACGCCCCTCATCCTGCTCCTCACCCTCGCCTGCCTCGCCCTGCCCTTTGGCTCGGCGATCGCGCAGGGCTTTGTTACGCCGAATTCAGCCCCCTTGCGCGTCTGCCCGGCGAGTGGCACGCCCGGTCCGATGCCCGACTTCACGGCGGCCGATTGCACCCATGTCGCGCTGAGCGAGCTTGACCCGCAGGCCCGGCAGATCTGGGTCCGGGCCGAGCTCGACTGGGACGGATCGCAATGGCCGCAGGATCGCCCCATCGGCCTGTTCATATCCGGCAAGGCGTCGAGCACGGCCTGGCTCAATGGCCATGAACTCGGCTCCAATGGCAGTCCAGGAGCGGAGCGGGCAACCGAACGCCCGGGGCGGATGGACGCCGTGCTCTACGTGCCGCGCGAACGCCTGCTGCCCGGTCGCAATGAGCTGGTCCTGCTGATGTCGTCACAGCATGGATTCCTGCATCTGGGCTGGCCGGTGCACTGGATTGGCCTGGAGCGCTACCAGCCGCCAACCAGCCTGCTCGCTGCTGCCTATGCACCCAGCCTTGTGACCCTTGGCGTGCTGGTGCTGGGCTTCGTGTTTTTCGCCGCAATGGCAATCCGAGGCGGTGACCGCGAGGGTTCCGCTCTGATCAGTGCGATGTCCCTGATCGCCGTGGCGCAATTGCTGATCGAAACCAGCCGCGGCCTCTACGCCTATCCCTATCCGATGCATGATCTGCGTCTGGTGCTGATCGTCGCCTGCACCACCGCCTTCGGGCTCACCCTGATCGCCTATCTCCTGCACCGCTTCTCCGGCCTCTCCCTGCGCGCGCGCCTGCTGCGCCTGCTCGGCCTCGGCATTTTGCTGATCCCGACCCTGCTGCTGTATTCGGCCTATGACGCCAAGACGCTCTATACCTTCGTGACCGTCATACTGACCGGCCTCGCCTGGTGCGGTATCTGGGTCTGGCAGCGCAAACCCGGTGCCCGCGCCCATCTCGCTGTACTCGCCGGTCTGGCGGCGTTGGCCTTGCTGTTTCCCGGACTCTTCATCGACCGCTATTTCTACCAGGCGATCGCCGGCCTTCTGCTCTTCCTGTTCGCGCAGCACGCCATCGCCCTGGTCAATGAACGCCGCACACGCCGCCTCGAAGCCACCCGCGCCGACCGGCTCGAGATTGCCCTGAGCCGGGCGCAGCAAAAGGATCACCCGGTCCAGATCGAACTCGTCAGTGCCGGCCGCACCGATTACATCGCCAGCGACCGCATTGCCCAGCTCAAGGCGGCGGGCGATTATGTCGAAGTGCATTTCGAGAACGGCCAGACATCGCTCTATACCGGCTCACTCTCCGGCCTCGAGGCGAGCCTGCCGCCCACCTTCCTGCGCGTTCACCGGTCCCACATCGTCAATACCGGCTATGTCAGCGCTCTGGAGCGCGATGCCTCCGGCGTCGGGCGCCTGATCCTGACCAACGGGATGGATGTACCGATCAGCCGGCGGATCCTGCCGAAGGTGAGATCGGCTCTGGCTGACGCGGCAGAATAGCGCGGGGTGAAGCCCCTCACAGCTGCGTCAAAACGCGGTATGATTGGTATCGGCGCGCCCAGACAGGCATTTCGCTCGGGCACGACGGGAGAGAGCCATGCCAGGCCGGGCGCGCATGATTCCGCTTGCGATCACCATCCTCATTCTGCTCGCCATTGCGGCGAGCTATGCGGTCTATTCCCGCGACCTGCGCACGATCCGTACGCGGCTTGCGACTACCAGCGAATTGATGCCAGGCCCGTCCGGGCCGGTGGAGTACACGACAGGCGGAAGCGGCGGCGCCGTGCTGGCCCTGCACGGTGCCGGTGGCGGCTTCGATCAGGGCGCCCTGTTTGCCCGAACATTTGTCGGCAATGATTTTCACTGGATCGCGCCGTCACGCTTTGGCTATCTGCGCTCCCCCCTGCCCGATGATACCTCCACCGCGGCACAGGCCGATGCGTTTGCCGCCCTGCTCGACGGGCTGGGCATTGAACGGGTGGCGATCATCGCGATTTCCGGCGGCGTGCCCCCGGCGCTGCAATTCGCCGCGCGCTATCCGGATCGCACTTCGGCCCTGGTACTGCTCTCCTCGGCACCACACACGCCCTATACGACGGATCAGCAGGGATTGCCGATCCCGGCCTGGCTCTACCAGACCCTGTTCAGCTCCGACTTCCCCTATTGGGCCCTGAGCAAGACGGCCCGCCCGGTCCTGGAGAGCATTTTCGACGTCACGCCGGAACTGCGCAGCCGCATGAGCGATGAGGAGCGCGTCTTTCTCGCCGGCATGGTGGATCTGTTTCAGCCCGTCACGCAGCGCCTTGACGGGGTGCGCAATGAAGGCGCGGCGATTGATCCGGCCGCGCAATACGATCTTCCCGCCATCACGGCGCCAACCCTGATCATCCACAGCCGCGATGACGGGCTCAATCCGTTCGAGACCGCCGAAGGTCTCGCGCGCGAAATTGCCAGCGCCGAGCTTGTCCCGCTCGAGAGCGGCGGTCATTTGATGCTTGGCCATCACGACGACGTGCAAGCGCGGGTCAATGGCTTCCTGAGGGCGCATACTGGCGGCGCGTGAGCCGCTACGCGCCCAGACCTACCAATGCGGCGGCGGACGACTTTCCGGTGCGGGGCCCTGGGCTTCGACGGCATGAATCCGGTCGAGAAACTGGTTGAGCCGCGCCTTGATCAGATCGAACTCGGTGCGCTGGTCATTCATGACCTCGGAGAGTTCCTGCAGCATCTGGTCCTGATGCGCGATATGGGCTTCGAGCTCATCAATGCGGTCTGTCAGCTGGTCGCTCATGGCATCACTCCCACTCAATCGTCCCCGGCGGCTTGCTCGTCACATCATAGACGACGCGATTGATGCCGCGGCATTCATTGATGATGCGGGTGGCCACCTTGCCGAGGAAATCATGCTCGAACGGGTAGTAATCCGCCGTCATGCCGTCGACCGAGGTCACGGCGCGCAGGGCGAGGACGGCGTCATAAGTGCGTTCATCGCCCATCACGCCGACGGTGTTGACCGGAAGCAGGACGGAGAAGGCCTGCCAGATCTTGTCGTAGAGGTCGGCCTTCTTGATCTCGTCGATATAGATCGCATCGGCCTTGCGCAGAATGTCGGCCTTCTCCTTGGAGACGGCACCGGGAATGCGGATGCCCAGGCCCGGTCCCGGGAAGGGATGGCGGCGCACAAAAGCTTCCGGCAGGCCGAGCTCGCGGCCCAGGGCGCGGACTTCATCCTTGAAGAGTTCGCGTAAGGGTTCGACCAGCTGCATCTTCATCCGCGCTGGCAGACCGCCGACATTATGGTGCGATTTGATGGTGACCGAAGGTCCGCCATCAAAGCTGACGCTTTCGATCACATCGGGATAGAGCGTGCCCTGGGCGAGGAAATCGGCGCCGCCGGCCTCTTTCGCCTTTTCGTCGAACACGTCGATGAAGAGACCGCCAATGATCTTGCGCTTCTTCTCCGGATCCTCGACGCCCTTCAGCGCGGTGAGGAAAAGCTCCTCGGCCTCGGCGTGGACCAGCGGGATATTGTAGTGCTCGCGGAACAGGTCGACGACCTCATCGGCCTCGCCCAGCCGCATCAGTCCGGTATCGACGAAGACGCAGATCAGCTGATCGCCAATCGCCTCATGCAGCAACACGGCAGCGACGGAACTGTCGACACCGCCGGACAGGCCACACAGAACGCGCTTGTCGCCAACCTGGGCGCGGATCTTGGCAATCGCCTCATCCTTGAAGCTCGCCATCGACCAGTCGCCGCGCAGACCGGCGATATTGTGGGTGAAGTTCTTGAGCAGAAGCGCCCCGCGCGGCGTGTGCACGACTTCGGGGTGGAATTGCACCGCGTAGAATTTGCGGCTCTCGTCGGCAATCCCTGCATAGGGCGCATTGCCCGAAGTGGCGATGACATGGAAACCGTCCGGCAAGGCGCTGACGCGGTCGCCATGGCTCATCCAGACGCGCTCTTCATGACCGATCGGACCGAATCCGGCGAAGAGCGGGCTGTCGGCGACGATTTTGATATCGGCGCGGCCAAATTCGCGCTCTTCCGACGGCTCCACCTTGCCGCCGAGTTGGGAGCACATGGTCTGCTCGCCATAGCAAATGCCCAGCACCGGGATGCCGCGCGTGAAGACCGACGGATCGGCTTTCGGTGAATTATCCCAATGGGTCGAATGCGGCGAGCCCGACAGGATGATGGCCTTGGGGTCGTAGGCGTCAATGAAGGCCTTGTCGGCGCGGTTATAGGGATGGACCTCACAGAACACGCCGCTCTCGCGCAAACGCCGCGCGATCAGCTGGGTGACCTGGCTGCCAAAGTCGATGATGAGGGCTTTTTCGTGTTGATCAGTCATGCGCTCTCATTCCCGCAGGCGCGGGCTTTCCGGGGACGAAAAATGGGGGTTATGGCCGAGCTCGGTATCAGCATGGCGCCGGATAGCGCGAGTCAGGCGCGATTGCCAGCAAGGAATCCGGTTTTCAGGCCGGGAGCGGCGGATTGACGGCGGCGCGCGCGTGTAACCAGGGCGAAATCACGCCGCCAATATGGCGAAAAGAAGGCGCGTGGCGGGACTGTGAGGCCGCAATTCCCACACACTCATGCTCCGGACATCTTCCTGTAATCAATGGAGTTTCTGTAATATTCCCGTCATCGCGCGCCCATCCTTCCCCGTGCTTGTATGGCGTAGCGGGAGATATCGGATATGCAGGAAATCATTGGCCAGGCTCCGATCTTTATCGGTGGCGCACCGCGTTCGGGCACCACGCTCTTACGCGCCATCGTCAACACCTCGAAGGGCATTGTCTGCGGCCCGGAATCCCGCATCGTGCCGGCACTGTGTGCCCTGTCCTCACAGGTGGAACAGATGCACATGCCGGTGCTCGAACAGCAATACGGGCTCGACGCTGACGCGCTGCATCAGAAATTTGCCGCCAGCATCAATGGCTTCCTGGCACCGTTGCAGGCACGGTCAGGGTGCCGCATCGCTGAAAAGACGCCGGCCAATGTGCTGCATTTCAGTCAGTTGCGGCGGCTGTTTCCGGCCAGCCCACTGGTCGGCATTGTCCGCGATGGCCGTGATGTCGTCGCCTCGCTGCTCTCGATGAACTGGACCGAGGCCGGGACCGGTCGGCCGATGGCGGTAACACGTGATGCCGCAGCCGCGGCGCGCCTTTGGGTCGCCAGCGTCGAGGCCGGGTCGGCGATGCGCGATGACGGCAATTACTTCGAGCTGCGCTATGAATCCCTGGTGCGCCATCCGCGCGACATGATTGCGGGCCTGTTTGGCTTCCTCGGCGAGGATGCGCAGGCCGTCGAGGCCGCGCTCGACCATGCCCGCAGCTTCAATCCGGCATCGGGGAGCAATGAGGCCAGCAATGGCCGCGTCGCCCAGCCGATCGACACGCAATCGATCGGGCGCTGGCGCAAGCAGCTTGACGTGCAGCAATACGCCGCCGTCCTGCAGATCGCCGGCCCGACCTTGTCACGGCTGGGATATGTCTGAGGCCGCAAACGGAGCCAGCTTCGTATTCCTCGGCGGCTGCCCGCGTTCCGGCCTGACGCTGATGCGCCGCCTGCTGAGCGGGCATTCTCGCATCCATTGCGGTCCTGATACCGGCCTGCCCGTCGCGATTGCCATGCAATGGGAGAATTTCACCATCCAGCTGGGTGATCTGCACCGGCGCGATTTCGGCCTCGAAACCGAACAGGTCCGCGCCAATATGGCCCAATTGCTGACTGGTCTGATCGGCGAACCGATCGAGGGCGAGCCAGGCAATCTGCTGGTAGAAAAGACCAGTCTCAACATCCTCGCCTTCGAGCGCCTTGGCCGACTGCTGCCGCAGGCCCGCTTCGTCCACATCGTCCGCGATGGCCGCGACGTCGCCGCCTCCCTGCTGCAGCGCGACTGGCGCGGCCCTGATGGCCGCCCCTTCGCCCATGTCAGCGAGCCGGCCGCGGCTCTGCAATACTGGTGCGGCCTGACCGGCATCGGACTGCAGGCGGAAGCCGCACTCGGACCTGAGCGCGTCTTGCGTCTGCGCTATGAGGATGTGGTGAAGAAGCCCAAGCGCAGCGTGATGGCGCTGCTGCGCTTTCTCGGCCTCGATTACGAGCCGGCAACGCTCAATTATTCAAGCCACCCGATTGAACTGATCGGGCTGGAGCGCGACAGCCTGCCGCTGCTGGATGCACCGTTGACCACCGGGCGGATCGGCGCCGGGCGTGATCTGGACGGGCTGGTGGGTGCCGCTGTGCGGGATCGATTGCGCGGGTTGGGCTATGGCGCGAGCACGACGCCGCGCCGCAGTGTCCGCCCTCACTGAACATCCACCACATTGCGTCATCCGCGGAACAAGCCCGCGGATGACGGGAGGTGTCAGCTTAAGAATAAGTGGACAGTCCCCTACCCCACGCGTTCCAGCACGCAGATATAAAACCCGTCCGTATCGGTGCGCGCCGGTGAGAGCTGCAGGGCCCCATGCAGGCCTTCGCATTTCTCCAGAATTTCCTCGGCGCCCTTGGCGAGACCACCCGAAGCGCGCATCGCCTTGATGGCGGGGACGGCTTTGAAATTCTCGGCCTTGGCGAGGAAGGCGGTGATGCGGTCCTCGTTTTCTTCCGGCAGGACGGAACAGGTGACATAGACCAGGCGTCCGCCCTGTTTCACGTATTGCTGGGCGCGTTCGAGCACAGTGTCCTGCTCGGCCATGCGGGTTTCCAGGGCGCGTTCGCGCAGACGCCATTTGGCGTCGGGGCGGCGGCGCCAGGTGCCGGTACCGGTGCAGGGCGCGTCGCAGAAGACGACATCCATCTTGGATTTGAGATCACCCAGGCATTTATCCTCCTCGGCATCATGGACCTGGACATTATGCGCCCCGGCGCGTTTGAGACGCGGCCAGATGGCGCGCAGGCGGCGCCAGTCAATATCCCAGGCATGGATCTGGCCGGTATTGTTGAGCAGGGCCGAGAGCGCCAGCGTCTTGCCACCGGCACCGGCGCAATAATCAAGCATTTGCATGCCTTCGCGGCCACCCGAAGCGAGGGCTGCAATTTGCGAGCCGATATCCTGGACCTCGACCCAGCCCTTGCCATAGGCGGGAATGCTCTCGGCCGCAGCCGACTTGCCGCGCGGGTCGCGCTGCGGGATACGGATTGCCATCGCAGCGAGTTCGGAGACTTCGGCGGTTTTCAGCTTGGAGCTGACTTCCTTGAAAGCCTTGTCGAATCCGACCTGGACTTCATTGACGCGAAGATCGACCGGCGCGCGCGAGCACAGCTCATGCGCCTCGGCTTCGGCCTGATCGCCAAAGGCACGCTGGAAGCTTGGCTCCAGCCATTGCGGGAAATCACCGCGGATATAAAGCGGCGCATCGGAGATATCGCGCTCCAACCCGCTACGCTCGGCATTGGTCAGGGTTTCGGGCGCGTGCGGATCGTTCTCCATCATCGCATCGATTTCCTCGACCGATGTGCCCCAGACGCGGGCGACAGTACCGAAAGCGAGCGCGCGGGCGCTTTCATCCTGCATCGCATGACCGACCGAGGACTGGTGACGCAAAGCGTCGAGCACCAGGCCGGTGATCCAGGCGCGGTCGCCGGAACCGGCATAGCGATTGGCCTTGCCCCAGTCGCGCACGGCGTCCTTGACCGGCGTGTGCTGGCGCAATTGATTGTCGAGGATTTCAATCGCCGCGGCGATCTTGGCTGCATCTCTCATTTTGGCTGTGCTCCGCCATAGGTGGTGGCGAGCTGTTGGCAGATCGCAATCGGGTCGGTCAGGAAACGGCGATCATTCGCGGTCTCCACCTTTGTATGGGCTTTGGTGTCGTCGGCGAGGATCAGGGTCGGCGCATTCTGGTGCGCCTCGCCGAGCAGGGCGATGATCTCCGGGCGAGGCCGGGCATGCTCGATGCGCACGATCGTGATCGCCGCGCGCCAGTGCGGATTGCCCAGCAAGACGCCCTCGATCAGGCAGCAATCGGCACACAGGCGCGGCCCGTCAACGCCGTCCCAGGCGCCGGTGAGCAGGAAGAGAATATCCTGGCCGGTCTCGATCGCTGGCTGGTCAGGCATCATCGCGTCATCAATTCCAGTGCAAACACGACCCAATAGCCCAGCAGTACCAGAAGTCCGGCGGCAAAGGCCATGAAGCGCGAGCGCAAGTGATTGCTGGTGACGTGGATCAGCGCGTGCAGCAGGCGCAGACCGACATAGGCCCAGGCCAGCACGACCAAAAGAACGCTGGTCGAGCCGGCGATCAGGGCAAAGGCGATGCCGGCATAGAAGAGGACGGGCGAGATGAGCTGGTTTTCATAAGCATTGGAAACCTGCTGGATCCGCACCGGCCAGCCATGCTGGCCCAGCGCGATATCAGCCGGCTTGACCTTGCCCGAGGCGATGGCGCCATAGCGCATCGCGCCCATGGTGAAGACCAGTACGAAGGTCAATGCGACCTGGACGAAGACGGGGAATAGCAGCGCAGAATTCATCAGCATAATCCTTGTTGAAACGGGATAACGAGCCAAGGCCCACCGCCCGCTCCGGTCAATCGACAAACACGCAGACACGCCATACGCGCGCGCCGCTTGCCCGACGCCCTCAATCTAGCTCGGCGTCGGATAATTCGGCGCTTCACGCGTGATCTTGACGTCGTGGACATGGCTTTCGCGCAGACCGGCATTGGTGATGCGGACAAATTGTGCCCGCTCGTGCAGATCGGCAATCGTCCTGGAACCCGTATAGCCCATCGCCGCACGAAGTCCGCCGACCATCTGGTGCAGGATTGGTGCGACCGGGCCCTTATAGGGCACCTGGCCCTCAATGCCCTCGGGCACCAGCTTCATGCGCTCGGTATCTTTCTGGAAATAGCGGTCAGCTGAACCGGCCGCCATGGCCCCGAGCGAGCCCATGCCGCGATAGGATTTATAGGAGCGGCCCTGGTAGAGGAAAACCTCACCGGGCGCTTCTTCCGTTCCGGCCAGCAGGGAGCCAACCATGATGGCGTCGGCACCGGCGGCGATCGCCTTGGCCATGTCACCGGAATACTTGATGCCGCCATCGGCGATGATGCAGGCGTCAGAACCTGCGGCAGCTCTCCGCGCTTCCATGATCGCGGTCAATTGCGGCACGCCGACACCGGCGACGATCCGCGTGGTGCAGATCGAGCCCGGTCCGATCCCGACCTTGACGCAATCGGCGCCGGCCTCGATCAGCGCCTTGGCACCGTCATAAGTGGCGACATTGCCGGCGACGATACGCGCCAGATTGGAGGCCTTTCGAATGCGCTGGACTTGCTCAAGCACCGAAGAGCTCTGGCCGTGGGCGGTATCGATCACCACGACATCAACGCCGGCATCGATCAGCGCCATGGCGCGCTCGAAACCGCTATCGCCAACCGTGGTCGCGGCGGCGCAGCGAAGCGAGCCTTCGCGATCCTTGGCAGCGGTGGGGTGGGCTTGTGCCTTTTCCATATCCTTGACGGTGATCAGACCGACGCAGCGCTGCTCCTCATCAACGACCAGCACGCGTTCGATGCGATGGCGGTGCAGCTTGGCGCGCGCCTCGTCCTGGCTGGCACCGGCGAGCACAGTGACGACATCGCGCGTCATCAGATTGCCGACTTTCTCATTGGGGTCATCGGCAAAGCGCACATCGCGGTTGGTGATGATACCGACCAGCTTGCCCGGCTTGCCGGGCGCGGCGCCCTCAACGACGGGAATGCCGGAAATGCGGCGTTCGGCCATCAGGGTGCGCAGTTCGGCCAGGGTCGCGTCCGGCGAGATCGTCACCGGATTGACCACCATACCGCTCTCGAAACGTTTGACGCGGCGCACTTCCTCGGCCTGTTCGGCAATGGTCAGATTGCGATGGATCACCGCCAGCCCGCCAGCCTGCGCCATGGCAATCGCCATATGCGCCTCGGACACCGTATCCATGGCCGCAGCCATGATCGGAATATTGAGCCCGCAATCGCGCGCCACACGTGTTGAAACGATGGCGTCGGCGGGAAGAACGTCGGACGGGCCGGGCTGCAAGAGCACGTCATCGAAGGTCAAACCTTCACGAATCTCCATCAGAGACTCCTTTTCGCTGCTTGCGGCGCGGCTATAACAGGTGTGGCGCGAAGGTCAATTGGGGAGTGCGGGGGATGGGGGTGCGAATTGGGTCGGGCGGCGGTGCGGGCCGGCAGCGCGGGGCGTTGGTTTTGCCGCGGGTCACCCATGTGTCCCTGTTTATACGCGATCATCACCTGGCGTGGCCTCCATCTATCTCCAATTGACGCCGGGGGTGTCATTGATTCGCTGAAGATTTTCCGTCACGAATTCGACTTCTTCTTCACCTTCAGAGCCTTATGCGCCTTTCTGACAATTCCGCCGTGTGTTTTTGCACCTTGTCCTCCCGTGCAGAATCCGATGCCGGCCTTCCTGCCGGCCAGCCCTGTCCAGTTTAACCCGGCCGCAAGCAGCGGGGACAAGACCGACCGCAACCGGGACATGTTCCGGCGACCAGCCGGTGCGTATCCCGATTTGGTGGATGCGCGAATATCGCCAGGATCGCGCTTGCCTGCCCCCCGCAAAGTCAGCCGGATCAGGTCCAGCGCAGCACAGCAACCACCTGAGTCGGCACACGCACCCGTTTCGCGCAAACGCGCGTACGTCCCGGGCGTGGCGGGCATCTATTCAGTTTGCAGCCAGACGTTTTCGGCTATGGTCGCCAATCTGTAGATTGCGGGGGAAGCGATCATGAAATGGTTTGGTCTGGCGATCATCGCCGCGCTGGCCTGGATGGCGGGCGCTGCGCCGGCTCAAGCGCAGGCGCAGGATGACGGCCGCGGGACGGCGCACTGGCGGTCGGCCACCGAGCTGGCAGCGCTTTTCGAGGCGTCCGGCTATCGCATCGCTACCGGCGACGAGAGCTTGATCTGGTTGATCGCCGCCGACGGTACCCGGGTCGTGTTGACGCCGCTTTCGGATCGTGGCGAACCCTGCTGCTCGGGCATCCGGCTCGAGGCGCTCTGGCTGGTCGGCGACAGTGTCGCCGCCCGGCAGATAGCGCTCGACTATGAGCGGACCAATTTCCTCGCCACCCTGGCCATCACCCGGTCCGGGGACGGAACCATCATCCACCTACAGCGCGACATTCTTCTGGCGCGCGAGCGAAGCCCGGCCAATGTTGTGGCCAATGCCGGATTGCTGTTCCAGCTCATCCCGTATTTTCAAAACGCGCTCGTCGAAGCCGATCCGGCCTTGAACGACTACTGGGCCAGTCTGCAGGAGAGTGGACAATGATGGCGATCATGCTGAGCCTGCTGCTGCAGCTCACCCCCTCACCGAATGACGATTTGAGCGCCGGCGTGATTATGCTTCAGGGCTGGACCCGGGCCGACATGATCGAAGCCTTCACCGCCGCCGGCCTGAGCGATATTGCCGACACCACCGTCGATCCGAATTTCCCCACCCTCACGGGCCGCACGGCGCGCGGATTTCCGGTGCAGGCGGTTTTTGCGACCTGTAGCGGGCGGCCACCCGCCGCGGACGATGTTTGCAACGGCGTCGACCTCTCCGTCGTTATCCCCGCCACTGAACAGCGCTGGGCGGACCTTATCGTCGAAAGCCTCGAGCCAGCTGTGCCGGGTGTGAATGCGATGACCCTGCCAATGATGGCCGCCGATGGCCCGTCCGGCCAGGTCGTCAGCATCGGGCATTACCTGGTCAGCGATGGCGGCGTCACAGCCGAATTTGCCGGGGAATATCTGAGTTTTCTGCTCGGGGTTGCCGATCAGACCGCGCAATTCATGCTGTCCGACGACCCGGCCCACGCCCAACTCTGGCAACCCGGTGCGGGCCGGGCCGAGTAGCGCATCGGAAATAGGGACAGGTATCTTTAACGCGCGCGCCGGGTTCGCCAATCGGCTCGACATCGCCGCGTTAAAGATACCTGTCCCTATTTTTTCTCAACCTTCAGGACTGGTCTCCGCCGGCGGACAAACCGGCACTTCGACCGGGGCGCATTCTTCCCGGTAACTGCATTCAGGCCAGAGCCCGCCCTCACCATAAACCACGCAAGATTGGGTATACTCCAGATTGGACCCGTCGGGACACAGCAGGCGAACCGTGCGCTGGACGTGGTTCACTGTCGTGCAGGCCCGCATTACGCGATCAAAGAGATCGGACAGGATTCCCGAAGATTCCTGCGTCGCGGGGCCGGTTTCTCCGGTCTCCTGGGCGGGAGACTGGATGACTGAACTGGCAGTATCCGGGCGGTGCTGAACAGTTCGCGCTTGTCGTTCCTGAGCCGCATCAGCGCCCGAACTCGCCAATACAAATAGTGCGCCGGCGACCAATCCGATTCCAGACATGGATTCCCCTTAAATGTTGAACCGGCATGTAAGCACTTGCCCGCGCGATGCGCAATTTTGGCTCGTCTTGAATTAGGGACAGGTGTATTTAACGCGGGCTCCGTCTGTCGCCAATCGATCAGGGTTTGCCGCGTTAAATATGCCTGTCCCTATTTTCAGGAATAGCTCACCACTTCGAACTCGATCCCGTTCTCATCATTGAAATAGAAGCGCCGGCCCGGCTCGTAATCGCCGTGGGAGGTGGGTTGATAGCCGGCCTCGCTGACCCGCGCCTCGACCGCGTCGAGATCATCGACCAGCAGCGCGATATGATTGAGATGGGCCACAGCGTCGATTGCGCGGGGCCTGCCAGGTTCCAGCTTGGCAGGCGAATAGAAGGCGATATAGGCGCTGTCGGTACCGACATGGACGGTATGACCGCCATGGGCCGATGGGCCGCTCCAGCGGATGTGCCAGCCGAACAGGCGGCACATCAGATCCGCGCTCTGCTGCGGCTGGGCGACGGTGACATTCACATGTTCGAGCAATCCTGGTTTCATGATTTTTCCTGACGGTGTGACGCCCGGTGCGGGCGGTGATTTGCCAAGCCTAATTGCTGAACTTAAGTTGAGGTCAAGCGCCGATATGCAGCGGTGGTGGCGGAGGCATTTCATGCAGGCCAATGATTTGATATCCATCGGACAACTAGCTGGACGTACCGGCGTTTCCGTCTCGGCCGTGCGGTTCTACGAAGCGCGTGGGCTGGTGAGTTCCAGCCGCAATGCCGGCGGCCAAAGGCGGTTTTTACGCTCGGATGTCCGCCGCGTCGCCTTTGTCCTGATCGCGCAAAAACTCGGCTTCACCATCGCCGAGATCGGCGAGCAACTCGCCAGCCTGCCGCAGGGCCGAACCCCGACGCAAGCTGACTGGTCACAGATCAGCGCCCGCTTCGGTCAGGTGCTCGATGAACGCATTGCCGCTCTGGCCCTGATGCGCGACCGGCTCGATGGCTGTATCGGTTGCGGCTGCCTGTCCCTGAAAACCTGCGCACTGTACAATCCCGACGACCGCATGGCCGCCAGGGGTGCCGGCCCGCGCTATCTGATGGGGGACCGGCGGCGCAAAGCGTGAACTCGACCACGCTGCGTGGTTATCGGCAATATTCCCCGCTCTGCACGGCGCCGCCATTGGTTACTGTCCGCGTCGTGAAATCATAGCAACCGGGCGTGTTTGATGGCGTGTAGCGGATGTAGTGATCCTGCCCCTGATAGCGGTAATCCATGCTGCGGCTGCCATCGGAGTTTTCGGTGAAGACGAGATTTTCCACCCCGCCCTGCGGCGGCCGGCCCGGCGCGGCGCCGCGCCCGTCGGTGGCGGTGAGTGGCGGCACGCGCGGGAGGCGGTCGAAATCAGCCACGACACCCATCAGGCATTGCACGATATAGGGGGCGTTCGAGGAGGTGTGATAGCGATAGCCGAATTCGTCGTCGACCTGGCCACTGCAAATGTCCAGAACGCCTTCGGAGATGGGTGAGCCATCGGGGTTGTTGTCGCCATAAATCGGGAAACCGTCGAACGCCCAGCCCAGCACGGCATCATCGCCGGCATTGGCCATCTGCGCGATCATGCAGCTCGGTTTGACGTGATAGTGATAATCATCACCACGACCGGCATGCCCGCCACAGACATCGAGTTGCCCGGTTTGCAGCGTGTCATGATGCGCTTGGTGGTGCGCCAAATCGGCCTGACTCATCTCGCCGCCGCCGGTGTAATCATAGATCGGCACGCCATTGACGGCGACGCCCAGCGCCGCGTCACGGGTCAGCGGCGTGGTGCCCAGGGTCGGCGAAAGCAGGATCGGCGCGGCATAGTCAGCCGGAACCGGCACCTGGTCATTGGTGCCGATAATGCCCGTCATCAAATCATGGTCCGGATAGGTATCCGATCGAATGATCGCATGGCTGTCGGTGCAGGTGACCGTGACGCTGTCGTCAAAGCCCGCCTCGGCCACGGACCGGGCAATGGCGGTGCAGTGGTCGTCATCGGGGGCATCATGGTCGCCGTCATGGGCCAGGGCGACAGAGGCTGCGACGGTCATAGCCAGGGCGACGAGCGGAAATGTGGAAAAGCGGATCATTGAACGAGGTCCCTTCATGGCGGTTTACTCGACGGTCAGTCGGCAGAGCAGCGTATTGCTCTGCTCGAGATCGGGGCCCCAGATCAGGCGCGCAGACGGGTCCCAGTCGATCCGGTCATAGCCCTCCTTGGGCCTGACCTCTTGCTCGGAATATTCGACGGCCTGTGGCCAGTCGCTGGCGTCAAAGTCCGGCAGGTCCCAACCGTCCGGCGCCCCCATTGCCTCGAAACCGCAGGCGCCCTCGCCCGCCACCGGATTGGCCTCGGCGGCGCAGGACTTGTCCAGCGGCGCGGTGTGGATCACCAGGCATTGCCAGCCGTCATTGCTGACGGCGACAGTCGCGCCCGCCGCATCATGGATCTGCACGATCACGCCGCCATCACCCATCTGCTGCCGGTCGGTGCCGATGTATTCCAGCCCGGTATCATTTTGCCGGAAGTCCATCGCCATCAGCCCGACCACAAACGGCCGCTCGGCCAGGAAGCGAAAGCTCTCGGCATTGAAGGACCGCTCCGTCGTGATCGGCACGCTGTCTTCGGCGACCTGCACACCGTCAATGCGCATCTCGAACCAGTTATCGGCCCAGACATCGGCCGAATAGGTCTGGCCGAAGACAGGGCTCGTGAACATCAGACACAGGGCTGACGTGGCGAGGAGGCGTTTCATGGCGGCATCCTGATAGCTGTTTGTAAATTAAACGCACCGGATGGGGATTTCCGTCGGCAGGAATGGGGCGCGGCGCGGGCGCATGGGAAGCGGCGGATTTACCTGCTCCCAAGCGACACCCATATTGTAATCCCGCCGGACGTCCGGCCTTGAGCCGGACGCAGAGCGGGGTGACAAACGGTTTGGTTTTGTGGGTGCGTGAAAAGGCCCGGATAAATATGCTTGTCCCTAATTACCTGCGCCCCTATCCCCATTTATCTGCGTCCCTATCCCGCCGCCGCCCATTCACTTCCATCGCCTTCGACAACACCGTGCCGCTGGCATCGACGATCAGCCGCAGGGCGCGGGAGCGGTAGTGGAAGGTGAGCTGGAAGCGGCCTTCATCTTCCCCGACACCGGTGGCGCAAATACTGGTGATCTCACCGGCGCGCATCTTGGCCTGGACACTGCCCTGATCGAGCGCGAAGGCGGCGGCGAGCAGGTCAGCATCGACGGTGAATTCACCGGCATTGACAGTCACTTGGGTCATGGGTGTGACTCCTGTATCGATCGGCAGCCGCGCTCACGCGGCCGCCTCCCCTCGCCGGGCACCGCGATCAGCTACATTTCGAATAGCCGCAGCTGGTGCAGGTATTGCAGCCTTCCATCCTCACGATACTGGGCTGATGGCATTTGGGGCAGAGCAGGTCCCGGGCCGGCGAAGTGACTTCCTCGACCTCGGCCTTGCCGGCTGCGGCGCGCGCCTTCTCGGGCACGATCATCACCGGCGGGGCACCACCTTCCAGCGCGTTGAGATGGCGCTCGATGACGCCGCCAATCACGGCCAGCAGGCTGGGCTCATAGCGGCCATTGACGAAGGCGCCGCCTTGCGGATCGAACACGGCGCCCAATTCCTCGGCGACGAAGCGGACATCGCCGCCGCGCCGGAAGACGGCGGAGATCATCCGCGTCAGGGCCAGGGTCCAGGCGTAATGGTCCATATTCTTCGAATTGATGAAAATCTCGAACGGCTTGCGCGTCCGCTCGGGCTCGCCGCCTGCGCCAACACTGTCCTCGATCACGTCATTAATGGTGACATAGATGGCGTGCTCGCTGTGCGGCCAGCGGATCTTGTAGGTCTGGCCCGGCAATTCCTCGGGACGGTTGATGAAACCGACCGGCTTGGCCGGGTCGGTTTTCGCAGGCGCCTCCGCAGGCGCCGTCGCCGTCTTGGACAGGACCGAGCCGGTCACCGCATTGGGGCGATAGGTGGTGCAGCCCTTGCAGCCGAGATCATAGGCCAGCCGGTAGACGTCCTTGAAGGCGTCAAAATCGATATCCTGCGGCAAATTGATGGTCTTGGAGATCGAGCTGTCGACCCATTTCTGCGCCGCCGCCTGCATCACGACATGTTCGCGCGGGCTCAGACCATCGGCTTCGACGAAATAATCCGGCAAATCGGCATTCTCGCCGAATACGGTGCGGAAGGTCAGATAGGCGAAATCCTGGATTTCCTCCTCGACATGCGAGCCATCGGTCTGCAGCACCTTGCGATTGAAGACATAACCAAACACCGGCTCGACACCGCCACTGGTATTATTGGCGTATAGCGAGATGGTTCCGGTCGGGGCGATCGAGGTCAGATGGCTGTTGCGGATACCGTGCTCGGCGATCAACGCCTGCACATCGGCATCGAGCGACTGGACCATCGGCGCCTTGAGATAATGCTCGGCCTCGAACAGCGGGAATGGCCCCTTCTCCTTCGCCAGCAGGGCGCTGGTGCGGTAGGCCTCATTGGCGATGGCGCCGAGCCAGGCATCGACAGCCTCGACCGCTTGCTGCGAACCATAGCGGATGCCGCACATGATCAGCGCGTCGCCCAGCCCGGTGACACCAAGGCCGAGCCGGCGCTTGTTGAAAGCTTCCTCGCGCTGTTGTTCGAGCGGAAAATTGCTGGAATCGACGACATTATCCATCATCCGCACCGCCGTCGCGACGCAGGATTTCAGGGCCTCGACGTCGAGATGTGCCGCCTCGGTAAAGGAGCCGGCGACGAAACGGCTCAGATTGATCGAGCCGAGCAGACAGGCGCCATAGGGCGGCAAGGGTTGTTCGCCGCAGGGATTGGTCGCGGCGATCTCCTCGAGCCAGGACAGGTTGTTGGTCTTGTTGATGCGATCGATGAAGATCACGCCCGGCTCGGCATAATCATAGGTCGCGGCCATGATCGCATCCCACAGATCGCGGGCGCGAATGGTGTTGTAGACCGTGCCGTCGAAATGCAGCGGCCAGTCGGCGTCCTCATCAATGGCTTCGATCAGCGCGTCACTGACCAGGACGGAGAGATTGAAATTGCGCAGCCGTGCCTGGTCACGCTTGGCTTCGACGAAGGCCAGCACATCGGGGTGATGATCGCGCATCACCCCCATCATGGCGCCGCGGCGTGAGCCGGCGCTCATGATGGTGCGGCACATCGCGTCCCACACATCCATGAAGCTCAACGGGCCACTGGCGTCGGCGTCAACGCCGGCGACGCGGGCGCCCTTGGGGCGGATGGTCGAGAAATCATAGCCGATCCCGCCGCCCTGCTGCATTGTCAGGGCCGCTTCGCGCAGCATGTCGAATATGCCGCCGAGGCTGTCAGGGATGGTTCCCATCACGAAGCAGTTGAACAGGGTCACATTGCGGCCGGTTCCGGCGCCCGAGACGATGCGGCCGGCGGGCAGGAAACGGAAATCCTCCAGCGCACTGCGAAACTCGCGCTTCCAGTGCGCGGCCTTCTTGCCCTCACAGCGCGACAGCGCATGCGCGATCCGGTCCCAGGTGTCCTCGATCGTCTCGTCGACAACGCCGCTCTCGCCGCTCTTGAAGCGGTATTTCATGTCCCAGATGTCGGTTGAGATTTTTTGCAGGGCGATCATGGCGTTCTCGGTCAGGTTTCAGGTTTCGGATGGCGGTGCGCCAGAGAATCCGGGCGCTCTTAAGGACGGGAATCGAATCATTGGATCAAGAGTGAACGCGCGGTCCGTTGATTCCACCAGCCCACATCATGCCGCACCCCGTCATCTCGTCGCGTAGATATGTCGGGCAGGGCCGGCCGCATTGCCCGAGACGCCATCTGCCGCAGCGCGGACAATCCTCCGTGCCGCCCACCAACCCATCCGGCGCAATGCGTTGACCCGATTCAATCCCGAGCCGCTGGGGATTGCCTACCCGCCGATCGCGTAGGATTTCCTGAGATAGCGGCGGATCGCCAGTGCGGTGAGGCCGCTGGCATAGAGCATCGCCCAGATCAGCCATTGATAGCCGCTCATATCCGCGCCCTGCCGGAAGGCTTCATAGGCATGCACTACGGGTGTGGTCGGGAAGATCAGGAAAACAACGCGATACCAGGCATCGTCCGGCAAGAGATAGAGCAGGATCGGCGGGGTCGTGATCGCTGAGAAGAGCTTGCCCATGGCCAGCGCCTCGACCCGGTTGGAGGCGAAGGTCGACATCAGGATCATGATGGCCGGCCCGATCATCGCTGTGGCGGCAGAGATCGCCAGCCATTGCAAGCCGGACAGCGCGTCGAATCCCCAGGCGGTGCCGATGCCATAGCCCATGCCAAAACCGATCAGCGTCAGCATCACGACCAGAAGCGGCGTGCGCATCAACACGAACCAGACCGGTCCAATCGGTGTGACCAGGAGCGCGGAGCGGACCCGGGTCTCGACTTCCTCGACCAGAAGCAGGCCGAACACCATGCCGTAGGAAGCCGGATTGGAGATCACCGCGAGGATGAGGAAATACGGCAGCCATTGCCCAAACCCCTCCAGCCCCAGCCCGGCCCGGTATTGGCCGGCGAGAGTCAGCGCTGCGGCAATGATCGCGATCATCAGCACGATCAGCAATAATAACTGGTCGCGGGCGATCAGCCGGATATCGAATTGCAAAATGGCCGCAAAGGATTTGAACACGCTCACAATCCCCCCGTCGCAAGCTGCCGGTGATATTGGCGCAGGGCCCAGAACCAACCCGCCACCGTCCACAGCGAGAGCCAGACCATCGCCGCGATCGCGCCGACCGGCGAAGCGTCCTGGGACAGGCCCGCCTCGATCAATACCAGCATGGCGTAGGTGGGAATCAGCTTGAGCAAGGCTCCCACCACCGGAGGCGCGAGATCGAAATAGGCGATGACCGGCAGGATCAGCACGATCGAGGCCAGCATGATATTGACGATAAAGCCATTGACCGAGCGCGCCCGGGTGACCAGTGCGAAGCCGATCAGAACAGCGACCGCATTCGAGAGAGTGAGCGCGGCCAGCATCACGGGGTAATTGATACCGCCACGCATCGCCAGCACCGCAATGATCAGGCCCGACAAGCCGCCCAGCAGCGTGAAACTGATGATTTTGGCGCCGACATAAACCCAGGCCGGCATCGGCGTGACGCCAAGTGCTGACAGGGTGTTCGCCCCTTTTTCCATCAACACGAAGGCACCAACGAGGGTCAGGCCGACGACCGCCGGGTCGACGAAGACCAGCAGCGTGGCGAACTGGGCCGGCAGCGGATCAAGCGGGATCAGAAAAATCAAACCGGCGATCACCGCGGTCGTGAGCGCGGTGGCGGTGTAGAAATGGCTTCGGATCTGCAATCCGATATCCCATGCGACCATCGAGGCGAGCCGTCGCATCAGCTTGTCTCCCGATGCAGATCGGTGCCGGTGACGATCCGGAAGACCTGGTCGAGACTGGCCTCACTACTGTGGATCGAACGGACCGGCCCGGCCTGAAGCAGAGAGCGGAAGGCGGCGTTTTCGCCGATTCCATCCAGCGCAAACCCTTCCGCGCGACCGTCGATCAACGTCACTTCAACCTGCCGCTCGCCATGGGCCTGTTTGAGGTTTTGCGGACTGTCGAGCGAGGTCAGCTTGCCCTGCGCGATAAAGCCGACGCGATCACAGAGCTCATCGGCATCATACATGTTGTGGGTGGTCAGAACGATCGTCTTGCCCTCATCACGCAAGCGCAGGATGACCGCCTTGAGGGCCGCGCTGGTGGTGGGATCAAGACCTGTGGTCGGTTCGTCGAGGAACAGCAAGCCGGGATCATGCAGGATGGCGCGCGCGAAATTCAGGCGCACCTGCATGCCCTTGGAATAATCGGCCACGCGTTTGTCCGCCGCCTCGCCGAGACCGACCAGTTCGAGCACCGCCTGCGGATCGCGCGTCGGCGTACGGTAGAGCCGTGAAAAAAACCTGAGATTCTCCCGCCCTGTCAGCCGGATATAGTGATTGGGCAGTTCAAACCCGACGCCGACGCTTTCATAGAGGCTCTGATCCCACTCCCTGATATCGCGTCCCAGCACCCGGACCTGACCTTCGGTGAAATGCCGAATCTGGCGGGTGAGAAGGCGTTGCAGCGTGCTCTTGCCGGCGCCCGACGGTCCGAGCAGTCCGAAAATCTCGCCGGCCCGCACTTGCAGGCTGATCCCCGTCAGGGCCGGACTGGCCGCCCTGGGATAGGTGTAGGACAGGTTTTGCACCGAAATCACATCACCGGTCTTGTCGGTCAGATTGTTCATTCTGCCCCCTGGTCTTCGACGTCGCTGGATTGCGCCGATCTACACACTCGTACAAAAGTGGCGCGACTGACCGATCCGGTTCATTCCGCCAGTGCTTTTCGCATGCCCTGCGACATGAAGACAGGTCGCGCCCGATTTGCCGGCTGGCGCGAGACGTGAACAACGTTCATTATGCGCCAAGCGTTATCAGGACCCCGCCCATGGCCTCCCCCGCCGCCAAGACCGCTCCGCACGACCTCACAATCACGCCGCGCGATATCCATTTCGCGACACAAAGCGCCAGCGGCCAGGCCTGGCTCGGCGGCGATCCGGTGGGGACGGCGGTGTTTAATGCGATGTCACTGACTTTCCCCGATGGCGAGCGGCTCTTCATGGATGCCGTGCGGCACTATCGCGGCGAACTGACCGGCAAGCTGCTGGAAGATACGAAGGCCTTCATCAAGCAGGAGGCGATCCATTCACGCGAACATGTGGCGCTGAATGGCGGGCTCGATCGGGCTCACTACCCGATCGATGAGATTGAAACGGAAATCCGGCAGCGGATCGCGATCACCCGCGAGCGCGGACCGATTGCGATGCTCGGCGTCACCATCGCGCTGGAGCATTTCACGGCGATGATGGCCGAAGTCACGCTCGAGGATGGCAGCGTGTTCGAGGGCACGCATGAGGATATATTGCGCCTGTGGCAATGGCATGCGCTGGAGGAGACCGAGCACAAGGCCGTCGCCTTCGACGTCTTCCGGCAGGTCACGGCCCACTGGAAGCCGCGGCAACGCTATTTCCTGCGCTTGCGCGTAATGATCCTCGTGACCTTGCTCTTCACCTCGAATATCAGCCGCTATGCGTCGAAATTACTGATCGCCGACGGCGTCAGCCCGTGGACGGCGCGGGCGCGGGTCTTGTGGTATCTGCTGTTCAAGCCGGGCCTGTTCCGCAAGGGCTGGCGCAGTTACTGGTCCTGGTACAAGCCGGGCTTCCACCCCTGGGACCATGATAATCGCGCCACCCTCGCCGCCTGGCAGGACAAGTTCGCCACTGCGGCGGAGTGAGGCGAGAAGGATAATTCTGATGCGTATTCTGGCCAATATCGCGGCACTGATTGTCGCCGCCGAACATGCCGGCTTTCTGGTGCTGGAGATCTTCCTCTGGCAGGAGGACGCCGGGATGAACGTATTTGGTCTGACCGCCGAAGAGGCGGCGCAAACGGCTACCCTCGCCGCCAATCAGGGCCTGTATAACGGCTTTCTCGCGGCGGGCCTGGTCTGGGCGACCCTGCGCGGCAATCGCGAATTTACCCGCTTCTTCCTGCTCTGCGTCATCGCCGCAGGGGTTTTCGGAGCGATGACGGCCAGCCCGACGATACTTTATGTCCAGGCGGCACCGGCTGTGGTGGCGCTGCTGTTGAGCTTCATCGGCAAACCCGCCCGGCGTTGAGCCTGCCTTTCACCCATCAAACAAATAGGTTGTCATCCCGGACGGATGCCCGGACGCGTCAGCGAGCCGGGCGTAGATCCGGGACCTACCCGCGTCTCCAGCTGGTTTCAGGGGTAGGTCCCGGATCTGCGCCCCGCTTGCGCGGGGCATCCGTCCGGGATGACAAGTTAATTGATTTATTGGAGAAAAATGCTCGAGCGGGTCTCGCCCCCTCAGCCCTTGAACCCCATCGCGATCAAAAACGTCTCGGCGCTTTCGGAACGACTTGAGGCCGGCTTGAAATGGCGCACCTTGCCGAAGCGCTGTTTGAGCTGTTCGAGCAATTCGGTCTCGGCACCGCCCTGGAAGACCTTGGCGATGAAGAATCCGCCCGGTTTGAGGGTTTCAAACGCGAATAGCGTGGCCAGTTCGACCAGGCCGACAATGCGGACATGGTCGGTATTCTTGTGGCCGGTGGTCCAGGGTGCCAGATCGGAGATCACTCCGTCGGCCGGACCGCCCATCGCCGCCTTGACCATGTCGGGCGCGTCATCCTCGGTGAAATCCTTCTCGAAGATCGTGGCACCATCGATCGGATCAATCGGCAGGAGATCAATTCCGATCACTTCGGCGACGCCCTTCTTGACGCAGACCTGCAGCCAGCCGCCCGGCGCCGATCCAAGATCGACAATGCGCATGCCTGGCCGGATGAAGCGGAAACGCTCATCCAGCTCGATCAGCTTGTAGGCGGCGCGGGAGCGATAGCCCTCCATCTGGGCTTTCTTGACATAGGGGTCATTGAGCTGGCGCTGCAGCCAGTTTTTCGATGATGTCTTGCGGCCGCGCGCGGTTTTCACCCGCTCGAACAGCTGTTTCGAGGCCCGGCTATCGCCGCCCTTGGTGACCGGACCGCCAACGCGGCGGCGGCGCTTGTTGTCGTCAACCGGCGGTGTGTCGCTGGCGGGCTTGTTGTCGTCTTCGTCCGAAGGTCCACTCATGTGCTGGTCGCTCCCGGCGATTTCTTCCTGCGGCGGCGCGATTTGCCACGGCGCATCAGATTGAGCAACAAGCCCTCGCGCAGGCCACGATCGCCGACGCGCAAATTCTCCGCCGGCCACAATTCGGCGACCGCTTCATAAATCGCACAGCCCGCCAGTACCAGCTCGGCCCGGTCATGGCCAATCGTCGGCTCTTTGGAGCGGCCCGCCAGATCGAGATCCCGCAGCCGTGTACAGGCCGCCTCGGCATCGGCACAGCTCATCCACAACCCGTCGACCTTGGCCCGTTCATAGCGCGGCAGACGCAAATGAACGCCGGCGATCGATGTCACCGTGCCCGACGTGCCGACCAGATGGGCCCGCCCTTCGGTGAAAAGCGTGCGCATGGAGCGCGCACCCCGCGGGGTTTTCATCAGCTGACGCGCATAGGATTTCATGTCGTTGTACCAGGCTTGGCGATCCTCGCGCTCGGGGAAGCGCTCCGCCAGGGTGACGACGCCGACCGGGGTCGAACTCCAGGAGCGCACCGGCGGACGTCCACCGCTCTCAAGCCCGCCGCGCTCGCGCCAGGCGGCCAGATCGACCCAGGACAATTCGGTAGAACCGCCGCCAATATCAATCACCAGCGCCGCATCCTTTTGGGCGTCGAGCAAATCGAGACAGCCATGCAAGGCCAGGCGGGCTTCTTCCTCGGGCGTGATCAGATCGAAGGCAATACCCGTCTCCGCCTTCACCCGTTCAAGAAAGGCGACGCCATTTGTGGCCTCGCGGCAGGCCTGGGTGGCGATGGCGCGGTGACGGATATGGACATGGCGGCCGAGCTTGTCGGCACAGACCCGCAAGGCCTCAACGGCCCGGTCCATGGCGCCCTCGGACAGCACACCATGGGCATTCAGCCCCTCGCCGAGGCGAACGACACGCGAAAACGCATCAATGACCTGAAACCCGCTACTCGTGCGTTGCGCGAGCAGCATGCGGCAATTATTCGTACCCAGATCGATCGCGCCGTACACTGGAATCGGCGGCCGACGCCGTCCGCTCCGCTTGCGTGCGGCGGATCCGGTCCCCGGATCGTCCGGGGGCGATGGCTCCGCCATGTCAGTCCTCTCGCCAGTACGGTGCGCCTGCAAAGGCTGGCGCAACACGATCTGGCCCAATTTAGTCTTCATGATCAGCATACGCGTCTTCGGGAACGCCGCAAGGCAGCGTAACGCAAGCGGACCCCGGCCGTGGCCGCCGCCCCCGCAGCACCGACTGCGATTGGCCCTCAGGAAATTAACCGGCAAGGTTCAGAGTGTTGTGATGGAAATGCGAGAAGCCAAATTCGGTCTCGGCGATGTCGTTCGCCATCGCCTCTACCCGTTCCGCGGCGTGGTCGTCGATGTCGATGCCGAGTTCTCCAATACCGAGGAATGGTATCAGGCGATCCCGGCGGAAGTCCGGCCCGATCGCGACCAGCCCTTCTACCACTTGCTGGCCGAGAATGAGGACAGCTATTACGGCGCCTATGTCTCGGAACAAAACCTGCTGCCCGACGCCGAAAACGGCCCGATCAGCCATCCGCAGATCGATGAGGCTTTCGAGGCCTTTGACGGCACGCGCTATATTCTGCGCCCGCTGCCGCAAGCCTCCAATTAACCTCGCATAAACCCTGTTCTCACAAGCCTGCGCGCGCCGCCGTCCCCAGCCTGCTTCTGGCCCGTGACTTGCTGTTCTCTTGGCAGATGCCCGGATTGATACATCCGGCACCCGACCGAGGAGCACAGCCGATGACTGACAGCCGGAATATGGGAATTGATACGCTGCGCGGGCTGGCCTGCGTCCTGCTGGTTGCCTTCCACGTCATCGGGGAAGCGCCCGAGCACGGCTTGCGGCTCGACTGGGATCATCCCTTCGCCATGTTCTCGGCCCTGTTCTTCCACCTGCGCATGCCGCTCTTCGCGATGCTGTCAGGCTTCGTCTATGGCTACCGGCCGCTCCGGCGCGGCGAAGGCGGCAAATTCCTGACCGGCAAGGCGCGCCGTCTGGTTCTGCCTTATCTGTTCGCGGCGACGGCCTTCGCGGTCGTCAATACAGTGCTCGGCGGCGCCTTCGCATTGCCTCTGGGCGATTTCTGGCAGGTCTATCTGGAACCCTATGCGCATTTCTGGTTCCTGCACTCCATCCTGACGATCTTCCTCGTCATCGCCGCGCTGGACTGGATCTGGCCACGCGCACCGCTGACGGTTGCCGTCGGCTTTCTGGCGGTCACATCCCTGCTTTTCCTGACCCCGTTTGGCGGCGAGATCAAACTCCTCTCCTTCTTCCATACACCCTATCTGGCGCCCTTCTTCGCGCTCGGCCTGGTGATCAATCGGATGGAAATGGCCAAGGTCGCGCAAATGCCGCGGCAACTGGTCTCGACCCTGCTGATTGGCGGCCTGGTCTCGATGCTGGCGGTTCACGCCTATATCGTGCTGAGCGATCCGGGCCATGAGCTGCTGCGCCGCGATGTCGTCGCGCTGGGCCTGGGCCTGTGCTTCTCCGGCGCGCTGATCATGCACCGCTTTTCGGTCGCGCCACTGGCCTGGCTCGGACAGTATTCCTTCTCGATCTATCTCTACCATATGTTCGGCGCGCTCGGCCTGCAGATGGTCTATAATTTCATCGGCATGCCCGACGCCTCACTCGGTCTGGCGCTGGGCATGATTGCCGGCCTTGGTGCGCCGGTCGTGTTCCAGATTGTGACACTGCGTCTGGGTGGTTTCGCACCAATGCTGGCGCTGGGCCTGAAGTCACGCCGCAGCGCGAACGCGAGGGTCCAGCCGGCTCCGCGTCCCGCCACCGCCATCTGAGCGCGCGGTCAGCCGACATGAAAAAAGGCCAGGACCGTCACCGGTTCTGGCCTTTCTCGTTCAAGTTCGACCCACCAGGTCTCAGGCTTTGACGACTTGCTGTTCGATCGCGCCAAAGATCGAATGCCCCTCGCCATCCTTCATCGATATGCGGACCGTATCGCCATACTTCATGAAAGGTGTTGTCGGCTTGCCGTTCTGGATCGTCTCGATCATGCGGATCTCGGCGATGCAGGAATAGCCGACGCCACCTTCAGAGATGGGTTTGCCCGGGCCGCCATCAAGCTTGTTGGAGACCGTGCCGGACCCGACAATTGTGCCGGCGGTGAGCGGGCGCGTCTTGGCCAGATGGGCGATCAATTGACCGAAATCGAAGGTCATATCGGTGCTGCACTCGGCCTTGCCGAACAGCTCGCCATTATATTTCACCAGCAGCTCGCCTTGCAGCTTCTTGCCATCCCAGGCCTTGCCGAGCTCGTCAGGCGTGACGGCGACCGGTGAGAAAGCCGATGGCGGCTTGGACTGGAAGAAGCCGAACCCCTTGGCCAGCTCGCCCGGGATCAGACCGCGCAAGGACACATCATTGACCAGCATCACCAGGCGGATTGCCTTGGCGGCATCGTCGGCTGAGCAACCGGCCGGCGCGTCGCCGGTGATGACCGCAATTTCGCCTTCCATGTCACAGCCCCAGGCCTCATCGCCGAGCGGGATATCGGCGCGCGGGGCCCGGAAGGCGTCGGAACCGCCCTGATACATGAGCGGGTCGGTCCAGAATGTGGCCGGCATTTCCGCATTGCGCGCCTTGCGCACCAATTCGACATGATTGACGTAGGCTGAGCCATCGGCCCACTGATAGGCGCGCGGCAGGGGCGAGAGCGCTTCACGTTCGTGGAAACGTTCCGACGGCACCGTCTCGCGCTCGAGCTGATCGGCCAGCGTCCGCAGAGCCGGCTCGCAGCGATCCCAGTCATCGAGCGCCGCCTGCAGGGTCGGTGCGATCAGGCTGGCATCTGTGCACCAGGCCAGATCCTTCGATACAACAACAAGCTTGCCATCGCGATGGCCGTTTTTGAGCGAGGCGAGTTTCATGTGCGTTGTCTTCCCTTCTTGCGAATTCCCAAAGGTTTGCCCTGCCAGCAGTGTGGCCCAGGCGGCGTCAGTTCGCCAGTAATGGATGCGGCATGCCGGCCGCGCGCGGTGAGGCCGGAAACAGGCCGTAACTCCATTCAATGATCGCGTCGAGCGCCGGCCCGATCGAAGCGGCGGTCCGTTCGGCCTCCTCGGCCCGGCGTTCGGCACTATAGGCCTGGCTTGGATCTTTCGAGTCGCGCTCAAACATCGGGCCCGACGCCATCAGGCGCGCCTGTTCCGCGCCCAGACCCAGGTCGAGGAAATGGTCGACAGCGATCAGGGCCGGCTCCGGTGCGTGCAAAAAGCGATCGCCATCCAGGGAGGCGAAGTGTTCCGGGCCACCGGATCTGGCCGCATCCAGGAAGCTGGCAATCTGCATGTGCCAGACCAGCGCTGCGATCTGGAGATCGGAAAGCTTGAGCAATTCGCGTGGCTGCGTCTGGGCGATCGGATGGCCATCCATCGCGAAAATCGTGAATAGCTGACGCGCAAAGGCCCGCCCCGGCTCGCCCTTTTTGGCGATCGAGAGCAGGAAGGCGCGAAGGTCGGAATACAGCAGCAAATGCCGGGCGTCCGGCAGCAGGCCGGCGACATCGGCGATCAGATTATTGACGGTATTGGTCGGTTTGATCGTGACATGCTCGCGCCGCACGAAGGGGCGCGCGAGTAGCGCCAGCACAGGGCCGAGCTCGCGCTGCAGCGCTTCACGGCCCTGGGTCCGTTTCATATTGGCCAGGCTCATCAGCACTGCCGGCTCTCTCAGGCTGAGATTTGTGCCGGGCTTGTCGAGACAGCGCGCCAGCAGGGTCGAGCCGCAAAAAGCTGTGTGCCAGATGAAGCGCGGCGCCCGTTTCGGCACCGTGAGGCCGGCGAAATCGCTGACCGGGTGCGCGGCCTGCGCGGCCCCCGCACGGTCCCAGCGATCATCGAGAAACGCTTCCTCGGCCAGCGCCTTGCGAGCGATCCGGCTGAGCCGCAATGTGTGGCTATTGGCGTCGTGCGCGTCAGGAAACCAGAGCGGGTCAGCGGCAATTTGCGGCGGTTTGCTCACGGCGATGCTCCTACCGGTCCAGTCGCGGTCGCGCTGATAATGGGCTTGGCCGGATCACGGTACCACCGGCACGAACACACCATCATCATCCATCCACTCCAGAATACCTGAGGCGATGGAAAAACGGGCCCCGTGCAATTGCATGCCGCGGCTCTTGATCGCCTCGGTGACAAAGGGGAATTGGTGCAGCCGCCGGACCGAATGTTCCACCGCCAGCAATTCCATATGATTACAGATTGTCGCCAGACTCGCTTCGCCATCCCGGGCCATCACCTCGGCGCGGGCCGGCTCCAGCGGCTCCAGCCAGGGGCCGAGAAACTGGCTTTCAAGCTTGTCGAGGCCGATGGCACAGGCTTCGATCCCGCCGCATTGGCCATGCCCCATCACCACGATGTGTTCGACGGCCAGGCGCCCGACGGCAAATTCCAGCGCGGCGGAGACGCCGTGACGACCGCCATCGAGGTCGATCTGCGGCACGAGATTGGCGACATTTCGGACGACAAAGAGATCGCCCGGATGCGCGCCAAAAATATGCACTGGATCAACACGGCTATCGGAACAGGCGATCACCAGTGTGTGCGGTTTCTGACCCTCGCTGAGCGCCTGGTAAAGCGCGCGTTCCGCCGGATAACTCTTGGATCGGAAGCGGCGATAGCCCGCGGCAAGTTTATGTGGAGGCCCTTGGGTCATCAGTCCTCATTTCGGCTTTGCGTCCCGCGATCAACGGGACTGGCAGCAACGGTCACACGGGCCGCGACGGGAGTGTCGGCGGCGCGAACCCTTGTTTTAGTGGCAAACCCGCCGCTTTAGAAGTCCGCTATGTCAGCAAGAAAAACGGGCCGGAGCGATGCTCCGGCCCGTATAAATGCGTTTGAGAAATTGTGACCGGGGAGGCCTAGCCGCACTGTGCGAGTGAAAGATTTGCCCGGACTTCGTCTTCACTACCGGCCAGGGCGGCGGCGGCGTTGAAATCGGTGATTGCCGCGGCATGATCGCCGGCCAGCCAATGGGTCGCACCGCGATTATTGACGGCACGCCATGCATCGGCACCGAGCGCGAGGCTCGCATTGCACGCCTGCAAGGCCTGGGCGAAATCTCCGGTCGCCGCATGGGCATAACAAAGATTGGTCAGGGCCGCGGTACGATGGCGCGGGGATGCACCGGAATCGGCGGCATCATTTCCGAAATGAACCGCCTCGCGCCAATCGCTGCGGCTGAGGGCATTGTACTGGGCACGCACGGAGCCATTGGCGGTTCTGTGGGCAGCGAATTGTGGCTCGGCGTCGCAGGATTGCGCCTGGGCGCCGGCGGTCGCCCCGGCGAGAAGCACGGTGGCGAGAAGGATTGAACGGAACATTGGAAACTCCTTGATGAACGATGACGTTGTGTGAACAGCGTTCAACTTGGGAACTAAGTTCTTTGAATGGAATTGACGAATACAGGATCATTGATATACGTATTTGAATGGAAGATTGGTCCGATTATCTCGTCTGCCTCGCCATCTCTGAAGCGGGCAGCCTGACAGCCGCAGCGCAACAGCTCGGCGTCAGTCAACCGACCGTGACCCGGCGCCTGCAAGCGCTGGAGCAAAGGTTTGGCGAACCCGTTTTCGAACGCGAGAACGGGCAATCGCGATTGACCATCCTGGGCCAGAAAGTCGTGGCGCATGCCGCCCGGATGCGCGAAGAGGCCTCGGCGATCGAGCGCGCCGTCATCGCCCAGGATCAGAGTCTGTCGGGCCTGGTCGTGATCTCAGCCACGGAAGGGATCGGGGCCGACTGGTTGCCGCGCGCCCTCGCCAGTTTTCACCACAAGAATCCCGGTGTCGGCATCGAGATTTCAATCAAGAATCACTCCGCCAATCTGGCCGACCGCGAAGCTGATATTGCCTTGCGCTGGAACGGCCCCGGCACGCAGCAAAGCCTGATCGGCCGGCGCGGCACCACGGTCGGGGCCGGCCTCTACGCCTCGAAGGGCTATCTGGCGAAAAAAGGCTGCCCGGAGCGGGTCGAGGATCTGGCCGACCACACTTGTGTCGGCTGGTCGATGGGGGATTATTTCGGCTGGCCGACTACCGATGAGGGCGCACCGGTCCTGCCCAGCCATATTGCCTTCAGGGCCAATAGTCCCACCACCCATGTGCGCGGACTTGAGGCCGGGTTCGGCATTGGCGTCACCTCGCACCGCCTGGCGCGCCAACACCCCGATCTCGAGCGTGTCCTGCCGGAGTTCAATTCTTCGCTCGATCTATGGGTGGTCGCACACGAGACCGTGCGCAAAAGCGGCCGCATCCGCGCGACCTATGACCACATCATCGAACAGATGACCGCCGACAATGCCTATTTCAGCCGCGGCGCCGCCTCGGTGCTCTAGCCGCACTCGCCCCTATTCCTCATCACCATAGATCGCCACCAGCGGCTCGCCGCCAGCGCTCAGGCGGGCCCGGTACATGCCCGGCGTATTGAAGCTCCAGGCGATGTCTCCACCCGGGGTCAGCGCGACAATCCCGCCATCGCCGCCCATTGCCGCCAATTCGTCCTGGATCACCCGGTCGGCGGCGGCCTGAAGCGCCAGTCCTTCAAACTCCACCAGGGCACAGATCCGGCTTGCGACCGTCAGGCGAATGAAATACTCGCCCGTGCCGGTCGCCGAAACGCCGCAGGACTCGTTATTGGCATAGGTGCCGGCACCGAGGATCGGACTATCGCCAACCCGGCCCCAACGTTTGGCGGTTGTGCCACCCGTCGACGTGCCGGCGGCGATATTGCCGGCCGTATCGAGCGCGACAACACCGACCGTACCGAAGCGATGTTCGCGGCCATCGCGCAGCAAGGCGCCCTCATCGACCGGCTCCGGCTCCGGTGCCCCTTCGGGACGGTTGGGGATGGGCAGTCCGAGCCGGCCCAGCTCGCGCTCCAGCGAAGCCCAGCGCCGCTCGGTGAAGAAGAAGGCCGGAGCGACAATTTCCAGCCCCTGCTCACCGGCAAAGGTTTCGGCGCCCTCGCCCTGCAGCATGACATGCGGCGAATGCTCCATCACCGCCCGCGCCAGCGAGATCGGATGGCGCACCGAAGTGACACCGGCCACCGCACCGGCATTGAGGTCGCTGCCATCCATGATCGAGGAATCCAGCTCATTGCGGCCGGCCGCGGTGAACACCGCGCCGCGTCCGGAATTGAACATCGCATCATCCTCGAATTCACGAATGATCGCCTCGACCGCATCGATCGCCGTGCCGCCGGCTTCAAGCACGCCCTCGCCGGTCGCCAGCGCCCGTGCCATCGCGGCCCGATAGGCGGCGTCGGTCTCCGGTGTCATCGCACCGCGCTCAATCACCCCGGCGCCGCCATGGACGACCAACGCCCAGCGCGGCGGGTCAAGCGCCAGCGCAGCGGGCGAAATGAGCAGGGCGGACAGGGCCGCGAGCAGGAAATGGCGCATGATTGAAAACTCCCCTTGTTGCCGCCAAGTTTGCCGCAATCGGGGCCGCATGCAAGCGGCCGCTCGGGGTCAGGGCATTGCGGGCGCTGTGCACAAGGGCCGCAAGCCCTGCAGGCTTGGCTGCGGTCGCATCCAGCTGGCGCCGCCAAAATACAACTGCACGCCCTGCACCACCCAGTCGCCGCGACACCTCACCTGCTGATAGCCGCCCGTGCAGGTCTCGGTTTGTGCGGTCACCTCGGCACCGGCCCGGGTATAGAAACGCACCGCGATAATCCGGCGGTCGCTCGAGAGGCAGGCCCCTATCCCCTGTACCACCTCGCCAACGCCCAGCACCGCAACGCCCGAGCGGGCGACCTGGCGGCCGGTGACACGGCCCGAACAATAGCGCGCGGTACGCGGCGAGCTTCCGCGGAAAAAGGCGCGCACCTGGCACAGGCGGTTGTCCCGGGTCGTCAGCTGAAGGGCGTAGAAACCTTCGGCATCCTCACTGAGCAGGGTCTTGCTCTCGCGCGTCGCCTGGCCGAGCAGCATTGAGGGTTCCACATCGATCGCGCTGCCGGCGATACTGGCAAGAAGTGCAAGACTGGCAATCAGCAAGTGACAACTCCGCGACAGGCATCCAATCGACACAGCATAGGCGGACAGTTGATCCCGGTCGCCTGCCTCGCGATCACAAGCGCGTGCGCCGGCAATCTGGCGCCGGTCAGCTATCCATCCGGATTCGCACCCGCGCCCGCGAACGCCGGCCCTCATCATCGACCACTTCGACCAGATAAAAGCCTGGCCCGTCCGGATACCAGACCGCGTCGCCGAGGGCGTTGCGGCCAACGGGCTCACCATCGGCATACCAGCTCACCGCGCTTTGTCCCTGGGCCGCCAGCACGAATCCGCGCCCGCGCCGCTCGGCCCAAACCTCCGAGCCGTCAGGGGGAAACAGGATTTGCGGCGCCGGGTCGAGTTGGAAACGTGCCAGGGTGAGCGGGGCCGGCGGCAATTCGCTCTCATCACGGTCGGGTTGCGCCGGTGCCGGTTCCAGGCTCTCAATCAGGTCGAACACGCGGAACAGCAGCGGCAGCGCGCCCGCGCGCCCGGTAATCCCTTCGCGCGGCACACCATCGGCTCGCCCGGTCCAGACCACCACCGTATAACGCCCCGACACGCCGGCCGACCAGGCATCGCGGAAACCGTATGATGTTCCTGTTTTGAAGGCGATTTCCGGCGCTGCCGTCGTCAGGCTGGCCGGCATGCGCCCGCCCGGATGCGGCGCCCGGCGCAAGATCGTCAGGATTTCGCGGGCCGATTCCGTACTGACCAGGGCAAAACCGCTTCCCGGTTCGGCTTCGTCTTCGGCCTCAAACCAGCGCAGCGGCCGGGCATGTCCGCCATCACCGAGCGCGGCATACAGCACCGCCAATTGGCGCACACTCAGTCCGGCGCCGCCCAGCGCCACGGCAAGTCCGTCATCGCGGCCGGCGCCTTGCGGCCGCTCGGGGCGCGCTCCGGCGAAACCGAGCGCGGCGGAAAACCGCCTCGCCCCGACGTCATCGAGCGTGGTGACGGCGGGGATGTTGAGCGAGTGCTGCAAGGCCTCGGCAATGGTGACATCGCCGCGGAAACGACGATCAAAATTGTCCGGCTGATATCCGGCAAAGCGGCGCGGCAGATCGGCAATATGGGTGTCCGGCGCGGCCAGCCCGTCATCAAACGCCATGGCATAGATGAAGGGTTTCAGGGTTGAGCCCGGTGATCGCGGCCGGGTTGTCAGATCGATCCAGCCGCCGGGGCGCTCGCGCCCGGCCGAGCCGACGGCGGCCCGTACCGCGCGGCTCTGCGTCTCCACCACCATCAGCGCGATCTGGGCCGAGCTATCGCCCATCGGCAGATTATCCCGCACCTGTTGTTCCAGCGCCCGCTGCAAACCGGCATCGAGCGTTGTCACCATGTCGGTGCGGTCATGATTTTGCCGCGCCAATGTCTCGGCGACCTGCCAGGCATCGCTCGGGAAGGCCCGACGCTGCGGCGCCGGATCCAGCGCGGCATCGGCCTGCGCCGTGGCGCGGGCGAGCCCCACCCGGGCGAGCCGGTCGAGCACACGGCCGCGCGCGGCGATAGCCGCTTCAGGCTGCCGGTCGGGCCGTCGCGCCTCGGGTGATTGCGGCAGGGCGATCAACAGCGCGATCTGCTCAATGGTCAGCGCATCAGGTTCACGGCCGAAATAGGCCCAGGACGCTGCCCTGACCCCCTCCAGATTGCCGCCATAGGGCGCCAGGGTGAGATAGAGCTCGAGGATTTCGCGCTTGTTCAGGCGCAATTCCAGCTGCACCGCCCGGGTCATTTGCAGGAATTTGGCGGCGAATGTACGCGGCCGCGGCTCCAGCAGGCGCGCGACCTGCATGCTCAGCGTCGAAGCTCCGGAAACGATCCGTCCGGCCCGCAAGCCTTCCCAGGCCGCGCGCACCACCGCTGCAGGATCGACACCGCGATGATGGTAGAAATTGGAATCCTCATAGGCCAATAGCGCCGCAATGAAATCCGGATCGATGCGATCCAGATCGGCGGCCAGGCGCCAGCGTCCGTCGGCGACGGGAAAGGCACGCAATATTTCGCCATCCCGGTCGCGCACCAGCTGCGAGCGAGCCGCGGCCTGCTCGAGTGGTGGCGGAAAGATCATGTCGAGCGCCAGCAGCAGGACAAGTCCGGCCAGAGCCCCCGCGATAACCCAGTATATCCGCCCCAGTCCCAGCATGGGCTAGTCGCGGGGCCGAATGGTAATCTGCCCGGTCACGCTGCGCGCAAATACGTCTGGCCGATACATGTCTTCCACGACTGCGCCGGGCATCGTGTACTGCCCCGGTGTCACGGCGCGGACGATATAGGCCAGCCGCGCCGGACGGCCCGTGCGCAGATCGATCGCGGCCACGAAGCGGTCATCGCGCACCTCGGCAATGCGGGGATCATCAATGGCGCCAAGCCAGGCATAAATGCCGTTCGTGCCGGTATCCTCGGGACGAATAATCGCCTCGATTTCCAGACCCGCCGGCAAGAGATCGACCAGGATGGCCGGGATGGTGCGCTGCTCGCTCGGGACCAGCTCGACATCGATGATCAGCCGGTCGCCCTGGACCAGTTTGGTCAGGTCAACCGATGTGCCATCCATGGCGCGAATGCGTTTGGCGATCACAATCTGTTCGGCCACCGCAGCCGGTGCCTCAATAGTTTCGCCATGCGCGATCTGGGTCACCCAGACCGGATTGACGCCGCGATTGGTGAAGTCGGCTGTGGTGGTCAGCTCGCCCGGCGTCAGGGTGAAGTCCCGCTGCCCCGGTGCGGCATCGCCAGCGCCGGTTTCAATCTCCAGCGCGTCAGTGCCGGCCGACAGGGCCTGGGCCGCCAGCAGAAGGAAGGCCTTCTCCTGGGTCGTCAGACGGCCTGGCTCGGGCAATTCGAGCGCGACACGCTCGGCCAGCCGGCCGACCAGATCACTCTCATCCGCCTCGGCGGCAAGCGCCAGAACGCCGGCCAGATCGCGCCGTGAGGTCTGATACCAATCGCCCGGATTGGAATAGCCCAGCGCCGCCTCTGCCTGCAGGAAGGCGTTGTGCGAACGCGACCGGTCGCCGATCAGGAACAGCGCCGCGCCAATCTGGGCGCGTGCCAGCGGGCTGGCGATCGCGTCGAGGCGCTCATCATGCATGTAACGCAGACGCGAGCGGTCAGCCCGGCCGGCCCGCGCCAGAACATAGAGCGCATAGGCAGCGCTACGATCGGACAGGCGTTGCGCGGTGTCAGATTGTCCGACCCAGCGATAGACCGTCGATTCATAGCCGGACGCACGCCATAATTCCTGCGCTGCGACATGCTCGAGCGCAGCATAGGCACGCTCCATTGCCGCATCGGGAACCGTGTAACCAGCGGTCTTGGCGCGAGCGAGGAAATCGACCGCATAGGCACCCAGCCATGGCGTCGCACCGCGATCACCCACCCGCCAGAGGCCAATCGTACCGTCCGCCGCCTCGCGGCTGAGCAAGGTCGAGATCGCATCCTGGATCTGGATACGCGCCTGATCAAAGCCATCCGTGCCGGAAAGTGCGGCCAGACCTTCCGCATAGAGCAACGGCAAGGCCCGGCTGGTGATTTGTTCGGTACAGCCATAGGGATAACGGCTCAGCGACCGCAACAGGGCATTCTGGTCCAGCGGCGTTGCCGAGAAACTGACCGCAACCTCGCTCGAACCGGGCAGGAAGGCCGCCAGGGTCGCGCTGTCGAGCGACCAGGTTTCGCCAGGCTCAACCCGGCCCCGCACCACATCAGATGATGGCAGCCAGGCCGAACGGACTTCGATCGGATAGCTGCGCGAGACGGCAAAACCGGCCGGCCCGTCGACGCTCAATCCCACTTCGCCAATGCCGGCATCGGCACCGTTGACGGGGTAGCGCCGGTCGATGCGGGCACCGCTGGCCAGTTCGATCCGGTCTTCGCTGGACGCATTGACGGCTCCGGACGCGTTGATCGCGGCGGCATAGACACCGGCAGCGCCTTCGACATTGTCGATGGTCAGCGTCGTCATGCTGGAATCGCCCGGCGCCAGAAAACGCGGCAGGATCAGCTCGGCCGGCACTTCATCGCGCACGGTCAGCGGCTGCGAGGCCTGGCCAAGCCCGGTCCCCGACCAGGCGACGGCCATCAGACGCAGCTCACCATTGAAGTCCGGAATATCAAGCGTCACCATCGCATTGCCGGCGCGGTCGAACGCAATCGGTCCGGAGAACAGGGCCACAGTGCGTGTCGGAACGACGGTCAGGCCAGCGCCGCCGATCTGGTCGCCGCCGGTCCGCACCGGAGCCGCAGCCCCCTGATTGGGATCGAGCAGACGGCCGTAATCATCCAGCAGATCGACCGCCAGGGACGAACGTCCGAAATACCAGCCGACCGGGTCGGGTGAGGCAAAGCGGGTCAGGGCGAGAATACCCTCATCGACCGCAGCAACGGTCACCCAGGCCCCGGCCCGAACCGGGCCGGTTGCCGTAATCGCGACATCGAGCGACTGGCGCGGTCGCGCCACATCGGGCGCATCAAGGCTGAGTGCGAGCTCGCGATCACCGGTATCGACGGGGAGATAGGTCACACCCACGGCGCGGCGCGGACGTGGCTGCGCCACAGGATCACGCGGCGTGAAGACAGAGACCATGGCATAGGCACCCGCGCCCCATTCCTCGGTGACGCGGAAGCTGACCTCGGCGCCCTCCTCAGGAACAAAAACCGATTGCGTCGCCAGGACATGATCGCTGGCGATGACAATCTCGGCCTCGCCGGCATAAGGCGGCAGGATGCTGATTATTGCCATCTGGCCGGCGGCGACAGGCTGGTCGGGTCCGGCAAGACGAACCCGGTCGGGCGCATCATCGCCGGTCGAGGAAGTGCGGCCCCAACCGACCCAGAAATGCGTGCTGGCAGAAACACCGGATTCGATATCGGTGACGACCAGCTGGTAATCGCCCCAGGACAGGGCGGCGGTGTCGATCTGCGAAACCGCATCGGCCGACAGCGCCGCAACGCCGTCCTCGACGACAACGGAATTCTGGGTCCGGCGCCAGCGCCAATTGCCACCCTCGGTGCGGTACCAGTCATAATTCCAGTCAGTACGGATGACCTGCCATTCCACCCGGGCGGCGCGCATGGCGCCCAGGGCATCGAGACCAACAAGGTCGAAACTGGCGGCGCGATCATTGCCGAGACGGCCATCGAACTGGGCATCGAGGCCGAGATAGAGCCCGCGCGGCCGGTAGGGGATGCGGACATCATCGGCCACAGGGCGGCCGCCCGGCTCGATCGCCGAGATCACGGTGCGAATTCTCAGTGGCGCACTGGTGCCCTCACCCTCGCCTTCGGGATCGATGCGCAGCACGGCACGGCCGGCGCCATCGGCAATCGTGTCCTGCAAATCTCGGCTGGTCTCGCGGAAGCTCTCATCATAGCGACCGAAGGCGAAGCGGGCATGATCCGGGAAGGGATTGGGATCGACCTCGATGCGGATCGTGCCTTCAACCGGCAGACCGGCACCGGGAGCGCCGTAGAGGAAGCGGACATTGGCTTCGACATCACGGACTTCATCGGCGCGCATCGGCGTCGCGGTGTCAGCATCAAGCGTCAGGGCGATGCGTTGCGGAACGAAATCCTCGACCGAAAAACGCGTCTGGGCGATCAGGCCATAACCATCGAGTATGGCATCGAGGCGCCATTCGCCGCGCGCCGAGGCGCGTGCCAGATCATAATCCCAGAACACAGTGCCGCCGATCGGTGCCCCCTCGAAGCGCTGGCGGGCGGCCTCGATACCATTGGGCCCGTACAGGACCAGGTCGCCGGAGCGATTGGAGATCGACACCGCCTGGGCATCGCGCAGCATCGCCGCGACATGGACCTGCTCGCCGGGACGATAAATGCCGCGATCGAGATAGAAATAGCCGTCAGCGCCATCGCTGCGATCGCGGCCGGCGATATCCTGCCCGCTGAGATCGACCGGGTTGCGCTGCAGATCGAGCACGGCAAAATCATTGTCCGGACCATAGGCGGTCAGCAGACGCGGCGTATTGCCGTCCTCACCACGCATCAGCGGTCCGGCGAAACGGGCGCGCCCGGCTGCATCGGTCGTCGCGGTGCCGAGAATTTCATTGCTGCGCGCCACCAGTTCGACGCGCACGCCGGACACCGGCAGCGCCGTCTGCAGCGAGCGCACGACATAATCAATGCCGTCGCGGCCTCGATAGGCGGTCAGGGCCAGATCGGTGATCACCAGCCAGCGGCTCGAGCGCGCCGGCACGTGATAATCATCCTCGGCCTCGGCATCATCACTGACCTGGATATAATAGGCACCGGGACGCAGGCGGCCGATGGCTTCGGCGAGCGGGAAGACCGTGGTGACCGGCGCATTGGCCGCGCCGCGCGTGTCCATTTTTCCCTGCCATAGACGTTCGGCGACGGGGAATGGGCTCTCTTCGCTGTCCTGCCAGTCATATTCGTCGAAACCGGCGGTGAAACCCGATGTGATCGAGCGGAAGGCCAGCGCCCGATCGGTAACGCGCCAGAGCGTCACCTCGACCGTATCGACATTGACGGTCTCGATCGCCAGGCCATCGGCTTCCAGACGCGGCAGGATGACGCCGTCGCCGGCAATGCCGACATAGGCGGGACGGTCGCCGAAATCGACCTCGATCCGCTCGTCGGCGCGCAAGCCGCGGCCATCAGCGCCGGGCAGGCCGGAACGCAAGGTGACCGTTTGCCCCTCACCAAAGGCCAGTCCGCCCAGGCAGAGGGATTGGCCGCTGACGGCCATCGCGACAGGTCGCTCCGGATCCAGCGCGACATAGGGTTCATAATCGGCCTGGGGATCGAGCGGGGCGGTGAAACCGAGACAGAGCCGCGGCGCATCGCCGCTGACATCGATCTGATAGCGCAAAAAGGCAAAATCGCTGGAGGCATCATCACTGGCGGCGCGCGCTGCGTCGGCCGTACGACCGTCGAGCGGCGGTCCCTGGACCGTCGTGTCCGGCCCGGAACATCCGATCAGACCTGCAGTCAGAACCAGGGCGACAGCCCCCATACGCCAGTTAAACATACCCATAACTCCCCATCCCCGAATGGTTCAATCATAGGACCAAGCGGCAGACTTCGCACCCTATATTCTGGAATTCGCGGGAAATATCTACCCAACCGGCCGGCAAGTCAGCCCAGTTCAATCCCGCAAAGCGCGGCCAGTGCGCGCCATGGAATGGCGGCCGAAGCGACCCCGAGGATGACAATCACCATACCAACACCGACGCGCAGACCCGGCCGCCGTGACAGGCGCATCAGCATCTGGGCGCCAAAGGCGGCACCGATCACGGCCGGCACTGTGCCGAGCCCGAAGCCAGCCATGATCGCCGCGCCGCCGCCGGCCGAGCCCGACAGCATGGCGTAGAACAATGCCGCATAGACCATGCCGCAGGGCAGAAAACCCCAGAGAAAACCGGCCAGCACCGGGCTGGCCGTCTGGAGCGCACCACCCAGTGGCGCGCGCAGCAGGGTGACGACCCGCGTGCCAATGCGATCCATCCCGGCCAGGCTCGGTGCCCAGCCGGCGACGGAGAGACCGATATAGACCAGCGTCACCGCGCCGGCCCAGCGCAGCAGAAGATGCGCCTCGGCGCGATCAAAGGAGAAATACACGCTGGAGCCGACGAGGCCGACAATCGCTCCGGCCAGCACATAGGCAGCGACCCGACCCAGCTGGGCGAGCAGAAGGATGCGGGCGCGCGCCGAATTGTCGCCGTCCGGCGACAGGCTCAGCATCAGGCCGGAAGCAATCCCGCCGCACATGCCGACACAGTGCAGGCTGGAGGCGAAGCCGGCGAGCAGCCCACCGGCGAGGCTCAACTGGGTGAGCGAGTCCATCAATCAGTCCTGGCGGGCATGGCAGGCGATGCTGCGGTCAACTCAACAATAAACCCAATTAAAGTATGGCATAATCCCGCGAACCGGGGAAATATGAGATCAGGCATTCGGGAGGCATGAAACCATGATCACACTGCAAAAAGTACGACGCGACGCGCCCTGGAATTGGCTCAAGGCGGGTTGGGCCGACATGATGCGCGCTCCAGGTGTCAGCCTGAGCTATGGCCTGATCTTCGTCGGCATCGGCGTCTTGATCACCGGCGGATTGTGGATGCTCGGCCTTGGCGCCCTCGCGCCGATCCCCCTGAGCGGTTTCGCCCTGATTGCGCCGGCCCTGGCGATCGGCATCTATCAGGTCAGCCGGGCGCTTGAGCGTGGCGAACAGCCCCGCTTCGGCGATATCATTTCGCAATTCCCCGAGCGGATCACGCAAATCGCCTTCCTTTCCCTGCTGCTCCTGCTGCTGCTGATGGCCTGGCTTGAGATCGCGCAATTCATGTTCGTCATCATCGCACCGGGCACGCCGCTTTCGCCAGGCGCCTTCCTGGAATTCTCCCTGTCCGAACCGGCCGGAATGACCCTGCTTGTATTGGGTACAATCGTCGGTTCCGCGCTGGCCGGTGTCGCCTTCGCGATTTCGGTGATCGCCTTCCCGATGCTGGTTGACCAGGATGTCGATGCGGTGACCGCGCTGGTCGCAAGCGTCACCGCCGTGCGCCGGCAACCCTTCGTGATGTTCACCTGGGCCTGGCTGATCGGTTTCATGACCGTGGCCGGCACCGCCTTCTTCCTGATCGGGCTGGCGCTGGTCTTCCCCTGGCTGGCGCATGCAAGTTGGCATGCCTACAAGGAATTCGCCCCGTCGCCGTCGGCATCATCCTCGGCCTCTGGAGGCTGAGGCCGGGGCTGCAAGGGCTTGTCGTCATCGATCAATATGCGTTCGCCCGCGCCGTCGAGATCCTCGAACTGACCCGATTTGAGGCTCCATAAAAAGCCGACCAGTCCGAGAAAGCCCAGACCGAGCGCAACCGGTATCAGCCAGATCAAAGCGGTCATCGGCGTGCGAGCCTCAAGGCGTTGAGTGTGACCAGGATTGACGAACCCGACATCGCGATCGCCGCGATCAGCGGTGTCACCATACCCAGCACCGCCAACGGGACGGCGATCATGTTATAGCCCGCCGCCAGCGAGAAATTCTCCAGCACACGGCGCCGGGCCGCGCGGGAAATATCCAGCGCCACAAGACAACCGGCGAGCTTGTTGCCCTGCAAGACGAAATCTGCGGCCGCCTGGGAAATCTCCGCCGCTGCCGCCAGCGAGATCGAGGCATCGGCCGTCGCCAGAGCCGGCGCGTCATTAATGCCGTCGCCAATCATCAGCACGCTGTGTCCCTGCGCCTTGAGCGCTTCGATGCGAGCGATCTTGTCCTGTGGCTTCAACTCGGCGGTCCAGTCCGCAATCCCCAGCTCGCCGGCGATCGCGCCAACCGGGCCGGTCCGATCGCCGGACAGCAATTCGATGCGGCAACCGCGCTGACGCAAGCCATCAATCGTTTCGCGGGCATCGCTGCGCAGCCGGTCCTGGAAGCGGAATCGCACCGGCTCGCCTTCATCGACGATCAGCCAGGCTTCCGAATGCGGATCGCTCGCCGCATCGATCCCGAGCCAGCGCGCCGAACCGAAACGCAGCCGCTGGCCGTTCTCGACGCCGTCGAGCCCGCCGCCGGCCGTTTCGCGCACAGTCCCGGCTGTCGGGCCGGTGCCCGCCGCGTCGGCGACAGCGCGCGACAAGGGGTGACGGCTGGTCCGGGCCAGGCGCGCCGCAAGTTCCAGCACCCCTGCGGGCAGAGCCTCCGGCGCGATCAATTGTGGGCGGCCTTCGGTCATGGTGCCGGTCTTGTCGACCACAACCGTGTCGATTTTGGCCATGCGCTCCAGCGCATCGCCGGACTTGACCAGCACGCCGGCCCTGAACAGGCGTCCGGAGGCGACAACGTGAACGGCCGGCACGGCCAGCCCCAGCGCACAGGGACAGGTGATGATCAAAACGGCAATCGCATTGATAATGGCGGCGCGCACATCACCGCCAAACACCATCCAGCCGATCAAGGTCGCCAAGGCCAGCGAATGCACCAGCGGCACATAGAGCCGTGCCGCCTGGTCGGCCAGACGGACGAAGTGTGAGCGGCTCTGTTCGCCTGCCTCGACCATGCGGGTGATCTCGGAGAGCAGGGAATTATCGCGGTCGGCGCTGGCGCGCATGACCAGCTTGCCGTCCAGATTGAGCATGCCGGAATAGAGCTGCACACCCGGGCGCGCCTCAAGCGGCGCCGTCTCGCCGCTGACCAGGGAGGCATCCAGCGCCCCCTCACCTTCGACGATCACGGCATCGACCGGCACGCGCTCGCCGGCTGCCAGGATCAGCTGATCGCCGGCCCGAACGTCACGCGCCGGAATGGCCTCCATCGAGCCGTCGGGACGCAAACGATTGGCGGTTGAAGCCTGCATCGCTGCCAGCCCGCGCGCCGCCTGACCGGCCTTGGCGCGCAGCCGCATGTCGAGAAAGCGTCCGATCAACAGGAAGAAGAGCAGCATGACGGCGGCGTCATAATAAGTATCGCCACGCCCAATCACGGTCTCATAAACCGAGAGCGAACAGGCCAGCAGCACGCCGAGCGAAATCGGCACATCCATATTGACATGCCCATGCTTGAGCACGGACCAGGCGGAACGGAAAAATGGCTGGCCGGCATAGGCGACGGCGGGCAGCACAATCAGGGCAGAGATGCGGTGCATCAGGGCCTGCATCGCATCACTCATTTCCAGCCCGCCGGACCAGATCGCGATCGAGAGCAGCATCACATTCGCCATCGCGAAACCGGCGACGGCCAGCGCGCGCAGCAAGCGTCGCTCATCTTCCTGATGCGGGTCGCTATCCTGTTCAGGCGCATAGGGCGTGGCCGGATAGCCGATCTCTGCCAGCCGGGTCACGAAACCGGGCGCTGCAGCGGCCCCGCCACGCCAGACCAGAGCCAGGCGCCCGGTGGAAAGATTCAGGCGTGCGGTCTCGACACGGTCATCGGCGAGCATGCCCGCTTCAATGCGGGCAATGCAGCCGGCGCATGTCGCCCCACGCACCAGAAGATCGAGATGAGAGCGACCGTCAGTCCGGCGCACAAAGGCTTGCGGGTCGGCCTGCCCCACAAGCGGCGCGGACATGGCTGCGGTCAGGGTAGCCACAATTCGTATTCCACCTCGAACGGCGCATCGCCGTCATTATTCGCCCGCACCCGCCAGCGGCCGGCAGTATCGCATGCCAGCGGCGCCCGATACAGACCATCCTGCCCTTCGGCGAAGACCAGGGGACAAGCCGTCGTCGTGTCGGGATGCACCATTTCGCCGCTCAGCACCAAGCCGGGAACCGGACGATCCGCGGCATCGGCCACCGCCAGCACCAATCGGCCGTCCACAGCATTGAAGCTCGCCGTCCAGCCAAGCTCTGTCTGCCGCCGGCGCGCATCGAGCGTGTCGTTGAAATTGATGCCCTGAACATATGAGCGCGGCACATCCTCGCCGGGGAAGGTCTGCAGGGCGAGCGTGATGAAGGTCGCGTTGACGCCAATCGTGACCCCGAAAAACATCAGGATCATCACCAGCACATGCCAGCCGCGCAGCGGATTGAGGAAGGATTTCATTCTACAAGCCCCGTCACCAATACCGACCGTGTCTGTGCGCTCTCGCCGGTCGCCGGGTCGAGGACGCGGAACATGATAGCCTCGCGCGGCACATCAATGGCACCCGGCGGCAAGGTCAGATAGATCACGAAATCGCGCGTCCGGCCGGCTTCCACAGTCATCCGCATGGGCGCATCATCCGACGTGCCCAGCAAGCGGACGATCAGCTCGGGATCACCTTCAACCATCAATTCGAGCTCACGCGGCGCATTCGCCTTGTTGACGACCTTGATGGTGTAGCCATTGCGGATCGCGCCATCGGACAGGCGGACATAATTGGGGTTGCGATCACGCGCGGCATTGAGTTCCAGCTCGCTGCGATTGAGCAGACCGGCCAGCATCACAGCGGCGACC